>WNGQ01008262.1_pt1 | contig 13186 bp, 14 predicted proteins | sample 5407661 | NCBI WGS metagenome assembly WNGQ01 (sample SAMN13153382, study PRJNA577476) | soil metagenome | isolation source: 60 cm soil or saprolite under Garry oak tree replicate 2 | place: USA:California | collected 2016-06-15
GCTGGTGGAGCACGCCATGGACCAGGGCACGCTGCCGCGGCGCAACGGGGTCAAGCCCCACGTCACCGTGACGACGACGCTGGAAGGCTTGAAGAACGAGGTCGGCGCACCGCCGGCGGACGTCGAGTTCTCGCTTCCATTGTCGACGCGGACACTGGAGCGCATCTCCTGCGACTCCACCATCTCCCGCGTCCTCCTTGCCGACTCCATGGTGGTCGATGTCGGCCGGGCGACGCGGGTGGTCTCGGCGCCAACGCGAAGAGCGCTGGGAAAGCGGGATCAAGGCTGCCGCTGGCCGGGCTGCGACCGCCAGGTCAACTGGTCGACGCCACACCACATCGTCGCCTGGGCGAGAGGTGGACCGACTCGTCTCGACAACCTGATTCTTTTGTGCTACTTCCATCATCGGCTCGTCCATGAGGGCGGATGGCAGGTCGTGAAAGTGGGTCGCGAATTTCGATTCCTTCCGCCCGACCGCGTGGTTATGAGAAAGGCGCGCGGGCCAGGGATGCGCTGGGCGGCTTAAGCGGACCGTGTCCAAACCCCATTGGGATCGAAACGTCGAATAGCCCCCAGTTCAGGGTCAGTTGGTGGTGGGGTCTCCGCCACGTGTTCGGCAATCTTCACATCCCATCCAGTCTCCCCCCGCACATCGTCCACCGCGTGGCCGGGATGGATGGTGTCGAGATACGCCTCTCCACCGCCTTCGGGAAACCGGAACACGCAGAGCGTTGTGATGATCGCCGCCGGCCCGCCGCCCAGCAGCGCGTTGCGCTCGCGCCAGCCGGGCGAGCCGTCGCCGTGGCCCGGCGAGGTGATGAACGAGACGCGATCGACCAGCCGCCGCCGTTCGTGGTTCATCAGCGTCACCCAGCGTCGGCTGAGGATCGCGATGTCCGCCCCACCCCCGCTGCCCGGCAGCTTGACCCTCGGCTTCGCCGGGTCGCCGACGTAAGACGTGTTCAGGTTGCCGAACCGATCCACCTCCGCCCCGCCGATGAACCCCAGGTCGACGTTCCCCTGCGCCATGAGCGCCATCGCGTTAGACATCCGCGTCGCCCACAACGCGCCGGCGACGTTGGGCGGGTCGCCCATCGTGCCCAGAAAAGCGTCGGCGGGCTTGTCTCGCATGAGGCCGACCTCGAACAGGCCGCGCGCGTTGGGCGCATGCGTGCTGAGCGCGACTGCGTACGCCAGGACCGGCAGCCGCATGCCGACGAACACCACGTCGCCGTCTTTGATCTCGCGCGATGCGACGGCGACCATCAGCTCCTGCGGCGTGTAGGCCTTACTCAAAGCCGAAATCCACAGGCGCCGAGTACTGGTGGTGGTGGATACGCAGCGCATGCAGATCGATGTGCTCGAGATAGGTCGCCCGGTCGGGCACGTCGAGAACCCACTCCTTCAGCCACGCGGCGAAACCGTCGGCGGTGCGCGAGCGCTCCGCGTAATCGCCATAGAACGCGTGGTCGCGCTTGAAATAGCCCTGGACCGGCGACGGGTGAGCTCCGCCCGGCTCGTGGACGACCGCCACGACCTTGGTCTCGGGATAAATGATCCGGTTGGGATCGCTGAGGGTGACGCTCGAGTCCACGAGCTCCTCGCACGTCACCACTATCCGATCCGCGGCCAGCCCCGCCTCCTCGGTGATCCCAAGCGGTCCCCATGCATGGGCGCGACCCATCGCATCGGCCCGCTGGACGTGAACGATCGCCACGTCCGGCTTCACCGCGCCGACATGAACCATTCCGAAACCGGTAGTGAGGTTGGGGTTGGTGCGGAGGATGTCGCTGCCGAGAAGCGTGCGCGTGGGCAGGCTCGGGACGTTCCAGGCCGCCGCCCAGAGCGCGAGCGAGATCGAGAAGTTGGAGTGGTCATGGACCTCGAGCGGATGCGGAAGGCCCTCCTCGCACGCACGCCTATAACAGTGGGCCAGGCCCTCGGACACGTTGCCCACCCACGCGGCCGTCACGCGGCTGACGCAACCCGCGCCGATCAGCTGGTCGAAGAGCGCGTCGGAGATGGGTCCGACCAGCTCCAGCTCGCGCCGCTTGTGCCGAATTAGCTCATGGCCGGCCGCGAAGGGGATGAGCGGTTCGAGCGAGGTGCCCATCGCCACCCTCGAGCCGTCGGGAACGAAGCGCTCGATGGCGTCGGCCATCGACATGACTTTCGCGCTCAGTGCGCGATCGACTCCATGTAGGACCGGTAGTTCCGCTCCAGCTCGGTCATCGAGTCGCCACCGAACTTCTCGAGGAAAGCGTCCGCAAGCGTCAGCGCGACGACCGCCTCGCCGATCACGCCCGCGGCCGGCACCACGCAGACGTCGCTGCGCTCGTAGTGCGCCTCGACCTTCTCCTTGGTCTTCAAGTCGATCGACTGCATCGGTTTCTTCATGGTCGAAATCGGCTTGATGGCGACTCGCAGGTCGATCGGCTCGCCGTTGGTGACGCCGCCGGTGAGGCCGCCGGCGCGGTTGGTGAGGTGTCGGAATCTCCCGTCCTCGAAATCGATCTGGTCGTGAAACTCCGAGCCCGGTCGTGCCGAGCCCTCGAAACCGGCGCCGAACTCCACACCTTTGATGGCATTGATCGACAGGACCGCCTGCGCCAGGCGGCCGTCCAGCTTGCGGTCCCAGTGCACGTAGCTCCCAAGGCCAAGGGGGACGCCGCGCGCGATGATCCGGAACGTCCCGCCCAGCGTGTCGCCCCGCTCGCCCACCTCGTCGATGTCGGCGACCATGCGCCGCGATGCCTCGGGGTCAGGGCATCGCACCGGCGACGCTTCGATCTCCTCGACGGTGACCGTGTCGGGGTTGACGCCATCGAACCCGATGTCGGTCCGCCCGATCGATTGGGTGAAGCTCAGGATCTCGACCCCGAAGTGCCCGAGCAGCTTGCGGGCAACGCCGCCTGCGGCAACTCGGGTGGCGGTCTCCCGGGCAGAGGATCGCTCCAGCACGTTGCGCACGTCGGTGTGGCCGTACTTGAGCGCGCCCGCCAGGTCGGCGTGGCCGGGCCGCAGGCGGGTGACGGGCTTCGGCGCGTAGCCCTCCGTCGAGGCGGTCATCTCCGCGGTCCAGTTGACGTGGTCCTTGTTCTCGAGCACCAACGTGACCGGGCTTCCGATGGTGAACCCACCCCGCACGCCGCTGACGATGCGGGCGAAATCGGTTTCGATCTTCTGCCGGCCTCCGCGGCCGTGGCCGCCCTGCCGCCGGGCGAGGTCTTTGCGCAGGTCGTCCTCGGAGATGGCCAGGCCGGAGGGCAGGCCTTCGATCACGACCGTGAGCTGCGGGCCGTGCGATTCCCCGGCTGTGAGCCATCTGAGCATGGACCGATGATAGTGGCGGTGGATTACCTGGTTGGATCTCCCCACTCCCCGGCGCTGGGGAGCTCCCCACGTGGTGGGGAGCGAGGTGAGACGTCTTCGTGCTGCACTGATCGACGTCGGCGGAACGCTGTGGCCAAACTCCTGGCCATTTCGAGAAACCGACGCACTCGGCCGCCGGGAAAGAATCGCCGCCGCCATGCCCGCGCTGGAGCATGCCGCGGCGGAGGCCCTGGCGGACGATCTGATCAGCAGCAGCCGTCCCGGGGACGAGGCCCGAAGCATCTCGACCGAGATGGAGATCGTGGTCGGGGCCGAGGTCTTGATCGCCAAGTCCCTGGCCCGCCAGGGCTTGCCCGCAGACCCGCAGACCGTGGTGCGTCTCCGACGAGCGATGTCGATCCCAATCTCAGATCGAATGAAGGCCCTACCGGGAGCTCACGAGCTGCTGGCGGAAATACACGCGCTAGGTATGCGCACGGCAATCGCAAGCAACACGTACTGGCGCGACGCCGAAAGCTACTGGGACGATTTCCGGCTGCTTGGGCTGGCTCAGCACATCGACGCCATCTTCACCTCTGTCGACGCTGGGCATCTGAAGCCTCACCCGGCGGTCTTCGAGATGGCAATGCGTTGGGCCGGCTGCCCACCTGATCGGTGTGTCGTCATCGGCAACCGGGAGGAGAACGACGTTCTGCCCGCGGTGGCGCTGGGGATGCGGACGATCCTCGTCTGTCCGGACGACCCCGTGCCGGCGACGAGCCGCGCGGATGTGGTCGCGCCCGACCTCTGGGCGTGCGCGAAAGCGCTCAGGGCTATGCTCGACTCGGATTGAAGAACGAAGTCGAGAGACCGGTCGATCGTCGCGTCCTAGCGCTCGACGTCAACGGCGAGCGCATCGAGCAGCTGCTACCCGTGCACAAGACGCTGCTCGAGGTCCTGCGTGAGGACATGCACCTGACCGGCACGAAGCATGGGTGCGAGCTGGGTGAGTGCGGGACGTGCACCGTGCTCGTCGACGGCAGGCCGGAGCTCAGCTGCCTTCTGCTCCCGATCCAGCTCGAAGGCCGCGCCATCACGACGATCGAAGGCCTTGCCCGCGGGTCCGAGCTGCATCCGCTGCAGCAGGCGTTCGCCGAGCTGGGAGCTGCACAGTGCGGGTACTGCACCCCAGGCATGCTGCTCGCCGCCAGCTCTCTGCTCGACTCCAACAAGAGGCCTTCGAGCGACGACATTCGTGAGGCTCTCGCCGGCAACCTCTGTCGCTGCACCGGTTATCAGAAGATCATCGAAGCCATTGAACTTGCTGCGGGTCGCATGAATAGCACCGGGTCCCCACCCCTTCCCTCCCCGCCCGCGGGGAGGGCGAATGCCTCATGAGTGCTAAGCACCAGTTCAGCGTTATCGGCAAACCCTTGCCCAAGGTCGATGCTGTGTCGAGGGTCACCGGTCAAGCCATGTACGCCGACGACATGCTCCTCCCCCGCACCCTGCACTGCCGCATCCTTCGCAGCCCCCACCCCCACGCGCGCATCCGATCGATCGACACCTCGGCGGCGCGGCGAATCCCTGGCGTGCAAGCCGTGATCACTGGCGCCGACCTGCCGGTGAAATTCGGCATCCTTCCAGTGACGCAGGACGAGCGCGCCCTCGAGCACGAGAAGGTGCGCTATGTCGGGGATCCAATCGCTGCCGTCGCAGCCACCGATGAAGAGGTCGCGGCGGCCGCCTGCGACGCGATCGTCGTCGATTACGAGGTCCTCGAGCCGGTGATGTCCATCGACGCTGCACTGCTGCAACCGAAGGACGAACGCATCCAGGACTACGGCGGCCCCAACAACATCCACAAGCTGGTCGCCCTCGAGTTCGGCGACGTCGAGGGAGGTTTCGCGCGCGCCGATCACGTTCGCGAAGACGTCTTCTTCTTCCAGGGCAACACGCATCTGCCGATGGAGCAGCACAGCGCCATCGCGACGTACGTGGATGGCAAGGTGACCCTGTGGTCGTCGACGCAGGTCGTCCACTACGTGCATCGCGCGCTCTCGAAGGTCCTCGAGCTTCCGATGAACCGCATCCGCGTCATCGGCGCGGCGCACGGCGGCGGGTTCGGCGGCAAGACGGACCCGTTCGCGCACGAGATAGTCGTGGCCAAGCTCGCGATGATCACCGGGCGCCCGGTGAAGTGCACCCTCACGCGCGAGGAGGTTTTCTACGCGCACCGCGGCCGGCACCCGGTGCTGATGTGGGTGCGCACCGGCGTCACCAGCGATGGGCGTATCACCGCCATGCACTTCAAGAGCGCGCTCGACGGCGGCGCCTACGGTTCGTACGGGGTCGCGTCCACCTTCTATACCGGCGCGCTTCAGACGGTGACATACGACATTCCCGCGTATCGATTCGAGGGCTGCCGCGTGTTCACCAACAAACCCCCATGCGGGCCGAAGCGCGGGCACGGCACGCCGCAGCCCCGATTCGCGATCGAGCTGCACCTGGAGAAGATCGCGCACGAGCTCGGCATCGACCCGGTGGAGATGAAACAGCGCAACTTCGTCAAGCCGATGACGCGGACGGTGAACTGGCTGCGGGTCACGTCATGCGGCCTGGAGGAATGCACTGCTCGCGTGATGGAAGCCTCGGGCTATCGCACCCGCGAGCACCGACCCGGGCATGGCATGGGCTTCGCCATCTCGTCCTATCTATCCGGCGCAGGCACCGCGATCTACTGGAACGACATGCCGCATTCCGAGGTCCAGATCAAGGTCGACCGCGGCGGCGTGACCGCCTACTGCGGCGCGATGGACATCGGCCAGGGCTCCGATTCGGTGCTCGCGGCGGTCGTCGCGGAGGAGCTCGGTCTCCAGCCAAGGGATGTCCGCCTGGTCACCGCCGACACGGATACCACGCCGATCGACCTTGGCTCGTACTCGTCGCGCGTCACGTTCATGGCGGGCAACGCGGCGCTCGAGGCGGCCCGCAAGATGCGTGGGCTCCTGGTCGAGGCGGCAGCGGCCAAGATGCAGAGCCCACCGGACTCGGTGGGCGTGGGTGGCGGCCGCATCGGCGATTTCAGCTTCGAGGAGGCGAGCATCCTCGCTGAAGCTCGATTCGGCACCCTCGCCACAGCAGGCAGCTACACGCCGCCCAAGATCGCAGGCCCGTACAAGGGCTCTGGAGTGGGACCCAGCCCGGCGTACAGCTACTCGGCGTGCGTCGTGGACCTCGACGCGGATCGCCGCACCGGCCTCGTCCACATAAAGAAGGTGTGGATCGCGCACGACGTCGGCCGTGCCATCAACCCGCTGCTCGTCGAGGGACAGGTCGAGGGCAGCGTGTACATGGGACTGGGCGAGGCGCTCATGGAAGAGCAGGCGTTCCGCAAAGGCCTGCACAAGTGGCCTTCGATGCTCGAGTACAAATCGCCGACATTCCTTGACATGCCGGACGTGAAGACCTTCATCGTCGAGACCGACGACCCCGAAGGGCCGTACGGCGCCAAGGAGGCGGGCCAGGGTCCGCTGCTGCCGGTCATTCCGGCCGTGAGCGCCGCAGTGTTCGACGCGTTGGGCGTGTGGATCGACGAAGTTCCGGTCACGCCCGAGAAGATCGTGGAGGCTCTGCGCCGCAAAGACAAGGGCGAGCCACCTCGATACGGACCACCGGGATTTCCCGACGTCCCCTATCCCGACACCATCAAGGTCGAGCCGCCACCCAAGGAGCTGGATCGTGCTGCGCCTGCCTCGATTTAGATACCTGCGCCCGAAGACGGCGCGAGAGGCGGCGCACATGGCTTCGGAGCTCGGCTCGCGTGCGATGTTCGTCGCCGGCGGCACCGACCTGTTTCCAAAACTGAAACGAAGGCAGTTCGAGATCGAGGCGTTGATCGGCCTCGACTTTCTTCCGCGCGAGGTGCGCCGTGGTGCCGATGAAACGGCTATCGACGCGGGAGTGACGCTCGCGGATGCATCCGCGCATAAGGAGCTGCGCGGCGCGTACGCGGGTTACGCAGACGCAGCAGGCCTCGTCTCTTCGCCACCGCTGCGCAACGCCGGCACGATCGGCGGCAACCTCTGCGTCGACACTCGCTGCAACTACTACGACATGACATACGAGTGGCGGAAGGCTGCGGGTTTCTGCATTAAGAAGGACGGAGACATCTGCCTGGTCGCTCCGAGCAGCTCGCGATGCTGGGCGGTCTCGTCCTCCGACACCGCGCCGGTGGCGATCGCGCTTGGTGCGCTGGTCACACTCGCCGGGCCTGAGGAAGATCGCGACCTTCCAGTGGCGGCGCTTTATCGCGATGACGGCATCGACTATCTCGCCAAGCAGCCTTTCGAGGTGGTCACCGCGCTGCGCCTGCCGCCTCCCGACGGAACGAAGACCTCCTACGTCAAGCTCCGCCGCCGAGGTTCGATCGACTTCCCGATCGCGGGCGCCGCTGTCGCGTTGAGGCTGGACGGCCCGACTGTAACCAGCTGCCACATCGTCCTGTCGGCCGTCGCCTCCCACCCGCTCGAGGCCGCCGAAGCCGGCGAGTTCATGATCGGCAAGCGAATGGATGAAGAAACGGTGCGGGCGGCGGCTGAGATGGCCGCGAAGCCGGCAAAACCACTCGACAATGCCGATCTCAGCCACTTCTGGCGGAAGCGCATGGTGAGGGTGGTGGTGGAGCAGGCACTTCGCAAGGCCGGCGACCAGTACGGGGTACTCGGCGGTTAAGCTTCTAGGTCAGCACCCAGAGTGATACGCACCCCGCGCCGGCAATCTGGACAGGGCATGGTTGAGTACGCGCTCATCCTGGCCCTCATTGCACTCATCGTGATCGTCGCGCTGATCGCCACAGGCGGCCAGCTCATAAATCTGTTCTCCAACATCAGCGCGACCATGTGTAACTACCACGTCGGGTGCTGACCCGTTCCCCTGGCCAGTCGGGCCAGGGTCTCGTTGAATACGCACTGATCCTCGCCCTCGTCGTCCTCGTTGTCGTGATCGCGTTGATCATGACGGGCGGACAGGTCACGAACCTGTATTCAGACATCACCGCGACGATGTGCAAGGCGCGCTTGGGTTGCTAGCGGAGGCCTAGTCGGCGCCGACCGCTCCCGCCACCACCGTCGCCGCAGCCTGAGCGGCACGAGTCGCCTTCTCTCGAATCGAGTCCATGTCCCGCCGCGCCAGCGCGTCCTGTGAAAAGAGCGCTCCCGTGAGCCCGACCGCCTTGACGCCAAGTCGCAGGTACGCGGGGATCTGGTCGATCTCGACGCCGCCTGACGCCCATAGCGGCACCCCGCCCATCGGCCCTTGCAGCGCGCGTATGTAATCTGGGCCGCCGACCGGCGCGACGGGAAACACCTTCACCAGGTGGGCGCCAGCCAGCCTTGCGTGGTAGATCTCCGTCGGGCTGAGGGCGCCGAGAACGCACAGGAGGTCTTCCTTGCGGCAGGCCTCGGCCACCTCGGGAAGCACCACCGGCGTGACCACGAAGTCTGCGCCCGCCTCTTTGGCCTCGCTGACCGCGCCCGGATCCCACACCGTGCCCACACCAACCGGCACCTTCCCGAGGGTGCTTCCGATCAGGCCGCGGATGATCTCGTACCAGGAAGGCACGGTGGTCGTGATCTCGATGGTGCCGATGCCGCCCTCGATGGCCGCCAGGCACGCCTGGAACGCGGCGTCGGCGTCGTCGGTGCGCATCACCCCACAAACCCCAGTCGGAAAGACAAGTTCGATGCTCCTCACCCGGTCTTGAAGGATAGTGCGTCGAGACTCTCTAGCCTGTCCCCTCCCCGCTCGTGGGGAGGGAGGGTCGGGCGGATCGAATTTTGAAACGCGCTAGAGTAGTACATACGTATGACCGGGGCGACTGCTTTGGAGAGCACCCGAGACCAGATCATCCACGCTGCCGCCGAATCACTCCTCGAAAACGGTTACTCGGGCACCACAGTCCGCTCGATCGCCTCGCGGGCCGGCGTCGCGATCGGCAACCTCCAGTACTGGTTCCCGACCAAGTCTGAGCTTCTCGTCGAGGCATGGCGCTACCTGACGGCACGCTCCGTCAACGAGCTGCGAACTGCGCTCAACCAGCTGACCGATCCCCTCGAGGTCCTGGAGATCGGGGTCGAATCGCTGTGGGACTCGCTCCGGCGCCTCGGAGACATCCAGCTGGCGGCCTTCGACCTCCTCGTCCAGGCGCCGCGCACCGAGCGCCTACGCGCCTACCTGCCAGAGCTGTTCACCCGCTATCGCGAGGTCATCCAGGAGCAGCTCGACCGTCTCGAAGCCGACGGCCGCATCCGCTTGACCGTTCCCCGCGAGGTTCTGGTCCCTCTGGTGCTGAATACGGTGCTCGGCTTCGGCCTTTACTACGTGGTCACGCGCGACGACGAATCCTGCGTTCGTGCACTCTCGGCCTTCCGCCAGCTTGCGGGCACGCTGGTCGAGCCCATATGACCGTCCAGCTTCTCGATCGCGAGCTGGAAAGGCTGGAAAGCCTCTGGGCGGACGGCCTTTCGGATTCGTACCGCTCCTACCTCGACGCGGTGGTCGATCACAGGCCCGATGCCCAGCCCAAGCTGGCGCTGGCCGCGGCACTGATCGAGGTGGGCCTTCGTTTGCAGGGCCTGGGGGGCCGCGCGGCGCCGCCGCCCACCCTCTTGATGGGCGACCTCTGCCTGGCGCGGGCGTCCCGCCTGCTCGCCGACGCCGCCGGCCAGTCCCTTCAGGTGGCATTCGCCCAGGCCATCGAAACGCTCTCGGCCGCCGCAGCCTCGGGCCAGCCGGCCCGACCTGTGCGCGAGCTTCTCGTTCACGCACTCACGGCCGCCCGATGATCTCGGGGCGCCTGCGGTTCGACACTTCGCACGCCACCGAGTTCGTCGACCTCACCCACCGCGTCCGCGATGAGGTGCGAAAGACGGGCCTCCGTACGGGACGGGTCCATCTGCAGTCGCTGCACACCACAGTCGGCCTGGCCATCAACGAGAACGAGCCCCTGCTGCTCCGCGACTTTCAGCACCTGCTCGAGCGTCTCGCGCCCGGCGAAGCCGGGTACGAGCACGACGACTTCACGCGACGTGTCGAGGTCGCTGTCGACGAGTCGGTGAACGGCCACGCCCATTGCCGCCAGCTGCTGCTCACCGGATTCCTCACGCTGCTCGTCGAAGAAGGAGAGCTGGTGACGGGGCGGTGGCAGTCGGTGTTCGCGGTCGAGCTAGACGGCCCGCGTCACCGGCAGCTAGCAATGCAGCTGGAAGGCGACTTCTCGACGAAAGTTGAAGCCGATGAGGTTTTCGCCCTCCCCGCTCGCGGGGAGGGAAGGGGTTGGGGGGCCCCAACCGGCAGAAACGACTCCAAACTCGCGGACCTCGTGGAAGTGGAGATCACCCGGCAGCTCTTGGTCGACCCCGACCCGGTGGCGCTGCCGATGCGCCGCCTCATGGAGGCGGGCGGCAAACGCCTGCGGCCAAAGCTGGTACAGCTCACCTCGCGAATCGGTCCCAGGCAAGAGCCGCTGCGCGCCGCCTCTCTCGCGGCGGCCGTGGAGCTGCTCCACAACGCCACCCTCGTCCACGACGACTACGTCGACGAGTCGACCCATCGGCGGGGCCGCCCGACCGTCGCCGCGGCGGAAGGTGCGGAGCGCGCCATCGCGGTCGGGGACTACTACTTCGCGAAGGCGACGCGATTGATCGCCGAGCTCGGCAGCCCAAGTGTTGCGACGACGATGGCAGAGGCGCTGGAGGCGATCTGCGCGTCGCAGATCGACGACGTTGCTCTGCGGGGCGCTTTTCCCGGAGACCACGATTCCTACTTGCGCGTCGTGCGCGGCAAGACCGCAGCGCTCTTCGCGGCGGCGTGCGTGTCGGGAGCGCTCCTGTCAGACGCGCCGGCGGACATCGTCGAGGCGCTGCGCCGTTATGGCGAGCTGCTCGGTATCGCCTTTCAGATGGCCGACGACATGGTCGATTTCAGCCCTGACTCGGGAAAGCCGATCGGCCTCGACATCCGGCAGCGCGCGCTGTCGCTCCCGCTCATCTACGCGGCGGAGGATCGTTCGGTTGGAACCGAGGTGCGAACTTTGCTCGCCGGTTCGCTCCGAGACGACGAGGTCGACCGCGTGGCGGAGCTGGTCACCAGGAGCGACGCGTTGCGTCGAGTCGGCGACGAAGCCCGAGGCCTGGTCGAACAGGCCGTGTGCGAGATCGAAGCGGTCGAGCTCGACGGCCTGCGCCCCACCCTTGTCGGCCTCGCGCGGTCAGCGGTCGACCGGACTGCCTGACAGCAACCCCACCGTTCCGGCCGCCACGCTTTTGTAGCGAACCCCCTTCCAGCCTGCGACCTCCGCCAGCGCTCGAAGCTCGTCCGCGTTGCGGTAGGAGTCGACGGTGTCGCTGAGATATCGATAGGCCGTGGGTTGGCCGGACAGCACGCCTCCGATGGCCGGCAGCAGGGTGCGCAGGTAAACGCGATAGGCGGAGCCCACGGGCCCGTTGGGCGGCCGCACGAACTCCAGGACCACGGCGCGCCCGCCTGCCCTGACGACGCGAAGCATCTCGCGCAGACCACGCACGGGGTCGGCGAGGTTGCGAAGGCCAAAGGCGATGGTGCTCGCGTCGAAGCCGGCATCTTCGAACGGCAGGTTGAGTGCATCGCCGTCCAGGAATTCGATTCCGGGGTGCTCACTGCGGGCGACCTCGAGCATCTGCCTGCTGAAGTCGAGCCCGACCACATGGCCACTTGACCCGGCCATTCGAGCCAGCAGCGCCGTGAGCTTGCCCGAGCCGCAGGCGACGTCAAGCGCGGAGCCGCCCGCCTTGAGCTCGGTCAGCCTCGCGGCGCGGCGGCGCCAGCCCCCATCCGTTCCGGCCGACAGCACGGTGTTGACGAGGTCGTACCGGCGGGCGATGCGATCGAACATCGAGCGCACCGCTTGTGGGTCGCGTTCAGCGATGGCGACTAGCCTCGACGCCAGATCGACGCGATGCCCTGCCCGACACCGATGCACATCGTGGCCAGGCCGTATTCCGCGTCGCGGTGGGCCATCTCGCGGACGAGCGTGCTCACGAGGCGCGCGCCGCTGCTCCCAAGTGGGTGACCGAGGGCGATCGCCCCGCCGTTGAGGTTCACTTTCTCTTCGTCCAGCCCGAGCAGGCGGACGCAGGCGAGCGACTGCGCCGCGAAGGCCTCGTTGAGCTCGACGATGCCTATGTCCGACACCTGGAGCCCGGCTTTTTCCAGCGCCTTCATCGATGAAGGCACCGGGCCGATGCCCATGTAATCGGGGTGCACGCCCGCCGGTGCCGAAGCGACGAAGCGCGCGAGCGGCTGCAGGTTGCGCTCACGTGCTTTCGACTCGGACATCAACACCAGGGCTGTCGCGCCGTCGTTCAAGGGCGACGAGTTGCCTGCCGTGACCGAACCATTGGCTGCGAACGCCGGCTTGAGCTTTGCCAGCGCCTCGGCGGATGTGTTCGCGCGCGGGCCCTCGTCGTCGGTCAGTCGCACCGGCTCACCTTTGCGCTGCGGCACCATTACTGGAACGATTTCCTCCGCCAGGCGCCCGGATTTCTGCGCGGCAACCGCTCGCTGATGGCTGCGGAGGGCGAACGCGTCCTGGTCCTCGCGCGACACCTCGTACTTCTGGGCCACGCGCTCGGCGGTCTCCCCCATCTGCAGCGTTCCGTACATTTCCGCCATCTTCGGGTTGACGAGGCGCCAGCCCAGGGCTGTGTCGTACACCGTCTGCGGGCCCCGCGGAAACGCTCCATCCGGCTTCGGCATCACCCACGGAGCGCGGGTCATGCTCTCGACGCCGCCCGTGACGACGATGTCCGCCGCGCCGGCCTGGATCTCGCGAACC
>WNGQ01005145.1_pt1 | contig 13182 bp, 8 predicted proteins | sample 5407661 | NCBI WGS metagenome assembly WNGQ01 (sample SAMN13153382, study PRJNA577476) | soil metagenome | isolation source: 60 cm soil or saprolite under Garry oak tree replicate 2 | place: USA:California | collected 2016-06-15
AGAACGGGCGGGACGAATTGTGCGAGTTGCTCGGCCGCACGAAAGGCGTGGTACCCCAGCCAACCCCAGCCAACGCTTTTGGCCAGCACATAGCGGACTTCACTGGCGCCGGCAGCGTCCTTCAGATGAACTTCATAAAATCGCTTGAGACGAACGTCCACTCGCTCGGGAGGCTGGCATTGCCAACGCAAGTTCAAATCATGGGTTGTCACGCTGGGCGCGACACGGACTTCAACAAAACCGCGAGCCCTAAAATACCCGTCTAACCTGGCCTCGACTGCGTCCGACTCGAGCAATTGTTGTTTGTAGCGTTCAGTCGGCTCCAGCGTCAGTATTTTGATTTTGGAAAGACATTGCAAAGTTCGGGAGTTTTTCCAATCGGGGAAGGCCGGTTCGACCGGATTGAGCATCACCATATCTTCGTCTGAGAAGCCTGCTTGGCGAAGGAAGTGGACAGCTTTGGCAACCGTTGTTCCTGTATGGATCGATTCGTCCACGATGAGCACACGTGCCTTTTTTCGTGCAGCTCGTCGAAGCGCGTCTCGCTCCCACACTGCCAGGCCTTTCGTGGGGCGGGTTCGGGGAAGGCAACGACGAACTTCCGGCCCAGTTCAAGACAGTCGGCAGGAGCAAAGTCTCTTGAACGGAAGAAGGCGGGAATTTTCGGGCGATAATTCCATAAAGATTCGGGAAAATCCGCAGGCAACAAGCTTGCTAGTCGGTCCCGCTGGAGGACGAGCATCGCGCGATCAGGGCTCGTGGCCACCAGACAGTAACGCAGGAATTCAGTGACGGCTGCTGCCCACACTGCTCTCCAGCAGTGCAACCCAAACAACCACACCGCGCGCAATCGCCTGGCGGCGTCAAGCAGCGCGTCTACAGCTTGCACCCCAGGGCGAGCCATCGGCAGTAGTTGGCCCACCTTGGAGAAATCATACTTGTTCCCAGCGAGACAGTCGTCGACGGCGTCGGTGACGGAGCAAGAGAGCAAGAAAACATTGCTAATCACCTCCGATTGCTGCCAACCATCGTTCACCCGCTCGAGCTTGTCCAATTCTTCGGATAGGTGATGGACCGCTTCCCGCGTCGTGGGCAAGGCGTTTAAGCACCAGGAATATTGACCGTAGAAGCTTGTTTCTACGGCCGCAGTTCCTCCAGGAAGTGGCCGGCGAGCGTATGAACGACTGGCTTCTGGACGACTGAGGGCCTCTTCTCCTGTCGAAATTGTAGGATGTCCGTGCGTCTTCGAGAGGATCCACTCTCCCGTACTCATTGGGATTCGCTCCAATCTTCAAGCATGCTGGACTGGGGATCTGTGTTATTCCCACCGTGCTGTGAAAGGGTTTCCTCGAATAACTGAGGCAGCCAATCCCGGCGATGCGGGACTATTGCGCCCGACATCACTGAAGGGATCGCCGCGATCAGCTCGCAGATCTTTTTGAGCAGTTTGTCCTGATCATGGAGAGAACTGAAGGTGTGATCAGATCGCGGAATGATTTCTACGCTTAGCTTTGCCAGCTCCCGTAATTGCCTGAGTTCGCGGCTAATTGCCTCATGCAGATCACTCAGCCGTGGATCACTTTCTGCATATAAAAAAGTCACACAAGCACCACGCTCGGCCAACGTTCGCAAGTTGGTGGATATCTGGATTGCTTCGGGAGACAGTTTCCGTGCTGAAGGCAATCGCCTCCGTGCTTGAAATCCCAGCGCTCGCAGGATTTTTAAGTAATCGGCCTTTCCGGTGAGCAGCTTCAACCAGCTCTTGAGATTAAAGAGGGCGAAATTCAAATAATAAAATGCCGCAGTGCGGCCGATCTGGTCCGAACTCTGATCGTCATCTTCGCTTATCTGCAGGTTGATGAGGAGTGTGCCAATCACCCGCTGGTCGCAACAGGCTGTCTGGAGCGCAACTCGAGCTCCAGAGCATCCGCCAAGCAAAATGAAACGTTCAATGCCTTTTTTGGCCTGCAAAAAGTGCATTGCATCTTGTGTTTCCCTTACGGCGCTCTTGTCGAACGGGAGGTGGTCATAACGCGCTGGGCTGTCTCCAATTCCAGAAAAGTCAAACCGAAGGACCATGAAACCCATAGCAGCCAGTGCTCGCGCCACTTTTACGTACATGCGTCCTGGGGCAACCCGGTGCACGATTCCCGGGTTTAACAAAATGACGGCAGTCTTCGGGAGACTTCCGTTTCTGGTTGGAGGATCGGTCACGACCCCTATCAAGGATCCCGCTTCTCCAAAAAAAATGGCTTCTTCGTTCATGCGTGTACCTTGGAGGTCCAGGAAACGATCGAGTGGAGAATTTGGCTGGGTACGACCAAGCTGCCGTCCGAGGTTGGCAGCCAAATCGGAGGGGCATCCAGGCGTTGATACTCGAGGCGAGCCTCCATTTGGCTCAGATGTTCTTGCCAGCGGGCTTCATCGGCCGTTTGATCCGTTTGGATAATCAGAACGTTCTTGGCCGACGTCCCGGCAAGGGTCGACAGGTCTATGTTTTTAAGTTCGGTCTGGAGAAAACGCGACAAAGGAAAGCCAAGCACATCTATGTAGTCCAGAGGTTCTTGTGCCCCTCTCGGTTTCGGACGAAAGCGCAGCATATCTTTTTGCAGACGCAATAAGCCGTCGAGATAGCTCTTGCCGCTTACCACCGGATCCCAAAGGACCAAACTTTCGGGATGGGTTCGTTCAGCGGCAGCGATCATCGCCAGTGCTCCACCCACGCGAAGTCCTATGAGGCAGACTTGAAGTGCACCGGTCCTGCGCCGCACCTCGGAAATCGCCGTCGAGATGTCCTCCAACCATTGAGGAATTCTGCCTTCTTCCGCGCGGCCGGAGGAGTCGCCGCAGCCGTAATAGTCAAATCGCAGCACTGGGAATCCGGCATAACAGAGACGCGAGGCAAGTTGACGAAGAGCCCGGTGAGAATTGATGTATTCGTGTACGATCGGTTGACAAACAACGACTGCACACTTGCTTCGCCGCTCGAGCGCAGGCTCGTGATAGCACGCGAAGAGCCGTTTATCGGGCGCGCCGAAATACAACGGCATTATTCTTTCCACCGTCTTCATTGGCATTCCAAGCGCTCTTTACAACTTGCCGCGAGTTGTCCGAGAGTTTGAAATGCGAGTTCGTTGGGCTTGATGCGCAAACCTAGCTCCTTCTCGAGGGTGGCCACCACCTGTGTCGCCAACAGAGAATGACCTCCCAAATCAAAGAAGTTGTCGTAGACGCTCACCCGTTCGACTTTGAGCACGTCCGTCCATATGCCCGCCAGCAACCGTTCGATGGGTTCACGACATTCGTCGGAACATTGGTCGTCGCTCAAGTCCACCTGACCGGGCGCTGGCAGTGCGCGCCGATCCAACTTCCCATTGGCTGTTAATGGGAGCCTTTCCAATACGACCAGCATGGGCACCATGTAGGAGGGCAGGCTCTCTTTCACAAACTTGCGGAGGTCTTTGACCGAGGAGGACTCGTCCGCCGTTGGTACCACGTAAGCCACCAGGCGCGGATCACCCGCACGATCCTCGCGAACCATAACGCAGGCATCTTGGACGACAGGATGCTGACAGAGCACGGACTCGATCTCGCCCAACTCAATCCGGAATCCACGAACCTTTACCTGATTGTCTACCCGCGACAGGCATTCAATACTTCCATCTGCTCGATAGCGGGCCATGTCGCCCGTTTTGTAGAGGCGAGCACCCGGTTCACTATCAAACGGATTCGGGATGAATCTCTCAGCGGTCAACTCGGGACGATTTCGATAACCCCGCGCTAAACCATCGCCGCCAATGTAGAGTTCCCCAATGACGCCCACGGGCATCGGCTGCATGTTGGGGTCAAGCACGTACATCTGCGTGTTGCTGACTGGGCGTCCAATGGGAATATGCCCGGCGGACGATGTGACTTCGTGGAGGCTGGACCACACGGTAGTTTCCGTGGGGCCATACAGGTTCCATACCGAGGCTGCCCTAGGAATCAGCTGCTCCGCTAATTCTTGGGACATCGCCTCGCCGCCACACAGAATCTTTAGATTCGCTTTCCCCGGCCATCCGGATTCAAGCAAGAGCTTCCAAGTGGATGGCGTCGCTTGCATGGCCGTGATCTCGTCTTCGTCCAGCATCCTCCACAATCGCTGCCCATCCCCCGACGCTTCGCGACTGGCGAGCACACAACGAGCGCCTACTAGCAAAGGTAGGTAAAGCTCTAGAGCTGCGATGTCAAATGAGATCGTCGTAACGGCCAGGAGAGAATCTTTCACGGTGAGCCCTGGCCGTTCCTGCATGGATGTCACTAGGTTGACGAGCGAACGGTGACAAATCTGAACCCCTTTCGGCCGACCTGTTGATCCTGAGGTGTAGATCACATACGCCAGGTTTTCTGGCTCAACCTCGGCCGCGGGATTCTCCCGGTTCTGTTGAGAAATTGACGGCCAATCTTTGTCGATATGTACCAGCCTCTGGACTCGTTCGTTCAATTTGCTGGGAAGCAGCTCGTCGGTAATCAAGACCTGCAAACCGGAATCCTCGATCATGAACGCGAGCCGCTCTTCCGGGTACGCAGGGTCCAGCGGTACGTAAGCACCGCCAGCCTTCAGGATGCCCAAAAGTCCTACCATCATTTTGAGCGAACGTTCCATGCAAATGCCGACCAACACTTCCCGGCCTACTCCGAGCTTGCGAAGATAGTCTGCGAGTTGATTGGCACGAGCATTCAGCTCTCGATAGCTGAGTCGTTCCTCTTCGTACACGACCGCCGTGTCATCTGGCGTACGCACCGCCTGGGCCTCTAGAAGCGTCGGCAGGCAACGGTCCTTAGGGTAATTCGTCCGCGTATTATTCCATTCGACCACAATCTGGTCTCGCTCTTCGTCAGTCAGGATAGGCAATTCCGCGACGTGCTTTCCTGGGTCTGCAACTGCGCCAGTGAGCAAGGTCGTCCAATTGCCAACTGCTCGCGTGATGGCTGCTTCGTCGAACAGATCCGGATTGTAGGTGATGGGGCCGAATATGCTGTCCCCACGATTGTCGAGCACGACCATCAGGTCGAGCTTCGATCCCCCATTGCAGATTTCCTCTGTCGCCAGATCCCAACCAGAAGGCATGCCGGGCAACTGAGGCTGCTGAGAGAGGACCACCTGAAACAGGGGATTTCGACCGGGATCGGGTCTATGTCGGAGCTCTCTTACGACGTGCGCGAACGGAACGTCTTGGTGGGCCAAGGCGTCCAGAACCACTCCGCGCACACGCGACAGCAACTCTCGGAAGGTCGGGTTCCCTGCTAGGTTGACCCGCAGTGTGAGTGGATTTACAAAATAGCCCAGCAGGGGCTCGAGTTCAGCTCGGTTACGACCGGCACTGAAACTGCCCACAGTGATATCTTCCTGGCCAGTGAAACGATGGAACAGGGCCACGAAGCCAGCCAGCAGAGTCATGTAAACGGACACTCCCTCCCGCTGGCTCAGACACCTCAGATTCCTAGCTAAATGCGCAGGCAGTGCGAATCCTTGAATCGCACCGCGATGCGTTTCGATCGGTGGTCTTGGACGGCCGTTGGGCCATTGAAGCGGAGAAATCTCGCCCGCTAACTGCTTTCTCCAGTAGCCCAGATGTTCAGCCCCCCTGTGATCTGACCATCTCTTCCGCTGCCAATAGGCAAAGTCTCCATACTGAATAGGAAGCTCCGGCAGTGGCGAGGGCTTGCCTGTTACAAAGGCTTGGTAGAGTGTCGCGAGTTCCGGAAGGAATACGCGGTAAGCCGTTACTGCGTCAAAGATGATTTGATGAACTGTCATGTAAAGGCGAAATTGCTCATTGTCCATACGTATCAGCAGCGCGCGTAGCAAGGGACCATTTTTCAAGTTGAATGGACGCCGCGCATCCTCTGTTGCCAAGCGCATCGCTTCGGCCTCGCGTTCTGCCTCCCGCAGCTTACGTAAATCCACTAAGGGTAGCGGAATGACGCGAGGAGTTGGGTGCACAATTTGGACGGGCTCGCCATTAATAACTTCAAAGGTCGTGCGCCAGATTTCATGACGTCGAATAACTTCAAGAAAACACCGCCCCAGGGTCGCCAGATCAAGCGGGCCGTGCCGGTGCACCGTCATAGTCTCGTTATAGAAGGGAACGTCACTCGCCATTTGCTCGTGAAGCCATATCTGCTGCTGGGCGAAAGAGAGAGGTATGGGTACGCCGTGCGGACGAGGACAGATTACAGCCCGCTCTGCTCCCGCCCCGCCACGCACGTATTTTTGAAGGAGCCGACGCTTGGCTTCAGAAAGTGGTGCAAAATCAGGCACTGCGTCGCTTTTCTGCCGCTCGATCACTGCCTACGTCTCCCTCGATTGGTGTAAATGCGAGGTGCTGCCCTCTTGCAGAATGCGCAGGGGGGTCGCGTTAGTGTCCGCTAACCGATTCAAGTTGTGCCTCGGAGTAACTCAACTTTTTTCCGGACAAGGTTTATGCGCGACGTTAGTCAAGAAGAAAATTCAGTTCGGTGAGGCGCTTCCCGGGACTGTCGCACACACTCTCAAGCAATCTCTGGTAATGCTGCAGCATTCGGCAAATCGTTCCGTATTCAAACACATCGGGGTTATATTGCACGCGGCCCATCATTTGCTCCGGCCTATCGATGAAGGCAATGTAGAGATCCCACGGACTGCCACTACCCTCGATATCCATTGAGGTCACGGTCCACTCCAAATCGAGCGGCGGCATCGGAGGTTGGAGTGAAATGGCCACACTAAAGAACGGATTGTAGGAGAGGTCGTGTTTTGGTTTTAATTCCTGCGCCAGAGATTCGATCGGCACATCGTCGTTCGAGATGGCTTCTAGAGTTAGTCTCTGCGTCTGGCGCAGCAGGTTGCGAAACGTGGGATCGCTCGTTAGATCGAAGCGCAACGCTACGGGATTCAGGAAATAACCTAACAATCTCGCAACTTCGGAACGTTTGCGGCCCGCCGGTGAGAGCGTACCCACCACGATTTCGTCCTGCTGTGTGTAGCAGTGCAGCAAGGCAACAAAGGCTGCCAGAAGGGTCATAAACAGTGTCACAGCCCCTCGCCGACTCAGCTCCTTCACGGCTTTGCTGACCGTTGGCGACAAGACGAAGGGGCGGATCGCTCCGCGAAATGTTTGTTTGCGCAGCCGACAGCGCTCCATGGGCCACCGAAGGGCAGGGATTTCGCCTGCGAGCTGCTTCCGCCAGTAAGCTACCTGTTTATCAAGTTCCCCTCCTTGGAGCCACTGCCTTTGCCAGTTGGCGTAGTCTCCAAATTGTATGGCTGGACTCGGCAGCGGCGACGGATGTGTGGAAGTATAGCCGCTGTATAGAGCGGCCAATTCAGAGGGGAAAACCTGATAGACCGAGACTCCGTCCACGATGCTCAGGTGCGCAATGAGATACAGCCGGTGTTCGGAAGGCCCAAGTGTGACCAATCTCGCTCGCAACATGGGACCATTTGTTAGGTCGAAGCGTTGCCGAACAGCTTCGCTAATGTCGTGCTGGACTTCCATCTCTTGCTTGGCTGCGGGCAACCCACGCAGGTCGATCACAGGCAACCGAAGTTCGGTCGGCGCCGGATGGACGATCTGCACCGTCCGGCCGTTTCTGGTTTCGTAGCTCGTACGCCAGATCTCGTGTCGCCGAATGATTTCGGTAAGGCTTCGCTCTAAGACACGCACATCGAGGGGACCTGACATTCGAAGCGTAATGCATTCGTTATAGAGCGGCGGAATGTCTGGCGCGCTCCTTTCACGAAGGAGCAGCTGTTCCTGAGATAGCGAAAGCGGGGCAGGTCCATCGAAGCGCCTAGAAGTAATCGGGCGTGGGCCTAGTAATGTCGGCGTTCTATCGCCCTGAACATAGCTTTCGAGCAGCTTGCGCTTTGCTTCAGATAGAGTTCGAAGCATCATGAGGCTTACCTTCGCCCTGCGGGTAGGGGAGTAATCTGACTGGGGGCACCGAAGTAGAGCGGCAAGCTGGTCAAACCGCGCAAGCCGAGATTGGAACGCCAGACCAGCCGCTCGGACCCGAGGGTCCAATGCGGCAGGCGACGGAGCATCAGCTCAAAAGCCACCTGACCTTCGATCCGGGCCAGCGCTGCCCCAAAGCAAAAGTGCGCCGCCCACCCGAAGGCAAGATGCCGGTTGTCAGCACGGGTGACGTCTAAGCGGTCGGGATCGGGAAATCTCTCGGGGTCTCGATTCCCGGCAGCCATTACCGCGATGACCGCCTGGCGCTTGAGAATCCTTCTTCCACCGAGAATAGTGTCCTCCGGAGCCAGCCGGGCAGTGTGCTGACTGGGGCTTTCGTAGCGCAGCAACTCCTCTATCGCCGATGGGATCAATGAAAGATTGCAGCGGAGTCTTTCGAGTTGTTCGGGATTCCGCAGCAGGGCGAGCACGCCGTTTCCAATGAGGTTAGTCGTGGTCTCCTGGCCCCCCACCATGGTCACAATGCAGTTTGCGATCACTTCCTCCTCGCTCAGCCGGTCGCCCTGAATTTCCGCATTCATCAACGAGCTTACGAGGCCGTCACGAGGATGGAGACGCTGCTCGCGCATGGCGGAGCGGAAGTAATCAGCCATCTCGAGAGCGCTTGCAAGAATTCGTGGCGCGCGTTCTGGATTGTGCTGGAAATTGCCGAGCATTTCAGCGAAATCTTGGGACCAAGCTTTCAACCTCTGATAGTCATCCACAGGTACGCCCAGCATCTCGGCAGTTACTATGCAAGGCAGGGGCTCGGCCAGATCGGCAATCACATCCAGGTGACCCTTGGCCTGCACTTTGTCCAGCAAGCGATTGGTGATCTCGCGGATATGCCAGCGCAGGACTTCGACCCGCTGAGGAGTAAACGCCTGAGATGCGAGGCCGCGCAATCGAGCATGAGCGGGAGGGTCCAGGAAAAGCATCTGCTTGACCATGATTTCTGCAATGGGGTTCAGCGAGGCCAGGCCCATCGCAGCGAGCTGCCCCGGCGTCGGAGTGCGCTGAGCGGAATAATGATGAAGCACCGTCACCACGTCCTTGTACCGCGTGACCACCCACGCATGCAGAAACGGATCCCAATGCACAGGATCCTCGGTCCTCAGTTGATGGAAAAGAGGATAGGGATCGGCGAGGACCTCGGGATCAAGCAGCTGATAGAGGCTCAGCGTGCGGCCCGACGGGCTTGTGTCGAAGGCCGTTTGAGTGTGCGGCGTCATTCGGGAACTCGATTGGCGGTTGCTGGTGCGGTTCCGTTCGCAAGGCGCTGGGCCTCGTCTTCGCTCATGGCTTGCAGCTTGTCGAGAATGAGCATTTCGATGTGTCCTGAGAGCTTCGAAATCGTCGGGAGGTCGAAGAGACTGCGCAGGCTGAGCTCGACCCCGAATGTATCGCGTATTCTCGCGATCAGCTGAGTGCCGAGCAGAGAGTGGCCACCCAGGAGGAAAAAGTTGTCTTCCACGCTGACTCGATCTAGGTCGAGCAACGATGCAAGCATGGCCGCTAGTCTTTCCTCAATGGGTGTTCGGGGCGCGATGAAGCTGCTATCGTGCAGAGCATTTTCCGCGTTCGGCGCCGGGAGTGTGGCGCGGTCCACCTTACCGCTCGGTTTCAAAGGCAAGGCTTCTAGCTTCACAAATGTCGCCGGAATCATGTACGCTGGCAGCCGAGCAGCAATGAAATTGCGCAATTCCGTGTGCGTTGGCTGTGTCTTCCCTGCAGGCACGAAATATGCAACCAGGCGCTTGTCGCCCGGTTCTACTTCTCGGGCCACTACAGTGCTTGCTTGCACGGCCGGGTGTTCGTCGAGTACCTTTACGATTTCGGCCGGTTCGATCCGGAAGCCGCGAATCTTGATTTGCTCATCAACTCGACCCAGAAATGCGATCTGGCCGTCTGGCAGATAACGGCCTAAGTCGCCTGTCCGGAATAAACGTGCCCCCGGTTCGGAGCCGAAGGGGTCCAGCACAAATCTTTCCGCGGTTAGGTCGGAGTGGTTGCGATAACCGCGTGCGAGACCTGCACCTCCAACGTAGATTTCACCAGCTTCGCCAATCGGCACCTTCCGCATATCTTTATTGACGATATGGACTTGCATGTTATCGATTGGGCTGCCGATTGACGGCAACCGGTCTGCGTGCTCATTCGGAAGAATGGTCCCCGACGTGGTCACCACAGTGCACTCCGTCGGACCATAATTATTTACCAACTGAAACGGCAGCTTTCGCGGCGGATAGTGGTGAAGGGTGTCAGCTCCGGTGAGCATCACGCGCAGGCTGGTCTTTGTCGGCCACTCCAGGGTCATGATCCGCTCCGCTAAAGGAGTCGCAAGGAAGCAAACGGTGATCTTCTGCGAAATGAGCCAGTCGCGAACTGCTTCCGGATCATTCGCAGTGACACCATCAGGTAGATGTATGCTTGCTCCATTGGTAAGGTAGGGCCAGAGTTCCCACACCGCCGCATCGAACCCCAAAGCCGATAGATGACTTGCCCTGTCGTTGGGAGTGATTCTGAAAGCACGGTGATGCCAGCGGATAAGATTGAGCAGGCCGCCGCGTGTGATTTCGACGCCCTTGGGCTGGCCGGTTGAGCCAGAAGTGTAAATGACATAGGCAAGATCGTTCGCTTTAGATTGAACGGCAACCGGTTTTGTGATTTGGTCGAGTGCTAACTGTCCTTCCGGATTTACCGCTACGACGCGTTCGGGCCGCAGCGGTAACGCATCAACCATACACTCCCCAGTCACGAGAATCGTCGCCCGCGCATCCTTCCACAGGAACGTTAACCGGTCTGTGGGATAGCTTGGATCCAATGGGAGGTAGGCACCTCCCGCTTTGAGAATGGCGAGCGCCCCCACAATCATCGCTAGGGAACGATCTAGATACAGCCCGACCACAACGTCAGGGCCAACGCCCAGCGAGCGCAGGACGTGTGCGACTCGATCGGCCCGACGATCAAGCTCTTGATAGCTTAGCGATCGTCTCCCATGCGTAAGCGCGGTCGCGCGCGGGGTAATAGCAGCCTGAGCGCTTACGAGCTCAGGCACACCTAGTTGTGAAAACGAGTCCAGCTGCTGAGAAATCGCTGTGCTCGTGCTTTGCAGCTTTGCACGGTTAAACGATGATTGCTGCTCAATTGAGTTTGCTGTCGTGTCACACATACTATGCCCTCCCCAGGAGATCCCAAAATCTGTCGTGATGGACTAGGTGCAACGAGTGAGTCAAGGAGCCACGCATTTGATGAGTGCTTTTTATTGCGATCCGTGGATCACACAACTGAAAACCAATTCGGCATACGAATCACAATAAACTTCACAGGCCTGTCCTCTGGAAAGGTTAGGCCCAAAAGATGCTAAAAACTTTCCCTGGAAACAGGATTGTGCGGGAACCCAGGTGAGCTCGACATCCTTGAAGTCGATATAGCGTCGGCAAAGGGGATAGAATGCCTTGTAAACAGCCTCCTTGGCCGAAAAAATCATCGTGAGACGCTCTTGCAAGTTGCCGGAACGGACCCAGTTGAGTTCGGTACTGTGGCAAACCAATTCGCTTATATCTGTTCCTTTCATCCTTCCCGTGGTTTCTAAATCCACGCCGATCGCCATCGGATTGGAACACTTAGCCGCGACAGCAACATTCCAAGGGTAACAATGCGTAATCGAGCCTGCGATTCCCTCAGGCCAGAGTGGCTCCCCTTTTTGGCCACGCAATATGGGGAAAGCGTTCGAGAACCCGATCTGATTCAAGGCCCAATGCGCCGCGGCTCGCCCTGCGGCGAATTCGATCCGTTTTCTTCTGCAAGCTCGAGGTGACAGCATTCCCAACTCTTCGATGTGAAGGACGTTGTCCGAGCAATCCTCCCCAGAGACGATACCTAGCCCGATATGCTCGCTCGAATTCAGAAAGCTCTCATTGGCCGCCATTGCCCGAGTCAGCGTCCACTCCGCGACACTCATCAGCTGCCTCGTGTTTCTCCGTTCCGTTCGGCCACGCCAGGCGCATCGTGGCGACTCTTCGCCAAGTTCTGAGGGGAACCTACTGGACGTAGCTTCTGTGATATCGGCTAGCATGAGTTCAGGAATTGCGTGATGCATTCTTGGCTGTGTTGAAGATGGAAGCTGCACTGAACCTGCCACGGAAACCTGAAAAGTTTCCACGGTCATCAGAAAACGGCCGTTTTATTGCGGGAATGAGATCAAAAACAGACTGCAATTCCAGTATTAGCTCCCACAAATCTAAGTAAGCGTTCTTGCGAAATAGGTGCGCTTTCTTTATCCCTATGTTAGGAAGATTCTCTCCGCCAAAATCAGATAGAACATGTGGATAGGCAGACGTTGCCAACTGCATCGCTTCCGAAGAGATGTTACGTCGGTCACCGAAAGGGAAAGCGAAGAACTTGACAGGCTTCTCCAGACGACGTTCCAACAGACTCTTGGATCCTACAATTTCTCCCTCAAGTTTCTTTCGATCGGTGGAACCGCAGTCAAAGTGGGTATGCGTGTGGCTGCCAAATTCACCCCCGTTGCGACTCCAGTAGCGGATTTGATCCCAAGTCAGCGGGAAGAAACCCCTGGTCCCTTTGACCAAATCGTGCTCGAACTCCAGGTGATTTTCGACTGGTTGCGTTGCAACAAATAAAGCGACCGGGATTTCTGTCTCCTCCGCAACCGCTCGGAGACTCACAAAATTGTCTCCATAGCCGTCGTCGAAGGTGAGGGCAACGCAGGGGACGTGCACTGCACCGGAACGCAGGAGTTCAATGCTCTCAGAGAGACTCACAATTCGATAATGTTTCTGTAAGAAGCGAACCTGGCGCCAGAAAGTTTCTGTAGATACGCCCATCCGGTGAGCGCGATCAGTAACCAGGTGATGTGCGAGAATAAGTACCGGGTAACGGCTCCGCAACGAGCGGTACCAGTTCCGCAGGACAATAGAGGGCCAGCAGAGCAACAATGTCTCGATGCATAGCTTCCAGGCGGCGCGGCATCGCTGACACATGGGAGCCGGCTTCTGGTCTTTAATCGAAGCAGGTTCGATCTGATTCAAATAGGGAGACAAATTCCTCTGCATCCAATCCTCTACTTCTCTTGGCGTTTGCTTCGTGTCCCCGGCTTGCAGGTTCTTCGCGGTTTGTACGAGTAGATCGTCCGCCATCAAATCTGCTTTTAATGTCAATGCCAGCAAACTATCGTTAA
>WNGQ01005256.1_pt1 | contig 13164 bp, 14 predicted proteins | sample 5407661 | NCBI WGS metagenome assembly WNGQ01 (sample SAMN13153382, study PRJNA577476) | soil metagenome | isolation source: 60 cm soil or saprolite under Garry oak tree replicate 2 | place: USA:California | collected 2016-06-15
CCAGAACATGAATCGTGATTAGCACGGCTGCAATGAAAGCGAATTGCCCAAAGCTCGACCATTTGATTAGTGCAATCAGAAATGCCGGGAGCCAGGCCAGCACGGCGCCAATGTACGGAACCATGTTCAGCAGTCCGGAGACGATGCCCGTCAGAATCGGAAACTCCATCCCCAGCGCCCAGAAAAACAGGCTGCTCGCGGCAATCACCAACAGTGTCACCACGGTCATGCCCGCCAGGTAATCGCGCAGAACGTCGCGCACATCCTCGAGGGTCTCTTTGATTTGTGTCCGGCGTGAGACGGGAAAAAGCTGCAGCGTTCCGTGCCACACCTGCCGCTTTTCCGCCAGCATGAAAAAAATCAGGAACGGCATGAACGTGACTTCGAGAAACAAGGCGTACAAGGAACCTATCCCGCGGAGGATTAGAGGTTGCAAGACGCTCGGTCCCCGTGATGCCGTCGCTGACGCGGGGACTCCTTCCGCAGGCGCAATTTGTGAGACTTGGCCTTCGATTCCTTGAATCTTGCCCTGTACCGCCACCGCCACGCGCTGTAACTGCGCGCTATACTTGGGCCAGTCCGCCGCGAAGTCAGCGACTCTGTTCCAAAGCCCGTAGCCCGCCGCGCCCAACACCGCGCTAAGAACCAGCACCATCACCATCGCGCCCAGCGTGCGCGGGAATCTCAGCCTTTCCAGGAATTCGACCGCCGGATCGAGGAAATACGCGAGAAGAATGGAAAACAGGAGCGTAATCACCACTCCCGCCGCGTAGTAAAGGAAAAGCAGAATGATGGCAGCGGCGATCACACGCGCGCTGAAGCTGGACACGGTGAGGCGCACTGCAGATGGCGGCGTTTGAGTAACGGACACGACGGCTCCGCCGTACAAAGTAGCACATTCCCCGGAACGTTATCGGATGAGGTGCGTGCTTGTTTCGATGCGGCGTTCCTCGAACGGTCTGCAAGTCCCACTTGACTTGCTCGTTTATCGAGAAGAGGTATCCTCCCCAGCGCGGGGCTAAAGGGTCCAAGTGCCTGTGTTAAACTTTTGGAGTTGTCCTCAGGGAACGCAGGCCGCTGCTGCAACCCTTCCGCTGCCGCGACCCGTGGGAGAAACATCTCTCTTTCATGGCCAAAGAACTTTTCGGAACCGACGGCATTCGCGGTATCCCCGGCACTCCGCCCCTCGATGACGCCACACTTTACGCCACCGGACGTTCTCTAGGCGGTTACCTCCAGCGCGAACATGGTTCAGCGCGAGCCCTCATCGGCATGGACACGCGGGAATCCGGCCCGCACATCGCGTCCGTCCTCGCCGCGGGCCTCACCCAAGCCGCCGCAAACGTTGCTTTTGCCGGAGTCATCACCACGCCGGGCATTGCCTGCCTCGTGCGGCAGAACGATTTTCAAGCCGGCGTCGTGATTTCCGCCTCGCACAATCCGTTTCAAGACAATGGCGTGAAGCTTTTCTCGCACGCCGGCATGAAATTCCCCGACGCCGTTGAAGAGGAGCTGGAGGCGGACATTTTCAAACATCGCGGGGAAGCAGCGCCAAAGAATCTGTCACGTCTCGCCGCCGATGAGTCGCTCGACGCCGAATATCTGAAATTCCTCCGAAGTAAGTTGATCCCCCGCGCCAGTTTGAAAGGCTTTCGAATCGTTCTTGATTGCGCGAACGGCGCCTCCTACAAGCTTGGCCCGGAATTGTTTCGTTCGCTTGGCGCCGACGTTGTCGCCCTGAGTGTTTCGCCGGACGGCCGAAACATCAACGCGGCCTGCGGCTCGCTTCATCTGGAGGGTCTGCAGAAACGCGTCGTCGAGGAAAAAGCGCGATTGGGCGTTGCTTTCGACGGGGATGCCGACCGCGCGCTCTTCGTCTGCGAAACGGGAAAAGTAGTGAACGGCGATGGCGTCTTGCTGGCCGCCGCGCGCTTCCTGAAATCGCAGAAACAGCTCAAGGGCAACCGTGTCGTCGCCACTTCCATGTCCAATCTGGGACTTGAGCGCATTCTCGCGCAGGAAGAAATCACCTTGGCCCGCGCCGCCGTGGGCGATCGCTACGTGCTCGAAGAGATGCTGCGCAGCGGCAACATTCTCGGGGGCGAACAGTCAGGCCACATCATTTTTCTCGACGACAGTCCTGCGGGCGATGGCCTGCTCACCGCTGTGAAAATTGCTTCGCTGGTTTCGATGCACGGAAAGATCGAATCGCTTGTGGAAGGCTTGAAAGATTATCCGCAGCAGATCGTCAACGTGAAGGTGCGTTCGAAGCCGCCGCTCGATTCCCTGCCCGAAGTTTCCCGCGCCCTCGCCGAAGCGCAATCCGCCCTTGGCGAGAATGGCCGTATCGTGCTTCGCTACTCCGGCACGGAGCAACTCGCACGCGTCATGGTCGAAGCCGAACACGAAGCCGACGTTCAGCGCTTCACCCAGTCCCTCGCCAACGCTGTCCGCTACTCCATCGGCGCCTAGCGGGCCATGAACCTCGCGCCCTCTTCCGCACTTATCTCTACGCCATCGGCTTTAAGATTCTCCGTGCCCACCGCCGCAAGGCGGCCTTTCGCGCCGCTTTTCTGGGTCACCGCAACTCTGCTCCCGATCCATCGAAACACGATGCAACGGAATCCGGCCTGTGGGTCCGCCGCGCGGTCGAGAAACTCGACCCCCTCGACCGCGAAATCGTCATGCTCCGGGAATTCGAACAACTCAGCTACGCAGAAATCGCCGATCTCTTGCAGCTTCCGCTAAACACTGTCCGTTCCCGTCTCTTCCGCGCCAGGACCGCGCTGCGCGATTTGCTTGAGCCGTCCGAATCACGCATCAAAAACGCCGTAGCACAGCCCGAAGCGCATGCCGCTTCGCCAAATGCCGCGCAGAAAGGGGAACGCGCATGAATGCCACAACCCATCCAGTTGTTCCCGAAGAAGTGATGGCCTTCCTAGACGGCGAGCTTCCATCGGAAAAGTCCATGTCAATTAGCGCTCATCTCGAAGAGTGTGTGGACTGTAAGGAACTCACCGCGCAACTAAGGTCCACATCTCGGTCTCTGTCACAGTGGCAAATCGACGTGCCCAAAGCATCCTTGCAGGAACTGATCGTGAATGCTGCAAATGGGCAACCTTTGGCTGTCGCCAGACCCGCGTGGCCTCTGTATTTTCAACGCCCCTTTTCGCGTCGCCTACCTTGGGCATTGGCGTGTCTCGCGATGGTGCTACTTATCAGTGTTCGGCTCACTACCTTCAGACGCACGAAATCAATTCAGGTGGATAAAGCCGAAGCGTATCGCTCAGTCTTGCTCACGAATCCGCCATCCCCGGCTGGGAGGTATGAGATTTCTGGTCACAATGCAGCTGGCGGCGGAGGCGGCGAGGATGCCTATTCGTCTTTCGGCACGCAGCGAGCACGGGCTGGTGATGCGACTAAGTTACTTAGCTTGCCATCTGGGCCCATGATTGCGAGCACCGTGGCGGCTTCCATCGTCGTGAAGGACTTCGACGCGGGGCGCGCTTCGCTTGACGCCATTCTTGCGCGGCACAATGGTTACGCTACAAGCCTTAACGTGAGCACGCCGCAAGGTTCTGCACGCATGCTGCAAGCATCACTGCGCATTCCCGCGCCGCAACTTGCACAAGCCCTAAGCGAATTGAAAACTCTCGGCCGTGTGGAAAACGAGAATCAAAATGGGGAAGAAGTCACACAGCAACACGCGGACTTGGTCGCGCGGTTGAAGAATTCCCGCGAAACCGAGCAGCGGCTGCAGGATGTTCTTCGCACGCGTACGGGAAAAGTTAAGGATGTTCTCGAAGTCGAAGAGGAGATCGCTCGCGTGCGCGGCGAAATCGAACAGATGGAAGCGGAGCAAAAAACCCTGGAGCATCGCGTCGAGTTTGCCACTATCGACCTGAAGCTTGCCGAGGAATACAAGGCCCAGCTCAATACACCGGCGCCTTCGGTCCTGATGCAGCTTCGCAATGCCACCATCAACGGCTTCCGCAATGCGTTCGAGAGTCTCCTGGCGCTGGTTCTTTTTCTCGCCGAGTCCGGCCCCAGCCTCTTGCTTTGGCTGGCTCTGTTGGGTATTCCCGCGTGGCGGCTCTGGCGGCGCTATCGCCGCGCGCAATCGCTCGGGTCCCTGGCACGAGCCTGAACTGTGGCAGGCGCGTGTGGTTTGGGCAGATACTACCCCTGCCACTCAAGCAAAGTTTCATCCCCAATTCCAGGGGTTTGGGAATAACGATATTGCCAATTCCAGTGCTCTCACGTAAACCCTGCAACTTCGCCAATCTTCTTGAATTGCTCCCAAAGAATGTAGATAGCGCGGCAAGTTCCTGTGGGATTTTGTAGGCTCCCTGAGGCAAGGGAATGTTTATCTATCACTTTTCTTTGCCTAACCCCTGTGCTTTCAATCATCTTCACAGGTTTTCCATAAACATTAAACACGTGGCAACGGACTTGCACCTCTTTCCACAACTTACAAAGATTGGCTTCCCGGGGTGGCCGGAACCGATCCTCGACTCGGTTACCGGTTTAGGGGCGTCAATTATGAAGAAGGGGGCTTGCACCGGCCCCCTTTTTCGTTTTTGGGACCGCAGTTAACCCCAAGTCCTGTAGCAGGAAAGAACGAACTCGGCCAGCCTTGCGGATAAGACGGCCCGCTCCAGCTCCTCTTTCTTGATGGGAACTTAGAACGAAGAACTGTGCACTCAAAAAAAAGTGAGCGGCCGGTGGGGGGACCGGCCGCTCGGGCGTGGGGGATGGAGGGTACTTGTAATCCGAAGAAGCTCGGCCCTTCCGGCCGCCTTGCCGCGCTCGCGAGCGGCAAAATCGAACCCAGGAGATAGCTTTAAACTCCTATGGGCCTGACCGCTTCCGACTACTCTTTCATTTTGCTTATCACGGCATTCCTCGTCGATAGACCGCGCGTTTCATTCTCCCCGGTACTTTCCCGCCCAACGTAAGTACTTCGCGCCGGTACAGAAGTACTTGTCCTCGTTGATGCAGCGTCTAAATCTTGCGCACGATCTCTGGAAGCAATTCAGCTAACTCGCGCAGCCGGACTCTCTCTGTTTCGCCGAGCGCAGCCAGCGCATTGGCCAGAGATTCCACGCGGCGCTTCCGCCCCTCCCAAAGGATCTTCGTGCCCTTTGGCGTAGCTACCAGGCGCACGCGGCGGCCGTCCTCCGTGGCCTCGCGCTTCACCAGCCCTGCTGCAGTCAGGCCCGTGATGATGCGGCTCATCGTCGGTGGACGCACCTGCTCGGCATCCGCAAGCTCGCCGAGCGATCGCGGCCCGCCGAATACCAGAACGGACAATGCCGAAAGCTGCGCAGGGCCAATGCCGCTCTCCCGGTCGCGCACCCGCAGTCGCCTCAGCAGATGAATCGCAGCGGAGTGCAGCTTGTCTGCGGTCTCCAACACCTCGGGGCTCACCATACTTTTTGGCTTGACATTCGTCATAGAATATAGTTAGCTATGCTAACTAAATCTCCCTCGGAGGTCAATCACTTATGAGCGCAACCGCTGCGAACCCCGGAACGACGAATCTTGGAATCACCAACATCGGTCAGATCTCTATCATCGTTCACGACCTGCCGCGCGCCACCGCATTCTATCGCGATGTCCTCGGCCTCCCTCTTCTCTTCACTGCGGGCAACATGGCCTTCTTCGACTGCAACGGCGTGCGTTTGATGCTCGGCCCCGCAAGTTCGCCGGAGCTCGATCATGCCAGCTCCATCCTTTATTTTCGCGTCCCGGATATCGAGGCCGCTCACCGGCGCCTCGTCGAACTGGGCGTCAAGATTGAAGCGCCTCCGCGCCTGATCGCTCCGATGAAAACCTACGACCTCTGGATGGTTGCGTTCAGCGATCCAGACGGCAATATTATGGAGCTTATGAGCGAAGTGCCGCGCACATAATCCTTTTTGGGAGCACTGGCTCTTGAACCGGGCTTCAAAGGCTTCAACGTATTGGGTTATCTTTGCGCACCCGGAGGACCGCCTAGTATGAATACGCAGGAAGGTACGACGCTCGCCCGCATCGGGCAGATTGCCATCAACGCCCACGACGTGGACCGGGCCACGTCGTTCTACCGCGATGTCCTAGGCCTGCCGCACCTGTTCCGCGCAGGACAACTCTCCTTTTTCGATTGTGGCGGCGTCCGCCTCATGCTGGACAAACCGGAAAAACCGGAATTCGACCATCCCAGCTCCATCCTTTACTTCCAGGTCGGCGACATTCGCGCCACTCACAAACGCCTCAAGGATGCAGGCGCTAAATTCGAGGATGAGCCCCACGTGATTGCACAGATGCCCAAATACGATCTCTGGATGACGTTCTTCCGCGACAGCGAAGGCAATCTGCTTTCCCTGATGAGCGAGGTACCGCGCCCGGCGTAGGCGATCTTCTGGCGTCCAATTCCAGTCCAGCCCTGCTACAAGCCTCGCGCGGATTACGGTATCCTCTTCTGACCATGCATGACTTGAATTACTTCCGTGATCACCTGGACCTATTCGCCGAGATGGCGAAGAAGCGCGGCATGACCCTCGATCTGGACGGTTTCCACGCGTTCGACAAAGAACGCCGTGAGCTCATCACCGTTACCGAGCAACTCAAAGCGCAGCGCAACAAGGCCAGCGACGAAATAGCCCGCCTCAAGAAAGAGAAAAAGAACGCCGACGGGCTGATTGCGGAAATGAAACAGGTTTCCGAACGGATCAAGCAATCCGACGAGCGCATCGCCGGGCTGGATGCCAGGCAGCGCGAACTGCTGCTGACCATTCCGAACGTGCCGCATTCTTCAGTTCCTGTCGGGACCAGTGCGGCAGACAATAAACAAGTTCGCTGCTGGGGAGCTCCTCCAAAGTTTGTTTTCCAGCCCAAGCCGCACTGGGAGGTCGGCGCGGGCGCAGGAATTTTGGATCTTGAAGCCGCCGCAAAGATTGCCGGTGCGCGTTTCGCGGTCTACAAGGGCTGGGGCGCGCGGCTTGAGCGCGCCCTCGCGAATTTTTTTCTCGATGTGCACACGCGCGAGCACGCTTACACGGAAATCCTTCCTCCTTTCCTCGTGAATACCGCGTCCCTGGTGGCCGACGGCAAGCTGCCGAAGTTCGCGGGCGACATGTTCCATCTGGAAGGCACAGACCTGTGGCTGACCACTACTGGGGAAACAGAACTTACGAATCTGCACCGCGAAGAGACCCTGGATGCAGCTTTGCTCCCGATTCGTGTTTGCGCTCATACGTCGTGCTTTCGCTCGGAAGCCGGAGCGGCGGGGCGGGACACCCGTGGCATCAAGCGCCAACATCAGTTTCAGAAAGTTGAGCTTTTCAAGTTCACTAGACCGGAGGAAAGCTACGCAGAACTTGAGTTACTAGTCGCGAACGCAGAAGCTATCCTGCAAAAGCTTGGCATTCACTACCGAGTGATGCTGTTGTGTTCAGGGGACACTGGTTTCGCTTCCGCGAAAACCTACGACATTGAAGCATGGCTCCCTTCTTCCGGCGAGTTCATGGAAATCTCTTCCTGTTCCAATTGCGAGGCATTTCAAGCACGGCGTGCGGGGATTCGCTTTGCGCCGAAGGGCGGAAAGAAAAGCGATTTCGTCCACACGCTAAACGGTTCGGGGCTGCCGGTTGGGCGCACGTGGATCGCGATTGTGGAGAATTTCCAGCAGGCGGACGGCTCGATCCTGATCCCTGAAGTTCTCCGCCCATACATGGGCATTGACCACATTCCCGCAGCTAAATAGTGTCTTTTCAACCTCCTCCGCAGCTTTCTTGTGCTTTTCTGTCAATATCCCCGGCGAAAAGGGCCGTCAGGATATAAGATGTTGTAAATAAAAGGCTTATATCTGTTTTGACTAAATGGGACGCTTTCTCGACGGACCCCTCTTGCCTTGCAACCCCTTGAAATTACGCGTTTTCGTTTGACTACCCCTTTTCCCCTTACATACACTGACCTCACTGGGACTTGGGGGTACCAGCGCGGTGCAACGGTCTTGGAACCCATGACATTTCTTGCGCGCATCGTCCGGTTTCTGTTTTGGCTGCTCGTAATCTCTTGGGGCGCTTGGCTGCTTCGCCGCGTTTTCGGCTCTCTGTTGCAGAACGCTGCCATCCGGCAACAGGGCGCGAATGCATCCGGTGAGCTACAGACTCCGAATCTAGCGCGACGGCTCGTACGCGATCCGGTTTGCGGCATGCATGTGGACGAGACGCTCTCCATTCCCATGCGCGAAGGCGACCAGGTCTTGCACTTCTGTTCCATCGCCTGCCGCGATGCGTATGTTGTTAGTTCCAAAAAGTTTGCAGCAAGCGGCTAAGGAAACTCCCTGAACGAGGGATCGAATTCGGGCCAGGTACACAGACGAGTGCTCAAGTTAAATCAAACAGACGAAAGGACCGACGCCGATGGCCACGGTCGCAAAGCCCACAATCCCAGGTAAGATAGGCGCACCGCCAATGGTGCCGCGCATTGCCCCTCGCGAAGACCTGAACCCCTTCCGCATCGCGCAAATCCAGTTTGATATGGCTGCGGAATTCCTGAAGCTCGATCCCGGCCTGCGCCAGATTCTTCGCACTCCGAAGCGTGTCTTGGAAGTTTCCTTGCCCACCAAGATGGACAATGGCCAGGTAAAAGTGTTCACCGGCTATCGGGTGCAGCACAACATCTCTCGCGGGCCCGGAAAAGGGGGCATCCGTTACCATCCCAATGTCACGCTCGACGAAGTAAAAGCGCTGGCCGCCTGGATGACATGGAAAACGGCCACGGTCAACGTCCCGTTTGGTGGCGCCAAGGGCGGCGTCATCTGCGACCCCAAGCGTATGTCCAAGAGCGAACTCGAGCGCATGACGCGCCGCTACGCCAGCGAGATTCTCCCGCTCATCGGTCCGGCGCAGGACATTCCCGCGCCCGACGTCTACACGGACGCGCAAACCATGGCTTGGATCATGGATACCTACGCCATGACCATCGGCCACGCTGCCCATGGCGTCGTTACCGGCAAGCCCGTTTCGATTGGTGGTTCCGAAGGACGCGGAGAAGCCACCGCTCGCGGCCTTCTTTATGTCGTCGAAGAGGCATGCAAGGTGAAAAAGATCCCGCTGCGTGGAGCGAGCGTTGCGATTCAAGGCTTTGGCAACGCCGGAGCCACCGCCGCCCGCCTCTTCGCCGAAAAGAAAGCCAAAATCGTGGCGCTCAGCGACACGCGCGGCGGCGTCACCAATCCCCGCGGCATCGACCCCATTAAAGCCATGCGCTACAAAGAACGCTCCGGGACCGTCGTGGGCATGCCGGGCGCTTCCCGCATCAGCAATGATGAATTGCTGACCATGAAGTGCGACATTCTGGTTCCCGCGGCGCTGGAAAACGTTATCACGCTGCACAATGCCGAGGCGATCAAGGCTCGCGTCATCGCCGAAGCCGCCAACGGTCCCACGACACCGCACGCCGACGAAATCCTGGCGCGCCGCGGCATAACGGTGCTGCCGGACATTCTTGCCAACGCCGGCGGCGTCACCGTGAGCTACTTCGAGTGGGTGCAAAACCAGGAAGGTTTGATGTGGGACGTCGACGAGGTCAACGCTCGCCTGCAGAAAATCATGGTCCGCGCCTTCAATGAAATGCTCGAGACCATGCGCAAGCACCACGTTCCGCCGCGCGCCGGCGCCATGATCCTCGCCGTCGGCCGCGTCGCCGAAGCTACGCTCGTCCGCGGGTTGTTCCCGTAATTAACTGCTTCTGGCTCATCATTGGGGCTTCTCGCCGGTTCCCGGTATGGGAATCGGCGTTTTAATATCCTGAAGCTCCGGTGGTACGCCCAATACTGCGTTCGTGTTCTGGGCAACCACGACCTGCCACGTACCGTTCCGCCTTTCCGCCACCATAGTCATCATGCCGAAGCGCGGCTGTTGACGTACTGTACCGTCCATATTTCGGTCGCTCTCGATCTTCCAGCTCCAATGAACCACCACAATGTCGGGCCGAAGAAATCGCGCGGTCGTCTGGAGCGATGTGAGGTTGGCTTCCTTGAAGCGCCCGCTCAGCAGCCGCGTATGGAATTTCTCGAAATCCGCCCTCCCGTGCAGGTACGTCGTCGCAACGGTCACAAAGTCCACGTCCTCCGCCATGATTCTTGCCAGTTCGTGCCCGTCATGCTTCGCCCAAGCTTCGCAGAATGCCTGCGGAAGCTTGCGCACCGCTTCCTCGTCGGCTTTGCTCTGTGCATTGGCGCCTGTGGCAAACAAAAAAAGGAGAATTCCCCACGAAAAGTGTTTCATCTTTCATTCCTCCGGCATCCTTCTAACTGAAACTAATAACGAAGCGACCAGCAGCGAGAAGAATATTTACTCCTCGAAAGAGAATTATTCAATTTTTTCCTTGCGCTGGGAAAAATCTGCGCGTACATTCGCATTTGCCGGCGTGTTCCGAAGCCGCAGGAGAAATACCCTCCAGCGGAAAGGAGCGCAGCCGGCAATTTTCGCTTGGGGCGAGCGATTTTCGCGTAGCTGCAGTAAACCGCGCTGCTGCGAAACAGAATCTAAGCAAGAGGGCAGCGCGAAGTTCGCGGAGCGAAGTGGAATAGGACAGAGATGAACAACAGCTTGGAAGGAAAGAAGAAGAAACGATGACCAACGGGCACAACGGCCACGGCGCCCCGCCGATTCTCCTCTCCATCGCCGGATTCGATCCCTCCTGCGGTGCGGGCACGGCCGCTGATTTGAAAACTTTCGCCGCCCATGGATGCTATGGCATCGCTGCCATCACTTCGCTCACGGTCCAGAACACCCAGGGAGTCGAAACCGTCCACAATACGCCGAGCGCTGAGCTGCGCGCCCAGCTCGAAGCGCTCACCAAGGATTGCAACATCGCCGCCGTGAAGATCGGCATGCTCGGCAACCGCGGAAACGCCGCCGCAACCGCGGAATTCCTCGATGCAAATAAGTTCCTATACGTCGTTCTCGACCCTGTGATCAAGTCTTCTAGCGGAGCGGAACTCCTGGATGGATCGGGAATCAAGTTTATCGTCACAGAATTACTCAAACGCGTCAGCGTGATTACCCCAAACATCCCCGAGGCCGAAGTCTTGACGGGGCTGACCATCAAAGAGCCGGCAGATATGGAAGCCGCCGCACGCAAGCTTGTCGAGATGGGTGCGCACGCCGTAATCGTCAAGGGTGGCCACATGGAGCGCGCAGTGGACATCTTGTTCGAAGGCGCCGAAATGATTCACCTGGCAGCCGACAAAGTGAAGGTCGAAAATACCCACGGTACCGGTTGCGCCTTTTCATCCGCGCTCACCGCGCAACTCGCTTCCGGCCGCTCGCTCTTCGAAGCCGCTGCTCTGGCCAAGACCTACGTCACCATGGCTATCGAGAAGGGTTACGCCATCGGCAAGGGCCGCATCCCTCTCGATCATTTCTATCGCCAGCGCATCGAGCCGCCTGCCCGCGGCATCCACGAAGTGCCGCAGCACGGCCTGCATCCCGCCGCCGAACCCGCCGCCCACTGAGCGTAGGTTCCCCGGATTCCGCCCTCAGATCTGAGCGGCCTCTGTGTCTCTGCGTTTCGTTTCTTAGCTTTTATGGACGATGCGACCAGCGACAATCGTTGCCATCGCTGCGCCCTTGAACTTCCGTCCGTCAAACGGTGAGTTTCGCGATTTGCTTGGCGAGTCCGCAACGTTATATGTCCAGGTTTGATCAGTAGAGAAAAGTGTTAGGTCTGCAGGCTGTCCAGCCGCGACCTTTCGCTCGATTCCCAGAACCCGTGCGGGACCCGTCGTAAACAGTTCGACCATCCGCATCAAGGAAATCTTCCCCGAATGCACCAACTGCTCCAACGCCAGTGCCAGCGCCGTTTCGAATCCCAGAATCCCAAATGGCGCGCGGTCGAACTCCACGTCTTTTAGCGCCGGCTCGTGCGGCGCATGATCCGTCGCAATCGCATCCACCGTCCCGTCGGCCAGCCCTTCGAGCAGCGCCGCTCGATCCTCGCGCGCGGCCAACGGCGGATTCATCTTGAAGCGCGAATCATATTTCACGTCTTCATCAATCAATGTGAAATGGTGCGGCGTCACTTCGCAGCTGACGCGCAAGCCTCGCGATTTCGCCCAGCGCACCTGTTCGAGTGAAGCTTTTGCCGAAAGATGCGCAATATGCAGCCGCGCGCCGGTCAATTCCGCCATTTGCACGTCGCGCGCCACGCAAACCGCCTCCGCTGCCGCCGGCATCCCTCGCAAGCCAAGCCGCGTCGAACTCACTCCCTCGCGCATTACGGCGCCCGCCGCGAGCGAAACGTCTTCGGCGTGCTCGATCACCGGCAAATCCAGGGACCGGCAATAATCCATCACCTGCCGCGCCAGCTTGGCCGTCGCGATGGGCTTCCCGTCGTCCGACACCGCCACGATGCCCGCTTCTTTCATCCCGGCGATTTCGGAAATGGCCTCGCCTTTGCTCTCGATCGACGCCGCGCCAATCGGCCACACTCGCACGCTGCCCATGGCCTTCGCGCGATCCAGAATGAACCGTGTCACCGAAGCATTGTCATTCACCGGCTTCGTGTTCGGCATGCAACAAACCGCGGTGAAGCCTCCTCGCGCCGCCGCGCGCGTCCCCGTCTCAATCGTCTCCGACGACTCCTGCCCCGGCTCGCGCAGATGTGCGTGCAGATCGATGAACCCCGGCGCAACAATCAGTCCCTTCGCATCAGATACTTNGCAGCGATTTTCCCGGCTGGCGCTACTTCTTTAATCTTTTCTCCATCCAGCAAAACGTCCAGCGCCGCGTCCGTCTTGCTGGCCGGATCTATCACCCGTCCGTTCCTAATCAGTAGCATTCGCGGATTCCTTTGGTTTCGCTTCCAGCGCCGGATGCGTTCCGCTGTCGGTTGCGCCCGCAATCACCAGGTACAGAATGGCCATGCGCACGGCCACGCCGTTCGTCACTTGTTCAAGCACGCACGACCGCGGCCCATCCGCCACGTCCGGCGTAATCTCGATTCCCCGGTTAATTGGCCCCGGATGCAGCACAATCGCGTCCCGATGCGCGCGCTTCAACCGTTCCGCATTGAGCTGATAGAGCAAAATGTAGTCGTTCGCAGAAAGCGGCGGATCATTCAGCCGCTCCGTTTGCACCCGCAGCATGATGATGACGTGCGCATCCTCGA
>WNGQ01013363.1_pt1 | contig 13164 bp, 12 predicted proteins | sample 5407661 | NCBI WGS metagenome assembly WNGQ01 (sample SAMN13153382, study PRJNA577476) | soil metagenome | isolation source: 60 cm soil or saprolite under Garry oak tree replicate 2 | place: USA:California | collected 2016-06-15
AGTGAGGTGAAGACGCCGATTATTCCCGTCTCTAAGAGCAGCAGTAGAGCGTAGTATTCGCCCTGGCGAGTATTGAACAAGTCACAGGAGCCGGCAGTGGCCAGCAGGGTCAGAGAAGTAGCTATCAGGAGGAGTGGTAGGCTGATTCCGTCGATTGCGACGACATAATTCATTCCGAACGAACTGGCCCAACTCGCTTTCTCTACCATGTGAAAGCCTGAACCTGAGCTGCCCAACGGATATGTCGCAAGTATCACCATTGAGACAAGAAACGCGGAGAGCGCTCCTGCCAAACCTAGCAAGCGAGCGGTCTTCTGGTTCCTTCTCCCCAAGAGAAGCGTGGGAAGTGCAACTAAGGCGGGGAGAAAGATCACAATGCTCAGAAGTCCTAGCATCTAGGACACTCCTATTACGAAAATCATCCACACTAGCAGTAGGAAGATGCCTATTGCAAACGCGATCACGTACTGTTCCGTAACCCCGTTCTGAAGCCTCTTGAACAGATTGCTGAGGCCAGAGCCTCCTGAGGCCACGTTGTTTACTGTGGCATCTACAACCCCTGTGTCAACTTTCTGGCTGATCTTCGCGTAATCGACAACGTCCCGGGCTACAACGTAGTTCAACTTGTCCCAGAGACCGAGCTCGACATACCGGTAGAGTGCTCGCGCTGTCGCGATCGCGCCATCTACGAAGATTCTGTAGTAGGCTGCATTGAGATACCAACGGTTCCAAAGGAACTTTTTGAGACCGTGCGCTTCCTTCATTGGACTGTTCTCCTTGTTGAAGTACAGCAAATAGCCAAGCACCGCACCGATAACGGCCGCGCCAACACTGGATCCGATCAGTAAGAGGCTCAGAAAGCTTGATTCAGGCGCTGGCGTCAAAGGTATGGACGCTGCAGGTAGAATGTTGAACGTGCCCGTAATGGAATCTGTAAGACGTTGGCTGATGAATGGAAAAAGGAACCCAAGCGCGACGCTTGCGATGGCTAGGACCATGTAGGGAACAAGCATTACTAGTCGCGCCTCGTGGACATGCTTTCCTTCATGCTCAAGCTCAACCATGTGGCCGGTGGGCTTGCCGGTTAGCGTCATCCCCAACATTCGCATCTTGTAGAACGCCGTCAATACCACGGTGAGAATTCCCAGTCCCCACAAGACATACCTAGACACAGCCAATCCGCCAGCCTCGAATGTTGCGGCTAGCACCGCGTCTTTCGTCCAGAAACCACTCAAGGGCGGTATTCCCATGAGTGAAAGTCCAGCGATTAGCATGGAGGCCGCGGTCAGTCTCATTCCCTTTGCGAGTCCTCCCATTTGATCCATGAAACGAGATTCAGTAGCGTGAAGGACCCAGCCAGCGGCGAGAAAGAGAGATGCTTTGAAAATCGCGTGGCTCATCACGTGAAAGAGTCCGGCTGAATAGCCAGCTACGAAATCGGCGCTGAGTCCGGCGACTCCTAGGGCCAACATCATGTAGCCGATCTGGGATACTGTCGAATATGCGAGTACTTTTTTGATCTCTCTTGCAACTGTTGCTTGAGTGGCGGCGAGGAATGCCGTGAAAGCTCCTATCCACGCAATGGTCGCGAAGAACGGGTACACTTGGTTAAACTGGAAGAGGGCGACGTAGAAGAGAGGTCCCATTCTACCGGTTAGGAATACGCCAGCCTTGACCATGGTTGCTGCGTGTATTAGTGCGGACACTGAGGTCGGTCCTGCCATCGCGTCAGGGAGCCATTCTTGGAGTGGAAACTGGGCGGACTTTCCGATCGGACCTCCAAAAAACAGCAGAGCCGTAGGGACTAGCAGGCCAAGCCTTGCCAGGCTTCCAGCCCAGCCAAAGTTGTTCGCGAGCGCGGTGTAGCTGAAGGTGCCTGAAAAGGCGTAGATGAGGAATATTGCGATCATCAGTGCGATGTCACCGATTCTCGTGAAAACGAACGCTTTCATCCCAGCGTGACTTGGCGGATATGATTGAGGAACACCTAGAGCGGTGTCGCCTGGGTTGCCGACCCAGTATTCCTTCTCGTCTTTGTACCAGTGACCGATTAGCGCGTAGGAGCAGAGGCCCACTCCCTCCCATCCGAATAGCATTAAGAGAAGATTGTCAGCTAGGACTAGGAGGAGCATGTTTCCAATGAATAGGCACATGAAGAACCAGTATCGCGTGAGACCCGAGTCGCCTTTCATGTACTCGAGGCTGTAGACCATGATGAGGAAGCTTACCCATGCTACAATGTTGACCATGAACATGCTCAGAGGGTCGACAAGCACTCCCGCCTGAATGTTGAGAGCTGGGATCCATTGCACATAGTAGTCACCGGTCCTTACCAGAAGTGCCACTAGCGTTGAGGAGACCGCAGCAATGAACACCGAGGCGATTGCGACAAGGTCCCGAAGTCTCGGATGAATTCTAGCCAGTAGTGGGACCAGGAGTGCTCCGGCAACTGGTGCGACCCATATTGCCCAGGGGAAGAAGTTGGTCATTTTCCTCTACAACCCGGGGATTCCTGGAATTCCTTGAATCGTCTTAGCAGCGTTGAGCAACGGACCAAGGACAGGCTGCGGGTAGATGCCTAGCGCGATGGTGACTATGCAAAGGATAATCAGAGGTCCAGTCACGGTCCAGGGGGCTTCCTTCACGTCAGCTGTAGTCTCGTTTGTGGGTCCAAAGAAAACTCGTCTGAGGGTCCAGAGTGAGTATCCTGCTGTAAACGCAGTAGCAACAACGCCTAAGATGCTGACAACCAGGCGGTAGAGAGTCGGAGTGTCGGTTGCGCGAATGAATCCGCCCTGGAAGAGAAAGAACTCGGATAGGAACCCGTTCGTGGTGGGCAATCCAAGAATTGCGAGAAATCCGATGAATGCCGCGGTAGCAGTCACAGGCATTCTTGACGCAAGCCCCCCCAGTTTGCTAATGCTTCGCTCTCCGTGAACCTGGAGAATGATCGACCCGGCTACGAGGAAGAGAATTCCCTTGGCTGTTCCATGACTGACATACTGAAACATGGAGCCGGCGACCCCTAGCTGGGTGAAGGATGCAAGTCCAAACAGTATGTAGCCCATCTGACTGATACTCGAGTAGGCGAGCAACCGTTTGATGTCGTCCTGAACCATAGCCATGAACCCGCCGTAGAACATTGTTATGAGAGCCCATCCAGCAAAGAAGGCTGAGAGAGTGAAGAAAGCGTCAGGGTAAATCGTCATTACAATTCTCACAGTAGCATAGGCACCGATGCCTATCATAGCTGGCGACAGTAGTGCGCTAATGGGAGTTGGTGCCTCTGCGTGTGCGTGAGGTAGCCAGACATGAACTCCAAACTGGGCCATCTTGACGAAGAATCCGAAGCACATTGTGGCAACAATTGCGAGCCTGGCAGTGGTGGAGATTAGTGTCGGGTTGTTTGTGAGAAGTATCTTGATCACGTCTAGGTCAGTCGAGCCGGAGAGATATCCAGTGACGAGTATTCCTATGAGCAGGACCAGTGCGCCGACGTGAGTCCAGAAGAAGTACATCAGCGAGATTTTCTCCTTCTCCCCATAGCCCCACTCTGCGATCATGAAGAAAGAAGGCACCAGCATTATTTCGAAGAAGGCGTAGAACTGGATGAGGTTCGTGGCAAGCACAGTTCCCAGCATGCCTAGTGCGTAGAGAATGTAGAGTGAGAAGTAGAGTCCGTAGCGCTTTGAATCGGCAGGGTTGTCTCCTATCTTGTGGTGCATGTAGGGAATGGAGAACAGTGCGATCAGAGCAGTCAGAAGGCTGATGGTGAAGAGTACCGGAAGGCTGAGATTGTCAGCGTTGAGTCCGAAGAGGCCTATTGGGTACCATGGATATGCTTCTGAGTATGACCCATTTGGGCTTCCCGCTGCCATCAACGCTGACGCGAGGATGGAGATGAACGGGATGAGCAGCAGGGCGAACGTAAAGTAACCTGTCTTCTCTCGGAAACGTTGTCCGAGGAAGTAGACCAGCGGCGTGGAGACTAGAGGGGCGATTATGACTCCGGCTAGTAGAAGTGTCATGTGTTTTCTCAGCCTTTCAACTTGTTTAGCTTTCTTAGATCAATGTCGGAGTTGAGACGGAATGCGAGGATTATGATTGCAAGACCCACGGCTGCTTCCATTGCGGCAAGTGAGATTGAGAATAGGACAATAATCTGGCCAGTGATGAGTGGTGGATTGCGGAGGCGGGAGAAGGCGATGATGTTAAGATTGGCAGCGTTGTAAACCAGCTCGACAGAAAATAATATTCTGATTGCGCTCCTCTTTGTGGTCATTCCGAAAAGGCCGACAGCGAGCAGGATTATCGATACTGCAAAGAAGCTTGAGAGAGGCTCCATCCAGTCTAAGCCTTCCTCTCCGTTTTTGCCAGTGTGAGTGCTCCGATCACTGCTGCCACCAGCACGAATGAGAGAAGCTCGAGTTGTATCGCGTAACCACCGTTGCTGCCGCTACCCAGAAGAAGTGTTTGGCTGAGCAGCTGAAGATCGCAACTCGCCCCACAGGCGTCGACGCCCGGGAAGGCGTTCGAGCTTACAAGCGATCCCCCGATTCCAAGCATTAGTGAGACGAGGATTGCGGTCATCAAAGACGTTCGACGGTGTTCGATTGGAGCTTCTCCTTTGACTGGACCTACTAGCATTACTGTGAAGAGGATTAGGACGACGACGGCTCCGATGTACACGGCAATCTGGAATGCAGCGACATAGGTGGCGTCGAGTAGTATGAATAGCCCCGCGACTCCGAGAAACGTTATTCCAAGGGCGGCCGCTCCGTAGACCAAGTCTCTGGCTTCGATGGCGAGGATAGCGCCTATCACTGTAGCTGCGGCGATTACGAGAAACGCAGGGTCAGTCATTGTCGAGTCAGATCGCTGGAATCCCTTCGATGAGGAAGTACGTGATCGCAATGTTGGCAATGGCAAGCCCTAGGAGTAGAGTCCAGCCATACCTCAGTAGCTGGTCCAGCCGCACGCGTCCGAACGCTCCTCTGAGCAATATCACCACCACGACCATTACTGTTGTTTTGAAGATTGACCAGAACAGAGGAGGAAGGGGTCCAGGTCCCAAGTAGCCGCCAAGGTAGATTGTTGTGAAAAGGGCAGAGAAGGCGTAGAGTTTGATGAACCCTGCTCCCTGAGCGGCTAAGAAGAGAAAACCAGGATATTCTGCCTGCCAGCCCATTATTATTTCAGGCTCGGCCTCAGGGAGGTCGAACGGTATCCGTTCTTGCTCAGCGACTGAGGTCACTAGGAAAATGATGGCTCCGAGAATTTGGGGAACGATGAACCACCAATGGACTCCGAAGAGGACGTAGCCGGTCGATTGAGCCTGGACGATCTTTGACAGATTGAAGGAACCTGCCATCATGACCACTCCTATTGAAGACAGCCAGAGAGGAATCTCGTAGCCCGTCTGCTGGAATAGGGATCTCAGCCCCCCGATGAACGGGTACTTGCTGTTTGCGCTCCAGCCAGCGAGCAATACGAGGGTAGGCGAGAGCGTGACAAACGCCAGGAAGACTGGAAGGCCTACTTCGAGATTTGAAATCAGGGTTTCAGGGCTGAATGGGATTAGACCTATGAGGCCAGCTCCAATCAGCTCCTTGAATGCGAGTTTGATAAGGTCCGCGAAGGATTGAAGGATTCCACCCAGCGGACTCACGTATTGCGGACCGATTCGCAGTTGAACTCTTGCAGTGATTTTCCGGTCGAGCCATGTGAGAAGAGCCGCAATGATGCCTATCGAGGCCAGCCCGGGGAAGATCGCGATCTTCAGAAATAGGGGACTGGTCATGATTTGAATCGTCATTGATATGGGGTCTGGAGGAAGGTCGACCATGTCTCACGTCACCAATTCTCGGGTTTGTTCGCTAACTTCAGCGCATAGCCGAGGGGAAACAGCAAGACGCTTACGAAGATGAAGATCGGGACTGTGCCTGCAGCGCCGACGGACCTCAAGTTTAGAGCCCACGCGAAGAGAAACATGGAAACTACGTCGTAGACCACGAACATCAGCAGATATGGGTAGTATTGAATGATGAACCTGGTTCTGCCCCTTCCTACGGCGATTTGTCCGGACTCGAAGGGAGCTCGCTTTTCAGGGGTCGGCTTTCGGTCTCTCGGGCTAACGAGGAGGATCAGAACGATGACAATTGCAATGGTGTTCACCAGAATGAACCCGAGGTAGTACACCAGCTCGGGTATTCCTTCAGCAACCACCTGTGGACCAACCTAGTGTAATTTTCGACGCGGGGGAACTGATATTATAAAACTTTGAGTCAGAAATGGAACCTAGAGCCTATTCCTTCCTCTTCCAGAGATAATCGACGTAATCTTCGAGAATTTTTCGATTCTTGAGCCGTTTCACTCCGCGAAGCGATTGTTTGGCAGACTCCGCATACTCACGCGCCTTGTTCCGAGCGTAGTCTAGGGACCCGGCTCTCTTTATCGCTCTCGCGACTTCTCGGGGGGTGGCCTTGCTATTGGGACCTAGAATGTCAGAGTGATTGTTCGGCCGAGGGGCTTCATTCAAGAAGTGTGAGGAGACAAAGTTTGGTCCGCTTAGTGATGGCTCGGTGGATCCGTTTCCAAAGTCAAGCATGTCGTCTCTTATCTGAAACGCCATTCCTGCGGATCTGCCGAATTTCTGCAGCATGACCATATCCCTGCCCTGTACGTTCGCTATGGCACCACCAATACCCGCAGCAGCACCAAAAAGCGAAGCGGTCTTCAAGTCAGCTATGGCAACGCACTCGTTAACACTGGCGCTAACATCGGAGAGAATGTCTAGGAGCTCTCCCTTGCTAATGTCGACGAGTGTCGACCCGACCATACGCATAATCTCAGGATTCTTGTAATTGGAGAGAAGTTGGACTCCTTTCGAAGCAAGGAAGAGTCCGGATGTCAGAGCTTTCTCATTGCTAAATGCCATGTGAATCGTTGGGACCCCTCTCCGTACCTGGTCACGGTCAATCAAATCATCGAAAACAAGTGTCGCAGCGTGAATGATCTCAACGGCGGCGGCAGCGTCCAACGCCTTCTCACCGTCCACACCGAACGCTTCAGTTGAGAGCGCGACAAGCAGCGGCCGGCAACGTTTGCCTCCGGTTCTGAACATGTACCGTATAATCTGGTTTGCCTCAGCTTTGTCGAAGTTCGTCGCAAGAGTCTCGTCGATCGTTTTCTCAAGGGGACGTCGCCAATTCTTGAACGCATCAGGAAAGCCTTGCATTTGAAACAAACTCTCTAGCGGATATTCACGAGAGTCAAGAAGATTGCTGCTATTTAATCGGTTTCGCTCGCGGCTCTAACGGCTGTATGTAGATTCCTGGAACAACGTTTATAGGAACAAAAGTCCGGCGACCCGTAAAAGTGGAAAAAATGGAACAGACACCGAAACCATCAGAGCCAGCGAAACCGAAGAGCAAGAAGACAATGTATGCCATTGTAGGCGTTGTCGTAATCATCATCGTCGCGGTCCTAGGTCTCTACCTCTCAGGCTACCTCGGGTCTAGTGGACCGACAGTTCAAGTTTCGATAGTCGACGATAACGTGTGTGCTAACCAAAGCGCCGCCTGCAAGTTTACACCACTCCATTGGGACGCTCACATCGGTGACAAGGTCACTTGGAAGAACAACGGCGGCGTCGCCCACACGGTTACATTCAATGCGAGTCCAACCCCTCCATCACCCTCTGACACTACATTGAGCGCAGGCAACACGCTAACAATCACATTCAACACCGCCAATACGTACCAATACAAATGCACTATCCATCCATGGATGGTAGGCAACGTAACAGTCACCTGAGAAACTGGCCAAAATATTGTCGAACGGCCGGCCATTTCCGGCCTCCCTTCCCCGTTTTTGGGCTAAAACCATTCCGAGATTAGCCCCGCCTCGATTAGCTAGGCCTAACAGACTAGTCTCGCGCGAGGGTCAGATCTTTCGCGAGAAGCTCTTCCCGCAATGAGAATTCAAAACGAGGGCGTGGAAGGCCCGCGGAACGTGGTCTCCGAAAGACGCTTTGCGTTTGGAATGTTTGAGAGGTGGGTCTCTATGTGTGGAACGGGTGCAGTTGAAGGAAGGTTATAGTCAACAAAGCACTCGCGATCACGAGCCCTGCAAGTAGAAGGGTGGACAATGACCTAGGCTCATCCTTGAGTTGCTGGAAAAACGCGGCGACAAACAGAGCCTTAACCCCGGCGAGCCCAATGAGAGTCGACACGGTTATACTCCTAGCGACCTGCAGGTTGACAATCATGAGCTCCCCAGCTGTGATTGCAACCAACAGCCCGAAAACGAGAACGTTTGTGAGAGTCTTCAAGCTTTAGATCCTCATATCAAGTAGAACAAGGGGAACAGAAAGATCCACACGATGTCTACAAAGTGCCAGTAGAGGCCGAAGTGGTGAACAGCCTCGCTATCCCCACTCAGATAGCCTCCCTTGAACGTTTTGGCCAGCAGATAGATGATCATGACTAAACCTGCGACAACGTGAACTCCGTGAACCCCCGTTGTGATGTAATAGCTCGTCGCAGCTAGAGGATAATTCTTGAAAATACTGGTCGGGGCGACTGCGAGCTCTTGCCACTCGACTGCTTTGTTGACAAGGAAAGTTCCCCCTAGTGCGAACGTCGCCAGCAAAGTTGCAATAAGCCCCTTCTTGGAACCTGCCTTTGCCGCGGCTAAAGCCATGACCGCCGTCAAGCTACTAGTCAGTAGAATGAACGTATTCGTGGCGCCCCGTTGGACGCTGAACGTGTCAAACGGCGGCCACGTTCCTGCCGTTCCGTTAATCCTGACAAACGCGTAGGCGCCCAGTAAGACCCCGAAGAAGATGACTTCTGAGGCGAGAAATGACCAGACCCCGAGACGTACTCGAGGAACGAGCTCGAATAGTCCTCCATCTGTCTTCTCATCCTCGCGGACTATGAACCTCTCCCTACCATACCCGTACAACCCTATGAATCCGACCGCTACCCCTGGAATCACCATCAGGAAGTTTGGGGGCGGGGGGACGATTGTCAATCCAACGAAGAAGAGAAAGGCGGAGGCCGCGATTACTATGGGCCATGAACTCTGGTGTACGCCGTGGCTCTCATGACCGTTTGGGACGCCCGCGTCTGCTGCGGTTCCAAAATCTACCGATCCATCTTGTGAAACTCTTGGTATCTGTCCGAAATTGTGCAGGGGCGGAGGGGACGGGGTGGACCATTCGAAGGTCGATCCTCCCCAAGGGTTTGGCCCTGCTTGCACACCATTCCTTGCACTTAGTCCAAGATTCACCAATAGTAATATCTGGGAAAGTCCGAAAATGAAACCCCCGATCGTTGCCAAGCTGTTGAGAGACCCCCATCCAGTGTCTGGCGTGTACGTTGCCACTCTCCGGGGCATATCCAAGAGGAAGAACATCGGAAAATACAGCACATTGATGCCGATGAATGAAAGTAGAAAGTGAAGTTTCCCGAGACGCTCGTTGTACATTCGGCCGGCCATCTTTGGAAACCAGTAGTAGAGACCACCAATGAGGCCCATTATTCCTGCACCAACCATGATGTAGTGGAAATGGGCCACTACGAAGTAAGTCCCTCTCAACTGAGTGTCCAAGGCAATCGATGCCAAGAAGACCCCGGTAATGCCTCCGATTACAAACAGGACGATTGCACCTATGGCGAAAAGCATAGGCGTCTTCAACTTGATTTTCCCGTGGAAGAACGTTTCAATCATAGAGATTGTAATGACATCGAACGGGAGTGACACGGCAATGGTCGTCACGGTAAACAGCTGGGTGGTAAGAGGACTAACTCCTGTAATGAACATGTGATGACCCCACACGATGAAGCTGATTACCGCGGCACCGATGATTGAAATGATAACGTACTTGGCCCCGTACAATGGCCTACGAGTAAATGTCGGTAGAATCTCTCCAATCACTCCGATTGCGGGAAACAGTACGATGTATACTTCGGGATGACCGAAAAACCAGAAAACGTTGTCCCACAGAAGCGAGGGAATATTGCCATTGTCAGCTGAAGTAAGATAGACAAGTCTGGCAGGGAAAGACCGGTCCGCGAATAGGAGAACAAGCCCTGCAAGCAACGAGGGAAACGCGTAGAGCATCATGAAGATGGTTACCAGCATCGCCCAGGGAAACAATGACATTCTCTTTAGTGTCAGTCCGGGGGCTCTCATCTTGAACATTGTAACAATGAAATTGACCGAGCCCATCGTAATGGAAGCAACAAGAAGCGCTAAGGCTCCTACAGCGACGTTAAGCCCGGGCGAGGCGCAGAGGGCCTCACTGCATGCAGTTTGAGGAGCATAAAGGGTCCATCCGGTATCGGGAGCTCCATTGACGAAGCTTAGGACCATTGCCACCCCGCCGAAAAGGTAGAACCAATAACTCATTGCGTTCAATCTTGGGAAGGCAAGGTCTCTTGCGCCGATCTGAAGTGGTATGAAGTAGTTTGCAAGGCCGATGGCCAACGGCGACAACACCCATAGAACCATCAGAAGTCCATGAACTGTGACGAATTCACCGTAGACTGACGCAGTGAGAACCCTGTTCTCCGGGGTTGAGAGCTGAGTGCGGATTGTAAGTGCCAGGGACCCAGCCACGAAGAAGAAGAAGAGGGAAGTAATGATGTAGAGAATGCCCACGTCCTTGTGATTAGTTGTTGAGAGCCATCGCTTCACAGAGTCCTTGGAGGCAAACAAAGGGCTCGCTTCCAGCTTAGCAACCAGCTGTCGTGCTTGAGCAGAGATCGCTGAAGTGCCCCTGACTGACTACCGAAACATTTGAGCTCATACCGTCGTGACCGATTCCACAGTATTCGAAACATCGAGCTGTATGAATGCCCACGCTGTTCGCTTGAAACCACAATTTGTTGATAAGCCCCGGAATCGCGTCCTTCTTAATTCGAAAGTCATCTATGCCAAAACTATGAAAGACGGGGGTCCTGCCCGGATATTCTGCCTTACTGACTATTTCCAAAACGACTATTCTGCCCATTGGAACCGTTAGATTTCCGGTCAATGTAGCTCCGTTTGCATACGTGAAATTCCAACCAAAGCGGAAGGCGGTAACCTCAACGAACACACAGTCACCGGGTCTCGGGCTACATTCGGCTGGGATCGTGTTGAGGGTGTTCGTCACAGTGAGGGTCCCGAGAATCAGCACCCCAAGAATGATTGATGATAGTCCTATGGAAATTAGGGCCGTCCTTAGATGGCCCCTGGTCTCAGGAATTCTCCCCAGACTGGGAGCGTCCTGAGGATCTGACTCAGATCCTCGTGCCCTGTACCTAATTACTAGATAGGCAATTAGGCTGAAGACCACGACTCCGACGACAACTGCGAATGTTGCGAAGGTACTGAATAATTGCGAGAACATATCAGCTGTGTTTGAAATAGACAACGGATTGTGGACCTGATTTTTTAGGCTAAGAGACCACGTTTTTAAAAGGTTGCGCAGTAGTTCTATTCGTTGAACTCACTGCCATGTTCTTGTTATTCTATCAGCCTTGATTGGCGAACCAATTCCAAACACCGGCTCCGCACTAGAAGAGCATTGACAAGAACAAGTGCAAATACGCCTGAGGCTACTCCCAAGTGCGCGGCGGTCACCACAGCGTTCAGTTCTGTGCGAACCGTGACCATTCCAAGTAAGACTTGGGCGAATAGTAACGCCAAGCTAGCTGTGGATAGAGTCAGAATTTTTCCCTCACTGCGGTATCTGAGGACTACAACCAACCAAGTCGAGGCAACGAGAACAGAGACCAAGAGAGCGAGCAGACGATGGGTGTATTCTATCAGGACATGTGAGGTGAGAGCCGGAATAACTTGGCCATTACATGTGGGCCAATCAGGACAGGCAAGACCGGATCCGCTGGCGCTAACGTAGCCGCCTACAAGGATTAGCACATAAGTTCCAATGACCGAGAGGTACGCAAGCAGCTTGAGACGTCTCATTCCATGAAAACTGGATTGGAGGGTCACCGGCTTCAATACTCAGTCAGGTTCCGAGCGGAGAACCGGTTAGAACAATAATGAACCTTTCTTCTTCATCTTTCAAGCGCGAGATTCTTGAAGGCTAGTGGCTGCGTCAGCCATCTCCGCGAGTAGCTTTTCGGGATCACGACTCTTCACCACGCTGCTCGCAACCAGGACTCCTTGAGATCCAAGCTCTAGGGCCTTCGCGACGTCTTCAGGTGTTGAGACTCCAGCACCACACAGGACTTTCACAGACTTGTTTACGGCTCGAATCCTTTTCATGGTATTCGTAATAAGCTCAGGGCGGGCTTTTGACACGGCGATCCCGGTCCCGATGAGTTCGGGCGGTTCTATTGCGATCATATCAGGATTGAAAGAGGCGATCGCCGCACTTACGCCGGGAGTATTGGCACAGACAAGACTCAAGAGTCCTGAAGAGCGCGCGATATCGACACACTCTTCTATCTCCGATATTCTGATTCGTCTCTCAGAGTGGTTGAGCATCGTGCCAGCGGCCCCAGCAGCCTTCGCCGCCTCGGCTAACACATGTCCAGTGAAAGCTCCTGGCCTTACAGGGTCGATGTGCTGAGCAAACACGACGATCTCGGTAGACTCAGCAATCTGTTTAATGTCAGTAAACTGTGGCGCCACCGCGATCTCCACGCCCTTCTCTAGTGAGACTCTTTCCGCCGCCCTCGCGAGCTCCAACGCTTTCTTCCCCGTTGCCTCAAGATAGGTCTTGAAGTTGACAACGAGAATGGGAAGGCTGATTGTAATTACGGCTGTTCCCTCATTGTCTTACTTTGCCCGATGCGGGTAGGTCAGCGGCTATTGATTCGAATTCTGAAACGAGATCCTCGTTTCCCAAGTAAGTGGGCGTCCTCTGATCCAACCCTGTCGGTTCAAGGTCAAGAATATTACCGGAGCCAGTACTCGCCTTTCCACCCGCCTTTTCTGTGATGAATCCGACGGGGTTTGACTCGAACTGGAGTCGATATTTTCCATGAGGAGCATCTGATAGTTTCGGGTATGCAAAGAAGCCCCCGTTGAGCAAGACTTGGTTGTAGTCTCCAACGAATGAGCCTCCGTAGCGCAGCTTGAGCTTCCTCTTCTCCAGCCTATCTACAAACTCTAGGGTCTCGGAGGTCCACTTGTCCTTCGCTC
>WNGQ01010118.1_pt1 | contig 13163 bp, 10 predicted proteins | sample 5407661 | NCBI WGS metagenome assembly WNGQ01 (sample SAMN13153382, study PRJNA577476) | soil metagenome | isolation source: 60 cm soil or saprolite under Garry oak tree replicate 2 | place: USA:California | collected 2016-06-15
CTGGGCGCATCGCCGTTCCAACTTCGGCAGGCGCTCGAGGTGGCGCACACGGTGCAGACCAACGCGGCAGCAATTCACCTGCGTGCAGCACAGCATGTGCTCGACCAAGTGGCGTCGGTGCAGACGCCAGCCACCGGCGATCCGCCCAGTAAGGAGGACGGCTGTGGATGCGACGGGGCACCAGCGCCTACCGCCACCGACGGCGAGCAGCCCACCACGCTCGCTAACTAACGTCGCCCCAAGGGAATCGACGAAACGATGAACAGGGTCGTGATCGGAACCGGCGTCGCTATCGTTGCGATGCTCGGAGCACGCTCGCCCACGCCCCTCGAGTTTCGCCGGTTCACGCGCTCTGCTCGGCGCCACGCCGGCCGACTGCTTGCTTGACGATGCGTGGCCGGTGTTGCATGAGCGGATCGGGGAGCCCACCACCCGGTCGGTCTGCGGGAGCGTAGGTGTTGGTCCTGCCCCCGCAGCGGAGCCCGGACCGATCTGTCGGCGACGCCTGAAAGCTAACCCCGTGTCGACGCCCGAAGTTTGACCCCCTACCACCGACTCTCGGCTTATCGAGCCGAGGGGGATGAAGGGGTGTTGTCCGTGGAGGACTGGGCTGAGATCCGCCGGCTGCACCGAGCGGAGGGGTTACCGATCAAGGCGATCGTGCGATTGCTGGGTGTCTCGAGGAACACGGTGCGGGCGGCGATCGCATCCGGATGCGCCGCCGAAGTATGAGCGGCGGCCGGCGGGCTCGATCGTGGACGAGGTCGAGCCGCGCATCCGTGAGTTGTTGCAGGCGTATCCGAGGATGCCGGCGACGTGATCGCGGAGCGGATCGGCTGGCGGCGTGGGCTGACGGTGTTCAAGGAGCGGGTGGCGGAGCTTCGGCCGGTCTATCTGCCGCCGGACCCGGCCTCGCGCACGAGCTATGTCGCTGGGGAGGTCAGCACCCGGAAGTATTCGGCGAGCGGACTGCTCGGCGTGATCACGTTCGGTAATGAGATCGCCGGCCAGGTCGACTGCTGGTCCGACGGACGTCTCATTTGTTCGGAGACCACGGACGCAGTCGAGGCAGCCAGGCAGGCACGGCACGCCGGTAGGCGACGTAATCCGGCCCGAACCGACGCGCCAACACGGGCTCTTCGTACCAGCGCACGAAGACCGCACACCCGGCCCAGGCGGCGAGTGCGTACAGCAACACGCTGAGCTGACCGAACAACAATGCCTCGCCCAGAACGATCGTCAGTGCTCCGAGGTAGATCGGGTTGCGCACGTAGCTGTTGAACCCGGTCACTACCAGGTGCCCGGGCATGGCGCCAGGCACGGGCGTACCGCCGGCGCGCACGAACTGCACGAAGACCTGCACCGGCGGGATCAGCCCCACCGCGATCAGCACGACGCCGCCGACCTGCGCGATGCCCCAATACGGCAGCGGATGCCGGATCTGCCATCCGGTCAGCCACCACGGCACGAGCACCGCGCCCACCCCGCCGGTGACCACGAACCACGCAACGCTCGCGATCACGGCCGTAGGCTTGCGCACGATCGCATACCTCCGTCTCGCCCGCCGCCATCAACTCTGCAGTCGCCCTCCCACCGAAACATGCGCACCGCGAGCGAGGCGAACACCGCCACCCAGCCCACCACTACGAGCCGGGCGATCGCCTCGCTAGGCCGGGCTGTGCGCAGTGCTGCGACCTGCTCGCGGCCGCGCTGCTCACGGCCCAGCAGCAGGTGACCGCCAGTGGTGGCGGCCCTGAGCCCGCCGCAGGGATGCGTTGCGCCGCCCGCGCGGCATTGCCCGCCGCGACCGGCAACCGGTCCGCCGGCCCGCGGACACAGCGCGCACATCGCGCCCGGGTCGGGGCGTGTTGGCCGGCCGAGCTACGGGTCGGCGCTCATCAAGGACAAAGGGTCGACCCCGTCTGCCGGTAGCGGTGGTCGAGGCGTGCCGCTCGCGAGCGCGGGTGGGACACAGCCTGTGCACAGGATGCCGTAGGCCCCAGTTTCCGGGGCTAAGCGAGTGGGCAAGGGGGGAGTTGAACCCCCACGTCCTTACGGACACACGGACCTGAACCGTGCGCGTCTGCCATTCCGCCACTTGCCCGTAGCGCGCGAGATTTCTGCCACGCACCAGCCGCGGCAGTGCGCCAGATTAGCACGCAGGGTTGGCGACCTCGGTGGGCGCGGGGCCAGCATGGACGTACGCAAGTACCATCATTCGAGCGCGCGGGGCCAGCGCGGCGCGTTGTTGTGCCGTGGCGTCCGCGGAGCATCGCCGACCAGGCCCGCACGCGGGCCGCGAAACCACTGGCAGGAGGGCCGCGATGAGCGAGCGCATCGAGCAGCCAATCGGGCTCAGCGCGCACGACGGCTCGTCGCTCCCGGCAGCGAAGCGAGGATCGACATGAGCTTGGCGCAGCGTTTCGAGCGCCGTCTCGAAAGCGTGGTGGGAACGGCATTCGCTCGCGTCTTCAAAGGGCAGGTCGAGCCGGTCGAGATCGGTTCGGCGCTGCAGCGCGAGGCGACCGATAAACGCAATGTAATGCCCAGCGGCGAGGTTCTCGCGCCGAACCGCTATCGCGTCACCCTCGCCCCGTCCGACTACGAGCGGCTCGTCCCCTGGGAGGTACAGCTCACGAACTCCCTGGCCGAGCTCGTGCAGGAGCACCTGGACGAGAACAGCTGGCGCACGGCGGGCGATGTCGAGGTGTACCTGGCCCGTGACGACTCGTTGCACACCGGGGTCTTCGGCGTCGCCTCGCGCATGGAGTCCAACGCCCCGCCGCGGCAGCGTCCGTACGACTCGCTGTCGATACCGGGCGTGCCGGGCCATGCCCCCGGCGACTACCAGCACCCGTTCGGCAGCGCGCCCGCGCCGGCGCCGCAGTACGTCCCCGGTTACAACCCGGGCGGTCCGCCGCACGACGCCGATCCGTACCTCGGCGGGGGCTCGACGTCGCGGATGGCGCCGCCGCAGCCGGTGCAGGTGCCGCCGATCATGCCGTCTTATCCGCAGCCTGCGCCCTCGGCGATGCCGGACGGCCCCTACATCCCGCCGGCGCCGTTCTCGCCGCAAGGCCCGCCCATGGGCGGCCCGCCGGGGGGCCCGCAGACGAACGACCACTTCGGTGCCGTGCCAGGTGCCGCCGTGCGGGGCGTCCTGCTGATCGACGGCACGTCTCGGCGCTACGACCTGCACCTCGGCAGCAACTTCATCGGCCGGGGCACCGACGCCGACCTGCAGCTGCTCGACCAGGGTGTCTCGCGCCGCCACCTCGACGTGCACTTCGACGGCAACTACGCGACGGCCAACGACCTCGGCTCGACCAACGGCACGAGTGTCAACGGTCACGACATCAAGAGCCAGCTGTTGCAGCACGGCGACGTGGTCCGCGTCGGGCACACCCGGCTGGTGTTCCAGCAGGAGCGCGGGTGACACCACCCAGGGGGCAGCACGTTCGCAGGCGGGGACGCACGTGAACTCACCGCTCGCGATCCAGCTGATGCGGTTCGGGTTTCTGGTCCTGCTGTGGCTGTTCGTCTTCGCCGCGGTGCGCGTCGTTCGAGCCGATCTTCGCGTCAGCGGCCAGCCCCGAGTCGCGGTTCCGCCACCCGCCCGGCGCCGCGGACGCGGTACGCCGCCGCCACCCGGCCCGCGGCGGGCGTCCGTCCTGATCGTGACAGCCGGTGGGCTGGCCGGAACGCGTATCGGCCTGACCGGCGCGCCAGTGCTGATCGGACGAGCCGACGACTCGACGCTCGTCCTCACCGACGACTACGCCAGCACCCGGCATGCCCGGATCAGCCAGCAGGAAGGCGTCTGGTTCGTCGAAGACCTCGGCTCCACGAACGGCACGTACCTCGGCCAGCACAAGCTCGGCGGTCCCACGCCGCTCGAAGTAGGTGTGCCCATCCGCATCGGCCAGACCGTCATGGAGCTGCGGTGACTCTTGCGTTGCGGTATGCGGTGCGGTCAGACCGTGGGTTGGTGCGCGGCAACAACGAGGATTCGGTGTACGCCGGGCCCCGGTTGCTAGCCATTGCCGACGGCATGGGTGGGCACGCGGCCGGCGAGGTGGCCAGCAAGATCGCCGTCGCCGCCCTCGAGGGGCTCGACGAGGACCGTCCGGTCGGCGACCTGCTGGCCGAGCTGCGGCGGTCCGTCGAGGATGCCAACCAGCGCATCGCCGAGTCGATCGCGAACGACCGCGAGCTGGACGGCATGGGCACCACGCTCACGGCGCTGCGCTTCGTCGGCCGCCAGGTCGGCCTCGTGCACGTCGGGGACTCGCGCGCGTACATGCTGCGCGGCGAGAATCTGACCCAGATCACGCACGCTCACCGCCGAGGAGGCGAGCCACCATCCGCGCAAGTCTGTGATCCTGCGCGCGCTGATGGGCGCCGACGTCGACCCGGACGTGTCGATCCGCGAGGCACGCGCCGGTGATCGGTACGTGCTCTGCACCGACGGGCTGACCGACGTGGTCACCGCGCCGACGCTGCTCGAGACGCTCGGTGAGGGTGACCCGCAGGAATGCGCCGACCGCCTCGTCGAGCTGGCATTGCGCGGCGGTGGCCCGGACAACGTCACCTGCATCGTGGCCGACGTCGTCAACACGGGATTCGGCGACGACCTGCCGGTGATCGGCGGCGCGTTCATCGACCCGACCGAGCCTGGCGCGCGGCCACCCGGGGGCGACTCGAGCCCGGCGGAGCGGGCCGCGCAGATGACCCGCGGCGCCGAGCCGCAACACGTCGACCGGCCGCGCCGGCACCGGCGGTGGCTGCGCAGGCTGGTGGTCACGCTGATCGTGCTGGTCGTGCTGATCGGTGGTATGGGCGGCTTCTACGCGTGGACGCAGAGCCAGTACTTCGTCGGACGGTCCGGTGACGAGGTGGCGATCTTCCGGGGCGTCAACACTGACTTCGGGCCGTTGAAGTTCTACAAGGTTGCCAGCAACACCCCGATCAAGATGACCGACCTGACGCCCGTCGCGCAGAGCCAGGTCGAGTCCGGCATCACGGCGCACAGCCAGTCCGGTGCGCAGCAGATCGTCGGCAACCTGCTGACCCAGCTGCTGCCCCCGTGCCCGACGGCCACGCCGACCCCGTCCCCGACGGTGAGTGCGCCGCACAGCACCGCGACGCACCCTCGCGGATCAGGTTCGGCCAGCACCGTGCCGGCTACGCCGTCGTCGCCGTCACCTTCGCCGACGGCGTCGCAGTCTCGTGAGGGGTGCCGGTGACCAACCCGCCGGCCATCGCCGAACCGCGCGTGCCGACCCGTCGCGGTGCGGAACTGGTGCTGCTCGTGTTCTCGATCGGCATCGTGTTCGCCGCCGAGGCGATCGTCGAGGCGACCCGCGACGGCAGCATCAACAGCCACCTGCTCATCGACAGCATCGTGCCGCTGGCTGCGGGCGTCATCGCCCACCTGGTCATCCGGCGCGTCGCCCCGTACGCCGACCCGTTGCTGCTGCCGATCGTCGTGCTGCTCAACGGTCTGGGCCTGGTCATGATCCACCGGCTCGACCTCGGGCTCAAACAGCAGTCCGACGACGGCACCGGGCCCAAGTTCGCCGGGGCAGCCGCGCCGACCCAGATCGTCTGGACGGCCCTCGGCCTCTTGCTCTTCCTGGTGATCATCTGGTTCATCCGCGACCACCGCGTGCTCGCCCGGTACGCCTACACGCTGGCGCTCGCCGGCATGTTCTTCCTGGTCCTGCCAGCGGTGCTTCCGTCGAGGTTCAGCGAGGTCAACGGCGCGCGCATCTGGATCCGGGTCGCGGGCTTCTCGATCCAGCCGGGCGAGTTCGCCAAGATCCTGCTGACGATCTTCGCCTCGGCCTACCTGGTGAGCAAGCGTGACGTCCTCTCCCTCGCCGGACGCCGCTTCCTCGGCATCGACCTGCCCCGTGGACGTGACTTCGGGCCGCTGCTGGTCGCCTGGCTCGTGTGCATCGCCGTCCTCGTGCGCGGCCACGACCTCGGCTCGTCGCTGATGTTCTTCGGGCTGTTCATCGTGCTGCTGTACGTGGCCACGCAGCGGGTGAGCTGGGTGATCGTCGGAATGCTGCTCTTCGCGGGCGGCGCGTACCTCGCATATCATGTCTTCGACAACGTCCAGACGCGCGTCACCGTCTGGCTGCACGTCTTCGACTACCCGGACGGCATCGGCCTGCAAGTGAGCCAGTCACTGTTCGGGCTGGGTACCGGCGGGTTGTTCGGCACGGGCCTCGGCGGAGGCCACCCTGAGATCGTCCCGCTGCCCGCCACGGATTTCATCGTCGCGTCCTTCGGCGAGGAGATCGGGCTGTTCGGCCTGGTGGCGCTGCTAGTCGTGTACCTGCTGTTCATCGCGCGGGGGTTCGCAGCGGCGCTGGCGGTGCGCGACACGTTCGGCAAGCTGCTGGCCACCGGGCTCTCGTTCTCGATCGGGCTACAACTGTTCGTGGTGGTTGCCGGGGTCACCCGCCTGCTGCCCGAGACCGGCCTGACCACGCCGTTCCTCTCCTACGGCGGCTCGTCGCTGCTCGCCAACTACGCGCTGCTGGCTTTGCTGCTGCGCATCTCCGACTCGGCCCGGCGGCCGGCGCCCCCGCCACCGCCCGCGGCGCCCGTCGCCGCGCCTGCCGCGATGCCTGAGGTGGTTCCGGCATGAACCGCCAGATTCGCAGCGTGGCCGTCGTCGTCGGAATACTGATCGCGGCGCTGCTGCTGAACCTCAACTTCGTCCAGGTCGTGAAGAGCGACTCGTACCGCAACAACAAGAACAACCGGCGCGTCATCCTGAACGAGTACTCCAATCCGCGGGGGTCGATCATCGTGCAGGGCTCGTCGATCGCCGAGTCCGTCGCGACGAAGGACGAGCTGAAGTACCTGCGCAAGTACCCCGGCGGCGCTGCCTACGCCGGGCTGACCGGCTGGTACTCGCTGATCTACGGCCGCAACGGGCTCGAGGACGCCGAGGACGGCCTACTCTCCGGCAACGACAGCCGGCTGCTCGGTAGCCGGATCACGGATCTGCTCACCGGGCGCACGCCCAAGGGCGGCAGCGTCGCGCTGACGATCAACAAGGCCGCCCAGCGCGCGGCCTACGCGGCACTGGACGGCCGGCGGGGCGCGGTCGTCGCGCTCGATCCGCGCACCGGGGCGATCCTCGCAGCGACGAGCGCACCGTCCTATGACCCGAGCGTGCTCAGCTCGCACAACCTGGACTCGATCAGCACGGAGTACAAGAAGCTCAACGACAACGACACCGAGCCACTGCTCAACCGCGCGTTCCAGGCGAGCTACCCGCCCGGCTCCATCTTCAAGGTGATCGTGGCCGCGGCGGCACTCAAGGCGGGCAAGAAGACCGGCGATCAGATCCCGGCGCCCACCGTCTTACAGCTGCCCGACGGCGGCACGATGCGCAACTTCAACGGCGAGACCTGCGGCAACGGCAAGACCACGTCGCTGATCAGCGCGTTGACGATCTCGTGCAACACGGCGTTCGGCCAGCTCGGCGTCGACCTCGGCCAGCAGGCCGTCGAGGACGAGGCGAACCTGTTCGGCATGGACGGCCAGGAGCGCAACGTGCCGCTGACCGTCGTCCGCTCGACGACCGGGCAGATCGACAACGGGTCGCAGCTCGCCCAGAGCTCGATCGGGCAGTTCAACGTGCAGATGACGCCACTGCAGGCAGCCATGATCGCCGCCGCCGTCGAGAACGACGGCATGCTGATGCAGCCCTACCTCGTGCAGCAGGAGCTGGCGCCCAACCTGTCCGTCCTCGACAGCACCTCGCCGCAGAAGCTGAACGACGTGCTGGACCCGACCCTGGATCAGCAGCTGAAGCAGATGATGGTGAACGTCGTCCAGAACGGAACGGGCACCGCGGCACGGATACCGGACGTCACCGTGGGCGGCAAGACCGGCACAGCCGACAATGATGACGCGAAGGGGCACCACCTTGCCCCGCACGCGTGGTTCACCGGATACGCCGAGGATCCGACGCATCCGATCGCCGTTGCCGTCGTGTTAGAGAACGCGGGGGTGCGGGGAGACGAGAGCGCGGGTGGGCTGGCCGCAGCGCCGGTCGCCCAGAAGGTCATGCAGGCATACCTCGATGACATGAGGGGCCGTTGATAGTGGTGGCACGAAGTGAGTGAGGGACGTTCGATGACCAGCTACCTCCGCCCGCGTCCGAGTGTGGTGGCCCATGACGACTAGCCCGCGCCTGGTCGGCAACCGGTACGAGCTCGGCGAGCTCATCGGTTACGGCGGCATGGCCGAGGTTCATCGGGGGCGCGACGTCCGGCTCGGGCGAGCCGTCGCCATCAAGATCCTGCGTGCCGACCTTGCACACGATCCGGCGTTCCTGACCCGGTTCCGCCGCGAGGCGCAGTCGGCCGCCGGCCTGAACTACCCGGCAATCGTCTCGGTGTACGACACGGGTGAGGACGTCAGCCTCAGCGCCAACGGCGCGGGCGGCGCGGTGCCTTACATCGTCATGGAGTTCGTCGAGGGGCGCACCCTGCGCGACGTGCTCAAGGCCGAGGGCCGGCTGCCCATCAACCGGGCGATGGAGATCACCGCCGAGGTGTGCGGCGCGCTGGATTTCAGCCACCGCAACGGCATCGTGCACCGCGACATCAAGCCCGCCAACGTCATGATCACGCCCGCCGGCGCAGTGAAGGTCATGGACTTCGGCATCGCCCGGGCGCTGTCGAACAATGCCGCGACGGTCACCCAGACCGCTGCCGTGATCGGCACGGCCCAGTACCTCTCGCCCGAACAGGCGCGCGGCGAGCCCGTCGACGCGCGCTCGGACGTGTACTCGACCGGCTGCCTGCTGTACGAGCTGGTCACCGGCGGACCTCCGTTCAGCGGTGACTCCCCGGTCGCGGTGGCCTACCAGCACGTCCGCGAGAACGCCCCGCTGCCCTCGTCGGTCAATCCCGAGGTGCCGCGATCGCTCGACTCGATCGTGATGAAGGCGCTGGCGAAGAACCCGCTGAACCGCTACCAGTCCGCCGCCGAGATGCGGGCCGACCTGCAGCGGGCGATCGCCGACCGTCCGGTCGAGGCCGAGACGGTCATGACCGATGCGGAGCGGACCCAGTTCATCCCGCGCGGTCCCGTCCCGCTCGGCCTCGGTGGCATGCCGCCGGGACGTGGCGGCGACTACGACACGGACGGCGGCGACTACGACGACCAGCGCCGCCGGCGCCGGCTGCTGTGGACGGCGATCGTGGCCGCGCTGCTGCTCGTCATCGGGGTCGGCGCGTACGCGATCGTGCTGCTCGGCAAGTCCGACAAGCCGAAGACGATCCAGGTCCCCTCGCTCGTCGGCCGGACGATCGAGGCCGCGAACCAGGCACTCACCGCGCTCGGTTTCCAGCCGGACAACGATCCGGGCACGACGAGCGGGCCGTGCACTGACGGCGCCGGGCCGGAGACGCCGGGTGTCGCCAACAAGGTCTGCACGCAGGATCCGGCCGCCGGGACCGAGCACACGAAGGACACCCCGATCACGTTCAAGACCTACAAGAAACCGACCGTGCAGGTGCCCAGTGTGGTCGGCCTGCAGTACTCCGAGGCGGCGCAGCAGCTCACGGACAAGGGCCTGAATCCGGTCCGCAAGGACGTCGACAGCGACAAGCCCGCCGGCCAGGTCATCGACACCGATCCGAAGCCGTTTACGCCGGTGGCCAAAGGCGCGACGATCACGGTCTTGGTCTCGAACGGCAAGTCGGGTGTGCCGAACCTGGTCGGCAAGACGCTCCAGGACGCAAAACAGGCGCTGAGCTCCGGCGGCTGGACGGCCCCGCCGAAGGTGACGTCGCAGGAGACCAATGACCCCGACCAAGCCGGCATCGTGCTGGAGCAGTTCCCGACGGCGGGCAGCAAGTACCAGAAGGATCAGCAGATCTCGCTGACCGTCGGCAAATACGTGGCGCCGACGCCGAGCTGCACGACGGCGTCCACCGCGCCGACGACGCCGACGACAACCCCGCCGACGACGCCGACGAGCTCGATCACGCCGCCGCCGATCATCTCGACACGAGTTGTACTCGGCCCGCAGGTCAAGCCGCCGACGTCGACACCGGCGACCGACCCGACGACCCCGACCTGCTGAGCCGGCGACTCAGTTCCGCGACGGTGCCTCGGCCGGTGGCTCGTCGGCCACCGGCAAGGTGACGATCGCGCGCAGGCCCGGCTTGTTGTCGGCCAGCCGCACCGTCCCGCCGTGGGCGCGCACGAGGTCTCGGACGATCGACAGGCCGAGGCCCGTGCCGCCGGAGTCGCGCGAGCGCGAACCGCCGACCCGGTAGAACCGGTCGAACACGCGCGGGCGCTCGTGCGCCGGGATGCCTGGGCCGTCGTCGGCGACTTCGAGGTGGGCGGTCGCCTGCCCGCCGGTGTGCGCCCCCGGCGTCAACGTGACCTGTACCGACGTCCGTGCGTATCGCACGGCATTGTCGATGAGGTTGACGACCACCCGGCGCAGCCCGTCCCGGTCACCCTCGACGATCATCGGCGACACCGACGCGCGCACCGGCACCCGAGCCTGGGCGTAATCGGCCGCGGTGCACGACACGAGGTCGTCGAGGTCGAGCAGTTCGCGGCGACGCAACGCCCCGCCGGCCTCGTCGAGCCGGGCCATCGCGAGCAGGTCGTCGACGAGCAGCTCGAGCCGGCCGACGTCGACCAGTGAGTCCTGCACGACCGCCGGCCAGTCGGTGGACGCCTCGAGCCGTTCGGCCACCTCGAGCTGCACGCGCAGCGAGGCGAGCGGCGAACGCAACTCGTGCGCCGCGTCGCCTACGAACATCCGCTGCCGCTTCGTGGACGCGTCGATCCGGTCGAGCATCGCGTTCAGGGTGGCGGCGAGCCGATGCACCTCGTCCTGGGCATCGGGCAGCGGCAGGCGGCGGTCGGCGAGCCCGGTGGCGGCGATCTCCTCTGCGCCGAGGCGCAGGCCCGCCACCGACCGCAGCGTCCGGCCGACGATCCAGTACGTCGCGAGCCCCATGATCAGGACGGCGAGCGGGCTGCCCAGCAGCGCGATGTAGCGCATCACGTGCACGCTCTGCTCGACCCGGCGCAGGCCAGTGGCCACCAGCACGGTCTTGTCGCCGACCGGCACGGCACTGATCCGCAGGCGGTCGTCGGTGCTCGCTCGCGCACCGTCGATGGTGACCTTGTGCCCGTCCCGGGCACGGGCAAGCTGGTCGGGTCGCAGCATCGGGACGATCAGGTCGGCGAGCGGGGACTTGGCGATCACCTTGTCGTTGCCGTCGACGACCTGGATCAGGTCGACGCCGCTGCCACCGAGCACCGTGGCCGGCGAGCTGTCGCGTTGCACGAGGCTCGCTACGTCGTTGCCCGTCTTGCTGGCCGACGAGTCGATCGCCCTGATCAGCGATGCCCTCAAGACGGCCACCAGCACGACCGTCCCGGTAACCACGGCCAGGGCGAACAACGTGGTCGAGACGATCGTGATCCGCGCCCGCAGCGAACGGGTGCTCCACCAGTCCGGCAACCACCCGAACCGGGGCCAGAACATCGGGCTACTCGGCACTGAGCCGGTAGCCGGCACCGCGCACCGTCTGGACGCTCTGCCGCGCGAACGGGGTGTCGATCTTGCGGCGCAGGTAGCCCACGTACACCTCGACGACGTTGGCGTCGCCGTCGTAGTGCGCGTCCCAGACGTGGTGCAGGATGTCGGCCTTCGAGACGGCCTGGCCGGGCCGGCGCATCAGGTATTCGAGCAAGGCGAACTCGCGCGGCGTCAGGTCGACGCTGCGCTCGCCGCGGACGACCGTGTGCGCCGCCGGGTCGAGTACGAGATCGCCGACCGTCAGCGCGGCCGGCCGGGGCGTGACGCCGCGGCGCAGCAGCGCGCGCAGCCGGGCCAGCAACACCACGAACGAGAACGGCTTGGTCAGGTAGTCGTCGGCGCCGAGGTCCAGGGCGTCGGCCTCGTCGTACTCGCCGTCCTTGGCGGTCAGCATGAGGATAGGCACCCAGTTCTTCGCGCCGCGCAGCCGCTCGATGATCCGATAGCCGGACAGCCCGGGCAGCATGATGTCGAGAATGACGGCGTCGTACTGGTTTTCCTGGGCGGCGTGCAGCCCGTCGGGGCCGGTGTGCGTGACGTCGACGCTGAATCCCTCACCGATCAGGCCACGCTGCAACGCCGACGCCAGGCGCACCTCGTCCTCGACAATCAGCAACCGCACGATGATTCCTTCCGAATTGCGCAACATTTGGCGGCCTCAGACCGCCTCAGGTTGCGCGATCGCCAGCTACGCAAGGGTGCCATCACGCTGAGTCGCCTATCAGGAGCGCTCAGCCGGGTCACAGTGCCTCCAGCGCATCCTCGTCCAGGTGAGTGTTAATGCAATCTTCCTCCGCAACCACGCCCTTCGTTGGATCGTCCCCACCGGCGTCGCCGGCATAGTCGCCCTCGCGGCCAGTGGCGTGCTGACCGCCGAGGCCACGCCGAACCTTCCCGCACGCACGGCCGCCCAGCTGCTCGCCGACGTCGAGCGCGCCCAGATCGATGGCCTGTCCGGCACCATCGTGGCCAAGGCGTCGCTCGGCCTGCCGGCGTTGCCCGGCGGATCGTCGGCCGGAGTGGTCAGCCTGCTCAGCGGCTCGCACACGGCGCGAGTCTGGTACGCCGGGCGCGACAAGCAACGATTCGCGCTGCTCGACACGCTCGGCGAGACCGACATATTCCACAACGGACGCGACGTCTGGACGTACGACAGCGCCAAGCACGAAGCCAGCCACACCGTGCTGCCGCCGTCCTCGAACGAGCACCACGCCGCGCCACCGAGCATCCCCGCCGTCACGCCGGAGCAGGCCGCCGAGGCCGCGCTCAAGGCGATCGATCCCACGACGGTGGTGACGACCGACTCCGCTCGTCGTGTGGCCGACCGTGCGGCGTACGAGCTCGTGCTCTCTCCGCGCGACACCAGTTCGCGGATCGGCTCGGTGCGTATCGCCATCGACGGCAAGACGAAGATCCCGCTGGGCGTGCAGGTGTATGCGCGTGGCAGCGGGTCGCCCGCGATCGACGTCGCGTACACCCGGATCAGCTTTGACGTACCCGACAACGACAACTTCACGTTCACGCCGCCTGCGAGCGCGCACGTGACGTCGGGATC
>WNGQ01007596.1_pt1 | contig 13162 bp, 15 predicted proteins | sample 5407661 | NCBI WGS metagenome assembly WNGQ01 (sample SAMN13153382, study PRJNA577476) | soil metagenome | isolation source: 60 cm soil or saprolite under Garry oak tree replicate 2 | place: USA:California | collected 2016-06-15
CGTTGATTTGAGACGCGAAGGATAACTTTCATTCCGAGAACTTTCGCCGCGCGGGTAATGGTATCGAGTGTTACCGCCGTATTGCGGGGATCCAGCAGGCGGTCGAGTTGGGATCGGCTGGTCTGAAGCTCTTGCGCCATGGCCTGCTTTGTCTTCCTCTGCCGCTTCATTTCCTGCTCCAATTGCCAGGCAAGGACACGCTTGGTGGCGACTGCTTCAACTTCCTCTCGAATTCCGTGTTCCTCTAGGAAGCTGTCGAAAGTCGAGCCACTGAAGTCGCGCCGTTTGCGAGTTTCTTTTTCCTTCATTGAATTCCTCTCGCGTGCTTTCCCCTGTTTCTTCTCGCCAGGGCCAAATCTTCATCCGGCGTCTTTTGTGTCTTCTTTATGAAACTGTGGAGCAGCACCATGCGATTCTTTGCGTCGACATAGAACAGGACCCGAGCAATCCGATTGTGCGTAAGGTGCGTTCGGACTTCAAAAACTCCCTGGCCCAGGTCTCGACACGTTGGCATTCCAATAGGCCAGCCGAACTCGACGGTCTTGATGTCCTCTCCGATTCGCTTCCGGTCATCCGGATATGGCAACGCCTTGAGCCACTCTCGAACTGGTTCGCGACCGCCTCCGTTCGATAGAAGATCGCCGGGACGTGCTTGCCGGATTGTGCCGTTGTGGTTCGCCAAAATTCTGGCCGACTTTGAAATCAATAACATAGCCGCCGCCCTCCCGCCACTGTTCCGATTGAACACCTGATCTCCATCACGAAGGTCGGGTTGACCTTCGGTTTTGTGCCAACGGGGCACTTGACTCAAAACGGCAGAACCGGAGGGCCATCGGTATCCTTATATATATATTCGTGGCCGTCCAAACTGGAATACGGGAGCACAATCTCGGCTCCTGAGCCCGCGTATCTGGCAGATTTTAATAGCGTTGTTTGTGGCGGGTGGCTCGGGGGCAATTGAATTTGCAATTCGCGAATCGCGAATATAGAATATAGGCATGAATCTGAAGCCTCAAGACGTTGTGGTTGCGCTGAAGCTACTCGGCTATCCAAGCGGACGCCCGCCGATTTCCGTTGTCGCAGGCGATCTCGGCCTGAGCCCCTCGGAAGTGCATGGAGCCATTCAGCGGCTCAGAGGCTCCCGGCTTTTGCATGGTCCAGCGTTGAAAGACAAACCCAATATTTCCGGTCTGGAGGAATTTCTGATCCATGGGTTGAAGTACGCATTTCCTGCCGAACATGGCGAAGTGACGAGGGGCATTCCTACTTCGTATGCAGCCGAGCCGCTAAAAAGCGAAATTTCTATCTCTAACGACCTGCCGCCAGTTTGGCCTTGGCATGACGGCGATACTCGGGGCCTGGGGCTTGAGCCGCTCTATAAAAACGTCCCGCGTGCGGCGTTGCGCGATCCCGCGCTCTACCAACTTCTGGCACTGGTAGACGCGATTCGGGATGGGCGCGCGCGCGAGCGGAATCTGGCCGAACGCGATTTGGTCCACAGGCTTAAGTCGATTCATGGCCAATCCTAATCTTCAACTGCTAACAGATGCGGCCAAGTTGTTGAGGCCTATTCTCGGAGAATTGGTTTTTGTCGGTGGCTGCGCCACGGCCTTGCTGATCACCGACAAGGCGGCGGCAGACGTGCGTCCAACATTTGATGTGGATGCGATTGCGGAAATCACTTCCTATGCCGCGTACGCTGAATTCTCAGAGCGATTGAGAAAGCTTGGGTTTCAAGAAGACGCAAGTGAAGGCGCTCCGCTTTGTCGTTGGCGTCAACAAACGACAACGCTCGATGTGATGCCGCTTGACGAAAAAATTCTGGGATTTTCGAATACGTGGTATCGACCCGCGATGGACCACGCGGAAGAACGTGAACTGGAAAAGGGTTTGAAGATTCGACTGGTCGCGCCGGTATATTTTTGTGCTTCGAAGCTCGAAGCGTTCGCCGGCAGGGGCAAGAATGATTTTCACGCGAGTCGAGACCTTGAAGATCTGATTGCCGTTGTCGACGGGCGTGCCGAACTGGTGGGAGAAATTCAGGCTGCGGCGAGCGACGTGCGTTCTTACCTCGCGAAGGAAATCAAGAATTTGATTTCGATTCGCGAGTTTAACGATGCCCTTCCAGGACATATTCCGCCTGACGCCGCCAGCCAGGAAAGAGTGGGCACGATTATCTTGCGGCTGGAAGAGATTGCCTCACTGTAGCGCAGACCGCTTCTAGCGAGGATCTGTGCCTCCTGGTTTTCCCTCACTAATCGGTCCCACCCTCACAAAATGCCTGCTGGAAATGCCACGAACAAAACGCGGCGGTAGAGCACTCGTTCGTCCAGTTTTTATCCAGAGCTTCTGAAAATCGCCCGCGCCAAAAACACAATCAAGCCAACAGTACACCTGGACTAGCAGAGTCTGTGTTACAACTCCGGTTTTTGTCAGGGAACAGCTTCAGCCGTGCCGTCACTGACACCAAGTCAACAAGCCTTTAGCCGCTGGGGGCCTTGGCTGTCAGTTCTCACACGGACTTTAGCAGCACCGAGCGATGAGGTACCTCCATACCCGATCTTGGTGGCTCCTGCATCTTCAAACCAGTTTTCCGGAACATCATTTGCGGTAGCGAGAACAACCCCTGCTCCCGGCGCGTAGATCGGCTTCCCGTAACCATACCAATTCTCAAGGATGCGAGGATCATCGTGATACTCCCGGCCTTGCTCATCCACATAAATGAAGTCGCTGGCGAAATTGTTCGAGTTTGCAGTGATGCCCAGCGACTTCACTTTGGAATTGCCCAGCGGCACGCGCTGATGATGTGCATAAAGATCGTGTCCCTCCCAGACGAAAATCTTCCCACGGAGCGGCAGAATAAGCGCCGTTTCGTCTTCATATCTGCGGGGGCTGACAGCGAACTGTTGCAGGAAATCACAGTCATCCGGCAACCTGTGACGATTTTTTCTTGCTGCTGTTCGGTCGATTCGCGCAGAAGGCAGAAGGAATACTGCAGTGCCACCAACGATACAGGCGATTCGAATTCAGAAAAAGGGTTGAAAACGTCAATCGTTTCGCCGGGCGCAAGGATCTGCTTGCCGATCACGGCAATGCTCGGCGCGAATGCGTCGGTGTTGACCGATCTCCGAAGTACCAACTGGCTCGCCGAGTCATATACGCTTACTTCAATTTGTGAAATCCGTAGGGTCTTATCTACTCGCATTTCGAACAACCATGTCGAAGTTCAGAAACTGATTGCCGTCGCGCACCTCGATGATTGGGCGCTCTGGCATAGATTGAATGGTTACGAGAGGCGGTGCTGGCATTGCGGAGGACGCGGCCCCATTGCTCGGTACGAAGAGCAAGGGAGTCAACCACACAATCCGGTTAATCATAGACTCCTCCTGAAGAAATATAGCGCAATTGTGGGCCTAGAATCGGGTGCTAGAAAGTTGCCCGGAAACGACGTTCCGGGAAATGACGTAATGCATTGGCTCGCTGACCGAAAGGTTGAAAACTCATCACCAATTCGTCACCAAAACTAGGATATTTTAAGACCTTTTTTTGGGTAGTCAGAACCGGAAGAGCAAAGCAGGCAAAGGGTTTTAGCTTTCTGACTTCATTTTTGACACGGTAGAGGTGTGGGGCCGCTTTCTCGAACGTTCCTTGTCGATTGCGTCACAATTGTCAGTGTCATGTAGGTGTCATATGAAAGGCGAGAAAAATTGCAAAAAGCGATAAAAAAAGAAAAGAGAAGAAAAATCCGACTAATCCGATTTGATCAGAACTTGCTGATTTCCCTCGATTAAGCTCGACTCCGGCAATTTGTGATTAAATTAAATTCACGGCTGTTAACCGAAGGGTTGCTAGTTCGAATCTAGCCGGGGAGCCAACTCTCTTTTCAATCAATGAGTTAGCGGCTGTTCTTTTTGGGTCTTTGACGACCGTAGTAAAAACGTAGTACGCGTCCCGGAATTCTCAACAAGCGAACCGACACGAACCGCGCAAAAAACCAATGTTTTCTGCGAAAACGTTTGTGGAAAGGCCCGACCCTTCGGTTCGTATCCGAATGCTCGGCAGCCTTGCCGCCGATGATTACGTTGCCTAGATCGCACGAGGCGTGTGGTGCGAGTGATCGAGCCCGCGCGGGATCGCCACCGGAACAACGATGAGAAGAGAGTTCGATTTGAGCGGTCAGAGGGGCTTTTTATTTTTGTGTCACTCCCTTAAGTCTGCGGGTCCGATTCCGCGCCCAGGAAGCGGGCTTCCACTGTAGTGAGAACAAAGCTGTCCCGTGCACAGCTGCCACAACGACAAAGATCTTCAGTGTATTGATGACTCTGTTGAATTCCGTCTTAGGGTTGCATTCTTTACGCAGAACGACGCAGAATGCCGTCCACCGTCTTTTCTTGTTTGTGTTGTCGTAAAATTCGGGCGTAAGGGCGAGCGGCATGCCGTTCGCAGGGCAATTCGGCGCCGCGATTCAGGAATGTTTTTCGAACGCTTCGCTGAGGGTCTTTCCGTCGAACGCGAGCCTGCTGGAAATGACCGGAGAGAAATCCTTCATACGGCTGTTGGCGACGCCCAGCTTAACCATCGCCTCGAATTTTTCCGCACCGTAATGGCACCTCGCATTGCTTGAACTCTCGGGCGAGCCGATGGCGTTGAGGAAATGAAGTCGGGTTGCGCGCAGAGGGTCTCGCTCCTGTTCGTTCTTTTCGATGTCGTCGAAGACAGGCATTGGAGTGTGGATGCGTCGAATAATCCAAGATCGCAGGGCGATGATGAGCGTCCGAACAGGGTAGATTATTTTGCGGCGATGGCAATTGATATTTGACATCACACCAGTGGTGGCTGCTGCGCGCCGAAAGGCTGCTAGAACAATGTTGGAGCAACCCAAGGATGACTCGAGCTCGCAAGCGCAACCGGAGCAATGACTTAGATTAGATTTGCCTCAGAAGGCAGAATGGTCAGCTTCAGTTTCAGCAGGAATGAGCGGCGGCAAGATCACTCGGGTGTCACACAGGGAACCACTTGGCGGCTGTGGCGACGGTAAACTCGGAAATCTTGGTCGGTCGTGAGGATAATGGGATCGGCAAGCGTTTCGGTCATACGAACGAGGCAAGCATCGGCGAAGCCCGTGGGAACGTTGGAATACTTCTCGATCAGCTTCACGACTGGCTTCACGTTCTCGGTAAGCGTGAAGGCGACCAGCAGAGCGTCGCGGCGAAGTAATGCGCCGAGCTTGGGTGTACCAAGCTCTCCGAGAAGGTGGAAAGCCTCGGACAGAACGGCTTCGCACGTGGACCAAGGCGGAGGCAGCTCGGAGGCTTGCGTCACGGCCCATTTGTGGTGAGCGTCGCGACTGCTAAGCAACGCTACAACAAATCCAGCGTCAACGAGGACGTTTCTGCCCATAACCAGTGGCTTGCAAATATTCCTTCTTCCGCGCAGTTAGGTCGGTCGGTAGGCCATCCACCGATCCGATAAGGTCGGCGATGGCAGTGAGGGAGGCAGTGCGGCGCCGCTGTCGGGGCGCACGCTCGAGCCGTTCGCGAACTACATCCGACTTCGAGACCTTCCGTCCGCGCGATTCCGCCTCAATGTCCGCCACCAGTGGCTCGGGCAATCGTACGGTGAGACTCTTCATGAAGTAATTGTATTACATCTCCGGCGGGTGTGCAAGACAAGTTAAGGTAAAGGCAAAGCCTGGCGACAGGTCAGAACGAATAGGCTTCTCGCATAAGCCGACAAAGACAAACTTTTAGTGTGTAGTTTTCCATCTGGACGAGAATGCCAGAATGACTCCGTGAGGATTCTCATTTCAGCGAGAAATACTCACCATAAGTGTCTCGGGAGTTCCCGTCGTCCGACACATCGCATTGGACAGACGCGGCCCATCTTCACCTATCGACTGATTGCCCGCGACACCGTTGAGGAGAAAGTCCTGGAGTTGCAGAAAACCAAGCGCGACCTTGCCGCCGCAATGATCGGCGCCGAGAACAGCATGATTCGAGACTTACGCTCTGAAGACCTGGCATTGCTGCTGTCATAGCGATGCCCGCCATGAAAAACGTAGTACAGACGTAGTATCAATTGTGGGGAATGGGGCCAAAAAGTGAGTATCGCACGGATAAGAACTGAGGAAGAGACTCGCCGGATTTTGCTGCAATTCGTTAGCTTTCCTCGGTTTAGCTAAGCTCCGGCGAATTCTGATTAAGTTACTCTGCTGGCTGTTAACCGAAGGGTTGCGAGTTCGAATCTAGCCCGGGGAGCCAACTCCCTTTCAATCAACTAGTTAGCGCAGGTTCGTTTTGGCTCTTCCGGCAGCATAGTAAAAACGTAGTACGTGTCTTGGAATTCTGAACAAGCGCCCCCACACGAACCGCGCAAAAACCCAATGTTTCTCCGAAAACCCTTTGTGTAGAGGCCGAACCCTTCGGTTCGCACCCGAAGGGTTGGGTATTTTTTCAACCGATTGATGCACCGCGATTTGGATTGCTTCCGGATGCCCCGACCACAATCGCGGATTGGACCCTGCCGAATCTCCGGTAAACACTAGCCGACGCAATCAGGAGTTGCAGGATTATTGCAAGCGTTCGCGAAAGGGTCACTGCAATTTCGCGTATTCCGCTTTGGCCTGTTTGAGGATCGGGATGTCGGGGTCGGCGTCTTTCCATAGCGTGAAGAACTCTTTATAAGCGGCCAGGGCGCGTACACGGGCAGCATCGGCATCCGCTCCCTGCATTGCTTTTGCTTGCAAAGCATCGGCACGCGCCACTCCCAGTTTTGCCATCGCGCCGGTCCAGCAGTTCCAGACGATTCCGCTATGGTTGATGACCTTCTGGAATTCATCGGCGGCGGCTTTACCCTGTTCGGCCGCCAAATACGCTTCTCCTCGAAAGTACGTCGGGTAAAGACAGGAAATATTGGCGACAAAGCTGATTTGCCCAAGCTCGATCGAGTTCGCGGCCTGCAAAGCAGTGAGTGCAGCAGCCGGGTTCTTCTTGTTCAGCGCCATTTGCGCCCGAATCGCTGGCAGCCAAAGCGATTGCATCTGCGTATCCAGAGGAAATCGTTTCGCTAGGTCTTGTGCCATGGTTTCGGCTCGCGCCGAATCGCCCGCCATGGCAACGGCCAGCGCGGCTTCAACTCCGACGCCTTGACTTGTGGGAGTAAGCTTCAAAGCCTGTGAAGCCCGCCTGCCGAGCTTCGGAAGGATTGCCGTACACAGCTTCGCGCTGCGCAGCAATTGCCCCCCAGACGGCACCAGTCTCCTTGCTGTCCTCTCGAATGGCGGAGTCCATCGCCTGCTTGGTCAGTTCTCGCGCCTTGCGCAGACGACCACCATATGCTTCGGTGTCGGATGCCAGACCCAATCCAAAATTTTCGTAGCCAGACTTCGCGGCAAACCACTTTTGCTGTTCCGCCATTCCGGCGGAATCCGAGCCAAGGAAGGCCAGGGCGTAGAGAGCATCGCGAAGCACGAGATCATCCTCATGTCGCGCTTGCGCCTGATGGGTGATCTGCCGCGCTTCGTCCAAGCGTTGCAAGGAGAGGGCAAAATTGGCGAGACTTCCGTAACTGGCGAATGAATCTGGATCGACTTGTAATCCCTGTCTCGTGACCTCGGCAGCTTTTTCATACTCGCCCTGCAAACCGTACACGCTGCCCAAATTGCCGTAAGCCAGGGACCTCCGGGGATAGCTGTCAATCGCTTCCTGATGCGTGCGAACTGCTTTATCGAGTTCCCCTGTCACGTATTGATAGTAATTGCTGGCAATGTCCAGCTTCTCCGGTTCGCTGGCATGTTCCCGCAACTGGAACGCCTTGGTGAAATACTCGTTAGCACGCTCTAGCTGCGCCATATTGGAGTAAGCGACACCCACCGAGGAGTAGCCAATGGCAAAGTTCGGGTCAAGCTCGATGGAACGCTGAGCGTAGGGCAAGGCTGCGGCGGAGCCTTTCTCGTTACCGGCCTTCACCGCGAGGGTGTGTGCCTTCAAGGCTTCGAGAGATGCAGTGGTGAACTCGGACAACGGAACGTCAAACTTCTTTACTGTTGCCAGCGATTCGCCCAGTTCGCTCCTCAGCTTCGAAGCCGCCTCGCCCAGCGCCTCGAGCACCTTCTCTTTCGACGCGGCGGTCACCTGCCGCTCGGTCAGCGGGTCTCCGCTCTGGCAATTCACCACCTTCAACGCCAGCACGTATTGGCTGCCCAGACTGGCAATCGATCCGGCAAGGTACGCCTTGCTGCCCGTCCGCTGGCAAAGCTCACGGGCAACATCGGGCGTGAGCTTGGTGCCGGCGGGGCGCGTCATCAATTTCAAGGTCGCCGCTATCTTGTTCTCCGGAAGGACATTCAGAAACGGCGACTGGTTCAGAGCCACACTAAGGGCCGTCTTGAGCGTGTCGTCAAAGACCGGGTCGCCGGTACTATTGGCGAAATCGGCCAGAACGATGGTGTCTTTCTCGGTCAGCGCGGCCGCAGCCGATTTCGTCCCAGACGCGCGCGAGCGGAAATAGAAGAATCCTCCGATCGCTGCGATCAGAAGCGCGGCGACCGGGGCCAAAATCTTCCAGTTCTTGCCGCTCGCCGGAGTTCCTTCAACTACACCCGCATTGCTTGCAGATGCATTGCTTGCAGACGACGCACGGATCCTTCCAGCCGCGGAAGAATCAGGCACCGCTGGCCGGGTGAACCGTTCGGTCGGATCCTGCGCCGCCGCATTCGTGCCCGAACTTGCCGAAGGAGACCGTCCGGAATCCGTGTCACGCCGCAGCCGCTGCAGTTCCGCGCGCATGTCCGACGCATGCTGATAGCGGAGTTCGCGATCCTTCTCCAGCGCCCGATTGATAATGTCGTCCAATTTCGGAGGAAGATGAGGATTCAGCCGCAAGGCCGGCACCGGCGCGCGATTCATGATCCCGTCGTAGATCACGCCGGTGCTCTCGCCGGTAAACGGCAACGCGCCAGTCGCCATTTCGTACAAAACCACGCCAAACGAAAATAAATCCGTCCGCGTATCCAGTTGCTTGGCTCGTACCTGCTCCGGCGACATGTAGGCGACGGTACCGAGCGTTGAACCCGGACTCGTCAGTGCTCCGCGCTCATCGCCTCAGTGGCATCTCCAAGGGCGATAACTTCTCCGGATTGCGTGCCGGCCACGGTTAGCTTCGCCAGCCCAAAATCCAGAATCTTGGCGCGGCCACGCTTGGTGACAAAAATATTGGCTGGCTTGATGTCCCGGTGGACGATCCCTTCGGCATGCGCGGCGTCCAGCGCATCGGCAAGTTCAATCGCCAGTGGGAGCAGAGCATCAGTATCGACCGCAACGCCGTTGATACGGTGTTTCAGCGTCATGCCATCCAGGAATTCCATGGCGATGAAGCGCTTCCCTTGATGTTCACCAATTTCGTAGATGGTGCAGATGTTGGGATGGTTCAGTGCGGAAGCGGCGCGTGCTTCGCGCCGAAATCGTTCCAGTGCCTGGGCATCTTGCTCCAGGTTGTCCGGCAAAAATTTCAGGGCGACAAAGCGGCCTAGCTCCGTGTCTTCCGCCTTGTAAACGACGCCCATTCCACCACCGCCGAGTTTTTCGACGATGCGGTAATGGGTAACAGTCTGTCCGAGGAACGAATCAGGGCCGGCCATGTGCGGCAAATTTTATTTGGCTCGCGTTGACATGTCAACGGAAGCACACGGAAGCACAAGCAATCGCGGCCTAAGTCGTAATTTAACGCGCATCTCGTCAGTGCTTGATTTCCCGACGCGATGCCGACTTGTCAGTTCTGATCCGCTTGGTGCCCATTTGGCTCGCTTCATCGAAGATGCCACAAGGGAGCTGTGGAAGTTTCCGGAGCGCCACTGGCAACGCCCAATCGCTAGCCGAGCAATCCCCTCTTCTTTGGTTGAGGAATTTATTCGATCCGTTCTTCCAAGGATATGGCCACTGTGTCACCCACAGTCTTCCCGATCGCTTGGCGAATGTCTGCCGGTACAGGCAGTTTATGTGTGCCATCACCCAGAGCCATGAACGAACTCCGAAAGGGGTGCCCACCGATTTGCCCCTGACCTTTACCAAGCCGTGGGTTCCAAAGAACTTGACTGAACTAGGCCAGACGACATAGGTCCAACCACCTTCTTGGGAAGTCTTTTGTAATTTGGCTGAGAACTTCTTGTCTAACTTCATTTTTGAACCTTTCTTCTTTCTCTGAATTATCATGAGCAGCTCTTAACATGGATGGGGTTAGAGCACTCGCAAAACTGCTAATGTCGCATCATCCGTCTGGCACCCTCTGGAGAAGTCGTCCATGGAGTTGAAGATCGACCGGACGAGATGTTCAGCATTCTCAGTCCCTAGTCGCGCCCAGGCGGCTGTCGCTTTCAACAGGCGCTGAACTCCCCACTCCTCGCCATACCAACAGGTGCGCCGCCCGTCTCGAGCGTATCGATTGAACCGTTTCGCCGAAGAACGATCGGCGGAGTGTGTCCGGCATTCACGTACCGTAGCGTGCGCGTCGCTCCGTCGAAGACGCCATAGAACACGGTCGCATAACGGTCCGCGAGCGACGAAGCATGACTGCACACTGGCGATCATGAGTGCCGCGGCGACGCCTTTGCCGGAGGCATCGCCAACGACCAATGCCAGGCGGTCATTTGTAAGAGACATGAAATCATAGCAATCGCCGCCGAGGGCTCGAACTTGGCGGCAGCGCGCGCTGTAGTCCACCGAATCGCTGGTCCGGCCCAGACTCTGCATAAAGCGCTGCTGCACATCGCAGGCCAGCACCCAGTCCTGGCTAACGTCAACTACCACATCGTCCGTCGTCATTTCCCAACCTCCACTCATATGTCGGTTCTGGGTGAGAAAAATCGACAGGCTGGGCCTGATTTTTGGTTAAAAATAACTTTTCGAGGGATGTAGAGAACGCCGCAACGGCTCCGACTACCCCATGAAAACGCAGACTAGGGTCTGGCAAGTACTTCACAAAAGGAGAATGACCGTGGGCAAAGTCACCGAAGTATCTCGTCGCCGTTTCGTCGCTTCCGCGCTCTCCGCTGCGGCGTTGGCGGCTTTACCTGCTCGTTCGATGGCAGACTCTAAGATGCAGAAAATGGTAGGGAATCAAATGACCACCTTGACCCCATACCTGTTGTTCGATGGCAAATGCCAGCAGGCCATGGAGTTCTACAAATCCTGTTTTGGCGGAGAACTGACCGCGACCAAGGTTAAGGATTCTCCAGCCAAGGATTTCATGCCTGCAGTTCAGCAGGAGAAAATCGTCAATGCCCGGCTCAGAAACGGCAAGCTGGAGATTTCAGCCTCGGACTGGCTACGGCCTGACCGAACTCCAATTCGCGGCAACACGGTTTGCCTCTATCTGAGTGGAGGAAGGAGCGACAGATATGAAATACATTTTGCTGATGTCCGGCACGAAGGCAGGCGTTGACAGCTATCACGCCTGGTCGCAAAAGGATATTGAGACGCACATGGCTGTCCTCCGGAGTATCACCAACGACCTGAGCGGATCCGGAGAGTTTGTAGCCACACAAGGCTTAGCCGAACCCACTGAAGCGAAGGTTGTGCGCGGCGAGAAAAATGGCATGCCGGTCACAGACGGTATTTTCCCCGAGTCGAAAGAGTTTCTGCTGGGCTACTGGATTGTTGACGTGGCCACTCCCGAACGCGCTTATGCCATAGCGGGCCGGATTTCGGCGGCGCCGGGGCCCGGAGGAGCACCTACGAACATGCCGATTGAAGTCCGGCGGTTCGCGGCTTATGAGCAATCTAAGTCCCAATGACCTTGATGATGAACACGATGCGAGCCGGCCAGGGAGTCCCCCAGTGGGACCAGAAAGACCTCCAGGCACACATCGCATTTATGATCGGTCTCAACAAAGAGCTTCGCCAATGCGGCGAGTTGGTCTCAGCCGAAGGTCTGTCTTTTCCCGATCAGGCTAAGTTGGTGCGCGCTGGTAAGGATGGCGTGCCGATCACAGACGGCGTATTCCCTGAGAGCAAGGAATTTCTCGCGGGATACTGGATTGTTGATGTCGACTCTCCGGAGCGAGCCTATGCCATCGCGGCGAAAGTGTCGGCGGCGCCGGGTCCCGATGGGACGCCGTTGAATATGCCGATTGAAGTGCGTCCAATTATGAGCGGGCCTCCACCGGAAATGCTGTAACGAGAGCTGCGATGACAAAGCCATGGGACACGACTTCCGAGCATCTGTTGCGCGAACTTGCACCACAGGTGCTCGGCTCGGTGGCACGCCGTTTTCGAGACTTCTCCTCCGCCGAGGACGCCGTGCAGGAGGCCATGATAGCGGCCTTTACACAATGGCCGCAGGAGGGTATTCCCGACAATCCACGCGGCTGGTTGATCCAGGTCGCATCCCGCCGCATGACCGACCAGGTGCGCAGCGAAATTGCCCGTCGTCAGAGGGAAACCGCGGTCGCGAAGGATGTGGAGACCATGGCGCCCGTCGACGAAATCGAGTCTGATATGGATCCAGATGACACGCTCATCTTATTGTTTATGTGCTGCCACCCCGCTCTCACTTCGTCCTCGGCAATTGCTCTGACTCTGCGGGCCGTCGGCGGGTTGACTACGGCGGAAATTGCCAACGCATTCCTGGTTCCCGAGGCGACCATGGCGCAGCGGATCAGCCGTGCGAAGCAAAGCATCAAGGCTTCCGGCGTGCCATTCCGCCTACCTTCCCCGCAGGAGCGTGCCGAACGGCTGCCTGCAGCTCTCCATGTGCTCTACCTGATCTTCAATGAAGGCTACGCCAGCAGCATCGGAGCTCACTTGCAGCGGCTCGATTTGGCACGTGAGGCGATCCGGTTAACTCGCGGTGCAAAAGCGCTGCTACCCGAGGATGGAGAAGTAGCAGGCCTTTTGGCGCTCATGTTGCTAACCGACGCTCGCCGTGCGGCACGAACCGGACCTGATGAGGAATTGATCCCCTTGGACAAGCAAGATCGAACTCTGTGGGACCGCGCCGAGATCTCCGAAGGCATCGAGCTCTTGACCGCCGCACTATCGAAAGGATCCGTCGGTCTGTATCAGTTACAGGCGGCTATCGCTGCAGTTCATGACGAAGCGGCGCGAGCGGAAGACACGGATTGGCCGCAGATCGTGGCATTGTACAAACTGCTGAAACGTGTGTCTCC
>WNGQ01004936.1_pt1 | contig 13155 bp, 11 predicted proteins | sample 5407661 | NCBI WGS metagenome assembly WNGQ01 (sample SAMN13153382, study PRJNA577476) | soil metagenome | isolation source: 60 cm soil or saprolite under Garry oak tree replicate 2 | place: USA:California | collected 2016-06-15
CAGGAGGTCACCCCGGTACTCCGTGATGGCCCTGGCGGCGTGCGCGAGGATCCCGTCGTCGTCGCCGCCCGCCGCCGCCGCCAGGGCGGCCTTGCGTTCGATGTCGAAAGCGCGCAGGTCGACCCGGCACGTCCCGGTGTCGCACCAGCACAGGTCCGTCGGCGTCACCACGAGCGAAGGCTCATCCACCAGGATCTGCCGCAGCTGATGCAGTTCCCGGCGCAGGTTGGTCAGGGCCTGCGCGTCGGTGGAGTCCGGCCAGAACAGGCCGGCGATCCGCTGCCGGGGCTGCGGTGATCCGGCGCGCGCGGCCAGGAACGCGACCAGGGCGACCGCCCGCGACGAACGGGCCCGGGCGCCGTTCCCGGCGCCGGTGATGGACTGCTCCCCCAGCAGCGACACACGCAGCACGTCAGATGCTCTCCTGAGCCTTGTCCCCTGAACCACGGGTTGAGCACCTGACCGCGCCTTCTCGAAGAAGCGGTAAGCGCGCACGGCGCCTGCCAGCCGATCCCGAACCGGTGGCTCCCCTTCCCAGATCACGTCCGGACTGCCAGCGAAGGTTCATCCGCATGGTCAGCGTCCAGGTATTCGTGCACCAGGCGCACGGGATGACTGGCCGTGACATCGGCCTCCCCCTAGCTGTATGTGCCACAGCGAAGGTAGGCCCCGTGCCGTTCGCCCAGCGTTCGCCGAGCGCGCCGTCAACAGGCAACCGCCGGGCGCGGAGATGAGCAACGACCGCTCAGGTGGTCACCGGGACGGGCGGGGCTACATCTGTGAAATGGTCAGCGGATGGGGACGGCCTTCCAGCTCGCGCCCGCGTTCGTGGTCTTCATCAGCCCCTGGCCGTAGGCGATGACCGGCCCGCCGGAGAAGTGGATCAGGTAACCGGTGGCGGCCGAGACGTAGGCCAGGTCACGGAAGCCGAGGCCGCCGTCGAAGAACGTCGCCATCCGCCAGGTCTTGCCGCCGTCGACCGACCGGTACAGGTAGCTGGCGCCGCTGGCCGCGATCAGCGTGATCACCTGCGGGTGCCCGGGCGGCATGGCAAGCAGGCCGGCCTCGCCGGGTTCGGCCGGCCGGCCCGCCAGGTGGAAGGTGCGCCCGCCGTCGGCGGAGGTGAATACCTGCTTGCGGCTGAACCCGGGCTGCGGGAATCCCGGGTTGTCGCAGGCCAGCGCGACGTTGGCGGTCGAGGCGGCCGCGATAGGGCTGGCGTCCGGAACGGCAGGCGGGCAGCGGAACGGCAGCTTGGACCAGTGCGTGCCGCTGTCGGTGGACCGCCACAGCTCCGGCGCGATGCCGGCCCAGACGGAATGGCCGGATACCGTCAGCGCGTCGGCCGGAGCCACGCCGGCGACGCGGGTCCAGGTGGTGCTGCCGACCTTGCTCCGGTAGAGCCGGGCCGCGCCGAGACCACCGTTGACCGGTTCGGCCGCGGCGAACACCATCCCGTCGGCGGCGGCCAGCGCGATGACCTCGCCGGGCAGGGACACCCGGTGCCACCGCCGACCGCCGTCGCTGGTGGCCCACAGGCCGGGGTTGAACAGCCAGCCGTCCCTGGCATTCTCGAACCGCACCGTGCTCACCGCCGACAGCGGAGGGGCGTTGAACGGCGAGGTGAGCGATACCGCCGGCGCGGGCACCGCGACCCAGGTCCTGCCGCCGTTGGCGGTCTTCTCCAGCAGGGCCTTGCACGGCAGCCTGCTGCAATGGCGGGCGCCCAGCACGAAGCCGGCCCGGGCGGACACGAAGCTGGCCGAGTCCGCCTCGAACCCCTTGGGCGGCGGCGGATTCCCGCTTGCCGGCTGCGCCGAGGCGCTGCCCGCGCCCAGCCCGAGGACCAGCGCGGCAAGCGCAGCGAGCGCCACCGCCGGGCCGAATGACTTCCGCATAGACAAGTCCCCTCCACCTTCGGTGCCCGGCAGGTGGTGCTCCACCGTGCCCACAGCTATGACCTCCAACCGTCCCGCTGGTTGGGCCGACATCCCGGCGAGGCGATGCCGCCGGGGGCAACCGAGCGGAACCCGGACCATGCCTCTCCGTGTGAGGTTCGCGGCTTGGTTGCCTGCCTAGTGACGCGCTCACCGACAACTCGGCCTGCCCACCATCTGAATCCCGCACGGTCAGGGAGTTACGCCAGCTCGGGCGGGAAGCCCCCGGTCGCGACGGGACCCCAGCGGCGCGCCGTGATGCGCAGCAGCGATTTGCCCTGCCGCAACATGGCCGCCCGGTACCCGGCCCAGTCCGGGTGCTCGCCCGCGATCGCGCGGTAGTAGGAAACCAGTGGCTCCACCGCGTCCGGGACGTCGATGACCTCGGCGTCGCCGTCAATCTGCACCCAGGGGCCGCCGAAGTCGTCGGACAGGACGACGACGCTGACGCGCGGGTCCTTGCGGGCGTTGCGGGTCTTCGCGCGGGAGGGATAGGTCGCGACGACGATCCGCCCAGCCTCGTCCACGCCGCACGTCACCGGCGAGGCCTGCGGGCCGCCGTCGGCGCGTGCGGTGATGACGATGGCGTGATGACGGGGCCGGACGAAGTCGAGCAGTTCGTCTTTGGTGACCACGGTGTTCGTGGCGATCTGAGGGCTCACCGGCCCACTATCCCATCCGGTCAGGTGGCCAGGGTGCTCGCGCGGGGCCCGCCGAGGCCATGCCCGGCTTGGGGCACATCCGGCGCATCGCTGAGACCTGGCTCCCCGCAGCTACGGGCCCCGACGGCGGCCGTCAGATCACCCGGGCCGCGATCTCGTTCGCGGTCGCCTGGACGGTCGGCCCGAGCCGGCCGGTGAGTTCGCTCATCGTTGCCGGGGACCACGGAATCGACACGTTGACGGCCGCGACGACATCGCCGGAGCACGGCCCGGACGACCAGCACGGCCGGCTGCGGTAAGCGCGTTCCGGCAAGGCCGGGCCCGATCTCGCGCGCCCGGCCTTGCCGGTTAGCTGCCTGCGGCGTGCTCGATGAGGGACGCGGCGCGGCGGATGCCGTCCCGGCGCTGGATGGCCGCCGCAGCAGCGGCGAGCCGGTCGCGCAGGCCTGCGTCGGTGAGCAGCTTGGCGAGCGCGCCATGCAGCTGCGCGTCGGTGAACCGGTAGGTATCAAGCCTGACGCCCAGGCCCAGCTCATGGATGCGCTGTGCGTTGTCGTACTGGTCCCAGAACAGCGGCAGCAAGATCATCGGCTTGCCGAAGTGCAGGGACTCGGTAACGGTGTTGTTGCCGCCATGAGTGATCACCGCATCGCAGAGCGGGATGACCGAGGTCTGCGGCAGGAACTCCGCGCCCGTCATGTTGGCGGCCAGTTCGATCTCCGCGTGCAGCGGCCCCTTCGACACGATGTAGCGGTGCGGCGTCGCGGCCAGGCAGTCGATGACGCGCTGCATGAGCTGCACGTCCGCCGACCCGAGCGAGCCGAGCGAGAAGTAGATCAGCGCGCCCTCGCCGGCGGCGAGCGCACCGGGCAGGGCGAACTCCTCATCGGTCTCCCGCACCGAGGAGTCCAGCCGGTGCCAGGACGGCCCCAGCGGCCGGCCGCGCCGGTAGTCGGCCAGCTCCGGGTAGATGTACAGGTTGACCGTGCCTTCGTGAATGAACTCAAGGTCGGGCAGCGAAGCCGCGCCCTGCCCGGTCACCCAGGCGTTGAACTCCTCCCACAGCGGCCGGTGGACCCGCTCGTACTCCTCGCGGAACGCCTGCCAGCCTGCCGGGCCGGCCGCCGGGTAGCCGGAAAACGCGGGCGGGATGCCGGGATCCTTGATCTCCAGCGGGTTGCAGGACACGATCCGCACGTACGGCACCCCGGCGGTCGTCAGGGCCGGGAAACCGACCACGTTGTCTTCGACGATCACATCCGGCCGGGCCCGCTCGATGATCTCCGTGAGCTGCCGCTGGCAGTAGCGCGCACCGTTGATCAGCTCCTGCCAGACCGGCTTGATAAACGTGTCGAGCTGCTCGATCGTCGGCCTACGGAACTGCGGCGCGGTCTCGCGGATGAAGTCCTTCCAGAACTGCCCGGCATCCTGGCCGCCGCCGGTGTCCGCGCTGGGCGGTGCCAGGTCGACGAGGTCTTCCTCGAAACCAAGCGGCTTCAGCCGCCCCTTCCACGACGCCTCCGCCGCGAACACCACCCGGTGCCCGCGGCCTTGCAGCACGTGACCGATCCCGATGCAGTTGTTGGTCGGCCCGTACGCGCTCTCGGGCATGAACAGGACCGTCAGCGGCCGCTCGCTCATGGTCAGCTCCTTCACCGCAGCGTTCCCACCGGATCGCAGCATCAAATACGCCTGGTCAGGCCCACGTCAACCACCGGCCAGCTCCCGCCCGGCTGGCCGGTGCGGACGAGAACCGGTCACGTCCCGGCGCTGGCTGCCCGCTCCGTCGCCCGCGCCTGGGCCAGCTCACCGGCGCGAATGGCCGCCGAGAAGGAGGTACCGCTCCACAGCGCATAGCCGTTCCCGCCACCACCCGGCGCGGTTAGCGGCATGAGACTGACTACGGTGCCGGGACGCCACTCGCGCACCCAGGGCCCGTACATGCTGTAGGGCTCGCGGTCGTCGGCTGAGGTGCCCGCGCCGACGCTGACCACGGGTGAATCCGGATCCGCGGCCAGGCACGCCGGAATCACCTCCGTGTTGGGTCCGAGGTCGCCCGTCGAGGTCACCTGGCGGTTGCCCGCCGAGGCCACGAACGTGACGGCCCTTTGGCCCAGGCGGGCGAGCTTCTGGACGAGCGAGGCCGGGTTGTCCTCGCCCGGTTCCTTCGGGCGGCCGAAAGCCATCAGCACCACGTCGGCCTCGTTGCCGTCGTCCATGTACTGAGTGAGCCAGTCCAGCGCCGAGAGGACGTCGTAGTCGTTGAGCGTGCCGTTGTCGCTCATCAGCCGCACCGACGCCACCTGCGCGTCCGGTGCGCTCAGCCGGATCAGCCCGGCGAGGAACGTCGCGTGGCCCCAGTAGCCGCCGAATTCCCCGGTGTGCAGGGCGTCGTCGAACAACGGCAGGCCGTAGGAGGGGTCCGGCTGTTCGTCACGGCAAAAGGTCGGGTTGTCCGAGTCCGGGGGCAACCAGTTATGCGGCTTGACCCCGCTGTCCAGCACCACGACGACCGGTGGCGACACGTGCGGCGGCCATGGCGGTGCGGGCTTCATCTTGTCCGGCCCGACCGGTACCCATGCGACCGTCCCGTGCCCGCTCTTTATCCCTTTGGCTGTCAGTAGCGGAACGGTGGGAATGAGTGCCTGCTCCGTGTTCGTGGTGTCGTGGTTGACCGTGTGGACGCTGTAAGGGGACGACGCCTCGTAGTGGTCGCCGCCGCCTTCGGGGGCGGCCCGGCGCAGCGCGGCGGCCACCGCGCGCGGGTCGGCTGAGACCGGCAGCACGACCACCGACGACGTGCTCCGCGCGGGCGGCCCCAGCGGGCGGCCCAGCCCGGCGTCTTCGAGGATCGTGTTGAGGCGATCGACCTCACCGGGCCGGTTAACGGAATGAGAAGCGAGGATGGCGCTGCTGGGCGCGGGCTCGGGCATGGTGTCCTCCGGTGTCCGGGTGGAGTTGCTGGCGACGGCGCCGCCGGGATGCAAGGGCTTCGATTTGCCGTTCAGATACCTCCCCGTTGGCTCGACCTTAAGAAGCGCAGCACCCGCGCGCATCCCTCCGGCCGGGCGATTTCCGGACGGCGGGCCCCGCGCCGGCCTCGTCAGCAGACATCGATCCGCGACCGCAGGTATCAGGCAGGCGGGCCGATCCCCCTGTCCGTAGATCCAGCCGGGCAACCGCCCGGCAACAGATGGACCTGACAGGGGAGGTCTTCCACATGAGTCACAAGGTTCTGGACTACTCGTTCGCCCGGTTCAGCGGGGCACAGGTGCACAACCTCGGCGCGGTGGCGGTATGCCGCTACCTCACCGTGGTCACTCCGGACACCAAGGGGAAGCTGCTGACCAGGGCGGAAGCCGAGGGGCTGTCCGCCGCGGGAATCGGCATCGTGTCGGTGTTCGAGTTCACGGCGAAGGACGCCCTGGGCGGCCACCGCCAGGGCAAGGAGTACGCGACCCTTGCCCACGAGCAGCACACCGCAGCGGGCGGCCCGTCCGGCCGGCCGATCTATTTCGGCGTGGACTTCGATACGCCCGACTTCGCCAGCAACCTGCCCAACACGCCGGAGCACGCGCTGGCCAAGCTCGGCCCGATCGGCGAGTACTTCCGCGGCTGCAACGACGCGCTCGGCTCGCATCTCACCGGCGCGTACGGCGGCTACTGGGTGATCAAGCGCCTGTTCGAGGCGAACCTGATCAGCTTCGGCTGGCAGACCGTGGCCTGGTCTGGCGGGCAGCGCTATCCGCGGATCGCCCTGTACCAAACGGGCTTCCACGGCAGCTACGACGAGAACTTCGGCGACGTCGGCGACTTCGGCCAATGGCGCATCGGCTGGCGGCCCGGCGACATGTCATCCCAGGTGGTGCCGGTCATCCCGGACGGCAAGGTCTGGCACAAGGTGAAGCCCGGCGACACGCTCGGCGGCATCGCGAGCGCCTTCGGCACCTCGCCGCAGGCCATCGCCGCGCTCAACCCCGGCCTCATCACGGATGTCAACCACATCGAGGTCGGCTGGAACATCCGGGTCAAGTAGCGGCGACCATGACACGGTTCCGCGACCGGCCCATGGCTCCGGGCAGGCCCTGCTCGCAGGCCGAGACGGCACGCATCCGAGCGAGCCGGGCCTCCCGGAGTCGGCCACCTGGCCGTACCATGGCCGTTGTGACGCTCGGTAGCGGCGGGGCTGGCACCAGCCAAGCCGGGCCCGACCGCGCGGCCCGGCTTGGTGAATGCCTGGAGCGGGCCAGGAATGGCGAGATGAGGGCCCTCAGCGACGTGGTACGGGAGCTGAACCCGCTCCTGTGGCACGTGGCGCGGGCGGAGGGGCTCACCTCAGAGGAGTCCGCCGACGTTGTCCAGACGACCTGGCTGGAGTTGTTGCGGCGGCTGCACGAGATCCAGTCGCCGCGCGCGCTCACCGCCTGGCTCGTCACCGCGACCCGCCGCGGGGCGTGGCGCACCCGCGAACTGTCCCGCCGGCAGGCGCCGGACGGTGCGGAGCGGCTGGAGCGGGCACCGGATCCCGGCCCCGGGCCGGGCGAGGAATTGCTTTCCGAGGAGCGGGACAGGGCCCTGTGGCGGCACTTCCACCGGCTGCCGGAGCGCTGCCGCGCGCTGCTCCGCATCGTCGCCCAGGCCGACCGGCCCGACTATTCGGTGGTAGCCGAAGCGCTCGGGATGCCCATCGGCAGCATCGGCCCCACCCGCGGCCGCTGCCTGGCCAAGCTGCGGGCGATGCTGCTGGACGATCCCGGATGGAGCACGCCATGACGGATCCCGCAGACCTGCCGCTGGACCAGCAGGACCTGGCGATCCTGGACCGGCTGGCCGCGATCCACACCATGCTCGACCCTCCCCCGGCCGACCTTGACGAGCGGGTCACGTTCGCCATCGCGCTCGACGACCTGGACGCCGAGGTGGCGCGGCTCCGCGAGCAGCAGACGGTGGGAACCGGGGCACGCGGCGCGGAACGCACCCGCACGATCACCTTCGACGGCGAGAGCCGCACGGTGATGATCACGATCGTGGACCGTCAGGACGGTATGGTCCGTATCGACGGCTGGCTCGCCCCCTCCGCCCCGCTCCGGGTCGACCTGCGCCTGCCGGAGCCCGCGCCGCACCGCACCGTGACCGCGGACGCCACGGGCCGGTTCGCCTTCGACCGCGTCCCGCACGGGATCGTCCAGTTCCTTGTGCAGCCGCCCGAGGGCAGCGCCATGCCCCGGCTGGTCACGCCGGCGTTCACCCTCTGACGTGCCTGCCACGTCGCTTGCCCGCAGGGCCGCCCGGATGCACGCGGCCGGCCTGACGTCCAGCGACGACGGACGGCCCGCGGTCGCGGTGCGCCAGCTCCGCGCCGGGCTGCGGCTCATCGGGCCCGATGCGGACGGCGGTGACCCCGCCGCCACCGAGATCCGCGGCCGGCTCCTGGTAAGCCTCGCCTGGGCGGAGTCGGAACGCGGCCGGGTCGAGGCCGGATTCCAGCTGCTCGACGAGGCCGAGCGGGACATCCCGCGGTCTCAGCGGCCAATCCTGCTCGCCCAGCGCGGCCTGCTGCTCAAGCGCAGCGGCCGCAACGAGGAGGCACTACGGCAGTACGACGAGGCCGTGGCGCTGCTCACCGAGCGGTCGAGCCCGCTCGATCTGGTCAAGGTGCTCAACAACCGCAGCCTCGTGCACCTGGAGGCCGGCCAGGTCCGGCTCGCCCGCGCCGACCTGCACCGCTGCGGGCAGGTCGCGGAACGGCACGGGCTCGCCCTGCACGCGGCATTCAGCAGGGTCAATCTCGGCTGCATGGACGTCGTCGCCGGTGACCTGCCATCCGCCCTGGGGGCATTCGCCGCCGCCCGGCAAGACTTCGATCTGCTCGCTCCGGGCCACCTGGCCTCGCTGGCCGTGGAGCGGGCCCGTGGCCTGGTCGCGGCCGGCCTGTTCGCCGACGCAGACCGCGAGCTGGCCTACGCCGCCGAGCAGGCCGCGTCGCAGCGGCTCAGCCACACGTACGCCGACGCGGTACAGGTCCGCGCGGAAGCCGCCCTGCTCGCGGGGCGGGCGCAGGACGCCGCGCAGTGGGCACGGCATGCCAGGACCCTGTTCCTCGGCCGCGACAACGCCCGCCGCGCCGCGCTCGCGTCACTGCTCGAACTGCGGGCCGGCCTCATGGCGGGCGGTGCGCACCCGGCCGCGCTCGCGGCCCGGGCACAGGCGCTCGCCGGGCGGCTCAGCAGGCTGGGCCTGCCGGAGGACGCGCGGGTAGCCAGCCTGGTCGCGGCGCGCGCGCTGATCTCGGCCGGCCGGCCCGCCGGCGCCGCCCGCGCCGTGGCCCGCTTCGGGCCGCCGGGCCGCGTGGACCGGCTGGACACCCGGCTGTTGTGGCGCCTGGCCCGCGCCGATCTCGCCGCCGCGGGCGGGCGGCCCGCCGAGGCCTCACGGCAGCTCGTGGCGGGCATGGCCGCGCTGCACCGGCATCGCACCCGGTTCGGCTGCCTCGACCTGCAGACCGGCGCCGCCGTGCACGGGCAGGACCTCGCCCGTGCCGGGCTCGCCGCGGCGCTGGCCCGCCGGTCCCCGGGTGCGGTGTACCGGTGGTCGGAACGAGCCAGGGCCCAGGCCCTGCTGCTGGCCCCGGCCCGGCCGCCGGAAGACCCCGCCGCCGCGGCAGCGCTGGAAGAGCTGCGGCAGGCCAGGCACACCTTGCGCGCGCGGGAGCTGGCCGGGCGGCCGACGCACGGCCTGCACGCCCGCGTTCAGGCGCTGCAGCGCACGGTCCGCGAACGGTCCTGGGCGACGCCCGGGCGGCGTGATGCCCCGGCCGCCGCGCTGACCCCGCTGCGGACGGTCCGGGAGAACCTGGCAGGCGCGGCGCTGGTGGTCTATCTGCGGGACGGGCCCGGGCTCTGGGCACTTGTCGTCGCCGGTGGCTCGGCGCGGCTGCGGCCGGTGGGCGGGTACGCCGCCGCGGCCGAAACGGTGCTCCGGCTGCGGGCCGATCTTGACGTCCGGGCGGGCCGCACGCTGCCCAGCCAGCTCGCGGCGGCCGTGGCCAGCGCGACGCGGCAGGACGCCACGGCGGTCGCCGCCGCGGTACTCACGCCGCTGCTGGCCGACGTCGGCGACCGCGACCTGGTCGTCGTGCCGACCGGCATCCTGACCACCGTGCCCTGGGCGGCGCTGCCCGGATGCGCGGGGCGCCCGGTCACGGTGGCACCGTCGGCCACGGCCTGGTGCGCCGCACGGCAACGGCTGAGGACCGCCCGCCGGAGCGACGCCGGCTGGCCAGGCCCGCAGGCGGCCACCTTGCTGGTGGCCGGGCCGGGCATCGCCCGCGGCGGGGCGGAGATACGGTCGGTCGCCGCCCTCCGCCCGCGCGCCTCGGTCCTCACCGGGGCGGACGCGACACCAGCCGCCACCCTCGCCGCGCTGGGCTCGGTGGCGATCGCGCACATCGCCGCGCACGGCCAGCATCAGGCCGAGAACGCGCTGTTCTCCACCCTGGACCTGGCCGGCGGGCCGCTGCTCGGCTCCGACCTGCAGCGGCTGGCCCGGGCGCCGTTCATGGTCGTGCTGTCCTCGTGTGATCTCGGGCTGACCGACGTCCGGCCCGGCGACGAGACGTTCGGCATCGTCACGGCCCTGCTGACCGCGGGTTCCGCAACCGTCGTCGCCAGCGTCGCACGGGTCGCCGACGACACGGCGATGGCCGCCATGGTCGGCTACCACCGGGCCATCACGGCCGGGGCGGCACCGGCGGCCGCCCTCGCCGCGGCCCTGGAGCGGGAGGCAACGGCCAGCTTCGTCTGCTTCGGCGCCGGCTGACCGCGGTCCCCCGCGCCCTAACTCACCGACAGGCAAGCCGGGCAGGACCCCCGGCCGTAGTAGCCGCACGGCGGGCTACGGCCCTTGGCACCTCGTCCGGGCATGCGACGTGGCCGGAACCTGTCTGGTGGCGGCAGACCCGGGCCTCGTGGCGACCGTCGTCATCCGCCGCCGCCGGTGCCCCACTATCAAACCGGCTTCATGTACCGGTCGAGGAAGGCGATGACCCCGTTGATCGCGCGCGCTTGGACCGGGTCGGGACCGGTGGCCCCATCAGCCGCCAGCGGGAAGATGTAGCCGTGCAGCGGGTGATCCCAGGACACCCACTCGGCATCCTTGCCGCCCGCTGTAAGGAGCTCGTAGCTGACGCGGAAGACCCCCTGGAGATGGTCGCTGTCCCGCCCCATGACCAGGATCGGCACGTCGATCGGTGCGATGCGCTCACGGGCCGCCGGCAGGTTGACGCGTGCCCGCACCCACGCCGGGTCCTGCATCTGCATCTCCTCGATGTCCCGCAGCCCGGTCTCGGGGTTGACGGGTGCGGCGTCGCCGAGCCTGAGGTCGAGGAACTCGTGATTCGCCGGCTCGCTGGCCACCCCGGCCCGCAGCATCCCCGGGTACCGGAATGCCAGCTTGAACAGCATCTCCCCGGCGTGACTGACGCCGACGTGGCCGAGGTTGCCCGGGTCCACCTGCGGGTGCCGGCGGACGTGTTCGAGGATCGCGAGCTCATCCTCGAACTCCAGGGGCGACCGGTTCATCACCTCCATGCCCTGGCGCCCGTCGACCATGAGCGGGCCGCCGCGGTTGAAGCCGAGGTCGACCTCCGTGCGGTACCGCCCCCACCCGCAGGCGTAACCGGCGGCCAGGAGGCGCTCCATGATGTACGGGCGGGTGTGCACCCACTGCCGCAGCCAGCCGATCCCGCCCCCGCCGTTGCCATAGGCGAGGAAGACGAACGGGAACCGCCCCTCGTCGGCCGGTGTGCGCACCACATAGGGCACGTACAGCCCGTCGCGTGACCCGGCCAGGTAGTAGGCCGCCGGGCGGGCGGAGCCCTCGACGTCCTCAACGAAGACCGGCTCGTCGGGGCTCCACCGCTCGGCTGTCATGCCGGACCTGCGCCAGTTCCCGGTCCCTCCAGCGGCTATGACGGGAAGGGCAGGAAGCACAGGCCCGAGAACCCGGCCTGGCCGCCGCAGGACGTGCCGCCGCCGAAGTTGTCGCTGGCGATCCACAGCCCGTCGCTGTTGAGCAGCATGTCGTCGGCTCCGTGGCCGCGTGACCTGCTGTAGAGCCCGGCGGTGTTGGCCGAGTTGAGGATCAGCGACCCGCCGGTCGGCCCGGGGGTCAGCCCGGCCAGGCCCGCAGCCGGAATCGCCCCGGTACCGGCCTTGTTGCAGGCGTTCTGGTTGTTGAACCACCGGTTGTGCCCGGCCACGTAGACGGCGTCGCCGCCGGTGGCCACGGAGTACAGCGAGTCACAGCCGTCGTAGGCGATCCAGTCGTGGAAGACCTGGCCCTGGGTGGCCGGGAACGCCGCCGCCGCGTCGCACAGGCCCACGAGCGGGGGCGTGCCGTTCCACAGGATGGGCTTGACCCCGGTGTCGGCGAGGTAGATCTTCTGGTCGTCGGGCGACCAGGCCGCGGCATGGATGTAGAACGGGTGCGAGTCGCCGCAGTTGAAGTACTTGTCGTTGGCGTTGAGGGTGGCGCCAGGGTCGCTGCCGTCGAACTCCGGGGACGTCCAGCCGGTGAGTGCCGCCGTCGACCCGCTGACATTGATCATGAATATCTGGCGCCGGTTCTGGCCGCCGACGCTGGTGAAGTCACCCTCCACAAGGACCAGCGTGCCGCCGTGGGACAACTGCTGGTTGTACACCTCGGTGGCGTTGCTCTTCACACCGGTAAAGACATAGTGACCGGAGATGCCCAGGTGCAGGAAACCGTCGTTCTTACCGGTGGCCGGGCTGAGGCTGGCGTAGTACGGGTCCGCGCTGCTGCCGTTGATGCCCTTGAAGAAACCGCCGGTCAGCAGGTGCCCATTCACCGCCAGGATCGTCTCCACCTGACCGCCGGCGTTGTCCTTGAACCCGGAGACCAGCGCCCCAGTACTGGTGCTGACCGCGGCGACGTTCTTCGCGGCGGCCCCGCCCACCGTGGTGAACTGCCCGCCGATGTAGGCGGTGGCGCAGTTCCCGCCGTTGAACGCGATCGTGTTCACCGTGCCGTTGACGTTGGGATTCCACGATGTGACCGCGAACGGCGCGGTCTCGCTGAAGCTGAAGACGTTGTTCCGGCTGAATGCCCCGTTGGAACCGCTGATCTGGGTGAAGGTGCCCACCGCGTACATGGTCCCGCCGCAGTCCGCGAGGTGGCGGATCGTCTCGGTAACCCCGGTGTCCACCAGCGTCGGCGTCCCCGCCTCAGGGTTGGGGGACACCTTGCCCGTCTGGGCCAGCGCCGGCAGCGCCGCAACGCACAAGGCACTCACGATGACCCCCGCGATCAGCGCGCTGCAAGCCCCGAGACCCGCCCACGGTCGTGCATGATCGCGTCGATACATAATCCCTCCTCGTACGGCCCGCCGTGCGCCAGCGAACCTTTTTAGCTGCTTTGACTACGGCTGTTGCCTGCGGAAGGCAGCCGGAATAGGGCTTAGCGCCTACCGGAGGACCAGTCGCCTTTCGGCACACCGGTCGCCTAGGTTACGCCAGCCGAACCGCGGACCGTGGCCG
>WNGQ01004937.1_pt1 | contig 13153 bp, 8 predicted proteins | sample 5407661 | NCBI WGS metagenome assembly WNGQ01 (sample SAMN13153382, study PRJNA577476) | soil metagenome | isolation source: 60 cm soil or saprolite under Garry oak tree replicate 2 | place: USA:California | collected 2016-06-15
TTCCCCCGGCGATAGCGTCGCGCAACTCCTCGTCGCAGTCGTCGTCGTAGCCAATCTCCTGCACCACCTGGCCCGGCTTGATTCCGAGCCGTCCGGCCAGGTCGCGATGATCCTGCGCCTGGCCTGCGGTCGCGCTCACTGACGCCCTCCCTGGATCCTTTCCCGCGGCCCGCCTGCGGGTGGCCTGCGTCCCGGTACGCGACCGGGTGCGCGGGCCTGACGCGGCGTTTGCGGCATCGGCACTTCTTGATGGGACAGTCCACACTGGGTAAGCGCGGTGCGCAAGTCACAATTCGCGCAGAGTTCGAAAACTGCGGTCATGATTTGAACTTCTCCACGCCCGCCGGACCGCCAGCGGCCGCCAGCCGTGGCCCCGCCACGCCCCGGCTGCCGCCGCGTGCACGGCCCGGGGCACCCCGGATGACCGCCCGATTGGTCCAGTTTACTGGCTGGATCCGGCCTCTTGTCACCTCCAGTGCCAGCGCTGTCAGGGCTGCGTTGGTTACTGGCCGGTAGAGATGCGCCGGCGGCCGTCGAGTACGAGGATTGGTCTGGACAACTGCGAACGCAGACCGGCGGTGCACAGCCACCGCCTCAGCACGATTTCGGGGCCGGGGTTGTCCGGCCGCCGTGGAAGGCGAGGACACACCGTGGCCTCCGGAAGCCAGCGCTTCTCGATTATCAGCGACGGCCTGCCCACCCAGCTGCCGGATATCGACCCGGACGAGACCAGGGAGTGGATCGAGTCCTTCGACACGGTTGTCCGGACCCGCGGCCGGGCCCGTGCCCGGTACGTGATGCTCCGCCTGCTGGAGCGGGCCAGGGAACAGCAGGTCGGCGTTCCCGGGCTGCGCAGCACCGACTACATCAACACGATCCCGCCAGAGCGCGAGCCGTGGTTCCCCGGCGATGAGTACGCCGAGCGGCGGATCCGCGCCTACATCCGGTGGAACGCCGCCGTCATGGTGTCCCGGGCCAACCGGCCCGGGATGGGCGTCGGCGGCCACATCGCCACCTACGCATCGGCCGCCAGCCTGTACGAGGTCGGGTTCAACCACTTCTTCCGCGGCAAGGAGCACGGCGAGTCGGGCGACCAGGTGTTCTTCCAGGGCCACGCCGCGCCGGGCATCTACGCGCGCGCGTTCCTGGAGGGCAGGCTCACCGAGCACCAGCTGAACGGCTTCCGCCAGGAACTCTCCCACCACGGCGGCGGCCTCCCGTCGTACCCGCACCCGCGGCTGATGCCGGACTTCTGGGAGTTCCCGACGGTCTCGATGGGGCTCGGCGCTATCAACGCCATCTACCAGGCGAGGTTCAACCGGTACCTGCTCGCCCGGGAGCTTAAGGACACCAGCAGGTCGCACGTCTGGGCGTTCCTCGGCGACGGGGAGACCGACGAGCCCGAGGTACTCGGCGCGATCGGCGTGGCGGCGCGCGAGGAGCTTGACAACCTCACCTTCGTCATCAACTGCAACCTGCAGCGGCTGGACGGGCCGGTCCGGGGCAACGGGAAGATCATCCAGGAGCTGGAGGCATCGTTCCGCGGGGCCGGCTGGAACGTCATCAAGGTGATCTGGGGCCGGGACTGGGATCCGCTGCTCGCGCAGGACGTCGACGGCGTGCTCGTCAACAAGATGAACACCACGCCAGACGGCCAGTTCCAGACCTACGGCGTCGAGTCGGGCGCCTACATCAGGGAGAATTTCTTCGGCGGCGACCCGCGGCTGCGCGCCATGGTCGAGCACCTGTCCGACGCCGACCTGCGGAACCTGTCCCGCGGCGGCCACGACTACCGGAAGGTCTACGCGGCCTTCAAGGCCGCGACCGAGCACGTCGGCCAGCCGACGGTGATCCTGGCGCACACCATCAAGGGCTGGACGCTCGGCCCCGGCTTCGAGGCGCGCAATGCCACCCACCAGATGAAGAAGCTCACGGTGGCCGACCTGAAGGAGTTCCGCGACCGGCTGTACCTGGACATCCCCGACTCCGCGCTGGAGGGGGAACTCCCGCCCTACTACCACCCGGGCGAGAACTCCGACGAGATCCGGTACATGAAGGAGCGCCGCGCGGCCCTGGGCGGCTACCTGCCGCGCCGGGTGGTGCGGGCCAGGCCGCTCGCGCTGCCGCCCGACACGGTCTACGACGAGCTGCGGACGGGGTCCGGCAAGCAGGCGGTCGCTACCACGATGGCGTTCGTCCGGCTGCTCAAGGACCTGATGCGCAGTTCCGAGATCGGGGACCGGTTCGTCCCGGTGGTCCCGGACGAGGCGCGCACGTTCGGCATGGACTCGCTGTTCCCGACGGCGAAGATCTACTCACCGCACGGCCAGGGCTACGACGCGGTCGACCGCAACCTGCTGCTTTCCTACAAGGAGTCGGAGCGGGGCCAGATCCTGCACGAGGGCATCAGCGAGGCCGGGGCGATGGGCTCCATGGCGGCCGCAGGCACCGCGTACGCGACGCACGGCACGCACATGATCCCGGTCTACATCTTCTATTCGATGTTCGGCTTCCAGCGGACCGGAGACCAGATGTGGGCGCTCGGCGACCAGCTCGGCCGGGGATTCCTGCTCGGCGCCACGGCCGGCCGGACCACGCTCACCGGCGAGGGGCTGCAGCACAACGACGGCCACTCGGTACTGCTGGCATCGGTCAGCCCCGCCTGCATCGCCTACGACGCGGCCTGGGCCTACGAGCTTGCCTACATCGTCAGGGACGCGCTGCGCCGCATGTACGGCTCCTCCGCCGAGCACCCGGACGGCGAGAACATCTTCTACTACCTGACCATCTACAACGAGCCCTACGTCCAGCCGCCGGAGCCAGCCGACTTCCCCGGCGGCCAGGATAGGCTGGAGGAGGGCATCCTGCGCGGCCTGTACCGCTATGCCGCCGCGCCGGGAACCCCCGCCGCCGACCTGACCAGTGTCTTCCAGGCCATCCGCCGTGGCACCGGCGCCGGGCAGGCCGCGGTACCCGCATCGGCGCAGGGCCCGGCACACGGCTTCGGCGCAGCCGCCGCGCCGGACCACGCGGAGACAGCGGCAGGCGACCACCCGGCCGAGCGGCCGCACGCCAAGATCCTCGCCTCGGGCGTGGCGCTGCGCTGGGCGCTGGAGGCGCAGCGCCTGCTCGCCGAGGACTGGGGGATCGCCGCCGAGGCCTGGTCGGCGACCTCCTGGACGGAGCTGCGCCGCGAGGCGCTCCGCTGCGCGGAGTGGAATCTGCTGCATCCCGATGCCGAGCAGCGGGTGCCCTACGTGACTCAGGTCCTGGAAGGCCATCCCGGGCCGGTCGTCGCCGTGAGCGACTGGATCCGCGCGGTGCCGGACCAGATCGCCCGCTGGGTGCCTGGACCGTACACCTCGCTCGGCACGGACGGCTGGGGCTTCTCCGACACCAGGCAGGCAGCCCGGCGGTTCTTCCACGTGGACGCCGAGTCGATCACACTCGCGGTACTCAGCCAGCTAGCCCGCCAGGGCGAGGTCAAGCCCGAGGTGCTCGGCCAGGCGATCAGCAAGTACCGGCTGAACCTCGACGTCAGCGACGTCTTGTAAGGGCCCAGAGAAAAGCATTTCGCCCGGCCGGCGCGGGCCGAAATACTGGCAGCATGGGCCGGCCTGCCAGCAGCGACGAGATCCGCCAGACGTTCATCGAGTTCTTCACCGGGCGGCAGCACCTGCGGATCAGCGCCGCCTCCGTCATCCCGGTGAACGACCCGACGCTGCTGTTCATCAATGCCGGCATGGCCCCGCTGAAGGCCTACTTCCTCGGCGAGGCCCTCCCGCCGGCCCCCGACCTGTGCAATGTCCAGCCGTGCGTGCGCACCGTCGACATCGCCGATGTGGGCGACCGGCACCATCTGACGTTCTTCGAGATGCTGGGCAGCTGGTCGATCGGCCACTACTTCAAGGACCGCGCGGTCGAGCTGGCCTTCGAGCTGCTCACCGACGGCTTCGGTTTCTCCGCCGACCAGCTCTACGTAACCGTCTACCAGGGCAGCGAGGAACTCGGCATCCCCCCGGATGACATCTCCGCGGCGGCCTGGCTGCGGGCAGGGATATCCGCCGATCACATCATCTACCTGGGCGACGAGGACAATTTCTGGTCCGCTGGCGACGCCGGCCCGTGCGGCCCCAGCACCGAGGTGTTCTACGACACCGGCCCGGAGCACGGCCCGCAGTACCGGCCAGGCGGCGAATTCGACTCCGCCGGCCGGTACATCGAGATCTGGAACGCCGGCGTCTTCATGGAGTTCAACAGGCTCCCCGGCGGCGCGCTCGAGCCGCTCCGGTTCGCCAGCGTCGACACCGGCTCCGGGCTGGAGCGGATGGCCATGGTGCTGCAAGGCCGCGATTCCGTCTACGAGACGGACCTGTTCGCCCCGATCATGGCGGCGGCCGAGTCTGCCCTGGCCGGGACAAGCGCCAGCCAGCGCGACATCCGGCTCGTCGCCGACCACATCAGGGCCTCGGCCTTCATCATCGGCGAGGGTGTCGCGCCGTCGAACGAAGGCCGCGGCTACATCCCCCGGCGGCTGCTCCGGACCGCGATCGCCACCGCGACCCAGGCCGGCGCCGGCCCGGCCGGCCTGGGCCAGGTGGCCGGCGCCGCCATCGACCAGCTAACCGGCAGTTACCCCTGGCTCGGCGAAGGCCGCGACCGCATACTCGGCCTGCTGGACAGGGAACAGCGCGACTTCGGCCGGGTGGTACGCCGCGGCCTGGACCGGCTCTCCGAGCTCGCCGCCACCCCCGGCTTCGAGATCAGCGGCGAGGACGTCTTCGCGCTTTACGCCACGCACGGTATGCCGGTGGACCTGATCCGCGACTTTGCCGCCAGCCGCGGCGGCTCACTCGACGAGCGCCGGTTCGCCGAGCTGTTCACCGAGCACCGCGCGCTGTCCCGCGCCAGCCGCGCCAGGTCAGGAGCCGGGCCAGGGCAGGGATCCGCCGACGCCATCGATCCGGACCTGGTGGCCGCGGCGGGCGCGGAGCCGACCAGGTTCCTCGGCCACGACACGCTAACCTCGCGGGCCAGGGTCATCGCCCTGAGCGGGCCATTCGGGCTGACCAGCCAGCTGACGGCGGGCGAGCGCGGCCTGGCGGTCTTCGACCAGACCCCCTGCTATGCCGAAGGCGGCGGGCAGGTCGGCGACACCGGCCAGCTCACCGCGCCCGGCGGCACGGCAACCGTGCTTGACACGCAGAACTCTGACGGCCGTTACGTGCACGCGATCGAGGTCACCAGCGGCGCGCTGCAGCCCGGCGACACGGTCGAGCTGGCCGTGGACGCCGCCCGGCGCCAGTCGGTCATGCGGAATCACTCCGCGACCCACCTGCTGCACGCGGCCCTGCGGCAGGTACTCGGCGAGCACGTCCGGCAGGCCGGGTCACTGGTCGCCCCCAGCCGGCTGCGGTTTGACTTCCAGCACCCGACAGCCCTGACGCAGGACGCGGCCGACGAGGTCGAGCGGCTGGTCAACGCCGAGATACTGGCCAACCTCCAGCGCCGCACCGAGCTGAAGCCCTTCCGCGACGCCATCGGCAGCGGGGCCATCGCGTTCTTCGGCGACAAGTACGGCGAGGACGTACGGGTGGTTTCGTTCGGTGATTTCTCCGCCGAGCTGTGCGGCGGCACGCACGTACCCGGCACGGCCGAGGTGGGCCTGTTCCGGATCGTCAGCGATGCCAGCATCGGCTCGGGCGTCCGCCGGATCGAGGCGGTGACCGGTGCGGCCGCGGTGGCGTACACGCTGGAGCGCGAGAGGCTGCTCCGCGGGATCGCCGCCAGGCTCCGGGTCTCCGTCGATCAGCTGCCGCAACGGGTCGAGGCGCTGACCGCCAGGAACGGCAGCACCGGCCGCGGCACGATCGCCGCGGCGGCCCTGGCGGAGGCGGTCGTCACCGCACCGTCCGGCCAGCGCTACGTGATAGCCGAGGATCCCGGCATCGAGCCCGCCAGCCTGGCCGCCGAAGCGCGGCGGCTCAGCGGCGAGCTTGACGCGGTCGCCGTCGTCCTGCTGCCGGACGTGCGGGCAGGCTCGCTGCGCATCGGCGTCAGCGTGCCCGCGGCCGGGCAGGCCGACGCCAGGGCCGTGCTGCGGCAGGTGCTGGCGGTTACCGGCGGGCGCGGCGGCGGCAGCCGGTCGTTCGCCCAGGGCGGCGGCGCGGAGCTCGGCGACCTGCCCTCGGTCACCGGCCAGATCCGGGCGGCGCTCGGCATCGGCGGCGCGCCCGCCAGGGCCGGCTGACTCGCGCCGCGGCCCGGTGCGCCGGTACCGGCGGTCCGTCAACATGGCAGGCTGGCAGCGTGACGGGCGCAACCGAGTCAGCAGGCTCCGACGGCATCCAGTCAGCTGGATCGCGTGCCGGGCGGCACGTCAGCCAGGAGACGATACGCAGCCTCGAAGCGTCGATGAGCTCACTGGGCACCGCGGCGATGGCGTCGATGGACCGGCGCCTGCCGTGGTTCCGCCGGATGTCGGCGGAGCACCGGTCCTGGCTCGGCCTGGTGGCCCAGGCAGGCGTGGCGGCGTTCGTTGACTGGAGCAAGCACCCGGAGCGCGGCAGGCCAGCGGTGGCCGGCGAGGTGTTCGGCACCGCGCCAAGGGAACTGGCCAGGGCGGTCAGCCTGCAGCAGGCCGTGGAGATGGTCCGGGTCATCATCGACGTGGTCGAGTCGCAGGTGGACGAGCTCGCCGCGCCCGGCGGCGAGGCCGAGCTGCGCGAGGCCGTGCTTCGCTACACGCGGGAGATCGCCTTCGCCGCCGCCCAGGTATACGCCCGCACGGCGGAGGCCCGGGGGGCCTGGGACGCCCGGCTGGAGGCGCTGGTCGTGGACTCGCTGGTCCGCGGCGAGGTGGATGAGGGCCTGCAGTCCTGGGCCTCCGCGCTGAACTGGTCGCTGGCTCCGGTCGCCGTCATCGCAGGCAACGCCGACGGCAGCGAGCCGGAGGGCCTGATCGACGAACTCCGCGTCATCGCCCGCCGATCCAGGCTCGACCTGCTGGCCGGGGTGCACGGGCACCGGCTTGTCGTGGTGCTCGGCGGCATGGCCGATCCGCTGAAGGCCGCCAGCCAGCTGGCCGGGCGGTTCGGGCCCGGCCCAGTCGTCGTCGGCCCGCCCGTGGCTGACCTGCAGTCGGCGGTCGTGTCCGCCGGAGCGGCGCTGGCGGGCCTGCGGGCAGCCACGGCCTGGCCGGAAGCTCCGCGGCCGGTCGAGGCGGTGGACCTGCTGCCGGAACGCGCCCTGGACGGAGACGAGTCGGCGCGCAGCGAGCTCATCGAGGACGTCTACCTGCCGCTCCTGGACGGCGGCCCGGCGCTGCTCGACACCGTCGCCACCTACCTGGAGCAGGGCAGCTCGCTTGAGGCGACTGCGAGACTGCTGTTCGTGCACCCGAATACCGTCCGCTATCGTCTGCGCCGGGTCAGCGAGCTGACCGGCCTGACCCCCAGCGACGGGCGGGACGCGTTCGCCATCTGGCTCGCCGTGGTGCTTGGCCGCCTCGCACACAAGGCCACCTAGTTGTAGATTCCATACAGATAGTCTGGGCAAAACTTCGTATGTTCCGGCATTCGTATGGCAGAGTTCTACAGTGCAGGCTTAGGGGATGCTGTTGATCGCCGCACCCGGCCAGGGCGCGCAGACCCCCGGCTTCCTCGCCGCGTGGCTGGAATTGCCCGGGTTCGCCGACCGCCTGGCCGCCTGGTCTGAGCTGGCGGGCTGCGATCTCATCCGGTGCGGGACCACGGCCGGCGCCGAGGAAATCAGGGACACGGCCATCGCCCAGCCACTGCTCGTGGCCGCCGCCATCGCCACGGCGGACGAGTTCTTCGGCGGCCTCGGCCAGGCCAGCCGGCTGGCCGACGCGGTGGCCGGGCATAGCGTGGGCGAGCTTGCGGCCGGCGCCATTGCCGGGGTGATCAGCCCGGCGGACGCACTCAGGCTCGTCCGGGTCCGCGGCCGGGCCATGGCCCGCGCGGCGGCAGCCGGGCCAACCGGCATGACCGCCGTGCTCGGCGGTGACGAGAAGGCCGTGCTTGCCGCCATCGAGAACCACGGCCTTACCGCGGCCAACGTCAACGGCGCAGGCCAGGTGGTCGCGGCCGGGACCACGGCGGGACTCGCCGCGTTCGCCGCGGATCCGCCCGCCCGCGCCAGGCTCATCCCGCTGTCGGTGGCCGGCGCCTTCCACACCCGGCACATGGCGCCCGCCGTGGCCGACCTGCGCGCGGCCGCTTCAGCGATCAAGGTCAATGACCCGCAGCTGGCCCTGCTGTCGAATCACGACGGAGCCGTGGTGCGCGACGGCGCGGACTGGATGGAGCGGATCGTCACCCAGGTCAGCGCCCCGGTCCGGTGGGACAAGTGCATGCAGTCGATGACCGGCCTAGGGGTCAGCGCGATCGTCGAACTGCCGCCGGCCGGCACGCTGACCGGCCTGGCCAGGCGCGCGCTGCCTGGCGTGCAGCTCTGCGCCCTGAAGACGCCGGATGACCTGCAGGCAGCTCGCAGCCTGATCTCCGAGCACGGCCAGTCCGACGCGGACAGCCACGCGCCGGAGTGGCGCCTGCTCGTCGCCCCGCTGGCCGGGATCTTCCGGGCCAGCGCGGACGGTGCAACTGGCGGCGCGGTCACCAGCGGCGCCGAACTCGGGCACGTCGAGATGCGCGGCGGCAGCCACCTGGTGACCCCGACCTTCCCGGCCACGATCATCGAGTGGCTGGTCGAGGACGGCGACCCGGTCAGCGCTGGCCAGCCGCTGGTCCGGCTGCAGCCCGAGGACAGCGAGTGAACTCCGGCACCCCGGCGGTGCGCGCCGCCGGGCCGACACCGAGAGGCAGCACCCGGATGCGACTTACCGAGGGCTCACCGGGCGCGCGGATCCTGGCATTCGGCGGCTACCAGCCGACCCGGGTCGTCACCAATGACGAGCTCGCGGCAACGATGGACACCAACGACGAGTGGATCCGCAGCCGGGTGGGCATTGCCAGCCGCCGGATCGCCGGACCGGACGAGACGGTGGCCGACATGGCGGCGGCGGCCGGCGGCAAGGCGCTGGCGGGCAGCGGCCTGTCCCCCGCCGACATCGACCTCGTGATCGTCGCGACCTGCACGCCGGAGGTGCAGATCCCGAACACTGCCGCCACGGTAGCCCGCCGGCTCGGCATCGCCGCCCCCGGCGCCTACGACCTGAACGCCGCATGCGCGGGCTTCTGCTACGCGCTCGCCAGTGCGAGCGACGCGGTCCGCACCGGCACGGCCAGGCACGTGCTGGTCATCGGCGCCGAGAAGCTGTCCCAGTGGGTGGACTGGACCGACCGCTCGACTGCCATTATCTTCGCCGACGGGGCGGGTGCCGCCGTCGTCGGCCCGGTCGCCGACCCGGCGGACGGACCCGGCATCGGGCCGGTCGTCTGGGGCAGCGCCGGTGACATGGCCGACAAGATCTACATCAAGGACCGCAACTCGTTCATCTTCCAGGAGGGGCAGGCCGTCTTCCGGTGGGCAACTACCGCGCTGCACCCGGTCGCCAGGAAGGCCTGCGAGGAAGCGGGCATCGCGCCGGGCGAGCTGGCGGCGTTCGTCCCGCACCAGGCCAACCTGCGGATTGTCGAGGCCATCGCGCGCAAGCTCGGCGCCCCGCAGGCAAAGGTGGCCGACGACATCGTGACCGCGGGCAACACCTCGTCCGCGTCGATCCCGCTCGCGCTATCCCGGATGATCGAGCGCGGCGAGCTAAGCTCCGGGGCACCCGCCCTGCTGATCGGCTTTGGCGCGGGCATCTGCTACGCGGCCCAGGTGATCATCCTGCCCTGACCGACCCGCCTGGGCCCGCGGGCCCAGCATGACCTGCACGCAGCGTCCGGGGCAGTTACCCCGGGGGCTGACCGCCCGAAGAGAAGAACAACACCGAAGTAAAGGAGACAGCAAGCAGATGGCCATGACAGAGCAGGAAATCCTGGCGGGCCTCGGCGAGATCATCGACGAGGTGGCCGGCGTCCCCGCCGACCAGGTCACCCCGGAGAAGACGTTCATCGACGACCTGGACATCGACTCGCTGTCCATGGTCGAGATAGCCGTGGCGGCCCAGGACAAGTTCGGCGTCGAGATCCCGGACGACCAGCTGAAGGACCTCAAGACCGTACAGGACGTCATCGACTACGTCCGGCGCGCTGGCGTATCCGCCTGACCGGGCAGCAGCGCGGCGCGGCGCCGCCGCCACCGTCAGCACGGCGCCGCGTTACCCGACCTGAGGAGTGATGCGCAGTGGGCACAGACCGGACAGACGTCGTCGTCACCGGGCTTGGCGCGATCACGCCGCTGGGCGCAGACGTTGCGTCGACCTGGGAGGCACTGCTGGCCGGGCGCAGCGGCGTGCGTAAGCTGACCGACGACTGGGCCAGCGAGCTGCCCGCGCGGATCGCAGCCTGGGCGGCGGTCGAGCCCGCGACGCTCATCGACCGCGTGCAGGCCCGCCGCCTGGACCGGTGCGAGCAGTTCGCGGTCATCGCCGCGCGCGAGGCATGGGCCGACGCGGGCGCCGCGGAGGTGGACCCGGAGCGGCTTGGCGTCGTGGTGTCGAGCGGCATCGGCGGCGTGGCATCGACGCTGGCCGCCTACGACACGCTCAGGGAGAAAGGCTGGCAGCGGCTCTCCCCGTATACCATTCCCATGCTCATGCCAAACGGCTCGGCCGGGTGGATCAGCCTGGAGGTCGGCGCCCGCGCCGGGGTGCACACGACGGTCAGCGCGTGCGCGTCCGGCGCCGAGGCGATCGGCTACGCGATGGACATGATCAGGTCCGGGCGCGCCGACATGGTGCTGGCGGGCGGGACCGAGGCGGCGATCATGCAGCTGAACATCGCCGCGTTCGCCGCGATGCGAGCGCTGTCCACCCGCAACGACGAGCCGCAGCGGGCGTCCCGCCCGTTCGACAAGGGCCGCGACGGCTTCGTGCTCGGCGAGGGCGCCGGGATGGTGGTGCTGGAGTCGGCCGAGCACGCGGCACGCCGGGGCGCGACGGTCTACGCGGTCGCCGCGGGCGCCGGCTATTCCGCCGATGCCCACCACATCGCCCAGCCGGACCCGTCGGGCGCAGGCATCGTGAGCGCCATCGGCCGGGTGCTTGCCGACGCCCGGATCAGCCCCGACCAGGTCGTGCACGTCAACGCGCACGCGACATCGACCCCGGCAGGCGACGTGGTGGAGGCCCAGGCCATCGCCACGGCACTCGGCAGCGCGTCGGGCGGCGTGGTGGTCTCGGCCACGAAATCGATGACCGGGCACCTGCTCGGCGGCGCCGGCGCGGTCGAGTCGGTCGCCGCGATCCTGGCACTGCGCGACAAGGTGGCGCCGCCCACCATCAACCTGGAGGACCCCGACGACGACGCCGGCCTGCAGATCGTGCCAGAGCGGCGCGAGCTGAGGTCCAGGGCCAGCGGCCCGATGGCCGTCCTGAACAACTCATTCGGCTTCGGCGGCCACAATGTCGCGCTTGCCTTCACTACCGCCTGAGCCGAGCGTGCCCGCCGCACCGAAGGAGACTGACGTGACTGTTCTGGACAGCCGGATTCCCGTTGCCCCGCCTGCGCCGGAGGCATCTCCCGCCCCCGCAGCGGCCGCCCGCACCTCGGGCGGGCCCCGCGATCCCCAGGTCAGGCTTGCGGCGCTCTTCGACCCCGGCTCGCTGGCCCTGCTGACCGAGCCGGACACCAGCGGGGTGCTGGCAGGCACCGGGACGATCGACGGAATGACCGCGGTCGCGTTCGCCAGCGACCCGCGGATCCAGGGCGGTGCCATGGGCGCCGCCGGATGCGAGGCAATCGTCGTCGCCTACGACTACGCCATCATGGCCGGCGCGCCGGTCATCGGGCTCTGGCACTCGGGCGGCGCGCGGCTGCGCGAGGGCGTGGAGAGCCTGCACGCCGTCGGCACCGTGTTCGCCGCGATGACCCGCGCGTCCGGCGTGGTACCGCAGATCTCCGTAGTCCTCGGCGCGGCGGCCGGCGGCGCCGCCTACGGCCCGGCGCTCACCGACCTGGTGATCCTGTCTGACAAGGGCCGGATCTTCGTCACCGGGCCCGACGTGGTGCGCAGCGTGACCGGCGAGGACGTCGATATGGAGCGGCTCGGCGGCCCGGAGCCGCACAGCCGCCGGTCCGGCGTGGTGCACCTGGTCACGGCAACGGACGCGGAGGCGCTCAGCACCGCGCGGCAGCTCGCCTTGCTGCTCGGCCAGCAGGGCACGATGCCCGGATCGATCACCGGCCGGCCAGGTGGAGGCCTGCAAGCGGCACCCGGAGGGCGGCCCGGCGAGGACGGCCAGGGCGAGCTGGCCGAGGCGGACCTCGCCGCGCTGCTGCCCGAGTCCCCCCGGCGCGCGTACGACGTGCACCCGCTGATCAGCGGGCTGCTCGACGAGCCGGGAATCGAGCTGCATCCCCGGTGGGCGCCGAACGTCGTTACCACCCTCGGCCGGCTGGCCGGGCGGACGGTCGGCGTGATCGCCAACAACCCGCTCCGGCTTGGCGGCTGCCTGGATGCGACCTCCGCCGAGAAGGCCGCCAGGTTCGTGCGCATGTGCGACGCGTTCGGCGTGCCGCTGGTTGTGGTCGTGGACGTGCCCGGCTACCTGCCCGGGGTTGGCCAGGAATGGGACGGGGTCGTCCGGCGCGGCGCCAAGCTCCTGCACGCGTTCGCCGAGGCGACTGTGCCGCGCGTCACGCTGGTCACCCGCAAGGCCTACGGCGGCGCCTACATCGCGATGAACTCCCGCGCGCTCGGCGCGACGCGGGTATTCGCCTGGCCGGGCGCCGAGTTGGCGGTAATGGGCGCGGTCGCCGCCGTGCGCATTCTGCACCGGCGCACGCTCGCCGAGGTGCCGGCCGAGCAGCGGCGTGACGCCGAGGCGAAGCTGGCAGCCGAGCACGAGCGCGAGGTCGGCGGCCTGCACCGGGCGATCGAGCTAGGCGTCGTCGACGAGATCGTCGAGCCAGCCAAGACGCGTCAGGCCCTCGCCCGCGCGATCGCAGCGGTGCCGCCGCACCGTGGCCAGCACGGCAACATCCCGCTCTAGCGAGCCGCTGCCCTACCCGCCCGGCAGCGGTGCCGCCGCACCGTGGCCAGCACGGCAACATCCCGCTCTAGC
>WNGQ01010065.1_pt1 | contig 13150 bp, 16 predicted proteins | sample 5407661 | NCBI WGS metagenome assembly WNGQ01 (sample SAMN13153382, study PRJNA577476) | soil metagenome | isolation source: 60 cm soil or saprolite under Garry oak tree replicate 2 | place: USA:California | collected 2016-06-15
GCCACGTCGGCACCGAGGATCTCCAGGTTCTTGCCGCCCGCGGCGCTGCGCGCCGTGGCGACCGCTTCCCCGATGTCACCGGTGAGGAACGTGACCTCCGGGTCCGGCGGCTCCGGCGGCTCGTGGGTCAGGACGAACACGGGTCCGGAAAAGGGGTAGTCTGTGCTGCCCGGCTTGTCGGCCTCCATCCTGTTGCCTACCTCGTAGGTCCGCCGGCCGATGAGCATGGCGCCGGTGGCCGCCGCGATCTCCGGGAACTCGTCCGGCGCCACGAAGTCGAAGACCCAGCCCATCGCGTGGCCGGGACCGGCGATGAAGCCGTCAAGCGACATCGACCTGTTCACGACCACCTTGCCGTTTCCGGTGCTCATATCGCTCAATCTGTTCCTCCGAAGAACCTTAGGATGTTCCCGCGATCCGTTCCGGCGCCTTTTGGGCCCGTCGATCCACAGCCACAGCCGCCAGCACCGAAGACACTAGCCCGCCTGCCACCGTGAACGGGCCAGCCGCCGCACCCGAGCTGACAGCAACGGTGACAGCAACATCAGCGACCAACGGCTGTCAGCGTCGATCGGCGACCGCGCAGAACGCTCGCACGGTCCAGCCCGACTTGGAATATGTCCGGCCTGAAAAGCGGACAGTCGCGCAACCAGGGCGAAACAGCAAGCTGTCGGCGGGGCAGTACAGCGCGGTTCCGGCCAGGTCAGAGGCGTGTAGTTGGTGAAGTTGCCGTCTCTCTGTACAACCGGCGGCTCAGAGCGCCTGATCAGGCCGAACACGGCGACCGCAGTTCGGTCTGTCGGTGGAGCCTGTGAGTGGCGGTGGCTAGTGCTTGATGTCGGTGACAGACGGCCCCAAATACGCCCGAGGCGCAGGGTGCTCGCTTGACGGTAAGGTGAGAATCGCTTCGTGACGAGCGAGCGGCGAGGCCGCCAGCGGTACCCGGTGCGGCACGACTACGGCATGGGTGCCCTGTAGTGGTGGATCAGGGCCGGGTCCGCGGCGGAGATCACAACGGCATTCGCCGAGGTCGAGGTCATCACCGACCCGCTACCATTCGCACAGTGGAGTCCTGGCCGCTGGATGAATTCGGCATCGCTGAGGCGGCCGTCGGGCCGCTTGCGGATCTTCACCACAGGCGGGAGCAGCAGCGGCAAGATCCTGCGTTCGGCGAGCTGCTGGGTAAGGACCGTGTCTATCTTCGCCTGCCGGAGCCGTAGTAAGGGCTTCTACCTGATCCACGCCCCCCGCGCCTTCTACATCATCTCGATGCGGTTCCTGGCCCAGCCACCCCCGTCCTTCAAAGTCTTCACGTGCACGGTGGCGTTCGACCCCAAGCGGTTCCAGTTCTTTTGCCCCGGCACGGACCTGCGCTGGAACCGCGTAGGCCGGCCCATCGGCGCACACGCGGGAAGCAGCCCGTACGGGGCGTTGCGGCTGCTCGTGGCCACCGTGGCCCAGGACGGGCACATCCTGTACATGGGCGGGAACACCTTCGGTTCGATCAAGGGGAACCCGTGGGGATGACGCCAGCACCCCGGATTCTTGACGTGACGGGGCCCTGCCAAGCCCTAGGCCGCTACCCATGGCCACCGGCACCGGCGCGAACAGGCGCCCGCAACACGGAGAACACTTCTGCGAGGTCACTGATCGTGTCGTCCCCGGCGGCGTGCAGCTGCACCAGCCGGGCCTGCTGGCCGGCGGTGAGCTTGGGCGGCTTGCCCTTCAGCTTCCCCGTGGCCCGGGCGATGGCCACGCCCTCGCGGGTGCGCATCGCCAGCAGGCCGGCTTCGAACTCGGCGAACGTGGCGAGGATGGCGAAGAACATCGTGCCCATTGGGTCGGCCGGGTCGTAGCTGCTGCCGCCCAGCGGCAGCCTCGCCGACACCCGCAACGCTAACCTTTGCAAGCAGGAAGCGTGCCGGTCTCGGCCGCGTCAGCGCACTCCCCGGACGCCTGCGTCCGCCCATAACGGCGGTTATCTGAAGCCCTCCCTGTGTATGCCGCACCTGACCAGGACGTCTGCGGCGTGGACATGTAGCTGAACAGCGTTCACGTAGTAGCCGCTTAGTTCTAAAAACAGCAGTGACAAGGGGATTTGCACCGGGTCTGCGGCGGAGACACTGTTCAGGTAACGTGTCCGCCACGCAGCAAAAAGCACACAAAACACCCGCGGCGGCTACAGCGAGGACACCCAAATCCGGGGTTGAGATAACGGCGGATACTTGCGCGTTGGGTCTGGACCAGCACTCGTCCCTGAGGTGACGTGAGCTCAAGGGCGGCGCGCCGCCGGATCGGCGACTATGGCCCAGTGGTGGCGCTCGTGAGCTGCCTGAGCGAGCTATGACAGAACATCCGGTCTGGCGTGGGCCTGGCCAGGTGAGTGGGCCTCCAGCATCGCTGTCGTCTTGCGCTACCAGGCCGGGCGGCGCCGAACCCCTACGAATGATCTTGAACTGCTAGAGATCTTCGCCGTGGGCCGGGGTACCGGCGCGGGAGCGGATGTGGGCAGGGAGGGGGATGCCGGGCGGGAGGGCCGGGTCGGGGATGGGCTGCTGCCAGGTGGTGGCCAGCGGTAGTTCGCCCGCCCACAGGCCCAGCGCGGCATCCGGGCCGTGGCCGTCGTCGGGCGGGCCAGTGCGGATCTTCACCGAGGCCTCGTCCAGCGAAAGCGCCAGCAGGCGGACGGCCGCGAGTTCCTTGCGGCTGGGCTGGCGCGCGTAGTCCCACTGGCCGGGGGCGACCTGCTCGGTGATGCGGCGCAGCCCGGCGAGCCGTTCGGCGGGGTCGGTGACCAGCCGGGGCTGCCCGTAGATCATGGCGCTGCGGTAGTTGATGGTGTGCTCGAACACCGACCGGGCCAGCACCAGCCCGTCGGTGAGGGTGATGGTGACGCACACCGGGGCTCCGGCGGTGTTCAGGCTCTGGCTGGCGACCGAACCGTGCAGGTACAGGGTGTCGGTGTCGAACCCGTACACGGTGGGGACCACCATCGGCCACCCGCCGGTGATCACTCCGAGGTGGGCGACCAGCCCGGCGCCTAGCACCGCATACAGAGAGTCCCGGTCAATCCGCCCCAGGTGCCGGAACCGGCGGTGCCGGGTCCGGTCGGTCGACGACAGCACCACGGTCCGCCCCTCGCCGGTGGGACTATTCGTCGCGGGCACGGCCTGGGACGGACTGGCTGTCAGGGCACCGCGCCTGCCTGGCACGGTGTCAGCCGTGATGGACAGGTCCGGGGGTTGTGCGCTCATGGCTGTCTCCTGTTGAGCTGAGCGTTTAGGCCCGTCGCCTGGGCGGGCCAGGGTGCCGGTGACCGGGCCTGGGGAACTGAGGCGCCCGCGGCCGGTGGCGGCCTGAGCTGAGTTCGGCGGCCGGTTGCGGGGCTGGGCCTCCCACCAGGCCGCGTGTGCACATTGCACCCGGCTGAACGTTTGTGGGCCTGGAGCCGTGTAACACGGTTATGGCGCAAGCCGGGTTCTCGTCGCGGGTCAGTCCTGGCGGGTCAGCATGAACACCGGAAACTGCCGCGTGGTCCTGGCTTGGGCTGCGCCGAGGTCAGGGGACCCCGCGACCGGCTTCGGCCACTCCGCGACCAGCTTCGGCCACAGCTCGGCGCGGGCGGTGCCGCCCAGCTCCCCCGCCAGAACCGTGAACGCCTGGGCACCGACCTCGACTGTGATCCTGGGGTGGGCCTTGAGGTTGTAGTACCAGTTCGGGTGGGTGGGCGACCCTCCATTGGCGGCCCAGATCGCGAACCGGCCGCCTCCCTGAGGGGAGCAGGCCACCGGCGTGACCCGCTCGATCCCGGACTTGGCGCCGATGTGATGGAGGAGAATGAGCGTGGTGCCCGTCCACATCCCGCCGACGCCTCCCTGGTTCGCCCGGAACTCCTCAATGATCTCGGTGTTATAGTCGCTGGCCCCGCCCGCAGCCGAGTTCGTCATGATCTCCTCCAATACGCGTCACTGGTTGTGGTATTCGTCGTGGCGGCGCAGCCAGCTCATGGGCTGATCGCCTTCGTCGCGGCCCTTGGGCGCGCGGTCAAGGATCGCGTAGTAGCCCATCAGGAACTCCGTACCGCGGGCGTAGCTGGAGTAGCAGTGGTAGACGGTGCCGCTCTCGCGCGCGAACGTGCTGACGCCGTGTCCCTCGGAGAAATAGCCGTCGAGGCTCGTCCCGGTCGCGCTCGCGTTCTGCTTCGCGGCCCGCGGCAGGTTCTCACGGACGGCCGGCTGCTCGTTCAGCAGCTTCAGAACCGCGAGCTCGTTGGCCTCGGGCAGCGGCGCGGCTGAGTCGTGCGTCCTCCCCTCCCCGGCCGATACGCCGAAGTCGAAGTTGAAGTCGCTTTCGTGGCTGGAGGCCCAGTTGAAGCTCCAGCCCATGCGCTCGCGGTAGGCGAGCAGTTTCTCGAGCGGCGCGCGCGAGACGCAGATCATCGTCACGTCGCGGGCCTTGAGGTGGGCGAGTACGCCGTTGAAGCTGTCCGCGGTCGACGAGCAGGCGGGACATCCGGCCTTGTAGTCGGGGCCGAACATGAAGTGGTAGACCACCAGCTGCGAGCGGCCGTCAAACAGCTCCGCCAGCGTCCTGGCCCCGTCTTCGGTCTGGAGCGGGTACTCCTTCTCGACCGGCACCCAGGGAAGCTCCCGGCGCTGTCGGGCGAGCTCATCGCCCATCCGCGTGAGCTCCTTCTCGCGCTCGAGCAGCTCAGCGCTCGCCGCGAGCCACTCCTCACGCGTTCCGATCCGGTGACTGGTCATTATGCTGTCTCCTTTCTATTCCCACATAGTTCGAGATGGACGGAGCCACCGATGTGACCTCACATCGGTGGCGTCAGCCCGGGAACCGACGATGGGTCCACGATGATCAGAACCTCAAATGCGACGATCGCGAGTGCGAGCGGCACATCAAGGGCGGCCCTGGGGGGCAGGAGCTTCTGGGCGGTGACCAGTACGGCGATCACGGCCATCCAGCCCATGCTCATCACGCCCAGCGCCACCAGCATCGCCATCAGCCCGGCACTGGAGCCCACGCAGCACAGCCCGAACCCGAGACCCGACCCGGCGGTCTCGCAGCAGCGCTGGCGGAAGTGCCGCTTGAGCGGCGTGAACTCGTAAGCCCCGGCGGCGATCGTCACCGCGCAGACCGCGGCCGTTGCGTGCGGCCGGTAGGCCGCAAACACGACGGCACCCGCCAGTGCCCAGACCGCCAGGTAAGACCCGGCGAACAGCAGCACCGCGCACACCACCGGCGCGGGCGGCTCGCCACGGCCGGAGCCGCCCCCGGCAGCATCATCACCATCGCCACCCACAGTGCGGCGCAGAACGCGAACGACCCGAGCCGGGCCGCCACCCCATAGCCATCGCGTTCATCTGCCAGACCGAGACCACCCAGCACGCGGCGGCGAGCCCAAGCGTCGCCGTCAGCGCGGCCGCCGCGGTCGTCCTAACGGCCGTCATGGCCGGTGCCGAGGTCGTCAGAGCGTCCAGCTGCCAGTCGCGGCCACTGGGCGATGGGGCGTCCGCCCGGCCACACTGACACTGGTGGCCAGGCGGGCGGGCCGCCGTCAGTCCGCGTGTTGGAGCACTGTTGTGGCCAGCCGGGGGGCGAGTCCTCCCAGGTCTCCTGGCGTCCGTACACGGTGAGGTCCATGAGCGCGTAGCTGTAGTCCATAGCCTCGACGCCGCGGCGGGTCGTCCAGTAGGTTTCGAACACCCGGTCGCCGTCCCGCAGGTAGCACACGAGGTGGAACAAGCCGATGTGGCGCCCGGCGAGGAGCGCGCCGAGGGAGGCGTGTGCTGAGTACCACGGCATGTCCCAGCCCATGAAGTCGCGATAGCGGGCGCTCTCGTCGTAGGGCCCCTGGCAGAAGACCGCGTAGGTGATGTCGCGGGAATGCAGGTAGGACAGCTCCGCGACCTGGGCGGTGTAAAACGTGCAGCCCTCGCACTGCTCGGCCGCGGGCCGGCCCGGGTACCACATGAAGTAGTAGGCGATGAGCTGCCGGCGCCCTTCGAACGCTTCAAGCAGGGTGAGCGGCCCGTGGGGCCCGGTCAGCGCGAGGCTGGCGTCTACCTCGACCATGGGCAGGCGCCGCCGGGCCGCGGCGATCGCGTCGCCTTCCCGGGTGTGCGCCTTCTCCCGAACCCGCAGCCTGTCCAGTTCGGCCTGGAAGGTGGCCCGGCCGACGGCCGCGGGCAGGCTCGGTGCGCTGGTGGCGCCGGCCGCCGGCCTGCCGATGTCTGCTGATTCATCCTTCATGACGGTTCCTCTTCTTGTTCTCTGCGTGCGCGGTTTCGGCGAGCCGTTTGATCGTGCCGAGTCGCCGGTCCCATTGGGCGGCGAGCTCAGCCATAGCCCGGGTGGCCTGGTCGAGGCGGTCGGCTTCTACCTGGTAGAGAACTTCCCGGCCCTGTTTGCGCCGGCTGATCAGCCCGGCCCGTTCGAGCACGACCAGATGTTTGGAGACGGCCTGGCGGGAGAAGGGCACGTGGCCGGCCAGCCAGCTGGCGCTTACGTCACCGTTGCTGACCAGGAGGTCGAGGACCCGGCGGCGAGAGGGGTCGGCGATGGCCGACCACAGCTCGTCATCGGTCTGCGCCGTCATCCCGGTTGGCGTTTCGCGAGCAACGTGGCGAGGCGATCCAGGTACTCGGCCCAGCCGCCCCGGTGCTCGCCGGCATAGCGCTCTTTCTCCGCGTCGGGCCAGGCGAGCAGCTCGTGGCCGCTTTCGACCACGCGAAGACGGGTCCGCTCGTCGCCCTCGGGTGTCAGCGTGAACTCGACGAGCATCGAGTTGCCGGCCACAGGCTCCTCCCCGCGGGGGTGGTTCCAGCGGAATGAGAAGCGCGTCGGCGGATCGACAATCTCCACGGCGACCGGGCCGCCCTGGTCCCCGAACTCCATGAAGCCATGAGCGCCCGGCTCGACGACGAGCTCTACCCGGTCGGCGAACCACTGGCTCATCTGATCGGGCTCGGTGATGGTGCGCCACACCACCTCCACCGGCGCCTCGATCAGAACCTCCCGCTCGATCATGAGGCCTGGCATCAGTATCCGCTCCCTGCCTGAGCGCGTCGGCGGCCATCGCCGGCACCCGGGTCACCACGTGGCGGCGCATCCCGGTCACCGCCCGCTCCCACCCTGTATCTGCAACCGACGGTAGCACGTCAAAGGGAAACATGCAACCGATTATTGCAGGTTGTCGTCGTGGCCGGATCCGCTACCGGATGCGCCTCCGCCTGCACGCGCATATCAGCCAGTTCCGGCATGCCTTGACGGCCGCCTGGCAATTCGCGATCACTGAACAGAACAGGCGGCTCGGAGCGCGGCAGTCCTCAAGGAATAAGCCACGTTCTGCGACTAGCGTCTGGATGTCGTGGGCGCGGGGCTTATGGTGCAGTGGCGGTGGCCATGACCCTGCGGACCAGGTCGAAGACGGGCAGGGAGCGCACACCCTCGTCGTGGAAGGCGCGCAGCGCTGGGTCGTCACCGGGGTCGAGCGCGGCGGCTTCCCCCCACATAGCGCGCTCGCTGGCCCGCCAGCCCGGGCGGTCGCAGACCTCGATGCCGGCGAACCCGGCAGCGGTCAGTCCTCCCCGGAGGTCGACCCGCCGCAGCCGTTCGGGCAGCCTTTCATCCCCCCAGGCCAGCGGCTCCCAGCAGGTCAGCACCGCCCGCCCGCCCGAGGTCAGGATCCGGGCGATCTCCCGGTAGGCAGCATCGGGCTGCGGGGCGAAATGGATCGCATCGACGCACAACACGGCACTGGCCGAATCGGTGTGCAGTCCGGTCGCGGCCAGGTCGCCGACGCAGAACTCCGCCGCGACGCCCAGCCGCGGCGCTTGCTCACGAGCCTGGCGCACCGCCTCAGCGGAGAAGTCCACGCCCACCAGCCGGGCTCCGGTGCGCGTGGCGATCTCCAGGCCGTAACCGCCACGGCCGCAGGCCAAATCCACCAGCGTGCTGCCCGCAGACAGGCGAAGCGCGGAGGTGGCCTCGGCGATCCCCTCCCAGCCGAGCAGGCTGGTGGACAAGAGGTGCGGCGGCAGGCCCAGGTGACGCTGCTGGATCGCGTCCTTGACCGGCGACCCGGCCATGTCGGCATACCAGCTGTCGAAGTACTCCGCCAGCGAACCAGGCTCGGGCTCCACATGATCAGTATGGGTCTTCGCGGAAGCGTGCTCACTGGCGACCAGCCCATGTCGTTCGGCCGGCCAAGGCAGCACGCACAGATCATCCAGAGTTGTGCCCTCAGATGCCCACTCGGCGCTGACCGCGTGGCCGCGCCGATCGGCGGCTCTTGTACGGCGAGCCTGCCGAACGAACGTTACCGAGCGTGGAGCCGCAAGGCGCCACTGGGCAATGACGCAGGCAAAGCTGGTCTCGGCGGTGGTGGGGGCGGCCGAGACACCGGCACTGTGGCCAATGTGTCAGGGAATGTCACCCGAGAGCCGGCGGCGGGCGATGAACACGTATTCGCGGCTGTCGTCGGTAAACGGCTCGCGGGCGAATCCGCCGTAGAGCGCCTCCAGTTCGAGGCCGGCGATGTCGAGGAGCCCAAGCCACTCGTTCTTGGTTGCCCACCACAGGGAACTCGTCGCGCCGTCGTCGAGGGTGATATCGATCCGGTTGTCACCCACTGCGTACCGGTTCGTGTGCGGTACCGGCTCGTCCTGGTGCTCACCGTCGAGGCGCGCGGCGATCTGGTGATCGAAGGCGAAGGCGTTCCAGGCGAACCGGCCACCCGGCCGGAGCGAGGCGGCGACGCGTTCGAAGGTGCGGCGGCGGTCGGCCCAGGTCGGCAGGTGCAGCAGCGCGCGGAACGGGCAGTAAATCAGCCCCGCAGGCTCATCGAGGGCCAGGTCGCGCATGTCACCCTCGCGCAGGTCGACCTCGCGCAGGTCGAGTTCAACGCCCGCCTCGGCCGCGCGCGCCCGGGCCTGGCCGAGCATCGGCGGCGAAGAGTCAATGCCGATAACCCGCTGGCCAGTCGCTTGCGCTACCGGGATCGCGACCCGCCCGTTCCCGATCGCCAGTTCGACAAGCGGCCCGTCCGCCTGGCCTGCCAGCTCGACGTAGAAGGCAACGTCGGCCGTCATATCAGCCGACCATTCCTCGTAGCGGTCCGCAAACGCCTCGTCCCAGCTCACCGGCCCCATGCTCCCAGACGATAGCCAGGCAGAGCCGGTCAATACCGGACAAGGCCTGGCGGCGTCAGCAGAGGAACCTCGGGCCGGCATCTCTGCCCGGCTCGTAGACACGCAGAGTGCCCAAGCTGCAGCCTCATCAGCCTGCCCGAAGCCGCCTTCGCAGCCGCGCATAGCACTTCGGCGGATAGCGATTGGTACTCGGGCTCACTGGCGGTACGACATCCGGACCCGTCGCCTAGAGACAAGCAGGAACCCGCGTGGCCAGGCAACCGCGCATGACCACACGGACGCAACCGACCTGGTGGCTCGTTGGCAAACCGCCTTTTCGCCGTTCTTAGCATGTGCTAACCTGAGTTTGCATGTGCAAGGAAGGATGTTGTGAACGTCGCTGACATGACCGGGGACCAGCTGCTGCGGGTGCTCGCCACGCTGGCCAACCCGCACCGGCTGCGGGTGGTGGCAGCCCTGGCCGAACAGCGCAACTACGTCAGCCAGCTCGCCCGCGAGCTGGGCATCAGCCGGGCACTACTGCAGGTCCACCTGCGCAAGCTGCAGGCAGCCGGACTGGTATCGGCTGTCATCGAGGTCTCAGAGGACGGGAAAGCAATGAAGTTCTACGAGGTGACGCCGTTCACCATCCAGCTGACACCCAAGGAGATCATGGCCGCGGCCACCACCCTGACCGTGGGCAGCGAGCCGGACGCAGAGGTGAGTCATGAGTAGCAGCGTCGCTGTCGCCTTCGTCATCGCCGTCCTGGCCGTCGGCGGCCAGCGAGGAGTACCGGCGCCTGTCCGAAATGGCCATCACCGCTCAGGAGCACACCGACCTGAAGCTCGCCGAGATCAACATGCAGCTCGCTCAGCTGCGCGACCAGCTGGATCAGGTGCAGAAAGTCCTCAAAGACGTCGAGTAAACGCAGTCAGCGATATCCGCAATGGAACCGTCTCGCACAGAAAGCCAGCACACCCATGGATTACGACACCGATGACGACCGCATGACCACCGCCGAGCAGCGCGTCGGACACGACCCGCGCGCCGCCGCCGAAGCGTTCCGCGCCATCGCCTGCGATGACGGCGTCGCTGACGAGGTGCGCCTGTCCGCGGCCGAGCAACTGCCCCGACTGGACCCGCGCGCCGCCGCCCAGGCCTGCCTGGCCATCGCCCAGGACGACAGCGTCGGTGACGAGGTGCGCCTGTCCGCGGCCGAGCAACTGCCCGCCGTCGACCCGGGTGCCGCCGCCGAAGCGTTCCGGGCCATCGCCTGCGATGACAGCGTCGGTGACGAGGTGCGCCTGTCCGCGGCCGAGCAGCTGCCTGCCGTCGACCCGCCAGCCGACGCCCAGGCCTTCCGCGGCATCTCCGACGATCGGCCGCGGCACAGACATCCGCTCGAAGCAGCCCCGACCCTGACGCCACCGTCGGCACCATCCCCGCCGCGGCCGCCAAGACCGCCACGGTAGGGCCCCACCATCTGCGTACCGCACGGTCCGAGACCGGATGCCTGCGCACCAGACACGGGCCAGGCATCTTGTTGCAGACGACACTTGCACTTCACAGCGCTGCGCCCGCACCGAACATTCATTACGGCGCGGCATGGACCCCAGGCCAGCAGATCGCGATCACCACGCAGAACGGCGGGTCGGCGCGCGTTCTCTCTGACTTTCCCCGGTTACTCAGGGTGACGCTGTCAAACGAAGCAGCCCGAGGCCGAGCCTGGGTCGGCCTATTGCGACCAGTCTGCTGGAGGTCGCCGTCGCTCGTAGGCCGAAGGGCGCCGTGGGCGGCTACCCCATGCTTAGCCAAACGCGCTGTACGCGGCAGATGAGGGTATTCCTCGATGCTTGCCGCGGCCGGGCTGTCTTCGCTGCAGCGGGTGAGCCATCGGCCTGTTTGTGAAGCGGACGGCGGGCAGTATCAAGAGATGGGCAGGTACGCCTTCGCACGGTCGTGGGGCCGGGAGGATGAACGCCTCGCCGCGCTGGAACGCCAGCTTGATCCGGTCAGCCAGGCTGCCATCGGGCAACTCGGGCTGGCCGCTGGCTGGCGGTGCTGGGAGGCAGGCGCGGGCCGTGGGTCGATGGCGGCATGGCTGGCGGACCAGGTAACCGGCAGCGGCTCGGTCCTGGCCACTGATATCGACATCAGCGGCCTGTCAGGCCTGCACCAGGCCAATATCACCGTCGCCCGCCATGACCTGGAGCACGAGGATGTGCCGGCGGGCGAGTTCGGCCTGATCCATGCCCGGCTGGTCCTGGAGCATCTGCGGGAACCCGCGGCTGCGGTGGCCAAACTGGCATCGGCCTTGCGTGCTGGCGGCTGGCTCGTCCTGGAGGACGCCGATGGCCTGCTGTTCGACGCCGAGCCTGCGGAGAAGGCCTTCGCGGCAATCACCGGGCCCTGGCAGCGGGCGGCGCAGGCCGCAGGCTGGAACCCGGTCTGCGGCCGGTACCTGGTGACCAGCGTGCGGGCCGGCCGGCATCGAAGGTGATTGGGCTCGCACTTTCCGAAGACGAGATCAGTTCACATGCGCCCATGTTTTGCGATTGACGGCCGCGCAGGCTGACACGTCGCTGATGCCGAATTCGGCGGCGAGCTGCCGGTAAGTCAGGCCGTCGGCTCTGCGTGCCCGCAGTTGCCGTACTTTTCTGCTGGTCAGCTTGGCCCGCCGGTTACCCTCGCCGACGGCGCCGTCATAGTGGCGGTGGCATCGGCGGCACCGTGGCTGGAATCTGACCTGGATGTCATCGCTGGACGGATTGACCGTCGACCAGTCCTGGGCAGGGTTGCCGCAATCAACGCAGGCGTAGCCGCTGGCCGGCCCCCGGGCTTTGTTAACGCGGTGGTGCCACACGTCATAGGAGGGGTTTGGTGCCTGCCGGGCGGCCCGGGCCAGCTGGTATCCGCAGGCGCGGGAGCAGCTTCGGTGGCCGCGCCGGATCACGGCGAGCGTTCCGCAGACCGGGCAGCGCTTTTGCTGGTATTTGGGCAGGCCGCGGGAGCATCCGCACGACTGGGCATCGCCGGAGTTAAGCGAGCTGATCCGCGGGGTGGTTTCTTGCCCGCAGTCGCACCGGCACAGGGCGGCCCGGTAGCGCCTGCCGTCCGCGGCGGCCTTCTGCACTTCGGCGATGACGGTGAGCCTGCAGTATTTGTCTCCCGGGCGGATGATGTGCTTCATGATTCGGACTGTAATCGTTAAACCGGCATTCCATCGGAGCCGCGCCGATTGCGGAGATTAAGGCACGGCCGATAACACCGGGCTTAGAATGGGATGTTGCGGGCCATTCGCGGGGTCACCGGGCGCCGCTGGCGCCAGCGGAGGGGGTCGCGATGACCCGCCCGCGAGCGCCGCGTCTTCCCCGGTCCAGGGCACGCTCACAAGCCCTCTTGGCCGATCGGTCATGTTCGTTGCGCCATTTGAATCGGCGCGCTGCGGCAGCCCGCCGTGCGGTGGCGGTGCCGGACCGGACGGTCGTTATCGGGTGTGATCAGGCTGGGCTGGTTCAGCCGGGCAGCAAAAGCCGGTGGCGCAGCAGGGCGATCTTCGCCGCTGCGTGGCATCGCTGCCGATCAAGTGCCCTCAGGTGCCTGCCGCGCCGATGTTGACTTGCCAGCCGATGCCGTACTTGTCGGTGATCGCGCCGAAAGTGTCGCCCCAGAACTGCTTGGCCAGCGGAACCCTGACCGTGCCGCCGTTGGCGAGGCCGTCGAAGATGGCCCGCAGCCGCGGCTCGCCGGTGCCGATGACCGACAGTTCCACGCGGGTCTGTTCGTCGAGGGTGGTGTCGTCGCGGTCGCTGGCCCGCAGGGTGACGTCGCCGCCGGTGAGCAATGCGTTGACAACCTGGCTCTTTTCCACCTCGCTGGCGGACGGGTCCACATCGCCGCGCCGGGTGATCGTGGTCTGCCCGCCGAACACCTCCTGGTAGAAGGCGATGGCCTGTTCGGTGTTGCCGGGGAAGAACAGATAGGCATCGAGAGTAATAGGCATGGC
>WNGQ01004940.1_pt1 | contig 13148 bp, 13 predicted proteins | sample 5407661 | NCBI WGS metagenome assembly WNGQ01 (sample SAMN13153382, study PRJNA577476) | soil metagenome | isolation source: 60 cm soil or saprolite under Garry oak tree replicate 2 | place: USA:California | collected 2016-06-15
CCATATACGCTCGATCTTTGGCAAGCTGGGCGTCACCAATCGCGCCGCCGCCACTCGCTACGCCGTGGAGCACAACATGGTTTGATGATTCGTCCGTCCTTTCTTGTCATGCTGAGCGCAGGAGCCGAAGCCCTGAGCGTAGCGAAGGGGAAGCATCTCGCTCCCCAGCGCGCCAGACCCTTCGCTGCGCTCAGGGTGACACTGGGTGGCAACTTCAGTTAACGCTTATGGGGGGCGCCATTGCGGTCGCCCTCCGGGGGACGGTGTGGCCCTGCTGGTCCTGCCTAACCCATCAATTGAATCTTGACAATCCACTACAGGATCATTTTTGCTTCCCCTTTTCATCTCTACGCAAGACATTTTTCCCCCTCTACGCGAATTTTACTGCTGAGCCTGTTTTATCCAGTGAAATTATTCTCGCTTCCCAAAAATGTAAGTGGAGGTCGATACCACATGTCACGTCTCACTACCAGAACTCGCTATACCCTTATCAGTACCTCTCTGACCTTTGTACTCATCTTCATGGTTATTACCAGTTATTTGCTACAGGTGCCTCAACGCGTACATGCGCAACCCGTGCAGCGCATGTTTAACCATTTCCTGAGCACGCACTATGATGGCGATGGCCAGTTCGATGACAATGGTCCCGCTTCACTGGCCGCCAGCGTCGCACAGGAGCAATACGATGACCGCGCCTATCCATATAGTGCCATTGGCTACAATCAAGGGGTCAACGCGTACAGGGCGTTTCAATCGGTTGCGCGGCGTCTCAATCCCATGGCGCTGCGAGGTCATGCCTGGCATCTTGTTGGACCTATCGTTGGCACCGTCCCCAAGCAAGTTACCTATACAGGCAGTACTACAACCGTTTCTGGACGTGTGACCGCCATAGCTGTTTCTAACTCTTGCGATCAAGATGTCTGTCGTGTCTGGGTCGGCGCAGCGGGGGGCGGCGTCTGGATGACTACCAATGGACTCGCGCCTGTGCCTCAATGGCGGCCAGCCTCCAATGGCATCGCCTCAAACGCGATAGGTTCGATCACCATCGATCCCAACGACTCCACTGGTGCTACGCTCTATGTTGGCACGGGTGAGGAGAACGGATCAAGCGATTCCGAGGCCGGCATCGGGCTGTACAGGTCAACCGATTTCGGCCAATCCTGGCAGCTCGTTCCTGGCAGCGTAGCTGCTGCTAAGGACCGCTCCATTGGCGCCATCGCCATCGATCCGGCCAACCCCGATCATATCTTCATCGGCACTGATGTCGCGCGGCACGGAGCATCGTCTGTGAACGGTGGGCGCTTCACCCCGCCAGGTGCGCCAATGATCGGGCTGTACGAAACGACCGACGGCGGCACCAGCTTCAAACTTGTCTTTAGCAAAGCAACAGACCCCGTCAACCCGGGCTCACCCAACGGTAGCGACTTCTTCCGTGGAGGCGTCACTAAGATCGCGTTTGATGGTACCGGCCTGGCCGCTGGTCAGCCATTGCGCGTCTATTTCTCTATGTTCGACTATGGCGTTTTTCGTGGGCTTGGCAACGGCAAGTTTGAACAAATCTTCGCTTCGGCCGGTGCAGGAACTGTCGCCGATAGCGCGGGTTCGCGCACGGAGTTTGCACTGGCGCCGGACGGGAGTAAACTGCGCATTTATGTGGGCGATACAGATGGTACGACAGCCGACTTTTACCGCGTCGATGATGCCAATGTGCCTGCATCCAAATTGACCGATGGCACTAAAAATCCTGGCTGGCTGAAGCTCTCCAACTCGACCAAGGGTACGCCTGGCTTTGCATCGTATAACTATTGTAATCCCCAGTGTTCGTACGATATGCCAATCGCTTCTCCTCCTGGCCAGCCCGATACGGTCTGGATCGGCGGCTCGATGCAGTACTCCGAAATATTCACGGCCAATCCCCCGTCGAACGGGCGTGCCATTCAGCGCTCCACGGATGCAGGTGTGAGCTTCACCGACATGACCGACGATGCGCAGTCTCCCCCGCAGGGCATGCATCCCGATCAGCACGTGATTGCCTTTGCCCCCGGTAACCCGGATATTGCTTTCATCGGCTCGGACGGTGGCCTTGTGCGTACAAGCGGCGCCTTCGCCGATGCTTCGAGCACCTGCGCAAGTCGCGGCCTGACAGGTGCAGACTTGACAGACTGCCAGGGCTGGTTGAAAGCCATTCCAACACAAGTTTTCAGCCTGAACGCCGGTCTTGCAACGATCCAGTTCCAGAGTCTGGCGGTCAACCCGCAGCGCCCCAAAACCGACGTGATTGGCGGCTCGCAGGACAACGGCACCTGGGCGTTCACGGCGAACCCGGTCAACTGGTTCGAGGCGGTTGGCGGCGACGGCGGCCAGTCTCTGATCGACTTTAACAATCCGAGCATTCGCATGCATACCTACTTTGGTCCCAACATGGATGTGAACTTCAAGGGCGTCGATCCGTCCGCCTGGGATTTTATAGCAGATCCACTTGCTGCAAGCAACGAAGCTGCCTCCTTCTATGTTCCCCTTACAGGTGACCCCAGGATCAGCGGCACGATGTTTGTGGGCCTTGAGCACATCTGGCGAACAGTCGATAGCGGCGGACCTCAAGCCTATCTTGACCAGCACTGCAATGAGCAGACTGGCGACTTCAAATCGCCCTGCGGCGATTGGGTGACGCTGGGCAGCGCTGCTTTAACGAGCACGGCCTATGGCGCGGATAAAAGTGGTGGGTACGTTGTGGCGATCAGCCGGGCATCAAGCAACACCAACACCCTTTGGGCAGCAACTCGCTTAGGCCGGCTCTTCATTTCGACCAACGCCGATGCCCCGGCGGCCAGTGTATCTTTCACGCGCATCGATACGCCAGCACAGCCCGGTCGCTTCATCAGTGGCATTGCAATTGACCCACAAGACCCCAACCACGCGTTCGTATCATTCTCGGGCTACAACGCCTACACGCCGAAAACGCCGGGCCACGTATTCGATGTGTTATACGATCCTTCAACAGGTAAGGGGACCTGGAAGGATATCAGCTTTGACCTTGGTGATGTACCGATCACAGGCGTTGCCTACGACGATCAATTGCACAGCCTGTATATCGCTTCGGACTTTGGTGTGGCCGTTCTGCTCCCGGGCACTACAAGCTGGACACTGGCCGCGCCCGGGTTACCAACGGTCGCCGTATATGGCCTGACAATTTCCTCTATAGGTCGCGTGCTCTACGTGGCGACGCATGGCCGTGGTGCCTGGAGGTTGGACCTGTGAGGCCGGGTCGAGGCTGATCTCAATCGCGCAGGTGCGGCATTACCTCCTGCGCGAAACGCTCGATCTGCTCCACCCGGTCCGGCCAACGCGGAACGGTAAACTGGAGTGCGAGATGACCGACGCCGATGTCGCGATATGCCCTGAGCGCTTCCACCAGTTGCTCGGGGCTGCCGCGCAGTCGACTCTCGTCCTGGGGGACGGGCTCGCGCATGACTTCGATTGACCGGCAGCATGTCAGCTTCACCTGCGCGGGGTCGCGTCCCGCTTCAGCGGTCAGGCGCAGGGTGTTCTCGTACCCCGCACGCAGTTCGGCAGGTGTGATCGTTACATAGTAAGGAAACCACGCGTCCCCGTACTTTGCTGTACGTCGCTGGGCCGCGATACCTTCCCCGCCGACCCAGATAGGAATGCGCGGCTGCTGCACCGGCTTGGGGTAAAAGGCCAGGTCCTGGAAGCGATAAAACTGGCCCTCGTAGCTGGTGTGCTCCTCTGTCCACAGGCTTGAGAGGATCTGGAGTTGCTCATCGGTCATGCGGCCGCGATCCTTGAACGAGACTCCTAGCGCTTCAAACTCCTCCTCCATCCAACCGACGCCTACACCCATGATCAGGCGGCCCCTGGAGAGTCGCTCGATGGAGACGGCCACGCGCGTCCAGTACAGGGGATGGCGGTATGGCAGCACCAGCACGCTGATGCCAAGCATAATCTTCTCGGTACAGGCCGCTAGGAAGGCCAGGCAGGTGAAAGAATCCAGGAAAGGCCGGTCGGGTGGGACAATAAACTCGTGATTCTCACTGTAGGGATACGAAGTCTTGATCGTCCAGGGCGTAACCACGCGATCGGCCGACCAGACCGCATCGAAGCCCTGCGCTTCTGCACTGCGCGCGGCTTCCATCAGCGTATCGGGACCTGTAGCCCGGCCGGAGATGGGGAGAAAAACACCTAACTTCATCGCTTTGTTCCTTTACTTGTTAGCTGCTAGATCATCATCCGTAGGGGCGAGGGCGGTGAAGCGGCGCGGGGTGGGCCTTTATGGTCGCCCGCCGTCCCTGCATCTGCCTCCCGACTGTGTCATTGGTCAAGGCGATTTGGCCAACGCGGGCCACACTGTCCCCCAGACAGCGTCCATAAAGGCACACTCCACCTCCCCACTCCCCGCTCGCCCCTGCGGATCACTCGGCCTGCTGCCTGTCTCCGTGGCTGCTCCATCCCTTCGGTTGATGCGTATTTAGCGCCCCTTGCTGGAACCCTGTCCGGGGGACAGGTATGCCCGCCCGTCTGTGTTAGTCCACTAGTATATATCCTAACACATATACCTGGAGCGTACAGAATCGTTAGGCTTCCCGTTTCTGTTGCAGCTGACTCGTCAGTTCTGTTCACCTGAAGAGTCTCCACTTCGATCCGATGTAGATGGCGAAGATGACCGCGATGGCCGTGCCGGTGACGATGCCAATGTCTTGCTTGAGAGAATTTAAGGGATAGAGACCAGTTACAACGAGAGAAACACGCCCAACGATGTCAGCGACGAGCAACACGATAGCGAGCGCTGCCGCCCACTTCTTCATGGTCAGGATCAGCAGCCCACCCGCGACGTAGAAAGCGCCGATAGTCACGGCTGAGTAGGTAAAGATGCTGACGCTGGAGGTGGTGATACCGAAGAAGTTGTGCGTGAAGCCCGTCACCACCTCTGCCAGGCCAAAAAGAATCATCAATACTGCAACGATGGTGATGCCTCGAGGGCGACTCTGATTTACAGTCTCCGTTGGTTGCTTGACGGCACGTTGTTCGTTCATATTTATGGTTTTCCTCTCCCTGGTTTCTTTGGGGGATCGACCATGATCCCGTGGATGACAAAATCAATGATGTACTCCCGCGCGCGTGCGAGCGCAGCGGCAGAGGAAACATCTTCACCCGGAAGAATCATCTGATACAGGGGAAGAGAGGCGAGATAAGCCTGACAAATCTGCATGATCATCGTCAACTGTAATATGGGGTTGAAACCAGATCGGAGCAGTCCGGCGCTCTGTATCGGCTGAAAGAGCGTCTCGAACTGGTCAATATCCTCGATTTTCAATAGTTGGGCGATCTTTGCGTACGTCTGCCAACCCTCGGCCATCTCCCAGGTTAACATGCGCATGAAGCGCGGATGTTCGAGCAGATAATCAAATAGCGCTCCTATACCCGTTTCGAGGAAGGTTCTGAACCGCTGAGCATTTGAGGCGATAGTTTCATCCTCAAGCATGGATGCAAGACGGGTCTGTAGTTCATTTATTTCTCTGTTAACCCGTCTGAGCACTTCGGCATAGAGACCAAGTTTATCCCCAAAGTAGCGAAAGATCAGGGTCTTGTTAAAGCCCGAGACTTCCGCAATGGTATCGACCCGCGCACCATCGTAGCCGTGTTCCGCGAAGACAGTTTCAGCAGCATTGAGAATCGTCTCACGCGTCTTCTCTCCCCGGCTCCTTCCAGGTTCTGACATATTCATTCTCCCATGTAACCAATTAGTTACGTAACTATCTGGTTATAGTGTAAGAGGAGAGCGTGAGGATGTCAAGGGAAAATGACTGAGATCCACTCATAATGCTTTTGGCGGGCCTGCGGCCCGCTTTGAGGAAGAAGGAGAAGGCGAGGGCACCTCGCGCTCCGGCAAGGGACTGCGTCCCCTGCACTCCTGATTTTATGAGCGGATGTCGGGAAATGAGGGCAAGAGGTCGCCATAATGGTGGAGCTTCTCGTTCAGCGGGGACGCAGGCCGCGGATGAACTCCTCCGCAACTGTATGCCAATCGACACTGCCCGGCTGGCGGTGCCACTGCACCATCAGACCATGGAGGGTTGCCATCAGGATGCGCGCCTGAGTTTCCACTTGCATATCCGTACGAAACTCGCCCGCTTCGATGCCAGCGCGTAGCAGTTGGCTCAGGGCCGCTACACTATGTGCCTGTTGCTGCGCCTTCCGCTCAGCCAGGGCGGGGATATAATACGCGAGATTCCATCCTTCCATTAAGATGCGACAGGCATCGGCCTCCGCCTGGACATGCTCTCCATTCACTTCGATCAGGACCTGTAAGATGGAGGCAGGCGAAAGATCAGGGGTTAATCGTGCCCGGATGGCCTCTTCCAATCCGCATCCCCAGCGCTCGGAAATGGCCAGGTACATAGCTTCTTTGCTGGGATAGTAGAGATAGAGCGCTCCCCGCGAGAGCCCGGTCTCCGTGACCAGGTCCTCAATCGTCGTTTCATAGTAGCCGCGCCGGGCAAAGCAGCGTACGGCGGCATCGAGAATCTGGGTACGTCGAGCCTCTTTAGCTGCCGTACTCGTTTTTGGCATGATCCCCGCTCCTCAAGACTGCTTCCTTGTTGACATAGATCACATTTGCGTTTACAATAAAGAACGGCCAGTCGTTTTTATTATAACAGAGATGCACGAGGCAGGCCAATCCTTGCACATCCGAAACAGACATTTGGAGATAATGCCTGTCACCCTGAGTGAAGCGAAGGGTCTGGCTCGACGAACGGAGAGATCCTTCGCTTCGCTCAGGATGACAGCCAGGACACCACTCAAGTAATGTCACCCTGAGCCCTTCGCGGAGTTTACCCTGAGCCCTTCGCTTCGCTCAAGGGTAAACTCCGCGAAGGGCCGCTCACGGGAAGTCTTATCTCCAAACGTCTGCATCCGAACGCAGAAGGAATAAGTCATGAAAACGGATTCTCACCTCTTTTCACGTCTTCCAGGTGGTCTGAAGGTCCGCAGCCTGCTTGCGCTCGCGGCCATTCTGCTGGCCGCCTGGCTGGTCGTGGAATCTCCCCTCTTCCATAAGACTGCGCCACCAGGAATGCATTTGACGGACCTGGACTCCGTAAGCCAATTCCAGAGCCTGTTCAACGCGGACGTGGGTATCCCGCGCCTGATACTCATCCTCTCACCCACCTGAACCACCTGCCATGCTGGCGCCAGTTGGGTGCGAACAGAGATTCTGGAAAAACATCCGAGCGCGAAATTGCGCGTCTATGTCATCTGGACCGTCAAACTCACCTTCGATTCACGGGACCAGTGGGATGGCGAAGGACTTTCCGACCCTCGCGTGGTCCACCTGTGGGATCCACAGGATCGCCTGGGAGATTGGTTTGTCGCGCATCAAACGGACTATCAAGCAGGCGACTGGGATGCCTATCTGTTGTTTGGTCCTGGGGCTGCGTGGACCAGTCGGCCACCACCCTTGATCAGTTCGGGCGGCTCCGTCATTGATACGAAGGACCAGCTTCAACAGAGCATCGCTCCTTTGCTGAAGGGATAGCATCTTGTCCTTACCTAAGAAACGTGCAGGAAGGAAATGATCGTGTCTCTCACCACCCTTGGCCTGTTGACAGCGTTTGGAGCTGGCGTCCTATCTTTTCTCTCGCCGTGCGTTTTCCCGTTAGTCCCTGGCTACCTTTCCTACCTGGCAGGCACCAGCCTGGAGGAGGCACGGAGCCAGCCCACCACGCGCTGGCGGGTGAGTCAGCATGCGCTCTGGTTCGTGCTGGGCTTCGCACTGCTCTTTACGCTGCTGGGAGCCGCAGCCGCGCTCGCAGGCCTCGCTTTACACGCGTACCAGCAGGTGCTGGCGCGCATTGCCGGGCTACTGCTGATCCTCTTTGGCATCGCGCTCACCGGACTGGTGCCGATCCCCTGGTTGTCCAGGGACCACCGCGTGCAGGTGAAGCCAGGCCGATCGGCCTGGTGGCGCTCAGGACTTATCGGCATGGCCTTTGGAGCGGGATGGTCGGCCTGTACCGGCCCCATCCTGGGTTCGATCCTGGTGTTGACCGCGGCCAACGCGCAGCTTTTGCGAGGGGTGAGCTTCCTGGTAGCCTATGCTCTCGGCCTGGGTATGCCGTTTCTGCTGGCCGGCATCCTGGTGGATCGCGCCAGCACACTCACGCGCCGCATCCGCCGCTACACAGGTCCCATCTCTCTCATCGGAGGCGTGATCCTGATCGTGATGGGTATGCTCATCCTTACGGGCCGGCTGGATCAACTTGCGAACCTGCTCTTCCCATTTTCCTTCTCACCCTGATGCACTTTCACAAATACTCCGGCATACGGATGTGCGTTGTAGGCACCCAATAGGCATCAAGCTAAGATTCGTGGCGAAGGCTCCTCCCGTAGGGGCGGGGGCGGCGTGGGGTGGTGTGGGGGCCTTTATGGCCGCCCGCGTGGCCCTTGTCCCGTGACGTGGACGGGCGGCCATAAAGGCCCTCCCCACGCATCCCTTCCGCTCCCGCCCCTACGGAAACTTGGGCCTGCTTCTTCGGTTGATGCGTATTGGATGGGCGTAGCCGCAACATTTATGGCGCTCAGGGGTGGGGCAATACCCGCATGAATATCTTCATCTCCATAAAGGGGAGACAAGGAACGGAACGCTCCTGGGAATAGTTACGATACATACGGAGAAGGTCATGATAATAGGACGCGTCTATCACGATGGAATCAGGGAACCATTACGCTGGATTGCCCTGGCCGTGTTTCAGCCAGCCCGTTTCCGGGCGACCTGTGAGCCCACCAGCTTTCAGCAGCGTGCTGGCATGCTTGCCCGCCTCATCGTACCCCTGTTTCTGCTCTCATTGCTGCTCGTCATACTGATACGAGTTATGCCCCTTCCTGAGCGCCTGCTCGTCTGGTCGAATGAAGCTCATGGGTTGCCCTGGAGCCAGTGGCTGGTGTCGGCCATCGGGGTCACGTTCGGGTTGGTGTTGGGACTCGTGTTCGGCGCGATCCGGGGTGTCGCCTTCGGCATCGTCATCACCCTCACCACGGGTGTGGTCTTCGGGTTACCAGGGGTCTATGCCCTGCTCCACACGGATGTGCTCGGGGCGTGGCTGGTACCAGTGCTTGGTCTGGCCGCAGGGTTGGCGCTCAGTCTCAGCTTCGGCCTGCCCTGGGGCCTCGCCTTCGGCGTCATTGTCGGCCTGGCAGCCGGGGTTGGCATCGCCGGCCCAGATCTCGTCGCTGACCTGGTGATCGGCCTGGGCTTCAGTCTCGCGCTCAACGTGCAGGGCGGCATCGTTGCCCGCCTCGCAATCAGCCTGGTGATCGGCCTCATCCTTGGCGTGATAGGCGGGCTTACCGCGGGACTGCCAGGCGGTCTGGCCAGTGGCCTGGCGGCAGGGATAGGGAGCATGATGGGACTGTACCGGGTGCCCTCTGCCCTGGTGCGCGCGAATAGCACCGTGAGCGGCCAGGAAAGCACAAAGGCCTAATGACCCTCTATAGGACTCTCATTAGTCAGTGTATCGGGACCTTTCGCCCGGCCTGAGATCCAGATGATTGCTGAAGGGGATACGGTTGCCACTCGATTTCGGCATCATCACGTCAAGAAGAATCAGATCGGGCTTTGTCGTCTCAATCTGCGCTAAGGCGGATGCTGCATCTGTGGCAGTCACCACTTCATACCCATCCATCTGCAGGAGGAATGCTACTAAATCGAGGATGATACCGATGTCATCAATCACAAGCACTCGCTTTTTCACCTGATACCCCATAGTCAACCGCCTCTTATTTCTCTTCATGCTAGAAGTGCTGCTTTCACCACTATATAACGCCATAGCATTGTTAACCCGCTCCTACGCACACGGATAGGACTTTGAGGCTACGTTATCTGACTCATATCCGGCTCAGGATTTGGAACCACTCCCCATGACGATGCTCATGACGCTTTTATGACACTTCCTCTTTATACTAGCACCAGAGAAGACGAGGTGCAGCCGGTCGTGTCAGCAGCGATGAGGCCCCAACAAAGCAGAAGCACTTCACGCTTCCTCATCTGAGGGGAAATATCTCTTGCAAACATATTACTGGATAAGAGAAGATAAGAAACAATGTCTGTTCACGAACCATTCGATATGAGAGGCCCCAAAGTCGACAGAACGCTGCACACGCTGCTGGCGATACCTCCGAACTTTTACGCGATTGCGTTTGGGTTGGTAGGATTGGCCAGGGTCTGGCGTCTCGCTGGCAGCCTGTATGGGCTACCTGCCGGAATCGGTGACGCGCTGTTCCTGGTCGCGGCGGTCGTTTTCCTGCTGTTTTTCGTGGCGCTTGTGGTCAAGCTTGTGCTCGCACCGAAGACTGTCCTGGCCGACCTGGCTGACTCTGCAATCGGCCCGGTCTTCTCGCTGCTCCCGATTACCGGTATGTTGCTCGCAGTCGGCCTCGAGCCGTACGCCTTCGATGCAGCACGAGTACTGTTCCTGGTGTTCTTCGTCGCGACGGTGCTGCTTGGTGGGTGGTACACGGGCCAATGGATCGTCGCCGCCCTGGATACCGACAAGTTCGGCCCCGCTTATTTCCTGCCCACCGTAGCCGGTGGTATACTCGGCGCTGATAGTGCCGCCAGCTTTGGCCTGATAGGACTGGGCTGGATGAGTTTCGGTATTGGGATGATTGCCTGGCTGATGCTCGGCCCAATCATCCTTAACCGGCTGTACTTCCGCCCTGGTCTTCCGGCGGCGCTCATTCCCATGCTGGCGATTGTAATCGTACCGTCGGTGATAGCGGGTAATGCCTACTTTGTACTCACAGGTGGAAGGATTGACCTGTTGACTTACGTACTCGCTGGTTATACAGTGCTGATGACGCTCGTGCAACTGCGCCTGGTGCCGCTCTACTTCAAGCTCACATTCTCTCCAGGCGTTTGGGCCTTCACCTTCTCATATGCTGCGACCGCTGCGTACGCGCTGCACTGGATCCACCTTGAGCAATTCGCAGGGGCCGCCATGCTGGGCTATTTGATGCTCGCAGCGATTACCCTGTTCATAGGTGGTATCGCGCTCCGCTCACTTGTTGCGCTCTGGCAGGGCAAGTTCCTGCCTACTCCTACAGCCCCGTGACTGAGTCCTGGCTCACACCTAGAAGAAGCCCTATGGCCGTGTCAAGCAAGAAACGGAGAAAGTCTCAATAGATCGTGGCTTTAATCAAGCGCTCCTTGCACGCAAAGCCGATGTTGACTTTAAGACGGTAAAGCGTCTCTTTCAAAACCCCTATCGTGATGTGAATATATCGACGCTCTACAAACTAGCCAGGACCCTTGGCACCTCAGTTGACGAACTTATTGAGGCAGAGTCCGAATAACAGTTTGCGCTTATCTCTTGCGTCTGTTCCTCATGACAACGTTTCATTCATCTGAAGAATCGGGCTGTGGGTCTTTCCAGCTATCTGGCACCTCTATTTTTGCTTCTATCCCAGCGTGTTCAGCCAGAAGATACAGCAGATGACTTCCGCTCAATAGCTCAAGCGGTTTCCCCTGAGCAAATTCAAAGGCAGCTTTCCCGTAGCCGCTAGTTGTGACCAGTATTCCCTTGGATGCCCCCTCATTTTGCATGGTACCGAAAAGATCGCGAACAGCGCTCACGCCAACCGTATGCTTATATCGTTTGGCTTGAATTACCACTTTTCCACCGAAAATGGGACGGGGATCGTATGCTACACAGTCAACCCCTCCATCACGCGAGGCCTGGGTAAGCCGCGTTTCCAGGCCCATTTTCTGAAAGAGATTGCTAATGAGTGACTCGAACTCTGAAGGAGTAAGCTCCATGAGGTTGGGACGCTGATCGAGCCCTGAAAGCACATCTGTCTCTTCAATAAAGCGAGGATCAACCATACTGAACTCCAGAACGGGTCGTACTGGTGCCAATTCTGCGGGACTTTTTGAAACTGAGGCGTTCAATACATTGAGACAGACCAGGGGATCAACTTTGCTCAGGTTCAATTGTGTAAAGGTATCCCGACTGGTACGGACCGTAATCAAACAGGTGCGGATGGGATGGCCTGTCCCTTTATGGGTGCTAGCAACGTAGCCGTTCAATACGATGATATCTATCTGGCCTATGCGGTCGGCTTTGCATAGCTCGTAGAGTGACCGTAGCGTGACCTGGGCAACGACAGAGGAATACAGAGTTTTCCGTTGTGTAAGTGGACGTGCGGTCTGGGTTACTTCGTCCTTGGTTTTCACGTATTTAAAGGAGCCAACGTCAAGAATAACGTCAAAGGAGGGGAGATCATACTCAATCACAAGTTGCTTCGATTCGGGTACATAGGCAAGCTTTGCGTGTTGTGGGAAGGCATCGGGATAGTTGCTTGAGGCCAGCACCATCGTGAAGTAGTCTACAATGGCAGCAGGAGAACCAGTTGAAAGCTCCCGCTGAAAGTTATTGATCTCAGCATGTTGAGCAGCTACCCTCTGCTGGGCTTCCGCTACTTGACGTTCAAAAAGAGCTTTTGCCTCAGCGAGGCTTCGTTGTCGTGTGCTTTCGTATGCGGCATGGGCGGCCAGCTGCATTCTATACTGCTCCTGGGCTTTAGCAACCGCCTGAGCATGCTTTCCCTTAGCACCTGGAATGAGTTTCTGGATACCCGTCAAATCGGGTGGCATATACAATACAGGGGGAGGCTCTGCTATCCCTAATGGACCTGGGTTGAAAACTGGGCGTTCTGGGACTTGCTTGAGTGCTTGTAAATCGATGAAGCTATCGATGAGAAGCGCCTCATTGAGGAGATTACCTAGCCCAGCAACATACTGATCAAGTTGTTCGTTCTGCCAACTGACCTGGGCAATTCGTGATTCAGTGTAGAGTCGAGCGCGTTCCTTTAGGTCACCACGCAGTGCTTGCTCATATGCCTTTTGCGCTTGAGCCGCTGCCCTTGCAGCTTGCGTTTTGAACTGTACCTGTAACCGCTGCTGAATGAGCCGCTGTCGTTCCGCTTCGCGCTATGCTTGTACTAGAGTCCGTAAAATCCCACTTCGCCGTGCCATACCAATATTCTCCTTTCCCCCGCTGAAACTGGTATGCATCCCCTGAGATAGGTTTTCCAGACATTATATATCCTGAACCATTTAATTACCCCGGCAT
>WNGQ01010375.1_pt1 | contig 13147 bp, 8 predicted proteins | sample 5407661 | NCBI WGS metagenome assembly WNGQ01 (sample SAMN13153382, study PRJNA577476) | soil metagenome | isolation source: 60 cm soil or saprolite under Garry oak tree replicate 2 | place: USA:California | collected 2016-06-15
TTGATGTCGGTCCAATAAACGGCCTTGTGCGCCGCATGCCAAACCGCACCTTCTCCGCATACATCGCCTGTTGGCGCAACACAAACCGGATTCTCGCTCATTGCACTCCGATACCGGGTAGCACTCTGCCATCCACATTGTAGATTGCACCTTTGGAGGCGGCCTAAGCCGCCTCGCCGAACTGGCATGCGCATCTCCGAACGGACGCAATGTCGAGAATGGACCCCCTGCCGCGTTTCTTCATCTCGGGAATGCCAAGATGCGCCATCAGATACATGTACATGCTGCCGACGTTCATCATCATGCATTGGTTCCGAGTGTCAAGATCTGTCTCTGTCTCGAGCACCGTACCGAAGCGATGAATGGTGGCAGCGTTGACGACTAAGTCTAGGCCTCCAAACAACCCTAGCGTTTTTGCAATGACCCGCCCGTACTTGGTCAGGCTGGGTATCTGCCCACCGCAACACGATTCGCAATGGCGCGGCCAATGCCCGTGGTACCCGTCACAATGGCAACTTGCGCGCCAAGCTCTTCCATGTGAGCTTCCTCCTTAGTGTGCACGACTCGGGCTTGCCGACTCGGAAGTATCCGTGAAACTCATCATTCCTGCGACAGATTGATCGCGGCTCCAGACCTACCTACGATTGGCCCGACCGATCGCTGTAATACTTATCAAGTTCGGCATCGATAACCCGCGTCAACTCGGCATTTAGTCGGTTATCAAAGGTCTTGAGTGCTTGTCTCCGGAGGCGTCCCATGAGACTCCGTCGCAATGAATACTGTCCTATCCATAAATCACGCCGCTGCTGCGGTCGCGAAACAAGGCACTATGTGCGCAGCCTACAGCCTGGGATTCGACGCATCGATGATCCGCATCACCCAAGGGGATATCGGGAACTCAGGTCACCGGCGGAAATGCGGAAACTCCTGAAGCGCAAAGTCGCGGAACAGAACGGAATATGCGCAATCTGCCACGAAGAGTTCACGGACTACGGCGACGTTGTACCAGATCACGAAAATCCCAAGGGAATGGGAGGGGCCTGGAGAGATGACCATCCGGACAACATCCGGGCGGTTCATTGGTGGTGCAACTCGGAAAAAGGATCAATCAGAATTGGCGACTGACGGCCGATTATTCGTAAAGGATCTTCTTCCTAAGCACAATCGTCGGAGTTGTCAATGACTTGCCGAGGTTATGGTTTTCCGGGTGTGTCGTAAAAGGTGCCGCTACGTTTTTCCGCTACGTCCGAACTTCAGCAGTTTCGCTTGCCGCGCCGTAATCCAGTGCGGCCCGGACAACTTCTAATTCGGGATGTTGATAATGCATCGCAGTCTTTATGTCTCGATGTCCCATGGTCTTCATAACGGCTGCTAGATTCCCGGTCCGCATCAGAACCCGTGTGCCGTAGTCATGCCTGGCACAATATAAAACGAGTTCCTTCGGAAGGCCCGCTTGTTGCCGCGCCTCGCGGAACAGTCGATCGATTGAGCAAAGGTGACCCACAGCAGAACGCTTGGACGGAAACACCCAGCCTTCTGCTTTTGTGCCACACCGTGCACGCAAACGCTCCAAGACGCGACGGCTCATTGGAACAAGTCGTCGCCCCTCGGCGGTCTTACTGTCAGGCACAAAGATCACGCGATTTTCCCAATCGAGATTCTCGATGCGCATGCGGTAGAGCTCCCGTTGGTTTCTCATTCCCGTATCACGCATCAAGACGATGATGTCGCGGAAAAGCTCAAAGGTTCGCCTTCTCCAAGTGCAAGCCTTAGCTCCCTCGAGCAACTTCCTTTCTGCTTCATCGTCAAGCCGAAGATGTCGCCCATGCTCCTTCATCATTTTGATTTTGGGAGCGTGGTCGATCATCTTCCATTCCTCCGCTTTGTGGAGCATTCGTCGCAATGTCCGCAAAGCGCAATTGGCATTTGCGGCCGAGCCGGGAAATTTCAATTGTTCAGCGAAATCTCCTGTGATTTGGTTGACTTTCAAACCTGCAACGGGTGTCGCCTCTAGTAGTCGCCAGCCATTGCGATAGAACTTCTTCGTTTTCTCTTCTAACCTGCCGTCCTCCACCGAAGTGTGAAAGCGCTCAGCAAAGTCAGAAAGGAGACTGGGCTTGCTTGGAAGTGGATCGGTGCCTTCGATCACTGAGGCCAATTTCAAGCTTGCCGCCTTGACCGCCCTCCCTGATTTTGTTTCTTGAGTTGATCCACGGTAGCGATGGCCTCTCACCATAAAGTCGTACCAGTAGAACCTGGAGTTTGGTTTCCTGAAAATCTTCACGAGTTTTCTCCTTGCTGCCCGCACGGAAGCAACTCGCATGTTCTTCAGGATAATCGTGAGAACGACTACATGATAGCTCACTGGCTCTCGAAGGGACTCGCCTACCTTGGGCGCACAAAAGCGGTTTCTATTCGCTCTCCTTTTTCTGACGACTTTCTCGAAAAAGCAATAACTTGGGAAGTCGGCTCCGGGAGTCGATCATGAAGGAGTTCGTCTCTCCGATTGGCTGGAGTCTGGTCTTGATGGACCTCCAGATTGGCATGGAAGAGGTGACATTCGCCGGCCTTCTTAGGCCTTTCAGCGTTCAATAAAGCTTGCCGCCGTCAACACAGAGACCTGTGCCAATTGCCTGCAGAACACAACACTAAGCGTGGTGGAGGACGACAATAACTCACTTTTTCTGCAGGTAACTGGCATGTCTGAAAGATATTCCGAGCGCTGGTACAATGTTTCCCAATTCGGGCGAGGTGCTCGTGATGGATGTGTCTACTCCTGGTGTTCTTGGGGCCCTCGGGAATCTTCGCATAGCGCAGGATGTGCCTGCGCAAGATCTTAATCGCGCCTTGAATGACGTGCGGGCGGCTCTTGAAGAAGGACAGAACGCACGATCCATTCTAACGAGCGCTTATTTTGATGTTCCTGCCGACGAATCTTTCAGCCTGAAACCTTTTGTGGGCAGTCGCACACCGGAGGCGAGTGCTGGAGATCAGCCCCAAAAACCGGCAAGAACAACTCTTGTCAACATCCGTTCCTTTGCTCTGCCTATTGCCGATCCACTGCGGCCCGATTGGACGCGCGCCATGCGGGTTAACGCATCTCGCGGCCCTTTCTTAAATGAATTGGGGCAGGAGTTATGGATCGATACGTTCAAGTTGCCTAAGCTCGTAACTGTCTTGGCGCAAGCAGGTCCAACCGCAATGGCTCGCACATTGATCCGATTGCCTCTGGCCGGCAGTCTCAGTCAAAGTCACCGCGCTCGATTAGGGCGCGGCAGCGTATGGCTGGGAACGCGAATATTCGCGGATGGACGACCGGCACACGAATTTGTGGGGCTGCGTATTAGCGGTGGATCAGTCCGATTCGAAGGCGTCACTTCGGCCACAAACACGATCGTCACACTCAGTGACAATTGGAGGTTCGCTCTCACGCTACAGCCTGAGCGAGTTCCGACCCCAGAGACGGACGGGGGTGACGATGCCGCAAATACGGTTGTCAACTTTCCCAACTCGATCACCATTACATTTGACGCGACGGGAGCGAGCACAATTGAGTTCGAAGACATAAGCGCAACAGCCTACGGCACGTCTATCAATCTGACGCGCGGACAAGATCCGTGCTTCTATGACCCAATCTCGCGCTCTATCGTATTTGCATGTTCGGCGTCGAAACCGGCCTTTCGGTTTGCAAAGGTACGTTCTAAGAATTTCCGGTTAAACACAGGGTCAATCGCGCGCAGTGGCTGGGCTCTTCCTGCCATCGTCGTATCGCCGGATGTTCTCGGCGAAGCAAGCGGAATTGGTTTTGCCTGGATGGAGTTCACTGCTCCCACGAAGGGCCGATGGCACGGAATTCAGCATACCCTACATCTCCCTAAAACAGTCTTGGGCCTGGCCATCGGCGAGATTAGCGTATGGGCAGCGGTCGAAACGGAAGATGTCGTCCGAAGTGTCCAACTGTGGGATGAGGCGGGACCAGAGCCGCCCAGACAGTCCGGCATAACAATAACGAGCGTAACAGGGTCCAGTATTTTCTATGTGAATCAGCCAGGGTCCGAGGTGGTTGTCTTTGATGGTAGAGTCGACGGCCACCTGGACAGACCACTACAGGTTGATGGAAGACGAGTAGCGCTGCACCTGCCCATCGGTTGGCTCGTATCGGTGAACAGTCCTGCATCTAGAGATATCTCGGTTATTGCAACGGATCCCAAGGCAAGTTCTGCTCCGCACATCGCTTTTGCGCTAGAGAATGCATTACTGAAAGTTCGGCCTCCGACATGGCTAAGCGTCACAGGTACGGTAACCGGCAAGCAACTCGGGAGCGGTAAGTTGCTCTTACGTTGTTTATACCGAGTTCTTCTGAACACTCTTCCCGATCCGTACGCCGCTAATTTTGATTTCGATCGCAGGCTCGACGTGGATCAAGGCTGGACCGATGCGACGGTCTTCTGGTCCGATCCAGCATCGCCAAGGCTCGGATTCAGTCTGGAGCCAGGGAATAGACAAGGAACTGCCCTGGCAGCGGCCGCGAACTTAGCCGACGCCCAGATTGCTGCACAACGAGGGCTCGAATCAATGAACGGGCGCGTGTTGCTCGATGTTTCCAGCAACTGCGACCAGTTCGGAGTGTTGATTCCGGTCGAAGCAGAGTCGGTCCGTGTTCAAGGGTTGGGGGTAGTTGCACAAGCTTCAGACGTTCGTCATGGGGCGGGCTTCATCTCGGCGGGCAATTCCGTTTTTTTCAATAAACCTGAATTCAAGAGCGGACTGAGTGGCGGCATGCAGCTGGCGATCCGAGGGCGAGCCAATTCGAACACACAGCTTCGTGATCCAACTCTGCCTGGATACGTGGAGCTACGGAATGAGAATCAATATGCGAAGGGTGTGCTGACCGAGAATATCCAGACACGTTTCAACGGAGATTTCGGCCCAGCCAGTCCCAACGGTGTACCAGTTCGCCGTTACGACTGGTCTGGCTACGGCGCGAGCTTGTTCAGCGATTGGCATGACCCTGAAGCAGTGGGTCCAGCCATCATTGAGGCACGGTTTGACGTGCTCGTTGGTCGCACTGCGCACGAAGTGATCCAGATGCAAAGCATTCTCTATCCCTGGTTCATTCGGGTAGTGCGCATTGTCACAATCGATCGAACACCTGGAGGTTGGATTCTCCGCGAAGATAGTGGATGGGTTGCAACCAGTGACGGGAGATTTGCATATCTCGGCGATCCCAAAGGGGTGCCCCCACTGCCGATGGCCTTTGGCGAAGCCGCGCGTCATCCTGGCGCGGTCGAAGCATTGACGAACGTCCGGCATATTCAACTAAGCGGTGCGCAATTCGACATGCCGGCTAGCTCAGGTGGCAGCGAGCCCATCACCTGGCAGGCAGTTAATTTTGATGCCGACGTGCTCTTTGTAGACAGTTCGAATCCACGGCTTGCAGTAGCCGAGGGTTCTTCCGGCCGAATTGTTCCGACCCGTAACGTGACTGGTTGGATCCAAATCGGCGGGCCGGCATACACCGCGAAGACGGGCGATGGTCAAACCGTCCAGAGAACACGGCCGGCAGGTGCCCAGGAGATTTTCGACTTGCTGAAACTCAAGGGCGAAGCACGCGCCCCGATCGCTTGTGCGATTAATCTGGGCGGTGAGGCGTCGAATCCTGGCATGGTATTCCGAAGCAGTCGCATTGATGTCAGTTGTAACAATGACAGAAATAACCCGCAGCTTGTAGTCGTAGTACGTGGATCACCTGTGCTGCCACGTGATGGCGCGTGGAGCATGACGCGCATGTTACAGACCGATACCGCGCCTAAGGTCCTGGACCCGGGATTCCCTTTGCCCTTGATAAGTCCTAACAAATTCCAGGCTGGCTTCGGGCACTGGCATCTGGCGGATCCGGTTGATATCACATTGCTGGGAGATGCGGCGACTCCATCGATCCGTTACTCACTGCTTCAGTCGCTTGGAGCACAAAAAATCCTATTTTCGCGTCCTCGGGTGGGCAACGACGCCGATCCCATCACACTGCCGCAAACTCCTCAACTGGCGGATATGGGATCTCTTCTTAATGCGGCCGGCATTTTCCCCGGTTTGGGTGAGAGCTTCGATTTTCAAAAGCTTAAGACTCTGACAGTCCGCGGTGGTGATCTCGGCTTCAAGGAAACCTTCGTGATCGGATCGCCGACAGCGACAGTGGAAGCAATGCTGGCGGATTTGGGAGGGGCGGATAACATCCAGGTAGTCATCGCCTATCACGATGAAAACGGAAAGCCCACCACAGCATCCATTGAGGTCGATCCCGTCGCATCCCCACGCTGGCAGCTAACCCTTAGCAGAGCCTGTTTCGCTGTCCGCTTCAAGGGCAATCCTCTAATCAGCATCTATGCCACAGTTAAAGCAGATGAAAAAACGGCGCCGACGGTGGCCGATCTATGTGTGCATTACGAGGGCATCCTCAACGCACTCGAAACAATCTTCAGCAATATCCAGCAAGTCGCGCGTTTTCTCCCTGGCGGAGTAGGTGCTGGTCTAAAAGTAGCTCTTTCGCAGGGACACCTTACGGTTCATAACGGTTTCTCGCTTCCGAGTCTTCCATTGGGCGCCGGCGAGATCACCGACATTGCCGTGGACATGGGGCTGGATGTCGCATTGTCTCCCTTTGATGTGCGATTTGCGGTGGGGCTGGGCAGTTCGAAAAAACCATTTCGCTGGGTTGTGTCGCCGCTTGCCGGAACTGGAGTTGTTCAAGTGGCGATCGCGCGAACTGGCCTGGACATTCTCGTGCAAGGTGGATTGGGCCTTGGTCTGGCTATCGACCTGGGCATTGCTGCAGGCAGCGCAAGTATCACATTGGCGGTAGAACTCAACACCGGCCCTGATCCTTTTGAAGTACGTGGCATTTTGTCCGGTAGGGCGAGTGTTGACGTTTTGCAGGGACTGGTGAGCGCCACGATTACCCTCGCGGCGGGCCTGGGAATTATTCCGCCGCCAGAATTGTTCTCGCCTCCGTTCTTGCCGCCGCAGCTGCTCCCACCTCCGAAGAAAATCCCATCGCTGACTGTTGGGTTGACCGCTTCAGTGTCGGTGGGGATTCACATCAGTGTTTGCTGGGTTGTCGATGTCGATTGGGATGGGTACTGGCAGTTCCGGCAGGATATTTCGACACCGGAGATCGCGATTCCAGTTTGAGGAGTGATTGATGGCGCTTTCTGACGTCAGACTTTCGATACTCGCGTTTCCTCAACGTTGGAGCGCAGGCTCTCTGGAGCTGCGTGTGCTGTTGTTGCCAGCCGGCGATCCAACCCAATCGAGTGCGAGTCTCCCAGCCTTTGCCGGCACAAGTTGGGCATTGACGGCCACAGTGTTACCTGGCCGCGACTCGCTGTTTGCGGCTGGTCCGACAGCAGGGGTGCAGACCAAGAATTTCGCGGCAAATTGTCCAGCAATTGCTGTTTCGCTCTTCAACGCGCTTGGCACATTCTTTCCCGTAGCCCCGTCGACCCGGACAACTGCCGAGCGTCTTGCGAGCACAAACTCCGCTGAAATTCGGAAGGACTTGCCCTCAAGTTACACGGATGCATTTCCATTCGAGCGGCCAGGACCTGGAACAACGGTCGGCAACGAATTCGGATGTGCATTGCGCGATGTTCCTCCGGCCACGAGTTCTGATCCGAAGCCGCCGGCTACGATTACCTGGGGTGCTGTCCTGAGCTTCGCTCTTAGGCAGCCGGTACTGGCGCGCGCTCTTGGTCTGATTTATGACCTGACCGTTCCACTACACCCGGCGAATGCGCTTGAGGCGGGAGGATGGCTTTACGTTGGCCTTGATCCGGCTGGGCCTGTCAAGCCGCTTCTTCCGGATTCCGTACGAGCCTATTCCGCACGTCTGCCATTTCTTGGTCCTGACGATAAACGCAACTTATTTGCCGCCGTACTCTTTCCCGTGGGACTGACTGCTGCGGGCGATTATGGTCAGGCCTTAGCAGAAGCCGCCGTTTATGACGATGGCTTTGCCAAGATCATGCATGCCTCACAAGCGCTCACGGCCGACGCGACCTCGGATGGACATAACAAATTGCAGCCTGCGGTTGACGCAGGTATTGATCTCGGATGGGATGACGAACAAATCACTTTGTGGCTAAACCGTCAGTTGGATGGTCTACGTAGCCGACTCGACCCGAGCAAAAAGGTAGTCGAGGCTCCGCTGGGAGTTGGAGGGTATCGCATTGATGTGAGGTCGCCGGATAATCCTGCATTGAAAGATTGGGAATCATTATGCCGCGCGTTCTCGGTGGACGCTGCGGGCGATCCTGCGCCGCTTCAATTTCCGCCTCCGCCCGCTGCCCCAGTGTTGAGCACTGATTTTGACGATGAGCTCTCCGTCGAACCGACTGCAGTTCGTAGCATCCATGCAACCGACGGTGTGGCATGGCTTCCACGTTATTTCACCCGCTGGCAAGACGGATCGCTCGTCGTGAACGATACAACTCTTTTCCAGATTGCTGGAACTAGTCCTCGCGATGCAAAAGGTAAGGCAATAGACGTCCAGCCACCCACGTACGGCGCTCCACCGGTTTCCCATCCGCTCCGTTATGGCCAGCAATACGATTTTCGCTGCCGATTTGTCGATCTGACTGGCGGCGGACCGTTGCCAGACGACAAAGCTATCAATCCTGCGCCACACCCTACTTCAACCATCCGATTCCTTCGTCATGTACCACCAAAATCAGTGCGGATCGCCACGGATATTCCTAAGCCGAACGCTGGTCAACCGACGCCTTCGGTTCCAACCGTTAACACAATTAAGGTTTGGCGTCCGCTCATGGGTTATCCCGAAATGGTTTTCGCGGGTATCGATGACCAGGCGGTGATAAAGAAGGTGATTGCCGCAGCTCCTGCGGCAAAAGCCGCGAATGATGCCATTGGTGTTAACGATCCCGATGTCACGCATCTCGCCATCTCAGTTCAGGTCCGGGCGCCTGGTAATGATCCTGGACCTGAGGGTGTTCGTGATGGCATCTTTCGGGAAATTTACAATACGAGAGTCGCATTTCCTGCATTCGACAAAAAACAGGTTCTTAAGCCTGGGACGGCGCTCAAGCTGACACTGAGTTATCTAGATGTTGCAGACATTGCACAAATGAAGGCACCTCCAGCCTCTTATGCGACAACATTACCTGTGCCGAGATCCCGCGATGTGCGTCTGCGACTTACACCAATATGCGCTGACAAACGCGACTACTTCGGCAGCGATGCTGCGAAAACAGGATTGACCGTTGACGTTGCGACACGTTCATCTTCGGTTTCCGAAGCAAACCTTTATGCTCCGTTGTCACCTGACCAAAGTCCACTCACAGCTATCATGCTTCAGCCGGCAGCTGACATGGTGCAGCGTTTCGTGGATCAGTTTCATCTCCGCACTAATGGACTAACCCTCACGGCGCGTCCCGGTGAACGGGTTCTGTTTGGTGCGTCCGGTGGATTGCGTCACACGATTGATCCCGATGGAGGGTCGATCACCTTCGCTGCCGACAGCGAATTACTCAACCAATGGATTGTCGCGGTCCAAGTTCAACTTCAGCGTGATTGGACCTGGGATGCGATCGACGAGCATGGTTTTGTTGTCAGCCATCGCAACGATCCCTCCGGCGTAACGCGCGTGCGCGGACAGATTCGTGTGCCTTTGGTCGCGCCGACGGCGGCGCTTCTCGGCCCCGATGTTCCATACCAAGACAGACGCGCACAAACTCGAATCATTTTCTTCGACGCGGTTGATCCTCGGCCCACTCCCGGCGCTTTTCCTACCAAACCTGCATTGCAATGGACTATCCGGCCGGGAATTCGTGGATTCTCCGTTGCAGACAATGTGACTCTCAGTGAGACGAACGCAATTCAGCTTCCGGTAGCCGTCCCGCCGCGGCAAACACCGAAGCTGATCGCCGCTGGCGTGGCGTTATCGCCATACGAACGCGACACTGCTTATTCTTCGACTACTCCGAGAAAGCGGGTGTTATGGTTTGAATTCGACTCACCGGTCGAGGACCCGAACGATGCCGTCTATGCAAGGATTCTGGCTTACGGTCCTGATCCATTGCTATCCGGCACCATAACGCACATGTTAGTTCCAACACCGGACGTACCTGTTTCAGGTACGACTTGGTTCGAAGCCGTTCAGAAGCTCCTGCCCACGCCCCCGACGCCGCCCGACTTAGCGATTGATCCGGAGCCAATTCGCGTCATTGTTCCGAATCAACCGGAGGACAAGTCTGGCTTGGACGCGATGATGGCGATGATCGAAGCGGTTCCTCCTGCCGGTGAAAAGAGAGCGCGGCATTTCATGGTTCCTCTTCCGCCAGGAGTTCAACCCGATACGCCAGAAATGTTCGGTTTCTGGACTTATGAGATTCGCGTGGGCCATACAGCAATCTGGTCGACGGCGCAGGCACGTTTCGGGCGCCCTCTCATTGTTAAGGGTGTTCAACATCCCGCACCGACGTTGCAATGCACAGCAATCCGCTTAGGTCCGACCCGTGGAACACACGGAATCAAATTGCCGGCCAGGATCGTGATTGCTGCCCCGCATGCAACGGCAGTATTCGAGGGTGGCAGGCTTACACAACCGCGCTCCGGCGATCCTCGCACGCAGATCTGGGTGTTGTTGTACGCGCAAGTGACCCAGGCTGATGGAGTGAGCCAGCGAAACATTCTCATCGCTCGAGCGCCGGCGATTCCCCAGATTGAACAGGTTCGAGATACTCTTACAACTCATTTGAGGGACGTTCTTGGAGTTGCCGAATTCGATGAGCAGACGATCGAAATGCGATTGTCCGAACTCGCATTGCCAGTCACCGCACGTCTATCGGCAATCGCAGTCGAGTTGCTGCCGGGCGGTCATCTGATACAGCGGAGTGTTCAGGTCGCGGAGGGGACTTTGTATTACACCTACGACACGCCCTCACGCCCGGGCAGTCCCGGAGTTGGAGAAGTTGGCCAGCTGTTTACGCCCGGCTTTGGAATTCCTAATGATCCATTGGGCAGGGAACTCGGCAGTATCACAACCCAACGCATTCTGCGGTGTTCACCACTCACAGCCGTTCCTGCACATTGCTGAAACATTCAAACCAAGATCAGGTATGCAGCAATGTATCAATGTCAATCGCACCCGGGTCCCAACGATCAAGATTACCAGGCACATGCTGGTGACCACACCAACCACTAAATTTTTTCCATTCTGCGATTGACATACGATTGGAGGGTGTGGAGCTTACGCCAGCTTGATCTAGAAAGGTGCGGTCGGATGTGCGGGGAACCGGGATGACGGCTTCAATCTGCCGCATTACATCGCGAATGAAGGCCAATTGCTCAGGAGCCCAATTCGGTGCGTCAACGGCACGACCAACAATCTCGATCTGTACTGCATTGGCGGCATTGCAGGGCGTAACGCTGTCACCGACTGCCCGCGCACCCCGATTCAATGGTAGTTGTTGAATGACAGTCAAAGTAAAAGGGTCGATGGTGACGTGCGGCCAAACCCGCCCAGCATCCAACGTTGACTCAGCGCCTGACAGACTTGTACCTTCGGTAGTGTGGAGGATCCCTCGCCACGGCAGAGACAGGTACGCTGGCCCACCAGGAGATCTGGAATGGATTGTGGCGCCGTCCAGCCAGATTTCTTTCGTAAGATCGAGAAGATCGACAACTCCAGTAAAACCCGCGGCCAGTCCGGCCTCGGACATTCCGGGCCAGCCGTTGCCAATCACTAATGGATATCCTTCGTCGACTTTGTCCTCAAGTACGTCATATCTGACATAGAGATTGCCCTTGAAGAAATACGCCTTGCCATTTCCCCAATTGATTGCCGCATCGAGATCGGCATCAAATCCGACATCCTTCATCCCTGGCCATTTGTCTCCAATCGAAAGGGGCTTTCTGTCATCCACTTTGTCTGTTTTTATGTCATAACGGACATACTGATCCTGTTTAAAGAAGAAGACTTTACCGTTTCCCCAATTGACTGCCGCATCGAGGTCGGCATCAAATCCCGCGTCCTTCATTCCGGGCCAGTGATCACGGATATAAAGAGGATAACCATCATCCAGGTGACCGCCGGCTATGCGGTATCTGGAATACTGGTCATCTTTGAAAAAAAACAACGTGCCGTCGCCCCAGTTGACGGCTGTATCAAATCCAAATGTAAAGCCAGGAAAGCCGGTGTCCCAATCGCTGCCAACCAACCGCGGAAAGCCCTCTGCCCGATCCTCGCCACGATCATATTGGAGGTACCACTCCCGCGAAAAAAAGTAAACCTTCGTTCCCATGATCAAAGAAAGGTAAGTTTATCAACATCGTGACTTGTTAGCGCACCAAAAGTTTACCCACATTCAGCAAGAGTATAGGGCGTGGGCAATATCGCAATCTCAAAGGTGTAACCTGAAGCCTACCGGCGAAACCGGCGGCCTTTGCACCGGCGGCCTTTGCACTTGACTTCTGTATTCCCCAGATGCAAAATGCAGCTGATTTTACGCCTCTCCGAATAGCAGTTTCTTCCCTCTTGGAAAAGTGCATCCGCCGGAGGCGACCGGCTCAATAGCGCTTCCCCGAAACCTAGAGAAATAATCCGCGCTACCCACATGGTGGGCGACCGCGGCGAGTGCCAGCGCGGCTGGTGCCTCGGGTATCCGTTCCGCGCAACTCGCTGGGATGGATTACGTTTTTCTACCCACTGAGAACCCGAAACCCACGGAACTTTGGAGGATAATGCAACACTTGTCGCCGTGTGGCATTGCTGTGCCGCGTTCTCCGTTTGAATCGATGCAACTTCAACAATTCTCGAAGGGCGCTGGAATCACTTCCGTGCGGGCTGGTTACCAGCAAGTCATTGATTTACTGGCGATTGTAGTCGAAGACGGCTTCAGGCTGTATAACGGCCGATCAGTCGTGCGCGGAGGTTGAGCACTCAAGCAATGGGAGAGCGCAGCCTAAACGTCAGACGCCGCGTTCATACAGGTAATCACGCCCGGTCGCAGTAATCACCTGGCAGGAATGACGCAACGTGTAGGAGCAAACCTATAGGCGGGAATTACCGCTGGCTAACCGTAGAACCTTGTCTTTGGAAATATAGATGTGGTCACACATCCGTTTGCGGGCA
>WNGQ01011892.1_pt1 | contig 13146 bp, 10 predicted proteins | sample 5407661 | NCBI WGS metagenome assembly WNGQ01 (sample SAMN13153382, study PRJNA577476) | soil metagenome | isolation source: 60 cm soil or saprolite under Garry oak tree replicate 2 | place: USA:California | collected 2016-06-15
ACTTCGACCTGGAGGAGCCGGAGATCGAGAACTCGGCCGCCATCGCCAACGAACTCGGTGCCGCGCAGATCCTCCAGCAGGAGGATCCCGGCCTGTTCATCTCGATCACGATCCCGTCCACCACGACCGGCGCGAACTACTTCGGGCAGCAGTTGCTCGACGCGGCCAAGAGCCTGGGCTTCACGCCGAACGACTACACGATCATGCCGTTCGACGGCGGTTTCAGCGGGGCATCCTCGCAGGTCACCGCGCTCCAGGACGTTAACGCCCAGCTGATGAGCACGTTCGGCTGGTCCAGCGCGCAGGCCTACGCGCATGAGGGTTTCTCCGGCATGAACGGCCGGACCGACAGCGCCGAGTTCTTCTACCAGAGCGACTTCCAGACGGTGCTGACCTTCGCGGAGAACTCCGGGATGAGCCGGTACACGTTCTGGTCACTCAACCGGGACCGCCAGTGCACCCCGGTCGACCCCGGCTTCACCTCCAGCGAGTGCAGCGGGGTGGCCCAGAACCCCTGGGACTTCACCGCGTTCACGGTGGCGTTCGCGAACCACACGTCGCCGTCGCCCACCCCGACCCCGACGCCCACGCCGACGTCGCCCTCGCCCACGCCGATTCCGTCGCCCAGCCCCACCGGGAGCTGCGCCGCGGCCTGGGTGTCGAACACCGCCTACGTGTCCGGCAACGTGGTCTCCCACGGCGGCCACAACTGGACCGCCAACCAGTGGAATTACGACGAGGTCCCGGGCGGCCCGTCCGGTGCGTGGAACGACGACGGCCCGTGCTGAGCCACGGGTCCCGGTGATCTCCGGCGGATACCGCTGAGCCGTCCGGCCGGGCGCCCCGGGCGGTGGGCACCCGGCCGGCGGCAGGGGAAGCCCCGGCCTATCACCCGGGGCGGAAGATCATGCAGCTGCTCGTCGCCTGCGCGTAGAGCTTCCCGGCGGAATCGGTGAGCCGGGCGGCGGCCAGGGCGGTGCGGGAGCCGAGGTGCTCCACGGTCCCCTCGCACAGCAGCCGCCCGGTCCGGGAGGTGATCTGCCTGATGAACCTGACCGACAGGTCCAGCGAGGTGTAGTACGCGCCGGCCGGGAGCATGCTGTGCACCGCGCAGCCGCACGCCGAGTCGCAGAGCGTGGCGTACACGCCGCCGTGCACGGACCCGATCGGGTTGTAGTGGTACTCGGCGGGGGTGATCTCGAAGACGACCTTCCCCGGCGCCACGGACACCCAGCCGAAACCGAGCGTCGCGGCAATGGGCGGCGGCGGGAGCCGGCCCGCGATCAGCTCACCGAAGAACGAGATACCGTCCAGTTCCCTGGCCGCGGCCGCGGACGGTGCGGGGTCCGCCCACTCGTACGTGCGCCGCCTGCCGTTCGCGTCGTTCACCGTGCCGTTCCTCCTCCGATCGCGGCAGCCACGGCTTCCGTCCCGGCCCCCGCCAGCCACGGATGCTTCCCGGTTCCCGGCAGCCACGGATGGTCCCCGGCTCCCGGCGGCCACGGATGCTTCCCGGTTCCCGGCAGCCACGGATGCTCCCGCCCCGTCCCGGGCGGCAGCGGGGCCCGGATGGTGATGCAGGCACCGGACCGGTCCTCGCTCGTCACCTGCCAGTGGTCCGCGATCATGGTGAGCACCTGCCGGTTCTCCGCGAGCACCTCCATGACCACGGCGGTCACGCCACGCAGCCGGGCGCGGGCGACCATCCGGCGTATCAGCGCGGAACCCAGCCCCAGGCCCCGGTAGCCATCGGCCACCACCACGCCGATCTCGGTCAGCCGGGTGCCGCCCGGCCCGGCCCGGTCACCGGCCATGGCATGCCCGATGATCACATCGTCATCGGTGGCCACCAGCACGTCCGTATGGGCGGCCCCGCCCCCGAGCAGGCGCAGCATGGCCGAGCCGGTCGGCGGGGCACCGGAGAAGAACCTCAGGTAGCGGGCCCGTGGCGACAGGCCAGTGAGGAACTCCGCGATGGCCTCGCGGTCGGTGACGCACGGCCGTCGTATGTCAAAATCTCCAGCCCGCCGTGCACGTATCTGGGTTCGCCTCACGAACCCAGCCTCCACCCTGCTTGCTGAGTCTGTCAACTAGACTTAGCATGCAGTCATGGCGCGGCCCTGGATCCTCGAGTACGACACGGCCAACTGCACGATCGGCGCGGCGGTGAGCCTGATCGGTGAGAAGTGGACCTTCCTGGTGCTGCGTGAGGCGTTCAACGGGGTCCGCCGGTTCGATGACATGCGGCGCCGCACCCAGGCGCCGCGGCAGATTCTCAGCGACCGGCTTTCCCGCCTGGTGGCCGACGGGATACTGCGCCGGGTGCCGTACCAGGAGCACGGCCAGCGCGCCCGGCACGAGTACCGGCTGACCCAGCAGGGCCTGGACCTGTACCCGGTGCTTGTCGCGCTGATGGAGTGGGGTGACAAGTACGCGGCCGGGCCGGCCGGTCCCCAGGTGCAGCTCACCCACCGCGACTGCGGCGCCGGCATCCAGCTTCAGGTCGCCTGCACCGACGGGCACGTGCTGGACTCACCGCGGGAGGTCACCCCGCTGCCCGGGCCGGGCGCCCGCAGGATCGCCTGACGGCCCGGACCGCGGCCCCCGCATGTCAGGTGCCGTTCCTGGGAGGGCTGGGTGAGCCAGCCAGGGCAGGCCGGGGCCGGGATGGCCAGACCCTGCCGTGGGCGGTGTCCGTACAGTGGTCTGGGATGGTAGCCAAGCCAGGGTGGATCACCGGGTGGACGGGCCAGCACGTGCGGCACGCCGCCGCGATGGTCAGGCAGGGCGCCAATCCCGCCGCGCGAGTTTACGAGAGCATCGGAGCGGACTCTTTCCTGACGCTGGCGCCCGGCTGGCTGAACCTGGGGCTGTGGGAAGGGCCCGGTTCGGAGGATGAGGCCGAAAACGCCTGCCGCCGGCTCGTGGCAACGCTCGCGTCGGCCCTGCCTGCGGGGGGCGTGATCGTTGATGTGGGGAACGGGCTAGGTACCCAGGACCCGCTGATCGCCGAGACCTTACGGCCGCGCCGTCTGGTGGCGGTGAACATCACCCGGTGGCAGCTGGTCGCTGGCCGGGACCGGTTGCGGGCGGCCGCGGCCGCACCCGTGGCAGGCGACGCTGCCCGGCTGCCGCTCGCTGACTCGGCCGTGGACGGGGTCATCAGCGTGGAGGCGGCGTTCCATTTCCGGTCCCGGAAGGCCTTCTTTGACGAGTGTTACCGGGTGCTGCGGCCCGGCGGCGTGCTCAGCATTTCCGACATTCCGGTCCAGCGGTGGCCTGTCACGCCCGCTGAGGTGCTCGCCGGCGCGACCCAGCTGCGGGTGTTCGGGCTGCGGTGCGGCATGGCCATGACAGCCGGGCAGATAGCTGCGGCCGCCCGGGCGGCCGGCCTGGCCGAGGTGCAGGTCACCGTGTGTGGCGACCGCGTCATTGCCCCCGCGCTCCGGCTCACGGCAGCGCGCCTGGAGGCCCCTGCGGGCGCACCGCTGGGGCAGCAGGCCGCCGCCCGCCTGCTGCTGTGGCAGGCAGACCTGCTCTGGCGCCGCCGGATCATCGATTACCTGCTGCTCCGCGCGGTCCGGCCGTAACCCGAGGCGGAGCCACTCCACATAGGACCTGGAGTTCTCTGTGCCGAGTTCCATGCCTTCCGGCGGGGGATCGGCGAACACGAGTGCGGCGGTGGCCTCAAGGTGGCTGCGCAGCAAGCCGGCAGGCCCGGTCGTCTCGAAGCCCAGGGTCCACCAGGCCGCACCACTCAAGCGGACCTCGGTGAGTTCCACGGCACACCCCGGCTCCCCGCCCGGCCCGGCAGGGACCGCGCGAATCCGCCCATTTGCCGGCGCAAACTGGCTGATCCGCCGCTTCTTGCGTACCAGCCTCCACCCGGCCAGGTCACCGCTGAGCTTGCCCGGCGGCGCAACGGGAAAGGACCACTTCTGCCAGGACTCCATGCGCCCGCGGGCGCGTCCCGCCGCATCGAGGATTCCGGGACTGCCGCGGTAGGCCTTCACCTCGAATGCCCTTGCACTGCGGACCTTCACCGAAAGCCCGGGCAAGTGCGGATCGAGCAGGTAAACGTCCTCTTGCAACTCCGCCGCTGCCGGGAAGCGGTCAAACCATTCGGCCATCGCGGCCTCCAGGTGGCCCGGGAAGATCCAGCGCACCTCGAGGCTGCGGACTTCCGCCATGGCCGGCTGCGCGTCCACGCCCTGTCCGCTTTCCGGTCAGACGCCTTCGAGTGCTTCCAGCCGCCCGCTCCGAACTGCCTTGACAAACTGCTGGAAGTCTTGTTCGTTCTGATCGGCATAGCGCTGCGAGAAGTCGGTGACCGACCGGTCGAACGCATCGCCGTCGCCGAGGTAGGCGGCAATGGCGACCGGGTCTCCGGAGCGGGCGTGGGCACGGGCCAGGGTCCATCCGCAAATGCGGGCGTAAAAGGTCAGCCCGAGCGGTGTCATCGCCTCGACCAGCGCTGAGCCCTTCATGTCCCGCAGCTGGCGCCAGTAGAAATGGCGGCGTACATCCAGGCCCTTGGTCCAGCCGAGGTAGATGTCGCTCGCGGCCTGGATCATCCGCTGCCCCTGGACCACGCGCTCACCGTGCTGCCGGTATCGGCTCTTGGGCAGGCATGCCTCGAGAACCGAGGCCGTCGCCTCCTTGATCTGCAGGAACAGCGGATCGTAGGCATCGCGTCCTTGGAGCAAGACGATGAACGCCCGGGTGCCGACGCTGCCAACGCCGACGACCTTGCGGGCCATGTCCACGATCTGGAAGCGTTCCAGCAGGTGACGGCGATCGTCCTGCAGGGTGGCCCGGTAAGAGCGGAACTGCTCGCGGACCGCGTGGCCGGCCTCCTCGACGGAAAGGCCGTAGGTGGCCGCCAAGTCGCGCGCCGGGACGATGATCGGCGGCTGGCTGACGATCCGGTAGGTCCCATCGACCAGCTCACCGAGCTTGGACAGCGCCTGCACGCTGTCCCTGGTGCGTGCCCTCTCGGCGGTCTTCTCCACTTGCCTCCCGCCCCGCACCGCCAGTTTCTCCTGCTCCCTGGCCTTCTTCATGGCCGCCTTCGGCTGCTTCTTCGCGGCCTTCGCCGCCTGCGCCGTCCCGGCGACAACGCCGCGGACCGCCCGCATCAGCTCGTCCTCGTCCAGGCACGCGTACCAGACGTCCATGGTCCGCATCCGTGCGAACCCGGCCATTGCCTCCCGGTAGGCCGTCACCGACGCACGGGCCGACGCGCGCGTGTCGGCCTTGGGGAACCCGTTGTTGCGGCCCGCGATCGCGAAGCTGGCCGCCATCCGCTTGACATCGAACTCGAACGGCCCCGGCAGGGTCTCGTCGAAGTCGTTCAGGTCGAAGAGCAGCCGCCGTTCCGGTGAGGCGAACACGCCGAAATTGGACAGATGCGCGTCACCGCACAACTGGGCGCCAAGGCCGGCCACTGGCGTGTCCTTCAGGTCCGCCGCCATGATCTTGGCTGCGCCTCGGTAGAAGGTGAACGGCGAGACCATCATCCGGCCGTGACGCACCGGTACCAGGTCCGGCTCACGGGTAGCGTTCTGTTCCTCAAGGAGGGCGACCGGGTCCGCGCGGTCGGTGGCAGCAGCCCACCGCGAATGACTCGACGCAGGCGTCCGCTCCCGCGCCTCATTTCCCCTGGCCACGCGCTGCTCAACGCTCAGATGCGCGATATTCCGTACCGCCATCCGGTCCACCTCCCGTTCTGGCCGCAACGCCGCACGGGCGCCCAGCCACGAGCGCTCCCTTCGCTGCCGAAGCCGGAACCGCCAGAGCGCGAAGTTGGAGTCGTTCGCTCTTCCGATGCCCCGATCCTGCCGGGAGAGTGACAGCCGGACATCACCCGATGAGGGATGAACCCGGTGAGACCGGGGCGGTGTCCACCACGCCGCGGCCCATCGGCAGCGCCGTCGTGACCTGGGCGAGGTCAGTCAGTGCCCGGGTGGCGGCGCCACGAGGCTCACGTCGATCACCTCAAGCCCGAGGCCGCTGATCCGCTCCATGAGCCCAGTGAGGGCTCCCTTGTCTGGCAGTTCGGCATGAAGGGTTGTCGTGCCCGGGCCGATGGTGACTTCGCAGTCGTCGAATTCTGCGCATAGCGTGGTGCCGGCTCGTCCCAAGAAAGTGATCTCATATGTTTGTGATCGCACCGGGGTCGCTCCTCCCGGTCTCCTATTGTCTGGCGTCCTGTCAGGATGCCTGGCGGCCGGGGCTTGCGTCATCACCCCTCCGCGGGTGACCCGGAGCTCGTGATCGTTCCGCTGCCGTGCCCGCCGGGGCGGCTGTGACCGAGATCACCCTCGGATGGGTGACGACACTCCTGGGGCGGCTCGAACATGCTGGAGGTCGAGGGTCAGAACCTGGCCGCTAATGACGATGACAGACACCTTCCGGAAAGAGGGTGATTCCGGTGCCTGAGGAGCCGCCGCCTGCCGCCGCTCCCGATACGCCTGCCGGGCCGGACGCTGACCTCAGCGGCGGCGACGTCAGGATTGCCAGTGGCACGCGCCTTGCCGACGCTGTCGTCGGCCGCCTTTCTGACCAGGTACGCCAGACGACGAGCGCCGCGCGGGCCAGACGGGTGGTCAACGGCGGCGGTGAGCCGGGGGTGCTTGACCTGACGCCGTTGCGGGAGCTTCTCGCCGAGCTAGTGGCGGAGCTTGGGAAGCTGAGACCGCGGGACCGGGCAGCCCGCGCCCTGCGGCGCGTGGCTGACGTCATCGATTCACAAACGCCAAATCACTGAGGCACTCAGGTAATCATCAAGGCACCCTGCGACCGGGTGCGGATGCGGCGCCGTCATCCGGCGCGTCGGCATTGGCAGTTGCCTGACCTGGGGCGGCCGGGTCGGCGCCGGGTTGGCCGGCGGCCCATTGGGCGCCGGTTTCGTGGCGGAACGCGGCGACGGCGGCGCCGACCGTTGGGAAGAAGTGGCGTGCCTCGATCGTGCGGGTGAGCCCGTAGCGCTCGATCTTGCGCCGCACCGGGTCCTTGAGCTCGGCGAACACCAGGCTGATGCCCTTGGCGTTCAGCATTTCGTCAAGCTCCTCAAGCACATCGGCGGCGGTGGTGTCCACGTCGGTCACCGGCTCCGCTGCGATCAGGATCCAGGTGGGTGGTGGGTCGGCCCGGGCTAGCCGCCTCACCTCGTCACGAAACGTCTTGGCGTTGGCGAAGAACAGCGGCGCGTCGAAGCGGTAGATCACCAGGCCTGGCAGATGTCTGGCGTGCGGATACGAGCGTATGTCGTGGTAGCCCTCGAGCCCTTCCACATGCCCGAGGACCGTGTCGTAGGGCCACCACGCCCGCCGGAAGACGTTGAGAATCGACAGGCCGACCGCGATCGCGATCCCCGGCAGCACGCCAAGCAAGGCGACACCCAGGAAGGCCGCGATCGACAGCAGGAATTCCGCCTTGCGCTGCCGCCAGAGCCGCACAGTGCCTGGAATGTCGGCAAGCGACAGCGATGCCGTGATCACCACGGCGGCCAGCGCGGGCTGGGGCAGGTTCCGGAACAAGCCCGGGACCAGCACGATCATCAGAATGATCAGAGCCGCCCCGGTGATGCCGGTGAGCTGAGTCTTCGCGCCCGCCCGTTCCGCCACCGCGGTCCGCGATCCACTGGTGCTCACGGGGAACCCCTGGAACAACCCGGCGGCCAGGTTCGCCGCGCCGATGCCGATCATCTCCTGGTTGCCGTGGATCTCCTGCCCGGTGCGGGCGGCGAACGCGGACGCCGTGGAGATCGTGTCGGCGAGCGAGACCACGGCGATCCCCAGCGCCCCCGCCAACAGCGGCCCGACGTCGGCCAGGCGGACATCAGGAGTCGTCAGCGGCGGGAATCCCTTGGGGAGCACCCCGACCAGGCTGACACCATGGCTGGCCAGGCCGAATACCGTCGTCGCCGCGATCGAGAGCACCACCATGATGAGCACAGCCGGAATCTTCGGCAGCCAGCGTTGCAGTACCAGGATCAGCAGGATCCCGGCGATCCCGACCGCGGCCGCGGCGGCAACCGCGTCACCATCCGCCAGCCCCTTGACGAAGCCGCCGAGCTCACCGAGCAGGCCCTTCGCCTCGACCTTGAACCCCTTGGAGATCAGGTCGGCGATGAAGCCGAGCTTCGCCACCGCCGCCAGGATCATGATCGCCGCGACCATGATCGCGAGCATGGAGGCCAGTGCTACCGCCCGCTCGGGGTCGCCTTTGGCGGCGATGAGCGGCAGGATCGTCGCGGCGATCATCGGCCCCAGCGAGGAATCCGGGCCCAGCACAAGGATTCGTGACGGGCCGAAGGCGGCATAGCCAAGCAGGCACAAGATGGAGGTGTACAGACCCGTGATCGGCGGCAGGCCCGCCAGTTCCGCGTAAGCCATGCCCTGCGGGACCAGCAGGGTGGTGAGCACAAGCCCCGCCACGATGTCCTTGGCCAGCCACTCGCGGCGGAATGACGACAGGCTCAGCCCGCGCGCCAGTTTGAGCATCGGCACCGCATCTCCACAGAACCCGGGCCCGGCCAGCCCTGTCCAGCGTGCCCGGCGGCCGGGTCCGCGTCATCACCCTTTCAGGGGTGACCGGACTCGGCGGCGCCCTCGCGGCCGTGCGGCACTTCGGATTCATCCGCTGGTCACCCCCGGTTGGGTGAGGCGCTGGAGCCGCCATAAGGGTGACAATTCGGCCGTGGACGAGAGGATGGTCTATCTCGGCCTGCCCGGCCGGCCTGGCCGGAAGGTGGCCGCGGAGCGCCTGGGCTGGTGGTGGCCGTGACGCCGGAGCCGGGCCCTCAGATCACGGGCTCGCGCCGCTGGCTGGCGCGCCTGAGTTTCGGTTTCGGGTGCCTGGCGGTCGTGATCTTGGCGGTCTTCGCTGGCCTGTGGAGTATCGCGATGCTGGCCGTGGGCCTGGGGGGCGCGGTACTGAGTGCGGCCGCCGCGTTCCTCTTCCTTTCCCAGCGGGGCCTGCGGCGCTGGCTGTCGCTCGCGGCCTTCGTCCTTGCGCCGGTCGCGGTGATCGCCGTCTATGCCTACGCCGGGCTGCTGTGGGTTGCCGCCGCGTCGGCCGCTGCGTGGGTGCTCGCGGGCGCGACCGCGCGCCTGGCGGTGGCGGAGGGCGACCGGGCGGGCGGGCACATGCCCGAGCGGCCGGCGGCGCCGGCTGCCGTGCACCCGTACCTGATCATGAACCCGAGGTCCGGCGGTGGGAAGGTTGAGAAGTTCGATCTGAAACGCAAGGCCGAGCGGCTCGGCGCCGAGGTGTTCCTGATGGCCGGCCCGGAGCCGACCGACGTCGCGAGAGTCGCCCAGGAGGCCGTCGCCGCCGGCGCCGACCTGCTTGGTGTCGCGGGCGGCGACGGCACGCAGGCCCTGGTGGCCGGCGTCGCCGCCCAGCATGGCCTCCCGTTCGTAGTGATCACGGCGGGCACCCGCAATCACTTCGCCCTGGATCTGGGGCTGGACCGTGACGACCCTGCGGCGTGCCTTGGCGCGCTGTCCGATGGTGTCGAACTGCGCGTCGACCTCGGCGCGATCGGTGGCCAGACATTCGTAAACAACGCGTCGTTCGGCGCGTATGCCGAGGTCGTCAAGACCCCGGCCTACCGGGGTGACAAGCTGGGCACCACGCTGGACCTGCTCCCGGACCTGCTGCAAGGCCACCGCGGGGCACGGCTCATGGCCCGGGTGGACGGCAGCGAGATCAGGGCGCCGCAGGCGCTGCTGGTGGCCAACAACCCCTACGGAACCGGGGACATCGCCGGCCTGAGCCGCCGCGCCCGGCTGGATCGCGGCACGCTCGGCGTGGTGGGCGTCACGGTGGACAGCGCGCGGCAGGCCGTCGGCCTGCTCCGTGGCGCACATGCCACCGGGCTGAGCGTGCTGACCACGACGAAGATCGAGATCACCGCCGACGCGCCGCAGATCCCGGTCGGCATCGATGGCGAGGCGGTGCTGGTAGCGACCCCGGTGCGGTGCACGATCCGCCCCGGCGCGCTCCGGGTCTGGGTGCCCAGGAACCGCCCCGGCGTCCCCGCGCCGAAGACCCCGGTGGACTGGGTCACGCTGCGACGCCTGGCCGCGTTTCACCAGCAGCGCCGTCCCGGCGCATCCGGTGAGGTGGCCGCGTGAGACCTGGTTATGAGCGCGTCACGGGGCTCGGTGAGGTGGCCTGGCATGCCAGGAAGCTGTCGGCGCGGACGATGATCTTCGACGTGGAGCCGCTGGTCGCGTACTGGGATAGCGGCCAGGAGTCCCTTGACCAGGGGATTGCGCTGGTGCTCAGCGAGCTCGCGGCGGTCCCGGATCTGCAGGTGGTGTGCTTTGCCACGAACTCGCCGCGCCGTCCGTCGGTCGTGCCCAGCACCGCGGGCAAGCGGGTGGTCTACCTGGCATCTGCGGGCAAGCCGCTGCGGACCGCGGCTTATCAGGGTTTCCCCCGGCCCGGCTTGGTGATCGGCGATCAGGTCGCCACTGACGGGGCGCTGGCACGGCGGCTGGGTTATACGTTCATGCTCTACGACGCGCGCCTGGATGGTATTCCCGCCGGGCCCCGGCTGATGGGTGCCTGGGGACGGCTGGTGCGGCCACTGTTGTTCACTCGCGCTTGTTAAGCGCTGCTGGCACGTCGGCAAGGTGTCAGCCCGATCCCTCGCTAGCCGTATCGGCGCTGGCGCCTGCAAGCAACCTGCGGGCCTTGCGGCGGCGGAAGTACCGTCCTGCGAGCATGACCGACCCGGCAGCGATCGCCAGCCCGGCGATCAGTGCGCCCAGGCTGCCCGCGTCCTGTTGACCGGCCGAGACCTTGCCCGCGCCGTAGGCGGCAGGCCCGACCGACAGCACGTATACGGCGCCAACTATGAAGTTCCAGACCACGAACTGGGAGTACTTCATTCGCAGAATGCCAGAGACCATGGTCGAGGTGAAGAAGACGGCCAGCCGGCCCCATCTCGCGTAGATCGCCTCTGCGCGAGCGAGGGCCTGCTGCCTTCGCGCCTGCCAGCGATCCGGGTGGTCCACGAGCTTACGGCCCCATCTGTGCCCGATGCCGTATCCAGCCAGGCCGCCAGCCTCGGCGCCCAGCGCCGCCACGATAAGCACCACATAAATATTGAGCTTTCCCTGGCTGGCCAGGACGGCCGCCCCAGCCACGACGGTTGCTCCAACCGCTGGTATCCCGGCGAACGACAGCGCCATGAGCGCGAAGACGGCCAGGTAGGCCCACGCGCCGAACGGTTCTGCTGATGAGGCCGCTGCGATTGTATGCACGATGGGTACCTCAGGGCTCCTGCGTGCTTCCAGCGTGCCTAGTGGCGGTGGCCTGCGTCATCACCCCTCCCAGGGTGACCTGCGGTTCTGCGGCACCGCCGCGGTGGAATCCCCGCGCCCGGGGCAAACCCCCCGTACGGGGTGATGTCACCCGCGCCCGCCGAGCGGATCATCACGGTTCAGCGGGTGTCGCTGTGGCGGATGCGGTGGAAGGCTGCTACGGAGAGAGCGGCCTGTTGATACCGCCTGAAGGTGGGCTGCGGGAGAGGCGTGGTATCAGGCGCGACTGGACCTGGCGCTGCACGGGGCGCCAGGTTCGCCCTGGCGAAGTTCCGGCCGACGATGTTGCCTGCCACCCTGGTCACAAGGTCAGCACTGCATGACCGGCTGATGGGAGGGGCCGGCAAGCGCCTGACCATCGTGGTGGGGTCGGCGGGCGCGGGCAAGAGCGTGCTGCTGTCGAGCTGGGCGGCGGCAAGGCCACCTGGTCTTACCTCGTGGCTGTCCTGCGATCAGGCCGATGCCAATCCGGTCCGGTTCTGGACCGGGTTCGTTGAGGCTCCCCGGGGGATAGCCCCGCAGTTCGGCGCCGATGCCGCCGATCTGCTGACGATGGACAGCGCCATGTCGGCCGACGTGACCGCATCGATCGTGAACGATGCCGCGAAGCTGCCCGCAGGGTCGGCGATCATCGTGGACGACTTCCATGCCGCAGCGGCGGCCGCCGCTACGGGCATGATCGATCTTGTCGAGCGCTGGCCCGCCGGAAACGCCCAGCTCGTGCTGGCCGGCCGCAGCGACCCTCCACTGCGGCTGCACCGGCTGCGGATGGCCGGCGAGTTGTGCGAGCTTCGGGACCGGGACCTGTACTTCTCCCTTGCCGAAAGCCGTGATCTGCTGGCGAGGTTCGGCGTGGAGGTCGGCGCTGAGGAGCTGGCGCTGCTTCACCGGCGAAGCGAGGGCTGGGCCGCGGTCCTGCAGATGGCGGCGCTCTCGCTTCGCGGCAGCAAGGATCCGGCGCGGATGGCGCGGGCACTTGATATCCGTAGCCACGCGGTCGCCGATTACTTCGTCTCGGAGGTCCTTGAGCAGCAGCCGCCTGAGGTGGTCCAGTTCATGCTTGATACGTCGGTCCTTGGCGTGCTGACCGTGGCCACGTGCGCGGCTGTCACCGGAAGGCAGGACGCGGCACCGCTGCTGCGCCGCATCGACGCGGCCAACCTGTTTCTCGCGCCCCTCGATGATGAGCGAACGAGCTTCCGGTACCACCATCTGGTGCGCCAGGTGCTGCGCGCCGAGCTGCGCACCAGGGACCGGGCCCGGGAACAGAAGCTCCAGCTCCGGGCGGCCGAGTGGTTCGAATCGACCGGCGAGACCCGCCGTGCGGCCCGCCATTTCCTCGCCGGGCAGCAGGCCGACCGGGGCCTGGGCCTCCTGCAGGATCAGGTCGTGCCCGACTTCCTGCAGGGCCCGGTCGTGCCGCCCGCACTGGATCTCAGTGCGGTTGACGCATCGCTCGTACTGGATGCCCCAGAAAAGCTGCTGGCTCTAGCAGCCGACCTGCTGCTTTGGGGTGACATGGCGCGCGGCGGCGGCTACCTGGACGTTCTTGAGCGCGCGAAGCCGATCCCGGCCGACTCGAGGCTGGCGGCCCGGTTCGCAGCGGTACGGTCGTTCCATTACGGGGCGACCGGCAAGTTGGAACAGGCCGTCGAGGCCGCCCGCGCGGCGCGGGCCATCCAGGGGCGGACGCAGCTCAGCGACGAGTGGAACGCTGCGGTCCCGTTGATCCTCATGCGCGTCTATAACTGCCTGGAAGACTTCAAGGCGGTGGAGCGAGAGGCAGCCGCGGCTCTGGCGGTGC
>WNGQ01009167.1_pt1 | contig 13140 bp, 10 predicted proteins | sample 5407661 | NCBI WGS metagenome assembly WNGQ01 (sample SAMN13153382, study PRJNA577476) | soil metagenome | isolation source: 60 cm soil or saprolite under Garry oak tree replicate 2 | place: USA:California | collected 2016-06-15
TGGCCTATCCCCGGCGCAGTCTTCGCATTACCGAGCTCGTGACCCCGCTTAAGCCGCTGGAGGCGATGGCGATGGAGAAAGCGGTGATCGGATCGGATGTCGGTGGGCTCCGAGAGCTGATCCAGGACGGCGTGACCGGGCTCCTACACCGGTCCGGCGATGCAGGGGATCTAGCTGCGAAGATAGAAGCGTTGGCTGATGATCCGAAACTCCGGCACAGGCTTGGCGGTCAAGCCCGCGCGTGGGTGGCCGAACAGCGCGACTGGAAGCAAATTGTCCCGCGATATGTCTCAGTCTACGAAGCGGTGTTGGGCGGAAAATGCCGGCCGCGAGCCGGGGCATGATCCGCCAATCGACTTCGCTGAGCCGGTCAGCGGATCGACGCGCGTCATGACGCTTGCACAGGTCGCGTTCTTCGCCTCGGTCGCAGTGCTGGCCTACACGTATGCGGGTTACCCGCTCCTGCTCGCCGTCTGGGCGAAACTCGCCCCCCGTCCGGTACGACGAGAGGCGTTCGAGCCGGATGTGGCGATCGTTGTCGTGGTGCACAACGGCGCCGCCTTTATCGGCCGCAAGATCGCGAGTTGTCTCGGCCAGGACTATCCGCCCGGACACTTGCGTGTCCTGGTGGTTTCCGACGGCTCGGAGGACAGCACCTGCGCCCTCGTCGATTCGATCGAGGACGCGCGGGTGAGCCTGCTCGCGTTTCCGCAGCGCCGCGGCAAGGCGGCCTGTGTGAACGATGCGCTCGCCGCCTGCCGCGAGCGATTCGTCGTCATGACGGACGTGCGCCAGCCCCTGGATCCTCTGGCGGTGCGCCGCCTGCTCGAAAACCTCGCCGATGAAAACGTCGGAGCCGTGAGCGGAAAACTGATGCACGAACGGCAGGGAATGAGCGATTTCGGTGAAGGTCTCGATGCGTACTGGCGCTATGAGCAGTTCATGCGCAGGACGGAAAGCCGGATCCACTCCATGGTAGGAGTCCTTGGGGCGCTCTACGCACTGCGTCGGGGATGCTTTCGGGAGATCCCCCCGCAGACCATCCTCGACGACGTCCTCATTCCTATGAGGGTGGTCTTGCAGGGCCGCCGTGTAGTTTTCGAGAACGAGGCGCTCGCCTACGATGAGGCCTTGAACGATGCGAGCCGTGAGCGGACCCGCAAGGTGCGCACGCTGGCCGGGAACTTCCAGCTACTGACCTCGTACCCGGCCCTGCTCGTGCCGTGGCGCAACCCCATCGCACTGCAACTGATCTCGCACAAACTCATGCGGTTGATCGGACCGCTCGCGCTGGCGGTCGCGCTGGTGACCAACATCGTCCTGATCGACGACGGTTTCTTCTTTGTGGCCACGCTCGCAATTCAGATTGCCGGGTACGGACTTGCCTTGCTCGGCACGCTTTGGCCGCGCGCGGGCAGGCTGCGGCTGGTCAGGCTTGCGATGGCGTTTGTGTCGCTGAACTGGTTCGTCGTGCTCGGATTCGTCGAGTTCGCCTCGAATCGCGACACTCACCGGTGGAAGAATCCATCGGCACAGGCCGACGACACTCGATCATCCACCTGATCGGATCCGTTCCAACTCGAACTGCGGATCGATTCGCCGTTACCCTCGGTTCGCGGCCAACGCGGAGCGGATGGGTGAGAACTCGAAATCGGCGACCAACCGGGCGAAGCGGGACTCCGTCTTGTCCAGGTTGGTGTAGTGACGAAAATGATGGGATCGCTTGATGTCCTGGATGTCGGGCTGCGCGGGATCGAATTCCCATGGATGAATGTAGAAGGAATAGCGCCCCTTCTGTTCGAGAATCCGGCGTACACCCATCTTGAAAACAGGATACGGGATCAGCCGGAAATAGCCACCTCCAGCCCAAGGCACGTTCTTGTTCATCACGGGGAGGCAGGAGAGCATCACCTGATAGAAACCCTCCTTCAGTTCAAAAATTGGACCGTCCTGCACCTTTAGGCCGGTGAGCTTTCCGTAACGATCGTGGGCCATCGATGGAAAAAGACTCGAGTCGTATCGAAAACCGTGCTCCATCAGCGAGTCGATGGCCCAGTCCGTGATCGAGAAACTGGGAGCGCGATAGCCCAGTACCTCTTCTCCCGTGATGCCTTCGAGGATCGCCTTGGACTTCTTGAGATCTTCGTCAAACTCCTCGCGATTCATTCGATAGACGAGCTCGTGCCCATAGCCATGGCAGGCGATCTCATGCCCTTGCGACTGGATCGTCCGGACGAGATGCGGAAGTTTTTCGGCGACCCAGCCCAGCAGGAAGAACGTGGCCTTGGTGTCATTCCGGGAGAGAATCTCGAGGATCAAGTTCGTGTTCTTCTCCACGCGAAGCTCGCGGCCGTTCCAGCTCTCTCTCGAAATCGCGCTACGGAGGTTTTCCACCTGGAACCAGTCCTCCACATCGATGGTCATCATAGACCGGGACCCGAGCGGCTTCATAGAATCCTCAATCCCTTTGCCCTAAATCGCTTGACGTCTTCCCGCGTAGGAAAGCTATTATAGGTTGCCTGGGTACCATCGTTGGGCAGAAGTGCTGGCTCGCCATTCTTGTAGAGGGACAATGCCTTGAGGATGAGATGGGCGTTAAGTTTCTTTGTCCGGACGATGAGGTCCTCCAGACTTTCCGCGGGATCAAGGCGAAATTCCTCCTGGAGCACGATGGCGCCGCCATCCAGCGTTTCATTCATTTTGTGGACCGTCATGCCCGAAACCGGATCGGAATCGAAGCGATAAAGCGACCAGAAGTTCGGCAACATGCCGCGATTCCTGGGAAGCATGGAATTGTGAACGTTGATGCAGCCGTACCGGGGCGTGGATAGCAATTCCCTTCTGAATTTCTGGCTGGCGGCCACGGAAACGATCAGGTCGAGCTTGAGCAACTTGAGCGTGTCGATGAAAGAAGCGACATTGGCGTCCCGACAATGCATGATCCGGATTCCATTCTTCATCAGAAAGTGCTCGAGCGAAAAGTTGCCGGGAAACCTCCCGCGAAACCCCCTGGTGGCGATCGCGTTCATGACTTTGTAGAAGGCAAACTTGAAGCCGACGCGCAGGAAATCCGCCCAACCGTAGAAGGTGAGCATCTGCTTCATCAAGGCACCCATCGAATTCTTGCCCAGGGGCGCTTGAATGACGATGCCGTGCACCTTGATCTCCGGGTCTCGGAAATGGGCGAAGAATTCCCTGAAAAAATGAGGAATGTAGAACGGGTCGTCCTGCGTGATAAACAAGACATTCATATTGACATCTGTTCACTCCTCGCTTTCCATTTTCCGACAAATCCCCATTGAGGACCAGAACTCGCCGCCTTGTCTCCATGCTCTACGCGCCCATTGTCGCGCCGACGTAGCAGCCCGTTTCTGGCTGCAAACCGACACGATCCTGACGACGTCAGATTTCGCCACTAAGGCAAGCTGCGACCAGACCAGCTCTAGGCGACGATCCTGAGGCGCTGCATGCCAAGACCAATGCGGCCGGCGACGTGATAGCCCGCTGAATCAGGACCGCGGTGAGTGATCCGATCGCACATGCGATGGATCAACGCGGGGTCGACCGGTACCCGATCGCACACGACGACACAAATGCCACACATCACAAAAAGTGTACCACGCGACCTTCCAGTCGTCAGTAGAAGAACACTCACTGAATGAACCACCGAGCCCGGCGAAGACACGAAAAACGTCAAACCAGCACTTGGAAATTAGTTTTCCTTGTAGTATTGATCAAGAGACCAGCTGGGCCGACCAATATGAAGGCGCGAGAGCGACCGAGATGAACGGGTTGAAAGGGCATTGTCTCGTTTTCGCCCGAGCGAACGAGATATGAAAGCGTTCGCAAGGCGAGTATGGAGATATGGGCGTGGTGGGCAACCAGTTGATTTTCGGCGTACGGTCCTTGGAGTGGGGTAAGATGGCGTCATTGCGTCGCATCCGAGTGGCCTTTTGCCTCGATTCATTCGCGATCGGAGGGACTGAGCTGAACGCGGTACGAACCGCTCCCGATCCCGAATCTTTGTTCACCTCGAACCGCTGTCCAAGGAATGCGCTTCGCCAGACTGCTGCGACGTAGGAATATAGATGTCGTGCACTCACACGACATCTACTGCAATATTTTCGCCGTGCCTTGGGCTCGTGTTCTTAGCAGGTGTTTCATTATCGCCAGTCGTCGATGGTGGTACGAGGTACCTCGGCCCGAACTGGTGATGCTCAATCGCTGGAGCTCGTTGCTTGCCCATCGTGTCCTGGCGAATAGCAGTGGCGTCGCTGAACTGCTCGCTCGCGAGGAAGGGGTGCCGCGGAAGAAGATTGTCGAAATTCCAAACTTTCTGGCGGAAAGTGCTTTCGAGCTTGCGGACGAGGTGGTGCGTGTTGCGAAGCGGCGCGCTTGGGGACTTCCCGATGGAGCATTTGCCGTAGGAATCGTGGCGCGGCTGTCGCCGGTCAAGAACCACGCTCTGCTCCTCAAGGCCGTCGCACAACTCGACACGCGAATTCACCTAATCGTCATTGGAGATGGCCCATCCAGAAATCAACTCGAAGAACTGGCACGAAAACTGCGGATTGAGGCACGTGTACATTTTGTAGGCGAAGTAGTCTCACCCGACAATTTGCACCAGTTTCTTGACATTAGCGTCCTTTGCTCGCTGAGCGAGGGTTTCCCGAATTCGCTGATCGAGGCGATGGCAGCAGCCAGGCCCGTTATTGCTACGCCTGTGGGGGGAGTGACCGACGCGGTCACGCACGGCGTTACGGGAATTCTCGTTCCTTTCGATGATCCCCTGCCGCTGGCGGAAGCGTTGCGGATGCTGGAGGCGGATGCGCCGTTGCGCACTCGCCTCGGGGAGGCAGGCCGTGAGGCGGTACGGCTGAAATTCCGCCAGGAAATCGTGATCGAAAAACTCTCGGTGCTGTACGAAATCCTTGCGGATCGCGGGTCGGCAGAAACATTGCGGGCATGCTGATGCGCGAGACTCTTTACAAAGCAGCAAGGCATGTCCGCGACGCTGCACTCGCTGGTCTTGGTGCTGTCGGCGGATTCAGGTCGATTGCGGCATCGGCGTGGCGGCGTCGGCGGCTACTCATCCTCTGCTACCACGGCGTATCGCTAGAGGACGAACACGAATGGAACGGAGACTTGTTCGTGACACCTGCATTTCTGAGGCGGAGGTTCGAGATACTGCGTGACGGCGGATACGTGGTGCTGCCATTGGGCGAATCCGTTCGCAGACTGCAACGCGGTACGCTTCCACCTCGCAGCGTCGTGCTCACGTTTGACGACGGATTTCATGATTTCTTCGCGGCGGCCGCACCGCTGCTGGAGGAGTTCGGCTATCCGGCTATGAATTACATGTCCACCTACTATGCCGTTCACCAACTTCCCTTAGCTGTTATTACTCTACGCTACGTACTCTGGCGCGCCCGCCTGCGGGTGCTGGCGCCCGGAGCGCTTCCGGGACAGGATGGTCCCGTCGACCTCCAGGATTTGCAACAACGAGAAAAACTCATCGTAACGCTGTTAAATCAGACGCAAGTCCTGTCCGGTGGCCGCGAAGCGCAACAGGCACTGCTCGGCGAGGTTGCTACGCGACTCGGGGTCGAATGGCACAACATTATGCGGAGGAGACTTTTCCACCTCATGAACGCTGGAGAAGTCGCCGACGTCGCGCGTCGGGGCTTCGACGTGCAACTCCATACACACCGGCACCGGACGCCGCGAGAAAAATCACTCTTTTGCCAAGAGCTGCTGCAGAACCGGCGTATTCTTGAGGGAATGACCGGGCGTCCTGCGACCCACTTCTGTTACCCGAGTGGGGACGTTGATCCCGTTTTCCTGCCCTGGCTTCGCGAACTCAAAGTGGAGACCGCGACGACGGGTTTCAGCGGTTTGGCCAGAGCCGAGCACGACCCGCTGCTGCTTCCTCGCTACGTGGACACGATGGCAAAGTCGGAGGTTGTGTTCGAGAGCTGGCTTTCCGGTGCCGGAGCGATATTGCGAGGAGCTCGTGGGAATGCGTGATAAAGGAGCCGAGAAGTACGGCAGATTCGCTGACTCACCAGAGCCGCTCCTGAGTACTCAGAGCCCGCCTCCTGAGGTGCGTCCTGCGGGATGGATTTCCCGTTTGGGCCTGCCACATTTCACCTGGTCGGTGACGTTGTTTGGATTGTGTGTCTTCACTTTCGCAGTGGTGACATATCGTTTCCCCGTGGGAGACGTCGGCGTTGCTATCGCCGCCGTAGGGTTAGTCCTGCAGCGCGGCAAGGGACGCATTCCGTTTCCACTATGGCTCTACGGGGCATTTTTGCTTTGGGCATTCGTCGCGTCGCTCGCATCACCATACACGGAAAGCGCCCTCGACAAAGTCCTGGAGCAACTCAAGCTGTTAGCGATCATGCTCATTATCGTCAATGCTCTCCAGACGGAGGGACAACTTCGCTTCTACCTGCTGTTCTTCCTGGGTTGTTTTGTCCTGTTCCCCGTTCGCGGAACGCTGGTGGGAGGCGACGATGTCCAGGGTCGCGCGGTGTGGAACTACATCTACAACAATCCAAACGACTTAGCGGCCCTATGTCTCCTCGCACTTGGAATTGCTCTTGGCTTCATGTTCGCCAGGCCGTCTTGGGCTCTCGTACGCCTTGGCGCCGGGATCAGCGCGATCCTGTTGGTCGTGGTGATCCTCTTGACACAATCGCGGGGAGCCTTTATCGGTCTAGTGGCAGGCATGGGTCCGGCCCTCATTGGGTTAGGGCTGAAGCGGCCGCGTCGTCTGCTTTTATCTGCCGGCATTCTTGCGCTGGTCATTGGTCTGGCAATTCCCGCGAGCGTCTGGGAGCGATTGGCGGGCATAGAAAAGCTGACCAGCGTATCGACGATAGCGGAGGCCGACCGGGAGGGTTCCGCTGAGGAGCGCTTTGCCATCCAGAAGGTGGCGTGGCAGATCTTCGTTGATAATCCCGTGTTCGGTGTTGGACTAGGAGTCTATCCGGAAGCAAACGCCGCGTATGCTCCGAATCTCGGTAGAAAAGACACGCACGATACTTATTTGAACGTGGCTGCGGAGGTCGGGCTGCCGGGACTCGTGCTCTGGTGCGCCTTGTTTGGGTCGGTATTGCGGTACGCCTATCGAAGCCGGCAGCTTGCTCCCCCGGGCGCGCTGGCGGCGCAACAGGCCTGGATCGAGCGGGCCCTTTTTGGGTACCTCGTGGCTGGCCTGTTCGGTACCGTCGCGGCACTTAGCTTCCCCTACCTCATTCTCGCGGTCCTGTGGTGTTCGGCGACGCTCCTCGCCTCCACGTCGCAACGCCCCGAGAACATCGTTCCCCGAATGAAAGCATAGGGTATGTGCGGCATAGCGGGCTTTGTCGGGATGCAGATACCCTGCGATGAGGCGGCCAGGCGTGTGCGCGCGATGTGCGATGCCATAGCGCATCGCGGCCCTGACTCCGACGGCTATCACATAGCAGATGGAGTGGCGCTCGGCATGCGGCGGCTGAGCATCATCGATGTCAGCGGAGGTCAGCAACCCATTAGTAATGAGGATGGTTCAATCACGGTAGTGTTCAATGGGGAGATTTACAATCACCGTAGTCTGCGCCGAGAACTCGAGGCCTCCGGACATCGCTTCCGGACACGCAGTGACACGGAAGTGCTCGTGCATCTCTATGAAGACTTCGGATCCGAGATGGTCTCCCGACTGCACGGTATGTTCGCTTTTGCGATCTGGGACTCACGGAACAGGGTCCTGTTGATCGCTCGCGACCGAATCGGCATGAAGCCGCTGAGCTACATGGCTCGGCCGGAGGGGTTGGTGTTCTGTTCCGAGCTGCGCTCGCTGTGGGCCCTCGACTCCAGCCGTTTGCGGGTTGCGCCGAGTGCGGTCATGCAATATCTGGCATTTGGCTATGTGCCCGATCCTGCCAGCATCTTCGAGGGCGTGAGAAAGCTGCCCCCGGGCCACCTTCTGCTGTGGAGCGCGCAAAGGGGCACAGAGACGCGCAGGTACTGGACTCCCCCGCACCCTGAAGGCCCGCCCATGGACCAGACGGAGCTGTTGGAGACGCTCCGCGCGAAGCTCGATGCGGCTGTCGCCTCACATCTCGAAGCGGAGGTTCCGCTCGGCGCGTTCCTATCGGGTGGCCTGGATTCGTCAACGGTCGTTGCATTGATGAGCCGTCATGCGTCGGGGCGGGTCCGGACGTTTTCGATCGGCTTCGCCGAAGAAGAATACGATGAATCGACGGCGGCGCGCACGGTGGCGGCTGAACTTGGCACCGTTCATACTTCACTGGTCCTGCGGCCCAAGGTTGAGGATACTTTCGAAGCAATTGCGGCGATGTTCGACGAGCCCTTCGCTGATTCATCTGCTATTCCCACGTTTCTCGTGGCCCAACTCGCGCGACAATCGGTGACCGTCGCGCTCTCGGGCGACGGCGGTGACGAGCTCTTTGGCGGCTACACACGGTACGGTGAGCTACTTGGACAAAGTGCAGAGGGTCGCGGCGGCCTGCACCGTCTGCTGTCGGCTTTAGGGCTCATGTTGCCGCACATCTTTCCTGGGCGGAATCGGCTGATCGATTTCGGGCGCGCAAAGTGGGGGCGGTACACTGCGACCGTCGTTCAGCCGTTGCGCCTGGATGAGGGGGGGGTCGCGCGTGCGGATCAGCCCGGCGGAGCCGTACATATCGCCGATCAACTGCGTGACTGCGTTTCCCTGGAGCTGGGCGATGATTTTGCTGCCGCTATGATGCACGTTGATCTCGAGACCTACCTTCCAGGCGACATCCTGACAAAGGTGGACCGGACAAGCATGGCCGTATCGCTGGAGGCCAGAGTACCGCTACTGGACTTTGACCTGGTGGATTTCGCCTTGCAGATCCCGGGTAAGTGGCGGGTTACCGCCAACGAGAGCAAGCGACTGTTCCGACGTGCCATCGAGGGGATCGTTCCGGAGTCGGTGCTGTCGCGACCGAAGAAAGGCTTCGAGGTTCCACTCGGCCGCTGGTTTCGCGGGCCACTCCGCCATCGCGTTGAAGCGCTGCGCGACCCGTCGGCAGAGTTGCGTCAGTACGCGGACGTTGGCGCCGTGCGGCGGCTGGCCTTTGAGCACGTGATCGGCCGCAGGGACCACAGCGCCATGTTGTGGCGCCTTATGGTCCTGGATTGCTGGCTCTCGGCACTCAAGCGGGGGTGCCTCGGTCGCCCGCCAAGCGTTGCCTGACCGAGCCAGCGACAGGACCCGTGTGAAGGCAGTCTAATAATAATTCACATAATAGAAGACACTATGAAGTCGATCAATTCGCCATTCCCAACTCTCATCCTAGCCCGCCGGCTAGGTTGCGTGATGACGCAGCCAGAGCTCCAGCACCGACGCTCGCCACAGCGCCTCGCTCGCTGAGCCTCGCGCGTCCGCCGCCCGCACCTCGTCGGCAATGCGCGGCGCCAGCCACCCGTCCTGCACGGCGCGCCAGGCGCCCCCGTCCGCAGGCAACAACGAGCGGAGGGCGGGCCACCCGTCCCGCTCCACCGGCACCGTGAAGCCGCGCTTGCGGCCCTGAGCGACGCGTTTGCTGATGCGGCGTTCCGCCAGCGCGCGCAACACGGCCTTTAGATGACCGCCGCGAAGGCGCAGGTCGAAAGGCAGCGTCGTCGCGAACTCCCACATCCGGTGGTCGAGAAACGGCGACCGGGCCTCTAGCGCGTAGTGCATTGTGCTGCTGTCCACTTTCGTGAGGTACTCTCCGACGAACTGCGTCCCTAAGTCGTACGCGAGATACTCCTCAAGTGCCCGCCGAGCGCGCAGCATCGACGGAGCCACTGGCCGGCCCTGACGGGCTGCGCCTTCGGTTAGCCGGCTCCCGCCGAGACCGCCGGCCAGCAGGCGCGCAAGGCTGTCGTTGGCGCGCAGGAACGCGGGGAGGCCGCCCACCGTATAGTCGATGAGGTGCCGGAGCCGGCGACCTGCGCCGTCCGTCGGTAACACTCCCCGGGCTCGCTCCCAAAGCGTCGTGAGGCCGCTCGGCAGCGCGCGGGCGATATAAGAGGTGCGAAGGAGCATCCGGTGCCGGGGGTACCCGAGGAAGACATCGTCGCCCCCGTCACCCGTGAGCAGCACCGTGAGGCCCGCACGGCGGATGGCGCGTGACACGACGAGCATCCCAAGTGCCGACGAGCACGCGAACGGTTCGCCGCAAGCGACGGCGTGCTCCAGGAAATCATCCGCCTCGAGCGCCTCTCCAGGCACGACTTGATAGCGGATGCCAAGCTCGCTCGCGGTGCGCGCGGCGTCTGCACTCTCGTCTGCGTCGTTGCCGCGCGCGCTAACGGTGAACGCCTCGACATCGCTGCCAAGGGCCCGGGCCGCCCAGCAAACCAGTGCAGAGTCGATGCCGCCGCTCAACAGCGTACCGACCGGCACGTCTGCCTCGAGCCGGAGTTCGGTCGCCTCGACGAGTAGCCGCTCGGTTTCGGCGACCGCGGATTCGAAGGTGCGCGCGATGACCGTCGTTGGCAGCGACCAGTAACGGCGCACGGTGAACGCGCCTGCGTGCCAGGTGAGCAGGTGGCCCGGGGGCAGCTTGCGGCAGCCGGACCAGATGCTTCGCTCTTCTGTCACGAAGCCCAGCTGAAAGAGGTCCGCTACCGCGAGGGGTTCGATCTCGCGTGCCGGCAGCGCGCGTGCCAGGGCGGCTGCGGTCGAGGCGAAGACGAGCCGGCCGTCCAGTTCCGCGTAGTGCAGCGGCTTCACGCCGAATCGATCCCGCACGAGGTGCAGAGTAAGGGCGGCGTCGTCCCAAAGGGCGAAGGCGAACATGCCGCGCAGGCGGGAAAGGAGGCCGTCGATCTGCCAGGCACGGTAACCGTGCAATAACACCTCGGTGTCGGTTTGACTCCGGAAGGCGTAGCCGAGTGCCTCGAGCTCGCGGCGGAGTGTTTTGAAGTTGAAGATGGCGCCGTTGAACGTGATGCCGATTTTTCCGTCGTCGGTCAGCATCGGTTGCCGCCCGGCCGCGCTCAGGTCGTAGATGCTAAGTCGGCGGTGCCCCAGTACCGCCTCAGAGAACCTGTGCAGGCCCTGACCGTCCGGACCGCGGCGCTCGAGAGCACGGGTCATGCCGGCGACAATGTCTGCTGCTCGGGATGAGTTCGATCCCACCACGCCGGCGATGCCACACATCTCAGGCTCCCCTTTGACCGCGATTAATACGCGCGTCCGACATTAAAAGAATCCGCGCCCTCGCGGAGGAGTCTCGCTCCGAGTGTGCGGATTTCGAGCGCGAGTATCAGGACTCACGGCCACCGCCTGTGCACGCGCCCCCGCTGACCTCATGGCGAGCGCCTCTCGGAGAAGTCGGCCAGCGAACTCGGTCGGGCTACGCCGCCAGAGGGATGATCCATCCTCACGTTTGTGCCTTGTCGTGCGCCACAAGGCGGTAAGTGTCCATCCAGCCAACCGCGACGGCTGGCCAGGTATAGCGGTCGAGGACCTCCGCGCGCGCCGCTGCCGCGAGGCGGGAGGCCAAACCCGGTTCCTCAAAGAGGCGTATCGCCGCAGCGGCTAGCGCCGCGTCGCCGCCGCGTGGGATGAGTAAGGCCGTCACCCCATGCCGCACGATGTACGGAATTCCGCCGGCATCACTAGACACGATGGGAAGGCCGCATGCAGCCGCCTCCAGTATGGAGCTGGGCATATTATCGATATCCGGAGCATTCAAATACACATCCGCCTCGCCGTAAAGTATCGCCATGCGATCTGGGCGCACTGCCCCGTAGAATGTGACGTTTCGAAGGTTGAGATGTTGGACTTCTTTTTGTAAACGGGCGCGGAGCGGACCGTCGCCTGCCACCATGAGCCGAGCCTCCGGCATCCTAACCTGGATCCGGCCGAAGGCGCGCAGCACACAACTCACATTGTAGTGCTGCTCGAAGCCGCGGTTGCTCAGGAATAGCGGCCGCAATGAATCGCGTTGGCGATACGGTAACTGCTCGATCTCGACAAAGTTCGGCACGGCCTTGGCCTTGAGACCGTGGCGCGCGAAAACGCCCACTAGGTAGTCCGACGGGACCACGATGAGGTGGGCTAGTCGCATCAGCGGCACGGCGGTGCGCCAGTGGGTAAGGTGATCGTCTGCCTCACCGCTTCGATAGTTTAGTATCACCCCCTTGCGAAACAGTCGGCCTACCAGCATTGCCGGTACTGGAGCGAGCAGGAAGCTCCAATAGCTGGCGGAGAAGGCATGCACCACGTCCATGCGCGGCACCCGACAGAGCAGCGACAGGCCGTAGGCGAATGAGGTGACGATCGTCCGGACGTACTTTACACGCTGCAAGAGGTGTAGTGGCTTCGACAGGCGCGGGTTTATCGGGAGGAAGCTCATCTCAAGCTCCCGGCTCCTCGATAGCCGTGTGAGTAACCGGTGGGCCTGTACTGCCTGGCCGCCCACAAGGTCGGGCGACGGGCCTACAATGCAGACGCGGATTGGGCGCATCCGATTCATCCGCGCACCATGATGCGATTGTCCGAATTCATTATTACGAGCCTCACATTCGAGCATCCTGAAGCTGTCAAACATTCAGGAAGATAGCGTCTGCCGCTAGACAAATTGCGCCACCTTTTCTGTTGGTAGAAGTGTTGCTGCAGGACGAACACGAGTGGAATCCAGAATTGTTTGTGACCCTTGCCTTCCTGAGGCGGCGGTTCGAGATCCTGCGTGACACCCGATACGTGGTGCTCCCGTTGGGCGAAGCTGTTGGTAGTCTGCGACGCGGCACACTTCCACTTCGCAGCGTCGTGCTCGCATTTAACGATAGTTTACATAATTTCTTTGCAACCGCCGGAATTAGGGGTGGTGTCCAATGCGGTTGATCTGAGTGCAATCAGATTCCGTGCGAGAAGTAACCCCGGGCCAGCATTCTTGGTCAACTAGCATTTTTGAATCGCACTATAATATAGCCTGTGTTTTGCGGGCGCTCGCGCTGATTCAAAAACGGTGGCCGGATGCATTGCTGACTGTCGCCGGCGATGGGCCTCAGCGCGAGCAATTGCGGCAACTCGCGAGAGACCTCTCGCTTCGCAACGTTCGCTTCGTCGGTCGCGTACCTCCGGAGCACATGCCGGCCCTGTATGACGAGCAC
>WNGQ01016216.1_pt2 | contig 13137 bp, 15 predicted proteins | sample 5407661 | NCBI WGS metagenome assembly WNGQ01 (sample SAMN13153382, study PRJNA577476) | soil metagenome | isolation source: 60 cm soil or saprolite under Garry oak tree replicate 2 | place: USA:California | collected 2016-06-15
CGCCTCCGCGTTACAACGAGGCTTCGCTGGTCAAAGAATTAGAAGAACGCGGGATCGGCCGACCGTCCACGTACGCCGCTATTCTCACCACCATTCAGGAGCGGCAGTACGCGCAGAAGCTGGCTGGCAAATTCACTCCCACCGAGATTGGACTGGTTGTGACCGACTTGCTGGTCGAAAACTTCCCCGACATTTTCGACATTTTGTACACGGCACGGTTGGAAGAGGACCTCGACCAGATCGAAGAAGGTAAAGAGAAATGGACCGATACTCTCGCTGACTTCTACAAAAAGTTCCAAAAGGATCTCCGCTATGCCGAAAAGCATATGGAAAACATCAAGCGGATGGAGAAGCCCACGGACGAGAAGTGTGAGCGCTGCGGAGCACCGCTCGTGATCAAGTGGGGCAAGCACGGATCGTTCTATGCGTGCAGCACTTACGATAAGGAAGATCCGAACACTTGCACGTTTACGAAAGAAAATCCAATCAATCTGCCTGATCTGGACTCGGCCGACATGCAGGAGACTACGCAGGAGGAATATTGCGAGAACTGCGGCCGCGTAATGGTTTTGAAGCGCGGGCGCTTCGGACAATTCATGGCTTGCACTGGATATCCGGACTGCAAGACCACGCGGCGGCTGGATCAAGGCAAGAAAGTTCCAGACATTCCGCTCGATGAGCCATGCCCGAAATGCGGTCGGAATATGATGATCCGCCACGGACGCTACGGCGAATTCACGGCTTGCAGCGGGTATCCGGAGTGCAAGTACGTGAAGCAGAACTATATCGGCGTGAAGTGTCCCGAGTGCAAGGATGGCGAACTCGTCGAAAAGCGGGCGCGCAAGGGCAATACATTTTATGGATGCGGCAATTATCCCAAGTGCAAATTCACCTCTGCGCACAAGCCGATTGCGGAAAAGTGTACGAGTTGCGGCAACGAATATCTGGTTTTGAAGAACTTGAAGGCCGGCACCGTAGTCGCCTGCCCGAACAAAGAGTGCGATTATGAGCGGCCCGCGCCAGCGGAAGAAGCCGCAGCGACTTCGGCATAGATTCTCCGGCGGGGGAACACGCCTACGACAACAAAATGGCGGCCCAGGCGCTTAATGCAACTGGCACTTTTTTGTCTTTTTGTGCGGCATGGCACGTCACAAGCACCGAGCAAAGCAATCCCTAAAACCCAAATTGTTCTCCGGGCACGGGGACGCCTTTGCCGGATCCGGAGCGCTCCGGACCTGGCACGGCCATCATCGTGAACGGTGCGCCGTATCACCGGGGTGGTGCGACCAGCTGCTGCCGCCCGCCAGAAGGGTGTGCTGGGCTTGGACACTGTGGCCCGGAGAATCGGTTTCATCATGCATCTGCACTCTGATCACACGCTGGGATTGCCGGACGTCATGCTGACGACATGGATTATGGGGAGAAAAGAGCCGCTTACCATCGAGCGACTCCCGGCTGCGATCAGGCGCGCACAGATGAGTGCCGGCAAGCAGGAAGCGAAGAGCAATTGCTGAAAGAAGTGCGACAGGCTTACAAGGGAAAAGTGGTCGCGGGTCACAATCTCGAAATTTACTGATGCGCAGGGATGGCATGAGTTTCTAAGGCAACCCCGAACAACGTTCTGAGACCAGTTATAATTTCGCGGAGGAAATTATGGCCAAGAAACCTACGGTAGCTGATGCCCAACTGATTCTCCAGCTTTACGATCTGCGCCGCGAAACAGAAATGCGGAAGGCCCGGCATTGGTGGGGTGCCGAATTTTTCCCGCAGAGCGCTGACGAATTCCTGCGAGTCTCCCAAGCCGCCGGTACGCAAGAGAACAATTGGCTGCGGCAGGCTCTTGGCTACTGGGGTATGACCGCTTCGTTCGTCCTAAAGGGCGTTCTGAACGAAGAGCTTTTTCTCGAACCGGCGTTTAGCGGTGAAATGTTTCTAATCTTCGCTAAAGTGCAACCCATCCTGAAGGAATTGCGAGAGAAGCTTGGGGACCCACAAGCTTTCCATAATCTGGAAGAGGTGGCCACGCGCACCAAGTATGGACGAGACCGCCTGCAACTTTTGGCCAAGCGTGTCGAGATGATGCGGCAAAAGAAAGCCGAGCGACAAGCCGGGTAAGACCAATCTGGCGGTGCTTCCAGACATGTGTCCCAGTCCTTTTCTAAGGCTAACCATCATCTGATATCCTAGTCAGCTGTGCGGATGATCTGGTGGTTCCTGATCCTAGGTGTGAGTACCCTGGTCGTGGTGTGTGTCGCCATGGCCCTATACATGAGGCTGCATCGCCGCTTGAAGGACTTACACGCGTCCCAGGAAGGATCGTTGGGCGAAGAACGCGGGCCTCAATCCGGCACAACTGAATAATGATCGGGCGTCGCCCATCCAAGGAAATTTCATGATAAAACCGGCAATTCAGGCATTAGGTGCCTCGCAGGGACGCAGCGTCGAAGTGGCGCGACAAATAGCCTTGGTTGTCGGAGCCAGTTTCTTCGTGGCGCTGTGTGCGCGAATTACTATCCCTCTACCTTTCACGCCGGTACCGCTGACCGTGCAAAACTTTGGCGTGCTGCTGGTGGGAATGTTGCTGGGGAGCAAGCGCGGTTTCGCGGCGCTGCTCCTTTATCTCGCGGAAGGTGCGATCGGTCTCCCGGTGTTCAATCCTGTCGGTCCCGGTGGACTCGCGCAGTTAATGGGTGCGACCGGCGGATTTCTGCTGGCCTACCCTCTCGTGGCAGGCTTGACCGGGTTCGTCATGGAACGCGGGCAAAAGAGCTTTGCCCGAGCTGCGGCCGCGGGGTTGCTGGGCGAGGTTGTTCTTTTCACCGGAGGCTTAACGTGGCTAGCGGTGCTGACTCACTCCGTGTCGCAAGCGCTGCGCTGGGGGCTTTATTGGTTTGTTTTTGCGGAAGTGATCAAAGGGATGATGGCGGCCGCGCTGGCTACGCGACTTCGGCATAGTCCGGAAGTTCAGGCATGAGCAGATTGGATTCCGACAACATGACAGTTGTTTCCGAACAAGAGCAGGGAGTCTCTCGCGGTAATAAGTCGAGAGAAGCGCGCGAGATCACGGTGGCGCATAGCCCGGACTCGGACGACGCATTTATGTTCTACGGTCTGGCTACCAATAAAGTCCGCGTGTCCGGCTTGCGTTTTACCCACACGCTTTGCGACATCGAGACGCTTAACCGCAGAGCTCACGACGGCGTCTACGATGTGACGGCGATTTCTTTTCATGCTTATCCGTACATTCAGGAGAACTACGCTCTATTGTCGAGCGGCGGAAGTGTGGGCGAAGGCTACGGCCCGATGGTCGTGGCCAGCCGGGCTTTCACGGCGAGCGAGATCAAGAAAAAGCGGATTGCCGTGCCCGGGACGCTGACTACGGCATATCTGGCGCTCAATCTTTTTGCCCCGGGGGTTGAGACCGAGGTTGTTCCCTTTGATCAGATTATTCCGCAGGTGCTCGAGGGTAAGTATGAGGCTGGGCTCATCATCCACGAGGGCCAGCTCACTTATGACAAGTCGGGATTGCACCGCATCGTGGACCTTGGAAAGTGGTGGCAGAAGGTTACGGGCCTGCCTTTGCCGCTAGGGGGCAACGCAATCCGGCGCGCTCTGGGGCCACAACTCATGTCGTCCGTTTCTACCGCGCTGCGCGACAGTATCCAATACGCTCTCGATCATCGCGAGGAGGCGCTCAGCTATGCCATGCAGTTCGCTCGCGATCTTGATGCTCAGCTCGCCGACAAATTTGTCGGGATGTATGTAAACGAGCGCACCCTCGACTACGGTCCGGAAGGCCGCGAGGCGGTTCGGCGGCTGCTCGATATGGGGCATAAGGCGGGGATCATTGGACCGGAAGCGCGGGTGGATTGGGTTGGGTGAGCGCTGCTGGCTCCTAGCTTCTGGCTGAGACCTTACGGTCTTCGGATCAGGGTTACAGCCGCTCTTCTGCTGTATTCCTAAAGCGCGAATTGCCGTAGCCACGTCTGCGATTTGCTTAGTAGCTAGGAGCTACAAGCGATTCCTTAGAGGAGCACGACTTGACCGGCACTCCTAACAATTCCGATGTTGCCCAAACGCTATTGATCGACGCCGATGACACGCTTTGGGAAAACAATATTTATTTCGAGCGGGCGATCGCTCGTTTTATTTCTTTTCTGAATCATCACGAGTTTTCTGCTGAACAGGTACGAGAGGTGCTGAATGATGTGGAACGAGAGTGCATCGTAAAGCACGGCTACGGCCTGCACAGCTTTGCGCACGCATTGGTAGAGACATTCGAGCGGCTCAGCGCCCATCCCGTTACTCCCGAGCTGCACGCGCAGATCCACAGCTTTGCGCACACCGTTGCCGATCATCCCGTGGAAATTTTGCCGGAGGTGCCTGAGACTTTGCAGTATCTTTCTGCGCGGCACCACCTCATCCTGATGACCAAGGGCGCGATCGCCGAGCAAACCGGGAAGGTGGAACGGTCGGGATTGAAGGAGTATTTCTCGGCGCTCGAAATCGTGGCTGAGAAAGATGTGGGTGCATACTCGTGCTTGATGGAGAAATACGAACTTGCGCACGATTCTACTTGGATGGTGGGAAATAGTCCGAAGTCCGATATCAATCCTGCGCTTGCCGCGGGCCTCCACGCCGTCTTTGTGCCGCACGGGAGCACTTGGATTCTTGAACATGAGGAAGTGAATACAGCGCCGCCGTCGCAGCGATTGCTTATCGTTGGACAATTTGCGGAGTTAAAGGAACATTTTTAAGAGGCGTTTGACTTCCCTGCTGCGCGCCGCAATTGCTCGGATATGCGCACAGGACGAAAACCGAATTCGTACTCGAAACGCGTGGCATTCAATAATTGTGGATTTCCCACGGCATTTCCGGTTCCCACTCTCAGCGTGATGTTCGGGTTCAGCCGCTCCAGCTCGTGCTTCAAATCTGCCACGCACACGGATTCACAGCACGCGTTGTAAACCGCATGCTTCGTTGGTCCCGCATGCAGTAGAGTAAGCAGCATCTTCGCGACATCATCTACATGGACAAGCAAGAGTCGCCCTGCAGCTCTGAAGGGGACAATAACCTCCCGGGGCTCTTGGGTTCCGAGATGCTCGAAAATCTCGCTTCTCCAGGCGGACGACTCGGATTGCGCACCGGGACCGACCACTCGCCCGATACGAAGGCTCACGAAATCCAGCGCGTGTTGTTGCCGATAGGCCTCTCCCAGTCGCTCGATGTATAGCTTTGCTGCACCGTAGAGATGTTCCGGGTAGGCGTGGTGCTCCTCCGAAACACACTCTTCCAGCGAATGTGTTCCATAGATGCTCAGGGAGCTGGCGAATACGAAACGGCGCACGGCAAACTGCCGGGCCATCTCCAGCAGATTGAGGCCGCCGTCGATATTTACTCGCGTTGCCAGGAGTGGGTCGCGTTGCGCCGCGGTTGGCAAGACGGCAGCCAAGTGAATGATTCCGTCGACTGACTCCGTGGCAAACAACTTCCGTACTTGTGCGGAGTCGGCAAGGTCGCACTGCAAATTCCGGCGTGAGCGGGCAGAACTAAAATGCGGTGCGTGATCATTCGCCTGATCCACAGAAAGAATACGATAACCTTCCGCCTCGAGAAGCGCGCATACGGATCGACCCATGAAACCGCGCCCGCCTGCGACCAGCACTGAAGCACCCCTGTGCACTTGCGCCATGTCCGATCTACCTTGCCCTCAATCGGCGACCAGAATCCAACTCGTAAACTCTTTCAGGCTAACGTCACAGCACCAAACTAACCAACAATCCACACTCGCGGCGTGCATTTCCTGCGTGATACGCTCATTCTGCTCTGGTTTTTTTTCGCTGACCACTAAAAGGTGGCAGTACAGATTAACAATTTCCGGCGGCTTCTGCGCACGGTAGAAGCGCTCTCTGAACTCGGACCCGAGTTGACGGGCGAGCAGGAGTTCAGTGAAACTTCGCGGCGCATGCTCTCGGCCATCATCGAAGCGGCAGGCGCGCGCGAAGGTGCGCTGTTTCTCTTCAGCGAGAAGCCGACCGCTCTGACCTCGGCCGCAGCCCAGGGATTCGCCCTGCTGCCTGAACCCTCCTTCATCCCTCTCCTGCCCAAGCACGTGCACGCGCTGACCGCCGCGCGCGGGCCAATCGTCCTGAATCCTTCCACGTATTCAGTATTCCTGAGTTCTAACGGCAATGTGGCGCCCGAGCTTTTCAGGTGCCTGGCTCCGCTGAAGGCCACGGGCAAGCTCGCCGGTGTCGTAGCGCTGGGCCGACGGCCCGGAGACGCGATTTACGAAGATGCGGATCTCGACGCCATGGGATTGCTGTGCAGCTATGTCGCGCTGGCCGTTCACAATCACACGCTCACGCAGACGGTTGCTCAGCGCGTCTCTGAAAATCTGCGCCTGATGGCGTCACTGCACGGTTTCTACGACAACGCCCTGGAGGAATCAGGCGAAGTCGCCGCCTTGCGCAGTGCAGGGTATTTGCATGATATTGGAAAAGTTGCCGTTGATCGCCGACTCTTCGGCAAGCCTTCGGCTCTTGATCCCGAGGAGTTTAGGGAGATGGCCGACCATACGGTGGTCGGCCACCAGATCGTCAGCAGCGTGCAGTTTCCGTGGCCGAAGATTCCCGAGATCGTGCGCTGGCATCACGAGCGCAGCGACGGCTCGGGCTATCCAGATGCTTTGGCCGCCGATGAACTACCCATGCCGGTGCGCATCGTGGGGCTCGCCGATACGTTCGACGCCATGACCAGCACTAGACCTTACCGCCAACCCTATTCCGTCGGCGCTGCGCTCAGTGAGTTGGTGCGCATGGCGCCGCAGAAATACGATCCCAATGTTGTGCATGGGTTGCTGATTCAGATGCGCCGTGACGCTATAGGAAGCAATCGTACGCCCTTGTTGGCAGACCGCATGACGGTGAACATCGCGGCCAGCGATATTGATCATCTTGCAGCGACATTGCAGCACAAAGTTTCACATGGGAAGCTTTATCTGACGTAGCTGGTTTGTAGCTTCTAGCTCCTAGCTCGTAACTCATAGAGTTGGCGTCGCAGGGCTACGGCTTCGGCCTCGTACGGCTCCTCACCGAGCCTTGAACTTAGGAACTAACCCCTTTCAGACCGAAACTTTTTCTGCCTCCGGGGTTGGTAATGGAGACGTCTTGGCTGGCCGTTTGTCCGGGGGGTCCCGATGCGATTGCGCCGCACGCGGCTGGTTGTTTCCGTGCTTTGCCTGATCCTGGCCTATGCTGCCCCGCAACTGCTGGCAGGGAAAAAGGACAAGCCACCGGAAGCCACTCAGAACGAGCGAAAGCGTGCGCTGCATGCCCTCAACCGTCTCACCTTCGGTCCCCGTCCGGGAGACGTCCCCGCGGTGTTGAACAGGGGCGTAGACAAGTGGATCGACCGGCAGTTGCATCCTGACAAGATCAACGACAAAGCGCTGGAGACGCGCCTCGCACCCTTCCGCACATTGCGCATGGATGTTCACGAAATTCTGGACAATTTCCCAGACCAGCGGAGAGCCCGGGAGGTGATGGAAGGAAAGCGTTCGATGCCGTCCGATCCCGCGCAGCGCGCAGTTTATCAGGTGCTGATCGCGCGTCTCGAGGAGAAGCAAGAACGCAGGGCCGACGGCGGCGGCACGGGGGCGGCGTCAGATGGCCATGGCGCCCACGCCGACAACCGTGGCTTCAGTTCCCCGGCCGCTGCGGGCGAGCACACTGATCCGCCCACCGATACGAACCCTTCGGCTGATAAGACGGGCGAAACCAGGGGCCGTGCGGATAGCTCAGGAAGCGCCGCCATGGCCGAAGGCAATGCCAATACGGCAAACGCGAACAATACCGACAACTCCAATGCTGTCGCGGCGCCGGAAGCTAACCATGCAGCAGGGGTGTTCGCGGAAATGAAGCCAACACCTGGGCAAGATGCCGAGGCCCGGAACCGCGAAGACCGTCTCTACGCAGACCTGAAGGTTCGACAACTGATCGACCTTCCTCCTAATCAGCGTTTTAAGCAAGTGCTCGAGATGTCGCAGCAAGAGCAGCGTGCCTTGGCCGACTCCCTGCGAGGCGGAAAAGGGCAGGAATTTCTCGAGGGCATGGATGCGAAGCAGAAAGAAACCTTGCTGGCAATGAGCGCCCCGTTGCTTATTGTTGGGGAAGAACTCGCGGAAGCCAAGTTGATGCGAGCAATCTACAGTGATCGCCAACTTGAAGAGATGATGACTGACTTCTGGTTCAATCACTTCAATGTGTTCATCGGCAAAGGTGCTGACCGGTTCCTGGTGACGGTCTATGAGCGCGACGTCATACGTCCGCACGTGTTGGGCAACTTCGAAGACCTGTTGGTTGCGACAGCAAAGAGTCCGGCAATGTTGTTCTATCTGGACAATTGGATGAGCGTGGGGCCGAACTCGCTGGTGGCGAGCGGCGTTCCGTCACGGCCAATGAGACCGTACGGTCCTTACCGCCGCCGGTATCCTGGTCGTTTTCCACCGCCAGGTCGCAATCCAAATGCACGCGGCAAGCGCAACAGCGGACTGAATGAGAACTACGGCCGCGAGTTAATGGAATTGCACACGCTCAGCGTGAACGGCGGATACAGCCAGCGGGACGTCACCGAAGTTGCCAAGGTCTTCACCGGTTGGACGATTGACAAACCAGAGGAGGGCGGCGGCTTCAGGTTCGATCCGCGGATGCACGAGCCGGGATCGAAGTTTGTCCTCGGCCACAAAATCAAGGATAAGGGCGAAGGCGAAGGGCGCGACGTGCTCCACTTGTTGGCGACCAGACCCCAGACTGCACACTTCATCTCACTGCAACTGGCGCAGCGTTTTGTGGCCGATGATCCCCCTGACGCTCTAGTCGACCGGATGGCGAAAACCTTTTTGAAGAAAAAGGGCGACATCCGCGAAGTGCTGAGCACGCTTTTTCATTCGCCTGAGTTTTGGGCTGAGGGCGCCTACCGTGCCAAGGTAAAAACTCCGCTTGAATTTGTGGCTTCCGCCGTACGTGCCACCGGCGTGGACGTGACGGACGCAATGCAACTGACCCGGCAATTAAACAACATGGGCATGGCCCTTTACGGCATGCAGCCTCCAACGGGTTATTCCATGAAGGCGGAGACTTGGGTGAATTCGAGCGCACTGCTCGGCCGCATGAATTTTGCCGTCGCGCTGACCAGCAGCAAAGTTCGAGGGGCTAAATTGGATTCGACGCAACTGATGCGGAACGGACCTCCGCCCACGGATGCGACTCAAGCACTGGCTGCACTGGAGAACGCGCTGCTGGCCGGCGACGTGTCGAAGCAAACGCACGATTCAGTGGCGGCTCGGCTGAAAGATCCCAAGATCAGTCAGCGTAAGGTGGACGATCCCATGCGGCCCGCTGACATAAGTACGATTGCGGGCTTGCTACTAGGCTCGCCGGAGTTTCAGAGGAGATAGCTGCTGAGCGTAGAGACGTAGCTTGCTGCGTCTTTCTTGGCGCGGAGGCAGCGTACCAAGCTACGTCTGTACCGGAAACTTTATGGGAATTACACGCCGGATATTCCTTCGCAATGGTGTTCTTGCCGTCGTGGGCACGGCGGCTGTGCCCAGCTTCCTGACTCGCGCTGCCTTGGGCGCAGGGGGTTCGAACACCCATAACAAACGCCTGGTGGTAATTTTCCAACGAGGGGCCGCAGATGGCTTGAATATTGTTGTCCCACACGGCGAGCAGCAATACTACGCAATGCGCCCGAACATTAATATTCCTCATAAAGCCGTGCTCGACCTCGATGGCTTTTTCGGACTGCATCCTTCGTTGGGGCCGTTCCATCCTTTATGGCGGCAAGGTCACTTGGCGATTGTGCATGCGGCAGGATCTCCCGACACGACACGTTCGCACTTCGACGCCCAAGATTACATGGAGTCCGGCACTCCGGGTATCAAAGCTACCGAGGATGGTTGGCTTAATCGTTGTTTGCAGGCGCTGCCGCGGCCATCAAAGAAGTCGGCGTTTCGCGCCATCGCTCTAGGTCCGTCATTGCCGCGGATCTTGAGCGGCGCCGAGCCGGCAGTGGCGTTGAATAGTATCGACGATTTCACTATCGGAGGCCGGAGCCAGAAAGCGTCGTCTCTGGCCAATACATTCGAGGCCATGTACGACCATTCTCTGGACGCGATGTTGCACGGCAGCGGCGAACAAACTTTCGACGCGATGAAGATGCTGAAGTCCGCCGATCCGGCCAAGTACAAGCCCGCGCCCGGAGCCGACTATCCGCGAGGACGCTTCGGCGACAGCCTGCGCCAGCTCGCTCAACTCATCAAGGCGAATCTCGGCGTGCAAGTGGCATTTGCTGACATCGGGGGATGGGATCACCACGTCAATGAAGGATCGACCGAAGGCCAAATTGCTAATGTGCTGCGTGAGTTCTCGGAATCACTGGCGGCTTTCTGGACTGACCTCGGTGACCTGGGCGAAGACACGGTCATTGTTACAATGTCCGAATTCGGCCGCACCGCCCGCGAAAACGGCAACCGCGGCACCGACCACGGCCATGCCAATGTAATGTTTGTTCTGGGTGGCGTTAACCACGGACTTTCGCCAAGTGCTGGGTGAAGCCGTCGCCCGCCACATGGAGAACAAGAATCTGAATGAGGTGTTTCCGCGACACGAGAATCAGTCCTCAAAGTTCCTGAAGCTTCTGGGATAAGCTCCGCAACTGAATCTTTTCAGACCGCTGTCCTCGCCGGAAAGCGCCGCCGTAGCGCTGTAACCCGGGAACTGTCGGCTGCGGCGAGGATCCTCTCCGCCATGCCCGCCAGAAATGTGACCCGCAAGAGCACTATCGCGATCACGAGATTCAGCCAGGCGTTCGGGCCCCAGTGTCCTCGCCACGCAAGTTGCAGCGACGAAGAGAACGGCGCCAGATAAGAAAATAGGCCCCTGACAGCCATCGGGACCGAGGGACCCCTGCACGTTCTCAAACGGATGCACGGGGAAACTCAGGAGGGCAAGCAAGCCCGTTTTCCATTTTCTGGGCGGCCCGCGTGAACGCAAGCGCCCGCAATGACCAGAGAACATCAAGTGGGGAAGAGAGCGGTGATAAGAGAAAACCACAACAAGGGATGAGACGAGCTTCGAGTAAGCAGTTCGGGAATAACATCGGACCGTCGACATCCGGAGCCACACAGGCGAGGTGATCAGGGCGCGGTCTCTCTGCTCTAGGTCGAAGCAGTTTGCGAAAAACATCCGGTGAGAAAGTGAGTAACCGGACTCATGAGCTTTGGCCGGTCAAGATGTTAAATTTCAACCAGCACGTCGCCACTTTCAATCTTGAGCGGATACACCGCGACCTTCGCGCTAGGATTGTGCGCAGCCTCGCCCGTCTTCGGATCCCATTGCCAGCCGTGCCATGGGCAGACGAGCTTGCTGCCTTCGATCATTCCCTGCCCCAGGGGCCCGCCGCGATGCAGGCATACGTTGTCCATGGCGCTGATTGTGCCGTTGACGTTGGCGATACAGACTACTTTGTCGCCGCAGGGAAATTCTTTCGCTTCGCCTTCGCCGGGGAGCTCGGATTGGGTGGTGAGTTTGGTGAAGTTAGACATGGTTGTGGATGAGCACTCAGCGTTCCGCCCCTCAGGGCTTCGTTCGAACACTCCAGTAAAGTAAGGACCCGCCGCAGACCACCAGTGGCTGAATGCTGATTGCTGACTCAGATCCTTCGCTTCGCTCACGCTCGCTAAGCGCGGTCATTTTGGCTGCAGCGTCTGCGCGATCATTACCTGACGCTTAAAGTTCTCCACCATATTTGGATCAAGACGAACCTCGGTGGGCCTTTTGGCCAGGGTCATGGTGTCGATCTTGTCTTGCAGCTTGAGCAGCGCGTAGAAAAGATTTTCAGGACGCGGCGGGCAACCGGTCACGTAAACGTCCACGGGGACAATTTTGTCGACACCCTGCAGCACCGCGTAAGTATTGAACGGCCCGCCTACCGACGAGCATGCGCCCATCGAGATCACCCACTTAGGGTCAGGCATCTGGTCGTAGATGCGTTTGACCACGGGCGCCATCTTGAGCGTCACGGTGCCGGCAACGATCATCAGGTCGCTCTGCCGTGGGCTGGGACGAAAAACCTCTGACCCGAAGCGCGCGATATCAAAACGCGCCGTGGAAGAGGCGATCATCTCAATGGCGCAACACGCCAGGCCGAAGGTCATCGGCCAGACGGCCGATTTGCGAGCCCAGTTGAAGACGTAATCGACCGTGCTAATCAGGAAATTCTTTTCAAACTTGTTTTGCAGCCAGCCCATTGGGCACCCTCAGTCGCTAATTATAGTTCTTAAGTGCGGAATCCAGCAGCGAAAAGCAGCTGGGACAGGGCGGCCGTGACGGGTGTCAATCCTCGCATCAGCTCGAGGGCACCCGTGCTCGTCTATCGCGGAGACCACCTTCTCCTCGAGTTGCCTCTGCCGCTCGAAGAACACGCCCAACGCCGCCCTGCGCCCATCAGAAAAGAAAAACTCCGAGGCCCGCATCTACACCTCTCCGGCCGCCCTGCTGCAACCAAAAGACCTAATTAACTCCTAATTAGCTCGGTCACTGCATCTTGGAGCGAGAAGCCTGGCAGGAGAGTTGTAAGTTCTGTGAATCCGCGATATTCGCGGCAGGATAAGCCGGCAACTGGTGCAGTGAAAATGTTCGCGAAATGCAGAAGACTTTGGGCTAATAGCCAGCGAGAGCGGTGGCTCCAACGTAGCTCGCCAGGACAGTCTGGACACTCTGTGACACTCTGCTTCAGCCTTTCAAACATGGCCTCTCCTTGTTAGTCTCGAGCGGTATGCGCTCAAGGGCGGCGGAGCGGTCCCACACCGTCCACCCAGCGGGAAAGACGCCAGGCTGGGACAAGGCTGAGAGTGGGGTTCGTGATTTGAGAATCGAAATCGTCCAAGGCGATATTACGAACAGGCCGACATAGACGCTATCGTCAATGCCGCGAACACCGAATTGATCCTAGGTTCTGGCGTGGCGGGAGCAATCCTCCGTCGCGGAGGAAGCGAGATTGACCGCGAAGGCCAAGCCAAAGGCCCGATCAAGCTTGGCGAGACTGCAATCACGGGCGCGGGCCGCCTGCCCAACA
>WNGQ01010926.1_pt1 | contig 13134 bp, 9 predicted proteins | sample 5407661 | NCBI WGS metagenome assembly WNGQ01 (sample SAMN13153382, study PRJNA577476) | soil metagenome | isolation source: 60 cm soil or saprolite under Garry oak tree replicate 2 | place: USA:California | collected 2016-06-15
ATCGATAACGATCGCCACGTCCATCTCGATATTTTCGACCGTGACCCACTGCCCTCCCAGGCGCACCTGCGTTACCAGGTTCGTCGTTGAGTAGAACGGGGCTGGCAGCACGCCGTCCTGCTCGACGACTGCGGTGCTCACATCCTCGGCATGCACCAGGACGGCGCCGAGCTGTTGCAGCTCAGAGATAATCAGTTCAAGGGTTTCAGTGTCGGGAGCCTCTATCTTGAGCCGGGTATAGCTGGTTTCAGTTTTATGTACGCCAACGCGCATCTCCTGCACATCGAAATTGCCGCCACGGTCCATAATGATGTCCCACGCGCGCGGTAAGGTCCAGGAGTCGATAATATGCCCACTCAACTCCACTACTTCATGCACTTTGCTCATCTGTTTGTTGTTCTCACTTTTTGCGGAAATGATTTCAGAGGTGATACTGTAATTACAGCTAGTGTAGTCTGCTTGTTGGCGATTGTCAACGATGAGGTAGGGTGCGAATGAGGCGAGCCGCAGCGGGTATCAAGGTAAGGGAAGATGATCGGCGATGGGGACGGGGGATATGGGGTGAAGGTGGGCAGGATCGGCGAGGGCAAGAGGGGAAATGGGGTGAGCATGGGCAGGGACAAGCCAGAAAGTGGGCAGGGACAAGCCTCTGCCCCTACTATACGGCGGCAAGGGATGTGCCGAGAGCAAGCATCCGTTGGGTTAGTATAGTAGGGGCAGAGGCTTGTCCCTGCCCACTTTCTGTGGCGACCTGCTACGTCGCTGTGGCGACCTGCACCATGCGCTCTGCCAGCCTAAGCAACTCTTCGCGCAATGCCTGTGGTTGGTGAATGACGAACGGCAGGTTGAGCGACATGAGATAGCGTGCCATATCGGCGATATCCTCGTATCGGCATTGGAATAGCACACCCGTTGGCGTTTCTGTTAGCGTTCCATAGGCAGAGGGAATTTTCTGCTGCAAGGTATATAATGCCGCTTGAAACTCTACTTCGATATGAATGCTGCCTGGTGCCCTACTATATTGTTCTTTCACATAGGCCCGGCAGTCAAAATCCTCTGCCCGCGTAAAGGATTCCTCCAGTATCTCTGCTTGCTTGATACGATCCATGCGAAATGTACGATGGTCCTGTCGCAAGCAGCAGTATCCCACCAGGTACCAGTGTCCTTCCCAGCCCACAATGCCGTATGGCTCAACTTTGCGCTGCGTGATCTGGTTGTTCAGCGAATGGTAGGTCATGGCGATTCGCTGCTGCTGTCCGATTGCTTGACTGACCGTCATGAGCAGCGAGACATCAGGCTGTGTTCCGTGTTGAGCGGAAAAGAAGAACAGGTGAGATGCAATGGCTTGCAGACGCTCACGAGCGCGCATCGGTAGCACACGTGAAACCTTAGCGAGCGCCCCTTCAATCGCCACCGATGACTGTCCAATCTCTAGCCAGGAGGTTCCCAACAGACCCAGCATGATCGCCGTGGCCTCCTCCTCTGTAAATAGCAGTGGTGGCAGTTTAAAGCCTGGTCGCAGGCGGTATCCGCCATATCGGCCAATGTTTGCCTCGACGGGAATACCCACATCCTGGAGGTGTGTGATGTAGCGTCGCACAGTGCGTACATCCGTCTCCAGGCGAGCGGCTAACTCCGGGCCGGTGATAAATGGCTTGGATTGCAATAATTCCAGTACTGTAAGGACGCGACTGGTTGGATGGTACATAACAAACACCTCCAGACACTTGATTTGCCTCATAGCTACAGTATATCCTGAAAGGAGGACCGTTACGGTCCTCCTTTCAGGATATACTGTAGCTACCGCATTGTAGAACAGGGCTGCGTAATACTCTTTGAAATTGTCGTCGACGTTTTGCTTGCCGATCTGGAAGGCCAGCATGCGCAGATGTACCGCGAGAGCATAGGCTTTCATAAGCGCCGGATTGCTTGACTGGAATTTGCCTGGCAGGTGATGGACCTGACTGAAGCGTGAGATGCTGCACAGAGCCTGCTCCATCTCCAGGCATTCTTGCAGTGTCGCATCATCTTTGGTCAGCAACTGCAGGCGGATGACCGAGTCCAATCCGACAAAGTCGCGCAGGATATGCCCCTGCTTGGTGCCTTGAAAATCGATCATCCAGATGTGCCCATCATCATCGACCAGCAGATTATGCTCGTTAAAATCCCCGTGCGTCGGGCTGGTATAGGTCGGGAACGAAAACTGATGGCCGTTCATGAAACGCAGTGGGTTCTTCAGTTGCTGCTGATGCGGGAGCTCCTGGAAATACAGGTGCTCCTGGTCGAAACCACCCACGGTGGGCAGGCGCTGAAGAGCATTCGCCAGCTTCTCCGGGGTCAGGTGCAGCACGTTTTTGTAATCTTCGGTCAGATCAACCAGTCGGCGGCGACTCTTGTTGGCGTACCAATCGTTGCAGGTATTGAGGAAGACACCATCCACTGCCTGCTTAATCTGCGCGATATCGCTGCGCCGGTAGAATGTGCCGAAGTCTTCTAGTTCATCACTGGCCCCCAGAAAAGTATAGATGATGCCGCCGAGCAGAGAGGTACGCCGCACGCCATGTACGCTGGTGCAGCGTTTACCGCCAACCAGCGGCTCAACGTATTCTTTGAAGCTCTCGTATTCTTGCAGGATGCGGCGAGCGCTGCCACATTTCACGACCACCGAGCCGCCCCCACCGATGCTGGTATAGAAGGGGCGTACCTCAAGCACCACGGTCCCACTACGGCCAGCCGCCATCGGCTTCACCAGGATGCTCTCCGCCTGGTAAAAGAGGCGTCGCAGCAAATCATCCAGCTCGCTGGCGACCCTCTTTTGCATCGTGCTGCGCGTAGATGACACCCGCAGAGGTCTCTTCTCGTCCACGCGATCCAGTTTCAGATTGCCTATCACTCCTTCGGGACCACTCACCCCTGACCAGCGGATGTCCGTGGTGAGATTGATAAGCACATCTTTGCTAAAGACGCGCTCTACGTCATCGAGAAAGGCGTGTGCATTGAAGCGTTGTTTGAAGATGAAGTCGGCGACCTGCTTATCTCTAAATGCTTTGCGCATTTGTTCTTTGGTGCCATAGGCGGAAAGGATCACGACCTGGATCGCCTCGGTGAGACCGCGTGTATGGAGCTCTTCCAGCAGCTTTAAGCCATCGATGTTGCTCGTGTCGCCATCGTCCATGCGAATATCGAGGATCAGAACGTGATAAAAGTTGGTATCCAGGAGCTGGCGCGCTCTTGTGGTATCGGTTGCGGTGTCAACCTCAAAGCTGGCGTGTTCTAATGTCTCAACCAGCGCGTGATTCCAGTCGGCTCTATCTTCTACCACAAGGACACGTCTTTGTTTAATCATAAGGCATTCCTCTTTCTGCCGGTGAGGGCAGGTGCTTACGAGATGATATACGCTCAAGTGCTTGTTCGACTATAATGATGAGTTCAGATGTATCATAGGTTTTATCTGCCGCGTCCTCGACTCCCCGGAGAAACAGCGCGCGCATCATGGCGGCGGGAAGCGATGTAGCGAGAACTACAACATGATGTCTAAGTGAGAGTAGTCGCATAATCAGCAGGCGCTCTGCGCGTTCAATACTGGGACATCCCACCAGTATGAGAGCGAATTTCTGCTGTTTGAGCGCCTGCGAAAATACTTCATCGTAGCTAGCTAGTGTGGAAACCAGATAGCCGGCTGATCGCAAGGCTCTAGCGACGCATTCGCGCCAGTAAGCCTGGCGATCAATGACCAGTATCGGCAAGTTAGTCCGTATCATACGGTCTTCTCCTCAACTTTCGGCAAAAGCGCGCTAAACGTGGTTCCCTGGCCTGGTTCACTGCTAAGCTCCAGTTCACCACGATTTTTTAAGACATGGCGCCGGGCACTCCACAGTCCAAAGCCAGAACCGTGCTTGGTAGAAAAGAAGAGTTCGAAGATCTTTTCTTGCTGTTCTCGTGGGATGCCGATGCCTGTATCAATGACTTCTAATGCGACGTGGCGCCCGGCGTTGCGCGCGCGTAGTGTAAGTTTGCCGCCTTCGGGCATTGCCTGTATGGCGTTCATGATCAGGTTGCGCAAAGCGTATACAATCAGAGTCTGGATGACCTGTACTGCGGGGACATCATCGATAATCTCCAGGCTCACATCGATGTCGCCTGGTATCATAACACTGCTTTGGGCGTCCTCCAGAATGACGCGCGGAGGCAGCAGGATGAAGCGGTCGTGGTCATCCCAGTTGCCTAGCTCTGTTCTGAGGCTTTCACTCAGGTCCATCACTTTGCTTACTGCATGATCGATATAGTCCAGCTTTTCTGTAATGGCTACATTGTGGACATCCAGTCTGCGTAGTATCTCCTGAATAGCATTCACGTGCGAGCTAACCAGGCCGAGGTCATTCCCCAGGCGGTGGGTGATCTCGTAGGTGGATTGTCCGATGGAAATCATGGCCTCGGCGGCCTGATTGCGCTGTTTCAGCTCCTGGCGCTCCTGCGCGATCTCCAGGCGATAAAGGGTGCTGGCCAGTTGCTGGGCCAGTCCCGCAAAGAACTCTGGATCTTTGTCATGGAAGTGCGCCACGACCTCGTGTGTCAATTCAAGGTTGCCATAGTAGCGATTTTTAAACTTGATTGGCGTGATGAGCAGAGAGCGAATAGTCGGGTCCAGCGGACGTGCAGGATACTCGTCGGGGAGACGGGCATCAACGTCCTCAATCACTATCGTTCGGTGCTCTCGTGCTACTCTCCCGTTATATCCTTCGTCTAGCCCTATAATCCTGGTAGGCGGAGAATGACGAAAACCGGAGGCATACGTCACTTCCAGCACGCTTTGTTCTTCATTATAGCGCCGAATAACCACGGGGCTCTGGCTCAGCTCTTCTGCCAATCGCACAATCGTCTGGTACGCCGTTTCGAGTTGCGAGCCTTCGGTAATCTTGCCCAGTTCCTGCCCTGCTTCATACAGCAGGCGGAAGCGTTCCGCGAAATGCTTCTCGCGCTCATAGGCCTGCGCTTTTTTAATGGCGAGCACGGCCTGGCCCGCCAGCGTCTCCAGAAACTGCACATCCTCCTGCTTAAATGTGTGTTCATCAGGACTCTCGAAATTGAAGATGCCGATGGCCTTCCCTTCATCAAGAAGAGGAACGTCCAGTTCCGAGACGGTATCCTCAATCGTTTTCAGGTAGATGTCGCGCCAGGGGAGATCATGATGGACATTATGCACGAGGGCAGCCTGTTTGTTCTCCATCACCCAGCGAATGATCCCGGTCTGTGCTAGCGCGACGAACTGGTGCTGCATGCGAATATCCGTACGCGGCCCACTCGTGGCCGCGAATGTAAACACCTGCCTCTGCTCATTAAGCAGAAGAATGGATGAGTTTGCTGCTGGTACCTGTTCGTCTGCCAGCGCCAGAATAGTGTTGAGGACACCAGGGAGATCCGGGTTGGTGGCGTTGAGCTTGCTATCGATGTTGCGTAGTGTTTCCAGTTCGTGGATGCGCCGCTCGCTCAGACGCTCGAATGTGTGGGCGTTCTTGATGGCGATGGCCGCGTAGTGAGCCAGCCCCTCGAAGAGCACCTCTTGAATAGCATCGAAGCGCTGCGGCTGTCGGAAGTTCAAGAAGAGCACCCCGACGATGTTCTCCCCAACCCGTAGGGGAATCGCCGCTGTTGAACTGATCTGTTCTCGCTGCGAGAAGCGCCTCTCTTGCAGCGCGGAATCATCTTTGAGAAGCCGGGTGTACAGCGTCTCGCTCTCCCTCGCAAAGATGGCGTTTCCCTGTTCCAGCATGAGTAAGGAAACGCTGCCAGGATACGGAGGATAGCTGGCAGGGGAGGATACCGGGTCGAGCAAAATGCCCGCGTGGACCGCGGGCAGCACAAAGCGACGCTCATCGGCATCGTACCTGTAAAGGATAACCACGTCCGCTTTCGTGGCCTCTTTGATGCTCCCAACAATCGCCTGGGGTGTATTAGCCGATTCGAATTGCTGGGTCAGAATCTGCCCGGTTTCCTGCAACAGACTCAGGTTTTTGTACAGGCGAGCATTGTGTAGTGCCAGGGCTACGTGGTTGGCCAGCAGTTCCAGGATGAACTGATCCTCTTCGGTGTAGGCGTCGGGCTCAGGATGCTGAATGGAGAGCACACCAATTGGGTCGCCACGTAGCATAAGAGGGACATAGATGAACGATTCCAGCGGCCCAGTCCCCTGCTCAATGCTACCGATATCGAACTTCAGGTGCTCTTGACTCTTCTGACGGATGAACAGTGTTTTCTGGTTCTCGATCACATATTGACACGCACCCTCAAAGGCATGGTCAGGATCGTAGATCAAGCGATTTTCCACTGCCTGGTAGATATCCAGCGTCCTGCCCTGCGGTTGGTAGACCGCCAGCAGGAGGGCGTAGTTGGCATCGACGATGCTGCCGATGTGGTTTTTAAGCATCTTGAACAGCGTATCACTGTCCGACAATTCATGGTTGATGTCTTGCCCGATGCGCGCCAACTCTCGATAGCGCTGTTGCCGCCAGACACGCTCCACAAGAAACGAAATCTGGTCGGTGACAATCTGAAAGCACTCGTCATCACTCTCATTAAATGACAGGCATTCGCGAAACATGATGTACACGACGCCCAACGGAATCTGTCGACCCCGGATACGCAGAGGAAGGGTGACCAGCGCGCTGGCAGTGGGTATACTCTGAAATGGCGCTAGTATTTCTGGGGCGCATGGTACATGTGTAGTATGCTCTAGATCGTCAATCATGAGAATCTCGTGCTTCAGAAGTTCCCTGGCGAGATGTTCATCGCCTAGCACGCCGAAAACGTCCTGCAGATGTTGCTCTGAAGAGGTAACAAATGGCTCGATAAAGTTCCTGGTAATCGGGTTCATTGTACATATGACGCAGGCGTAAGCCTCCAGCCGTTTTTGTAGCGTCATCGCTACCCGGCTTACGACTGTGAGTACATCTCGGCTCTCCCCTATGCCCTGCACCAGTGCATCTAACAGGTCAGCCATGTTGGGGAAGATCTGCGATCTCATGCGTATCTCTCCATCCTGCACCAGCATATAGATTTATGATGTACGTTGTGCCATAAATGATATATGCTGCACCTTTAGTATCTGTCTACAATGATACGCTTCCAGATTTATGCATTGATAATGACGAGATTGCTGCTCATCAATATAGATGACGTGAGAGATGGTATGAAATAAAACTACCATTAGATGGATATTGTTTTTGAATTAGTAGGGCATTCATGCGTCATATATTTGGAGCGTTGCTTCATACAAATGAAGTGTAGCATAGCTTGTTCGGTCTATCTTATACAGAAAGCTCCTAATCTATTGATGGATAGGGCATAGCATTCTACATTCCTTACCTGCCGAAGGGTTTCGTTACTCAGTAGCATACTTTTTGACCATCGGTTCTACTCTGGGAGAGGCTAATGATCACAAAAAACCTTCCGCTGCCGCTTACCTACCGGGCAGAAGTCTTGACACAGGTAATGGCGGATATACAAGCGGGTGAATGTTGCTCACTTATCGGCATCGACAGTATCGGCAAGTCGAATCTGGGACGTTTCTTGCAGCGCCACGATGTGCAATATGCTTACTGGCACGATCATCTTTCCTGGATAATTTTGGTTGACGCCCACAGCCTCGTCCTGAGTGAAGAGAAAGCCGAATACAGCCTTGCCGAGCTGATGATCCAGCGCTTGATCGCGGAGGCTGGTCACCGCCAGCTAGCAGATGAATTTCTGACCTGGACTATCCTGCTTAAGGAGCGTCTTGCTGAAACCTCCAGCATCACCGTTGCCTTGCACGTTCTAGAGGATCTGTGTAGGCGCCTGTGCGAAGAGTATGGCATACAATTGGTATTTGTCTTTGATCAGTTCGAGAATCTCTGGAAGATGCTCAACGTCCATTTTTTCCTTAATCTGCGCTCTCTCCGTGATCAGTTCAAGTACCAGCTCATCTACCTCGTCATGACGCGCGATCGCTTGCAGAAGATGCGCGAAGATGCGCAGAGGGTGGAAGCGTTCTGGGAGATTTTTTCCACCCATACCTATTGCCTGGGACCTTACACCGAGCAAGATACCGCTGTAATGATAGAGCGGCTGGCTCTGCGTGCCGACTTTCCTAAAGAGGATGTTCCCCCGGAGGTAGCCTTGCTCAGCGGCCGCCATCCCGGTCTGTTGCGCGCAATTTTCTGGGCCTTCAAGAGTGCGTTGGTATCCTCAATGAGCGAAGATAGCCTGTTGCAGGTGACCTCGGTGCGCGAGGAGTGCGAGAAAGTCTGGAGCTCCTTCTCTCTGGATGAGCAGCAGGCTATCTGGCTCGTTGCCCAGGACCTGCCACTCACGCGTGTTTCCTCCAACATACTGCATGATCTACGCTTCAAAGCTGTGATTTCAGATGAGCCGCCACGCCTCTTCTCGTCGCTCTTCACCACCTATATCATTCGTCAGCGTGAGAATACCCAGCCCGGTGTGGTCGTCGATGTGCGTTTACGCCAGGTCTGGCTCGATGGTCAACTCCTGCGGCAGAGCCTGGCTCCCCTGGAGTTCCGGCTGCTGGAATATCTCGCTCATCATGCCGGTAGTGTTTGCAGACGAGAAGAGCTCGTGCTTGCCCTTTATGGTGAGGCCCACTATGAAAAACACGATCAGCGCCTCTACGCCATTCTTGCCCGCTTGCGAGAAACCCTGGGAGAGACCGCGCTGGCCCCCAAATACCTGATTACCCACCGCGGCGGTGGCATACAGCTCCTCCAGGGTTCTGTCACCCCCGACGAGCCAACTTGACCCTACTTTTAATGCATTGGTTCTGCTTGCCTCTGCCAGCGCCGAGAGCAATCTGCCTGTTGCGAATGCATCGGCTCTGCCAGCGCCGAGAGCAATTTGCCTGCGGCGAATGCATTGGTTCTGCTAGCCGCTGCCAGCGCCGAAATCAATTTAATGGTAAGCGAGAACAATTTACCTGCGCAGCAGGTAAATTGTTCTCGCTTACCATTAAATTCTGCGCGCCGCGCAGCGGCGCGAGTGTAATGTGGGATATGCAGAAAAAACCAGGCACATTGTGGACACTTTATGAGGTGTTTATAAGACCATTACGCCCCTTTTCATAGTATCCTTCTCTCTGGCGAGATATATTGACCGCAATCTTTGAAAAAAGATGTTCATGCCGGGGAGCAAACATATGGTCAAAATAGCAGCAGAGCAAGCACCTCATAAGACAGAGGAGGCTTTCCTATCAACCGCTTTCACTATCTCAGAGGATAGTGATGTAGATATCGATAGAGTGTTGGAGCAGCATCGCGAGTGGGTCTACTTCCTGGCGCGCAAGCAGGTCCCTCGCCAGCTTATTCCCCCCGATGAACTGGCCTCGGAGATTGACGAGCTCGTTCAGGCTACCCTGATCACCTTCTGGCTCAGGCTCACCTCTGGAACGGTGCATATCGTATCTCCAAAAGCCTATCTTGGCTCTATTGTGCGTTCTCGTTGCATCGATATGATCCGACGCAGGCAGAAGCGCAAGTTTGTCCAACCGCTGGCCCTGGACCAGGATGGTGAACTGCACCAGGGGAAATTCTTGCTTATGGCGAATGATAAGATGCAGGACCCCGCCCTCGAGTACAGTTATAGTGAGCTGATCGCGGAAGTTGCCAATGATGTCATGGGTCTACCTCCATGCCAGCGCTACGCGATGATTTGCACGCTAAAAGACGTGGTTGGGGAGACCCCCATGCTTGCTGCGATCTTCGCAAAACATGGTGTGAACATTCGCGCCATTAATTGGCCGCATGATACCGTAGCGCTACAGACGTTGCGCAGTTCGCTCTCTCCCGCTCGCAAGAAGCTGCGCATATGCCGCGAGCGCCACAGGGCCGCTCAAGGAGCGCGGTAGGGGCGATCTTTAGAAGCCCGCGTGACCTTGCCGAGACGTTGCCGCAAGGACGCGGGCTTCTCAAGATCGCCCCTACCGCAGATCGCCCCTACTGCGCTCCTCGGCCACCTGCCTGTCCTCATTTGCCATTACCAATCGGACATAATGCCTGGAACGTACATGCGCGGCACTTGGCGACTTTCTGGCGCGTCAGCATGGGTGGTTGCTGCTCTGCGCAGCGTTCCATCTCTGCCAGCATGCGAATGACTTTTTTGCGCAGTGTGGGGGTATAGTCGATGGTGAAATCACGATCGGCGTAACGTAGAATACCATGTGTGGGCGCTTGCTTCTGGCTTGCCCACCAGGGGATATTCTTTGGAGTAGAGCGACTCGCCCTGCCCGTCGGCATCTTCATAGACGAGTTTCCCAGGCGGCAGACCGAGCTCTTTATGGCGCTCTTCAATCAACCGACCGCGACGATTGCGACGCTCGTTCAAAGCCAGTATGAACAGGGCCAGCGCGAGCAGCAGCAATCCCAGCCCCGCTGGTAGTAGTATGCTCCCGGCCATATCTTGCCTCTTCCCCGGTTACATCTCTAATGACTCATGAATACGAACGATGCTATGATGAGCACAAGCGCGAGCAACAGAATAACGGCCGCGACTACCGCTATACCGCGAATTCTATTGTCTGCACTTGCCACCTCGATGCGCTCCTCCTCAAGCTCAGCCACCTCATCGGCGTGCTCCTGATGCTGCTGCTTACCCTCCTCAAAGGCCCCACGCTTTAATAGCAGTTGCTCCATCACCTGGTATTCCGGCAGCGCAGGTGCCTGTGGCCCATGCTCCTCCTCCAGTTCTACCATGTTGGCGAACAGCACATCGTTCTCCTCCTGGGCCAGTGGCTCATATTGTTCATACCACCATACGAGGGCACAGTATTCATATTCTGCCACTTCGCTTGCAGTGAAGAGGCGTTGAGATTGATGCTGTTGTCGGTGTTGTTGCCTTTGCATCACTCACCTGTGCTGCCTTTGTTATGACTGTTGTGCGAACTCCTGAGTACCGGCCAGGCCCAGTGTGTCCGCGACACTCGACATAGCCCCGATAACAAAGGCGATATGCTCGTCCAGGTCTACGCCCAGCTCCTGTGCACTATTTACAAGATCCTCGCGGTTCACGCCTGCGGCGAAGCCCTTTGACTTCATCTTTTTACGAACCGAAGAGACTTCCAGGCCGATCACACTCTTGTTAGGGCGCACCAACGCCGTGGCGGTAATCATGCCTGTAATTTCATCGCAGGCGTAGAGTGTCTTCGATAACAGGTCCGTGCGTGGGTGGGTGGCCTGATTTACTTCGTTATGCGCCAGAATGGCATAAATAATGAGTTCGTCGTATCCTCGCGCGCGCAACCACTGCGCCATCACCAGCGTGTGCTCGCGCAGGTCGGGATATTCTTCATAGTCGCCATCGTGCAGCAGGCCCGTCATCGCCCATAATTCTTCGTCTTCGCCATATTTACGCGCATAAAAACGCATGGCGGCCTCGACGGATAGCATATGTTTTTGCAGATTCTCGTTTTTTACATGCTCGGTCATCAACTTATAGGCGTCATCACGTGTAGGCATTACGTTTCCTCTTCACTCCTCTGAGCATTCGCCCGGCGGGGTATATTCCACAATTTCGTTACCCGTAGCCTGTATTATAACATAGTGACGAGCAGGGTGCTCCCCTCGTGCTGCTATTCTCATTTCGTCGTCAAACTTCATGCTGCTATGACTTTTGCAGGTTTTGCTAAAAAAAGCAGGTGGTTTTTCGTGTAAAAGATCAGGTTGCTGGAGAGCTGGTTAAGAAATGTCAGGAGGAAGTAAGACTTTTCTCCTAATTCGAAACTAAATCAGGCTTATCTGCATTGTATAACGTGGTATGTTTAGAACTACATCGAAGCAAGTCAAAGGATGTAAATGTATCTGTAAAAAAAGAAGATGTCCCTATCCTTTGCTAGCTGTTTTGTAAAGCTTTCCCGTTCTTGTTTGTTGTGCAGGGATGAGACATTCGTCCCATTAGAGCGAATGGCATGTAGATATGTTGTCTGATCTTTCAGATAACCATCCCACTGTGATTCGTATTTTTAGGAGGTTCTTCAATGATCACGCGTGTAACACGATTCCTGGGTATCCTGATGCTCATTGCCGCGTTTGGCGTTATGCTGGCAGCTTGCGGTGGCGACAGTGGTTCGGCCAGTTCTTCGACGGCCAGCAGTGGCTCGTCTGGCGGTGCTGGAACGACGGTCATGATTAAAGAGACGAAAGGCGCGGATGGCAAAGATCAGTATATGTTTGATCAGACCACGCTGACGGTAAAAACTGGTGATACTGTTACATTCCAGAATCAGAGCGATGAAGATCAAGCTATAAATGCTGGAGACGCGGCTAAAGCCGGCGTCGATGTGACAGTTCCTATCAACAAGTCAGGCACTGCTACCTTCAAGAATGCAGGCACATTTAAAATCGATACCAACAAAGGCGCGACGATGACCGTGACGGTTCAATAGCGTTCTGAGCTAGAACATAAACGATGATTGGTCAGGGGAAGTAGCATCCCTCTCACACTGCAACTCCTGACCGATTGGCAGAAACGCCGTTCTTCCTGATGTCTTTATTAAGAGCATCAAGCTCAATTGCACGACGCGTTTTGCGCATGTTTTTCACCTTCGATGTAGATATGTTTGCCAAAGACGGCTTAGGAAATTAAAACCAGGTTAAGAAAAGTCAAAGTGCTATGAGACTTTTCTCCTAATTCGCAACGAATTCAGGCTCAGCTATACTTAGTAACGTGATATTGTTAGTGCTGTACCAATGCAGATCGAAGAATTAAAAAAATATCTATGTAGAGATGAGATGTGCCAATTCTTTGCTCTCTGTTTGGTGAAGCAATCCCGTTTCTGTTGTTGTAAGGATGAAATGTTCATCCAGTTTGAGAGCGAGTAGCATGAGGACTTGATGTCTGGTCTTTCAGACATAACCCTCACATAGTTCGCATTTTTTAGGAGGTTCTTCAATGATCACGCGTGTAACACGACTCCTGGGAATTTTGATGCTTATTGCCGCGTTTGGTGTCATGCTGGCAGCTTGCGGTGGCGACAGTGGTTCGGCCAGTTCTGCTCCCGCTAGCAGTGGTTCGTCTAGTAGCTCACAGAGTACTGGTTCTAGCAGCGCTGGAACGACGGTCATGATTAAAGAGACGAAAGGCGCAGATGGCAAAGAT
>WNGQ01006445.1_pt1 | contig 13131 bp, 11 predicted proteins | sample 5407661 | NCBI WGS metagenome assembly WNGQ01 (sample SAMN13153382, study PRJNA577476) | soil metagenome | isolation source: 60 cm soil or saprolite under Garry oak tree replicate 2 | place: USA:California | collected 2016-06-15
TAAACAACTTCATGGGCATGACCTACATGTTTGCCGGAGATTACGAAAAGTTCTATCGACAATTCCAGCACACCATCGCGATGGATCCCACCTTTCCGCTTGCCCACGAGTACTTTTCCTTCCTGCTGAAGCTGATGGGAAGATACGAGGAAGGAATAAAGGAGCACGAGAGGGGCGAGGTGCTGGGTGGTTCCAGTCCAGAGGATGCCGCCGCGAAGGCGACCGTGCTGCGGCAAGCCTTCAAGAGAGGAGGAGAGAAGGCTATGTGGCAAAAGGACCTGGAACTGATTTTTGGGACGTCAAAACGACCGAGGGATCAATCCCCAGGCAACGTTGCTTCTCTTTACGCACTTGCTGGCGACAAGGACAGCGCCTTCAAATGGCTCGACAAAGCTTACGTAGAGCGCGACGGCGAGGATATCACGCTTCTGAAAGTTGATCCTGCTTTCAAGAATCTCCGCAGCGACCCTAGATTTGCCGCTCTGCTGCGGCGGATGGGCCTGCCTGAGTAGACTAAAAACCCTTTTGAGCACCGCCAACTCCCCCGCCTTCGTTGACTCGCCCTCGCATTCCGCCTACCATATCGCCACGCCATGATCGGCCAGACCATCTCCCACTACCGCATTGTCGAAAAACTCGGTGGCGGTGGGATGGGCGTGGTCTATAAGGCTGAGGATACAAGGCTACATCGCTTTGTCGCCCTCAAGTTCCTACCCGAGGAAGTTGCCCGCGACCCGCAGAGCCTAGCCCGTTTTCAACGCGAAGCCCAGGCCGCGTCTGCGCTGAACCACCCCAACATCTGCACCATCTACGATATTGGCGAGCAGGATGGACAGGCATTCATCGCCATGGAATTTCTGGATGGGATAACGCTGAAGCATCTCATAGCAGGAAAGCCGTTGGATAACGAAACTGTTCTCTCACTTGCCATTGAGATTGCCGACGGGTTGGACGCTGCGCATTCCCAGGGTATCGTGCACCGGGACATCAAGCCGGCCAACATTTTTGTCACCAAGCGCGGGCACGCCAAGATTCTGGATTTCGGCTTGGCTAAGGTCGCATCCACCAGTTTTTCCAGCCAGTTTGCATCAGCGAACACGATGACCGCCGTGATCGACGACCAGCACCTGACCAGTCCTGGCTCTACACTCGGCACCATCGCCTACATGTCACCGGAGCAGGCCCGAGGCAAAGACCTGGACGCCCGCAGCGACTTGTTCTCTTTCGGTGCTGTGCTCTACGAGATGGCAACAGGCGCTCTCCCATTTCATGCTGGCAGTTCCGCAGAGATCTTCAAAGCCATCCTCGACGCTGCACCCGCTCCCGCCATTCGTCTGAATCCCGCTGTCCCGGCCGAACTGGAATGGATCATCAACAAGGCTTTGGAGAAAGACCGCAACCTGCGCTATCAGAGTGCGGCGGAGACGCGAGCCGACCTGCAACGGCTGAAGCGAGATACGGACTCCGGACGCTCCGCCTCCACAATCGCTGCGCCTGCGTCGAGCGCTGAATTTTCGGCTGTGGCCAGAGCAGACAGTCTTTCGAGTGCGGCGGTCGTTTCCAAACCCAGCCGGCCCAAATGGAAAATTTGGGCAGCCGCTGTCGGCGGCTTAGCTCTTCTCGTCATTGCGGCGCTCATGTATCTTCAATCTCGCGCTTTCCCTCCACCCAAAGTATCCGGCTACGTCCCGGTCACTCACGACGGCAATCTAAAGTATCTGGTCGGGACAGACGGGGCACGGCTTTATTTTAATGAATTCCCTTCCGCGGGTTTGGTCATCGCGCAGGTGTCCGGCTCCGGTGGAGAAGTGGCGCACGTTCCAGTTCCCGCCCCGACCATGTTCTTGCTTGCTGTTTCTCCCGACGGGGCGAACCTGCTCGTGCCATGGCGCCGCCTGGTCTCCTGACGGCCAAATGATTGTTTACGCCGAGGGACAGGACTTATTCCTGGCAAAGAGCAATGGCTCCGGCCCCCGCAAAGTTTTCTCCGCGCCCGATACAGCGTTCGAACCGGCTTGGTCGCCGGACGGTACCGTGATTCGATTCAGAGTAGGGGGTGCATTCTATACTCCCGGCTCGCTTTGGGAGGTTTCGGTCGGCGGGACGGATCCGCATCCCCTGCTTCCCGCCTGGCACACTCCTCCCAACGAATGTTGCGGCCGGTGGACTCCGGATGGGAAATATTTTGTTTTTCAGTCACAAGGTAATATCTGGGCCCTTGCGGAAAAGGGGAAGTTGTTCGGAAAAGCTGGCAGCCAACCCTCGCAGTTGACCACCGGGCCGATGACTTTCTCCTCGCCTCTGCCCGGCAAGGATGGCAAAAAGCTGTTCGTGGTGGGGGCGCTGGCGCGCGGAGAACTGGCTCGCTATGATACGAAGTCCGCAGAGTTCGTTCAATTTCTTTCCGGAATTTCGGCGGACAGCGTCAGCTTTTCGAAAGATGGACGGTCGGTGGCCTATGTCAGCTTCCCGGAGGGCACACTTTGGAGGAGCAAGGCGGACGGCAGCCAGCGAATTCAACTCACTTACCCGCCGCTCACTCCCGTGCTGCCTAGCTGGTCACCCGATGGCCAGCAGATCGTTTTCTATGGCCTTTTGCCGGGCCAAAAGTCGAAGTTGTACACGGTTGCAGCCGATGGCGGAACTCCGCGCGACATCATGACTGAAGACCCCCAGGAACAATACGACCCTACCTGGTCGTCCGACGGGACCAGAATTGCCTTCGGCGGGAGTGCCGCTGATCTCAACGGTACCATCCGGATCTTCGATGTCAGGACTAATCAAATTTCGACGCTGCCTGGCTCAAAGGGCCTTTTCTCGCCCCGCTGGTCGCCCGACGGACGCTATCTTGTTGCCCTGCCTTTCCAATCCCGCAGCCTTATGCTTTTCGATTTTGCTACCCAAAAGTGGGAGGAAATCGGGAAAATAACAATGGGTTTTCCCAACTGGTCGAAAAACGGAGATTATGTTTACTTCTTGCATGAGGAGGACCAGCCCTCGGTGATGCGGATACGCATTCGCGACCGGAAGATCGAGCGGGTGGCAGACCTGAAAAACTTCCGGCAAACAGGCTTTTACACTGAATGGCTCGGCATGGCTCCCGACGATTCACCACTTCTGCTCCGCGACACCTGAACACAGGAAATCTATGCTCTCGACTGGCAGGCTCCGTAAGAGTCGTGCTCGCCGCTCCACCACCTTCCACCCAAGTAACAAATGTTGCAATTAAGCGGCGCACCTTGACGAATCTGAAGAAGCGGGGCCTAGTTATGAGATAGCTTCTGCTCAAGACCGCGGGACGAGGACCGCCTGCCTCTAAGTGTTAAAATCCGAGCAAATTTCACAAGAGCAGTGTGGAGGCACGGGCGTCCCCCGCCCGCGCTATTCGGACGGAGAATTATGTTCCCAATGATGGCACACGACATGAAGGCGCTGCTTCTAGCGGCGTTCCTCGGTGGTCTGATCGGGCTGGAGCGCGAAGCCAAACACCGCCCCGCAGGCCTACGGACCAACCTGTTCATCTGTGTAGGAGCGGCCATGTTCACCCTGCTCTCCGATCAACTTGCCGGCGCGCACACGGGCGACCATACCCGCATCGCTGCGCAGATTATTCCCGGCATCGGTTTTATCGGCGCAGGTTCCATCATCCACGCTCGGGGCGACCTGGTGACCGGCATCACCTCGGCCTCCACACTCTTTGTTGTTGCCTCGGTGGGCATGGCCGTCGGGGGCGGGCTCTACCTGACCGCGGCTTTTGCCACAGTCTTAGTCCTGGGAGTGCTCTCCTTGCTCGGATTGCTCGAGCGCTTCACCAACCTTAAAGTAATGGTTTATGCCTATGAAGTGACCGGACCAAGCGCTGAAGAGACGACGGCCCTCGTGAATGGAATTCTCGAGCCGCTACATTTCATCATGCACAACGTCCAGATCGCACCAACCCCCCGCCACGTCCGCGTGCACTTTGAATGCGAAGGCACGCGTAGGAAACAAGAGCATGTGGTCAACCGCCTGCGCGACTCGAAAGCATTCGAGAGCGTGGCCGCACTGGGCCCGGTGCAGCCGGAATGAACGTGGTAGCTATCCCGTTCGTCAAGGCCAGCGCCTGCGGAAATGATTTCCTGATCATTGATGGCATGCACGCGCCCGCCGACCTCATCGCCTTCACTCGTCGAATTTGTGACCGCCACAACGGAGTCGGAGCCGATGGCGTGGAGTGGCTATTTCCAGCTCAGGATGCCGACATTCGCGCGCGGCTAATGAACGCCGACGGTTCGGAAGCGGAGATCTCGGGCAACGGAACCAGGTGCGTAGCTGCACATCTATGCTCTGAAAATCCGAGAGAGAAAGTGACCATCCGAACCGGAGCCGGGCTGAAAGCCTGTTCATTGACTTCGCATAGTGGAACGACTTTCGAATTTGAGATCGTCATGGGAGAGCCGCAGGTCGGAGACGAGTTCCCGATTAAGGTGGCTTTCGGCGAAGTGCGTGGGATTCCGGTTTCCATGGGGAACCCGCATTTCGTGGTTTTTGTTGACGACTTTGCGCCCGGCTGGCAGGGCGATGCCGCGGAGATCGGCAAGCATCACGACTTCAAGCATGGAATCAATGTAGAGTTCGTGCGGGTCAGGGACAAGGAAAACATCGACGCCAAGTTCTTCGAACGCGGAGTTGGCGAAACACAATCGTCGGGCACGGGGTCGTGCGCGTCCGCAGTGGCTTCCATTTTCACCAAGCGGGCCGAATCGCCGGTGCGGGTGCACGCTCCCGGTGGCGTGCAAACGGTGCGTTGGGAAGGCGAGGTGTTCCTGCGCGGGCCGGCCCAGATCATTTGCCGGGGAGAGTTCCTTATCTAACCTGATGGTAGAACCGAAACAAACCGAGTGCATCAAGCCTCCCGTGCTGAAAAAAGGAGATACCATCGGCATTGTCGCGCCTGCCAGCTATTTTCAGCGCCAGGACTTCGAATCTGGGTGCGAAGTCCTGCGGCAGATGGGATACAAACCCGTTTACGATGACTCTATCTTCAATCGCGACCTGTACTTTGCCGGATCGGTCGAACGGCGTGCGCGCGAACTGGAAGAGATGTTTGTTCGCGACGATGTGAAGGCCATCCTCTGCGCGCGCGGCGGCTACGGTTCGAATTACCTGCTGCCAGCGCTGGATATAAAGAAGATTGCAGCCCATCCGAAAATCTTTATTGGCTACAGCGATTTGACGACATTGCTGACCCACTTCTGCGACGAGGCGGGAATGGTGACGTTTCACGGACCCATGGTCGCAAAGGACTTCGCGAAAGCTGATGGACTGGACCTGGCGTCGTGGCAGGCGGCGTTGGGCGGCGCTGACAATTGGGGTCGTGATTTCGGTGCGGACTCCGGCGTGAAACCTCTGGTACAGGGATCAGCCGAGGGTGTTCTGTACGGCGGGTGTCTTTCGATGCTGGTGGCTTCCTTGGGCACACCTTATGAAATTCACACGGAAGGCACCATACTTTTTATCGAGGATCTCGCCACCAAACCGTTTCAGATTGATCGCAGGCTGATGCACCTGAAGCTGGCAGGAAAGCTGGACGCAGTGCGCGGAATCATCTTTGGAGAGATGCTCGATTGTATCCAGGCGCCGGGCCAAGGCTACACCTTGGAAGAGGTCGTCATGAGAGTAATTGGCCAGCTTGGGGTGCCTGTGGCTTACGGTGTGCGCTCGGGGCATGTTTCACGGCAGAACATTACTTTGCCGATAGGAGTGAGTGCGCGGTTGAATGTGGGCGACTCGGGCGTAGCTTTGGAAATTCTGGAGCCGGCAACGATGCCCTGATTGTTTCCTCGGTGAGCCTCTGTGTCCTCTTTAGTTGAAACAAAAGTCTTTACCACAGAGGACACTGAGGCTCACAGAGTAGAAGATCTAGAGAACTTCATGATAGCTGAGAAACACATTCACTTGATCGGCATTTGCGGCACGGCGATGGCCTCGCTGGCCGGGATGTTGGCCGAGCGAGGATTTCAAGTCACCGGCTCGGACGCTGCCGCCTATCCACCCATGTCCGACTTCCTCCAATCGCTGGGCATCCCGGTTGCTCAACCCTTCGCAGCGGAGAACCTGAATCCACCCCCGGACCTGGTTGTCGTTGGCAATGCGATCTCCCGCGGCAACGTTGAACTTGAACAGGTGCTCGATAAGCGAATTCCGTTCTGCTCACTTCCGCAATTGCTGCACGATGAATTCCTGCGGGGCAAGGAAGTACTGGTGGTTGCCGGAACGCATGGCAAGACGACCACCACTTCCATGCTCGCCTGGATCTTCGAGGTGGCCGGGACGCAGCCTTCGTTCCTCATCGGCGGAATTGCCGAGAATTTTGGGCGCAGCTTTCAGTTGGGCAGCGGGAAGTATTTCATCCTCGAAGGCGACGAGTACGATACAGCGTTTTTCGACAAAGGGCCGAAGTTTTTGCACTATTTCCCGGATTCGGTAATTCTCACGTCGGTCGAGTTCGATCACGCGGATATTTACAAGGACCTCGATGCGGTCGAGATCGTGTTCAAACGCCTGGTAAACCTGGTGCCCCGGCGTGGGCGCATTGTGGCCTTCGATCGAGGCGAGAGCGTTGCGCGTTGCGTTTCTCGAGCATTCTGTCCGGTTGAACGATACGGAACCGGCGACGAAACTATGTGGCGGATGGCCGACTTGAGGCTGGGAAATACCGGCACTGCATGGTCTCTGTTACGAAGCGGCGCTTCGTGGGGCAAATTCGAGTTTGCGCTGGCCGGTGAGTACAACGTTTGGAATGCAACCGCAGCAACGGCAATGGCGGCCAACTACGGCATTTCTGCTGACGTAATTGCCAGTGCTCTGAAAAGCTTCAAGAGCGTCAAACGGCGGCTGGAAGTAAAGGCAGAGGTCAACGGCATCACCATCATCGACGATTTCGCGCACCATCCTACTGCGATAGCCGGTACCTTGAATGCCCTTCGAGCGCGTTATGCGGGCAGGCGCTTGTGGGCAATTCTTGAGCCGCGCTCGAACACACTGCGTCGCAACGTGTTTCAGGAGGAACTGGCAAAGAGCCTCAGCATCGCCGATGAAGTGGTTATCGCCAACGTTTTCAAATCCGAGTCAATTCCGGAAGGAGAGCGCCTGGATGTGGCCGTGGTTGCCGCGCAACTGGGAAGTACAGGGCATCGAGCCCGCGTGCTTGCTGACGTGGAGAGCATCGTGAAGCTGTGCGCGCCGGAAATGCGCTCTGGCGATGTCGTAGCCATTCTGTCTAACGGCGGATTTGGCGGGATCTATGAAAAACTACCGCAGCGGCTGGAATCTCTAAGGATGATGGCTTCTGTTGAGGAGAGAAGCCCGCGGTGAGCCTCTTCCGGCGTGCCTCGTGGCTCGCGGTCCTGGTTTTCTACAGCTCACCACTTTTTGCGCAGACCCCTGTCCATTACATCATCTCGCTTGCTAGCCCGGAGCGTCATCTTGTCCAAGTCACAGTGGAAATTCCTCCCGGCCATGACACGCATGAGTTGCAGCTTCCAGTGTGGAATGCGCTTTATCAAGTGCGTGATTTCTCGCAGTCCATGAACTGGATCCGAGCCAAAGATGCGAGCGGCCGTGCTCTGGCGGTCACTGTGTTGAATCCAAGCCGCTGGAAAATGAGTGGAACGCAAAACGGAGCACGCGTCGAATATGAAATGTTTAGCGATAGCCCCGATCCTTACGGCGCGCAGCTAAACTCGCGCCACGCTTTTTTCAATCTCGCCGAAATCCTCGTATATGCAGACGACGGGCGAGACGCTCCATCCGAGGTTGAATTCCGCGACCTACCGCCAGGTTGGAAGATTGCAACGCCGCTGCCGCAGAACAACGGCGCATACGTAGCAGAAAACTACGATCGCTTAGTGGACTCAGCCGTAGAAATAGGGACATTTGCGGAGAGCGACTTCACTGGTAGTTGCGGAAAGTACAGAGTGATTCTAGATCGGAAGGATGGTTCTGCGGATGATCCAAGCGATGTGAAGGCGATCCTCGAAAGAATTGTTCCCACAATTCAACGCATTGTCTCGGCGGCCACAAGCTGGATGGATGACTGTCCATTTCAGAGCTACATGTTTATCTATCACGTTTCCGATTCGCCCGGCGGCGGGGGCATGGAACATGCTTACAGCACGGCGATCACGCTGCCGACGAAGAATATCACTGACAATCCTGAGCAGTTCTCGGGGACTACCGCGCACGAGTTCTTCCATCTGTGGAACGTCAAGCGCATTCGCCCGCAGTCCCTGGAGCCCATTGACTACACAAAGGAGAATTTCACCACCGCGCTGTGGTTCAGCGAAGGCGTGGACAGCACGGTTGGGGAGTACATCCGGCTGCGGGCTGGAGTGCTGGACGAGCGGCATTATCTGGACCATCTTTCGCAAGAAATTACTGAGCTGGAGAATCGGCCTGCCCATCTAACCCAATCGGTTGAGGATGCCAGCATGGACGCGTGGTTGGAGAAATATCCCTACTACGGCCTTCCCGAGCGAAGCATTTCCTACTACAACAAGGGGGAGTTGCTGGGAGTTTTACTGGATCTTGTCATGCGCGATGCGAGTCATGATCAGTCGTTCCTGCGCGAGCTATTTCGCTGGATGAACACGCATTACGCCAAGCAAGGGAAGTTCTTTGCGGATTCGGACGCTGTTCGGAAAGCCGCCGAAACACTCAGTCATTCGGACTTGCGAGAGTTTTTTCACCAGTATGTCAGCGGAGTAGCCGAGGTCCCGTGGGATAGTTTGTTTGCGAGGGTAGGTCTGCATGTGGTCAAAACCCAGGTTACGCTTGCTGATGCAGGCTTCGAGGCCGTACAGAAATTTGATCAGCCGCCGAGCGTGGTGCAAGTTACCTCAGGCAGCGAAGCGGAACGTGCTGGTCTGAAACCGGAAGACGTCATTCTCCAGATCAACGGGAAACCCGCTGGGCGAGACTTTGAAGCTCAGGTCATGAGTCTGGGCCCGGGAGCTCTCCTCCGTCTGGTTATACGCAGAGACGGCACCGAACCTCGGCTGGACTGGAGGCTCGGCAGCCGCGAGCAGATGGTATTTCAGCTTCAGGACGTGCACGACATTACTCCGCAACAACGGGCCAGACGTGCCGCCTGGTTGTTCGGGGGGAAAGACACTACGCCGTGATTCGAACGATCCTCATGCTCAGTTTCTGGGCGGTGGTATTGCCGACTGCAGCACTGTTCTGTTTTCCGTGGGTACTGATCACCGGCGACATCCGGCTACTCTACAAAGTGGGCATGTGGGGCGCTTGGACGGGGGTGCGTATCGCTGGAGTGCGAGTGCGGACGATCGGCCTGGATCAGCTTGATCGCGCGCGGACTTATGTCTTCATGTCGAACCATGTATCGAACATCGATCCACCGCTGCTGCTACCTTTGATTCCCGGTCGCACCTCAGTGATGGCGAAGCAGGAATTATTTAGCTATCCGATTTTGGGGAAGGCCATGCGCATGGCGTCCCTGGTTCCAGTCGATCGCGGAAATCGTGATGCCGGTATTTCCGCGGTACGGGCCGCTGCCAAAGTGGTGAAACAGGGAATTCACATGACGATCTATGTGGAAGGCCACCGGTCATTCGACGGCAAGCTCATGCCGTTTAAGAAAGGTCCATTCTATCTTGCCGAGGAATGCCGGGCCCCCGTCGTACCGGTCACGATTGCGGGCACCTATTATGTTATGCCGAAGGGAAGGTTCTCGATCAAACCCGGTTTGGTGACGATGATTTTTCACCCGCCGGTAGAGCCTGCCGAGTTTGGCAGCCGCGATGATCTGATGGAGAAAGTACGGGTGGCAATTAATAGCGGGCTGCCAGAGGAATACCAGAGCTGATACTGCGTCGTACGCTTCCTTCCACAATTTGTCATCCCGAGCGCCGCAGAATAGTTCGCGCGCGAACCATTCTCAAGTCGAGGGACCTGGTGTCTGTTCGTTCCCCGCGCTACTCGCGTTCTTTGCTTCGAAGAAACTTCGCGAGTTCCGGCAGCCGATTGAACACTGCCACGCAACGCAGCCACAACTTATTGTCGATGGCAGGATAACCACTGACGATCGCGCCCGCAGGAACATCATTCGGGATTCCGCTTTGTGCCGTGGCAATCGCGCCATCTCCAATCTTGCAGTGTCCCGCAACCCCGACTTGCCCAGCGAGAATCACACTCTTTCCCACGTCCGTTGATCCCGCGAGGCCAGCTTGTGCGCACAACAATGTGTCTTCGCCGACTTTGGAGCCATGTCCCACCTGGACCAGGTTGTCGACCTTCGCGCCGCGGGAAATGCGCGTTTCGCCAACGCTGGCGCGGTCAATGCAGGCATTGGACTGAATTTCAACTTCATCTTCAATGACCGCCGGCCCGGATTGCACGATCTTGTGCCAGTGGCCGTCGTTGTCTTTAGCGAAACCGAACCCGTCGCCGCCGACTACGACTCCGTTCTGCAGCACAACGTTGTCGCCGATACGGCAGAACTCGCGCACGATCGCATGTGAATGAGCCATGAAATTCGTTCCGATCCTGACTCCACGATAGATGACCACGTGCGGCAGTAGCACCGCGTTCTGGCCGATATCTACATCTTCCTGAATGACGACATAGGGCCCGATGTGGGCTCCGGAGGCGATTTTTGCGGAAGGATGAACCACCGCAGTCGGATGAGTTCCGGGAGCATATTGCGGCGGCTGATAGAACAATTCGAGGGCGTGGGCAAAATCCAGATATGGATTCTTGCTGCGCAGCATGGCCGTGGGGATAGCAGGGAAGTCTTCGGCCACGATGACGGCAGAGGCTTTCGTCGTCCGCGCCGCCGCCGCATACTTGGGATTGGAGATGAAAGTCATCTGCCCCAGCCCAGCCGTCTCGATGCCAGCCACTCCGGTGATTTCCGTATCCGGAGAGCCGCTTTCCAGACGAACGCCGAGGGCGGCGGCAATAGCAGAGAGTTTCATGAAAGGTTAGCAAGTGATTGTAACGGAGAGGAGAGGTGAAAGAGCGCCCGATTGCTAGATGGTGCGAAACAGGGTCTCAGGAGCAGACCCGACTCTTAGCAGCTCACGGCGCCAGATAAAATCCGTCTCGCGTTTGGATCGCTGTGTCCTTCTGCTTGGTGATAAGCAGTATTTTGTGATAGCCAGCCGCGTCAGCTTTGCCGGGCGTGAAGCCGAGGCTGTATTGGTTGCGTAATTCCTCCTGAATGCTGCTGTAAATCTGATCGATCGGCTGCTTTTTCGAGACTTCAAAGAAACGTCCGCCCGTTTCTTTCGAAATCCGTTCCAAAACCTTCTTTCCATCGGGACGCTCTTCCTGCGGCGATCTGCGCCCCCCACCGTGACCGCCGCCCATTGGGCCGCCTCCCCGTCCTGGATAACCGAACCCGCCACGGTCGCCGAGCTCCTCTTCGCTCTTAAACAGCACGGAGTAAACCAACGTGTCGGCGCGTTGAGCACTTTCGATTGCGCTCTCCAGGCTCTCTTTGCTGCCTCGGTCCACCCCGTCCGAGAGGACGATCAGAGCTTTTCGTCCCTGCTGCTTCTTCATCAATTCATCGGATCCCAGATAAATTGCGTCATAGAGTGCCGTGCCTCCTCCATGCGTACCACGCCCACGCCCTCCGCGGGATGACTCGCTGCCGCGGTCTGGTCCGCCCGTGTCAGTAGAATTGTCCTGGTCGTACGGAGACGGCCTGCGCAATGACTCGAGTGCCTCCTCCAATTTCTCTCGCGAGGAAGTCAGGTCCTGCAGCAATTCAACCTCTCTGTCGAAATGAATCAAGAATGCGGCATCCTTCTCCCGCAGCACCTGGTCCAGAAAAGTCTTGCTGGCACCGCGTTCCTGTTCCAGAACTTGCCTCTGGCTCCTGCTTGTATCCACTAGCAGACCTAGGGTCAGCGGCAAGTGCGATTCTCTCGAAAAATAGCCGATGGTTACCGGATGCTTCGGCGCTCGGCAGAAGTGACCCGCCTTAACTCACCAGATTTGACCCAGCTCAAGCAGTAGTGAGTTCCGATCCACAGATTGCAGCCTCGCCATTTAGGTTTTTCAGGGTCTATTCGGTTGAGGTAGAGTAGCGCCTGTCGCCAGGCACAGAAGATGCCCCGAAGGGGAGTCGCTTCCCCTTCGAGGCTTGAGCTTCTGGGAGCGAGACCTCCCATGGGCCCTTGTGAACATCGTTCAACTGCCGAAAAAAATCAAGGTGGCTGTCTCAGAACCACGGGGCAGCGAAGCCGAGCTCGCCGTCCGCGAAGCCGAGTTTGTTTACTGAAGGGATGCGAACGGATGTTCCGTCCCGTCCACCCGGTGGCGCGCTACTGCAGCCCAGAGTGCCGAGAGCAAGCCCAACGGTGGCGGGAGTGGAAGGTGCAGCATCGCTACCGCCAGTCCGAGGGTGGCAAGCAGAAGCGGCAAGCGCAAAGTCGGCGCTACCGAATCCGTCACAAGATGGCGGAGAAACCAACGAATGGAAAACCGCGCGAGGGTCATCGCAAGGAAAATTATTTTGTTTCTCCTGCGACCGCCCGGGGTGCTATGAGGAGTTCCACCGGAGCCGGCGTTCGCCCCTGCAGCGATTTTGCTCGCACCCGTGTCGGCGGGCTCTGGAGCGGGTTCTCGAGCGGGAACGGCGCTGGCGGGAACGGCGGGAGAAGCGGAAATGGAGATTTCCGCAACCGATAGGGGCGCTGACTCCGCGTCGGGAGATCGGGCTGAGATCGTCCTGACATATTGCGCTTCCTCAGCGGGCGGGAATAAGTTCAGCATGCCCCAACCAAAAGAGGAAGGGGGAACGTAGACAGGCCGAAGTTCGGAGCCGGTTGGTTCTCTCTTCTTCGATGTTCTGTTCTGTTGGGAGGGAGCCAGAGGAGGAAGCGTGGAGCTGGAGTTTCATCAACTCGAACTTCGTTACGAACGGTTACGGGTGGCCCGCCCAGAACAGGAGCGCCGACTGTTGGCTTCGCTGGCCGAGGTCGGCCAGCAGGTTCCCATCGTGGTGGTGAAGGATGCAAGCCAAAGTCTGTATGTGGTGATCGATGGCTACAAGCGCATCCGTTCGTTGCGCCGGCTGGCGCGGGATACGGTAACGGTCAGCAGCTGGCCGGGAGAAGA
>WNGQ01004953.1_pt1 | contig 13124 bp, 8 predicted proteins | sample 5407661 | NCBI WGS metagenome assembly WNGQ01 (sample SAMN13153382, study PRJNA577476) | soil metagenome | isolation source: 60 cm soil or saprolite under Garry oak tree replicate 2 | place: USA:California | collected 2016-06-15
GCGGGGTGGGCGTGCCGGTCTTGCCCGTCGCGGTGCCGGGGGCAAATGTCTCTCCCGGCGCCAGTACCAGCAGCTTGATATAGTCTGCGGCGCTGCCGACATTGAAAGTGCTGCTCACTGCATTGGTAAGACCCGGTGAACTGGCCGTAAGCTGCTTGCTCCCGGTGGCGTCGATCTCCAAGTTTGTATAAGTGGCTACTCCATTGCCGGCGCTTGTTCCGATGTCCTGGTTGGTGACGCCCAACAACGGCCCGGTGCCCGAGCTGAGCGTCATGGCAACGTTTGTGTGCGCCGGCAACCCAACCGTCGAATTGTTTCCGAACTGGTCCTGGCTTTTCACCACCGGCTGAATGCCGAACACGAAACCGGACGCCGCAGCGCCGGGCTGGGTCGTGAACACCAGCCGGCTGGCAGGCCCGGGCCCCACCACAATTGAACCTGAGGTCACGCTGGTCAATCCGCTGGCGGTAAATAAAATCGTGTTTGTGTTGGCGACGTTGAAAGACAAATTTGTGTAAGAGACGTCACCTCCAAGCGCAGTTTGAGTCGTGCTCCCTTGCAGCGCGCCGGTCCCCCCGCCGAGGCTGGCCTGGATCACCGTGCTGTAGTCCTGGGAACACCAAGTCCCAAACTGATCGTAAGTATCCACTTCGGGTTCGGGATTGAAAATGACGCCCGCGGTTGCGGTCGGAGGAGGTTGAATGACGATACCCAGGGCCTTCGGTGTGCCGGGTGTCGTGTATAACAAAGCAAACGTGGTGAAATCCTCATAGATTCCAGCGATCGCCTCAGTGCCGGGATTGACCGAGAGGTTATAGAGGTAAAGCCCGTTGAGATTGTCCTGGGAGCCGCCGTCCAGCGGCTGGACCTGAAGGCCGCTGATGGTCAGTGTATCGAATTTTGTCGTGCCGCCAACCGTAAGGGTTACAGTGACATTCGATGTAGTGATCGCAACGCTGGCCGAGGTAATATCCCGGCTGGTTTGGAAGCCAACACTTGCGGCAGCGGAGGTGTTAAAGCGCCACCCGGCGGGCAGGGTCAAAATCAACGTTTTATTGGTGCCCAGCGCGAAATCGGTGGTCAGGCCTTCTGTAATGACGATATCGCCCAGAGCAGTAAAGCCTGCGCCGTTGGTGGAGTTAAAGGCGGTATCGGCCGAGATGCCCTGCCCAGCGCTGGGCGAGGTGACGGTTACGTCGGCCCGGAGTTGCAGAGTATAAAATGCGCTTAGCCCCACAGCCAGGCCGAGCCTGAGCAGTCTGTTGTTCATGCCTCCCATTCGAAACGTCCTCACAAGTAGTTAGAAATCACTGACGGTTGACCATTGTCCGGAGTCCATTGTCACATCGACTGTTCACGCGGACAATCAGGCGACCCCACGAATGGATTGCCGGTGAAAGGTAGGAATTAGACCCAATGGATTCCCTGGGTTCTGGTTTTTGGATTGTGAATGCACGCGTCAGAGGGCGGAGGGCGGAGGGGGCGGAGGGCGGACCTCTGACCTCTGACCTCTGATTCTGCTGAAGAACCCCTGACCCCAATGCTTGACAATGCTTGAACGGCACCTTGCCGCCGCAGTTGAAGGGCAGCGCGACTCACTAGCCCTGGCTTTAGGACTGTTTACAGGGTTCTCTCCTTTGGAGAGCGGAGTTGTGCGGGCGGCGTGACTGGGGGCGCATTAGTGCTCTTGCTCTTAAAGGCTGAGCGCAATAGCCAGTGGCGTTTAAGTCCCTGCACGAACTCATCAGCATGTATCACCGTTTGCGAGATCGCGCTGAGCATGTTCGTGTTCGCCTGGACTTGGCTGTTGAGGTTGCTGGTCATACTGGCCAGGTTGTCGAGCGAGCGTCCAAGATTCTCCACCAGCACAGTCAGATTGGTGTCGGCATTGGCGAGGGTCGCATCGGCGTTGCCCAGCGTGCTTTCGAGCTGGCGATGGAGGTTGGTCGGCAACAACCATTCCCCCAACGCGCCTGGCTTGTCCAATTGCGCGGTGATGGCGGCCAAATTGCTCACCCCAGGCCGCGCGCTGACCGCAACGGCGTTCAAGTTGGAGGTCAGATTGGCGCTGTTCGACAGGACCGTGGCAACTTGGTTCGTCAGGTTCAGAATGTTCGGCAGCGCTTTCTCCACGTCGCCAACCAGCTTTTCCAGTCGCTCCGTCACCGCAGCCGATTCTTCCGACTTGAGCCAGTATTTGTTGGTCTTGCCGTATGGTTCATAGCGGCCCTGGTAGTCGTTCCAGACGGCGGTCATGGTTTTCTTTTGTTGCTCGTCCCGGCAGTCCAGGACGCGGATTCGGTTGAGACGCAGGCCCTCGAGGGCCGACAAATTCGTGTTCGACAACGGCCACATCGCGCGCGCGGTCAGGTTCGTGCCGGAAGCATCGTAAATGTCTTCAGCCAATTTCCACTTCTCCAGTTCGGGCAGGGATTGCAGTTGGCTCATTGGAATTTCTCTGAGGGGATTGAACAGGTAGGTTGGATAACCGCCAGAGCCTTTGGTGACTTCCACCACCCGTTTGCCCAGCAAATCCGCGGTAGTAACTTTTGCGTGCGAGCCGACCGTCCAGAGATAACCGAAGTACGGTTCTTTGACTTCGAATTCGACATAAACGCTGTGCAGGTAATCCTCCGGCGGCTGCGCGTCTATGCGTGTGATTTGGCCGACATCGAAGCCCATCAACTTCACCGGATCGCCTTCCTTCAAGCCGGTCGCACGGTCCGTGTAGGTGAAATACGGCACTTTGATTTTGAACCAGCCCTTGCGTTCGGCAGTGGTATAGACGTAATAGACGAACCCGAATACGAGCAACGCCGTGGCCAGAATCAGAAACCAGCCGACGGCCCGCTCCATCCGACTGAGACGCGTGCGCAGTTGCGGCGTTAAATCTTGCAAGGCCATGTGAAGAAAACGGGGGCATGGAGTGGCGGAGTGATGGGGTGGCGCAAAAAGCCCACACTCCAACGCTCGATCACTCCATTACTCAATTTGCGGTTCACTCCAACTCCAGGCTTGCCGCCTCGACTTGTGTCCAGGTGTCGAGCACGGCAAGGCGCCGGTTTCCGAGCATGGCGAATTGCCGGGCGTGGCCTTTCCACGGGCGCAAGTCGGGAGTTGTGACCACGAGGGTCGCTGGCCGTTCGTCCAGCAAGCGATGGCCTTGCGACAATCGATCCAGAAAACCGAGCCACCAGTTGATTTGGCGCAGGTCCAGGCCCGTAAGCGGGTTGTCCACCAGCACCACTTCCGGTTTGAGCGCCAGCGCGCGAGCCAGGCCAACTCGCTTTTGCCAGTTGCGGCCAAGCGCGCCCGGTGTGCTGTCAGCCCACGGCGCCAACTCCAGAGACTCCAGAATCGCGCTCACCTCCGGCTCCGCTTCGGCCCGGCTGAGGTTGCGATGATAGCGCAGCGGCAGGGCGACATTTTCTGAGACGGTAAGGTGATTGAACAATTGGCCTCCGTCGAACACCAGGCCAAGCCGTAACCGCTCCTTCAAGCGCGCTTCGTCGAAGATCGGCATCTCCTGTCCAAACAGCCGATACGCGCCGCGGGCTGGCGGCATCAAGCCCCCGGTCATCAGGAGCAAATCGCTTTTACCTGCGCCTTGCAGTCCGGCGACGGCCCAGTAATCGCCACTGGCCACCGTCCAGTTGATTTCTTCAACCAGCAGCCGGCTTTGGTCGCTGATTGCGCCGACCGCCACGTCACGCATTTGGATAGCCGGAACCTGCGGAATGGCTGGAGGGTTGTCCATCAGACCGCCAGATAAATGATGATAAACAGCGCGTCAATCAGGACGCAGGCGATAACGCTCTGGGCCACTGCCCGCACGGTGGCGTAAGAAACTTCCTCCAGACGCAAAGGCTGGGCCAACCCGTGATAACAGGTCACGACGGCGATGATAAATCCAAAAGCGCAGGTCTTGGCAGCCAGCAGCGCGAAATCCAAGCCGCTGAAGGCCCCGACAAGTTGCCGAAAATATTCACCGGGCCGCAGCGGCACGTCCTGGATGAACGCCCAAAGATAACCGCTGATCAACGCCCCTAGAATCAGGTAAACCGTCAGCGCAAAAACAGCGATGGCCATGCCGGTCACGCGCGGGGCGACCAGGTAATGCACCGGATCGATGCCCAGGGCCTCCAACGCCTCGACTTCACCCAGCGCCCGGGCGGTGCCCAATTCGACCACATTGGCCGTGCCGATGCGCGCCAGCACCAGCAGCGCAGTCAGCAACGGCCCCAGTTCGCGCACGACCACGATCACCATGATCGTGCCCAGATAATTTATGGCGCCCACTCGCGTCAACCACGAGACCGTCTGCCCGATGACCAGCAGCCCCAGCGCGGCCGACAGAAACAAAAACATCGGCAGCAACCGCAACCCGGCGCGGGAGGTTTCGTGGAGGATCAGCGGGCGAATGACCTGCCGGGCAGTGCGGAATTTCTTGAGCAGGACGCCCAAAGTAATTAGAGCGAAGGCCCCCAGACCCTGGACGGTGAGCAAAAACCGGAGCAGTTTCCGGCCCAGATGGTCGGTGTAGGCCCGAGGCAGCGGCATGCGCAACAGCAAGCGCACCTGCGGCGAATCGAAGGCGCTGACATTTCCCTTCTGCACTCGCGCAGCCTACGGTCAGGCGGGCTGCCGGTCAAAGGTGAACTTTCACCAGCCAGAAAACGACAGGTTACCCAGAGGCTACTTGGAAGATGAAGCTGGAGGTTGCTGGGTAGTCTGGACTGAGCGGTCGAGTCTTTTGAAGGCCTCTCTGACAATCTGGGGCGCGAGGGAGACCTGCTCCCGCGCCCATTGGGAGGCGTAGTGGACCAGTGCAGCGGCTCCCTGGATTCCCAGCTTGTGCTTGATGTTTTCCCGATGGGATTCGACGGTCTTAAAGCTCAGCCTGAGTTCAGAAGCAATTTCGCGCGTGCTCAGTCCGCTGCCCAGTAGTTGCAGAATATGCAATTCGCGGTCAGTAAGTTGCTCAATGCCTGCGCCGGGCGCCTTTGGGTCGGTCCCGACAAATTTGTGCAACAACAGCGCGGCCAAGCCGCGCGCCAGATAGACTTCGCCGGCCAAGACGGTGCGGATGGCCCGGAGGACATCCTCGGCGGCTTGTTCCTTGACCACGTAACCCAGAGCGCCGGCACGCAAGGCCCTTTCGACGTAGAGGGGGGCGTCATATTGGGAGAGAATCAGGATGCGAAGGCCAGGGATTATTGTTCTCAGGGATTTGATTAGCTCCAGCCCGTCTCCGCCTTTGAGCCTCAGATCCAGGATAACCAGGTCGGGTTTGTAACTGACTACGGCGGTCTGAGCCTCGACGGGGGTACTGGCCTCGCCGCAGCAGACCAGGTCCTTTTGCTGGCTGATCAAACGCCTCAGGCCATCGAGCACCATAGGGTGATCATCCACCAAAAGGATGCGCGCTGTCGTCGTTGCCGATGTCGTTGCCACAGGTCTCATTGGATCGCCGGTTTTCTGTGTCTCTGGGACACAAGAAAAGGCGGCGTTAAAGTCATTGGTTTCAGTTACTCGCTTGGGTCACACCACCCCGCGCTACTGATTGAAGCACAAAAGCAGCCAAACGTGCAAGACGGGTTGAAACCCGACGCCGTCTAGGAATATTTCCTAGGGCACGTGTGGCGACGGTTGGCAATTATTGTAGATTGGCCAGTTCGCTGGTTGTTGGGACACTTGCTGTAAAGGGCAGAAGGCACTCGATCCGGGTGCCCTGGTCAGGCTGGGAGCGGATGTCGAAGGTGGCGCCGATGGCCCGGGCCCGATAATGCATGACGCGCAGGCCCATCCCGGCCTGCTTGAGGGAGGCGACTTGAAAACCGATGCCGTCGTCCTGAATTCCAAGGCACAACCGGCCATTGTCAATGGCCAGATTGATTTCAATTCGCCTGGCCTCTCCGTGAGTAATGGCATTATGAATGGCTTCCTGGACGATACGATACAGTGCCAGAGAGGTCTGTGGGTCAACTGGCAAGGCCGATTCGGTGCAACGAAACAAGCAGGTGATGTCGAAGAACTTTTCCGTCTCGGTGGTCAAGTTCTGGAGGGCGGCGAGCAGTCCGATGGTTTCAACTTCAATTGGGTCCAGGCCGCGGGCCAGGCTGCGAGTCTGGCGGATGGCGTTGCTGACCAGGGCAACCAGTTCTTTGGCTTCGAGAGCGTGCGGCAAGGCCTCTGCGGCGAGGGTCTGTTCCAGCGCTTTGGCCCTGAAGGCTATTCCAGCCAGATACTGACCCAGGCCGTCGTGCAGTTCGTGCCCAATGCGCCGCCGCTCGTTGGCGGTGCTTTCAAAGACCTCACGCTCCAGTTGTTTGCGTTCGGTGATGTCGGTAATGGTCGTCTGAAACAGCAGGGCTTGCGGCTCCGGCTCTTGGGCGCGGACGGTGCACAACTCGACCGCCATGGCGCCGCCGCCCTCCAGCACTAAAGCCAATTCTGTGCGAGCTAAACCGTGAGATTTCACGCACTCCTGGAGGTGGTCGGTGAACTTCGTCAGGTCCGGGCCGCTGACATATTGAGTGAAGGCCGCCCCCACCAACTGGGCGCGAGTGCGGCCCAGCATCCGGGCCGCGGTCGAGTTGATTTCAACGATAATGGCCGCCTCGCTCAAGCTGGTATAGCCGATCGGGGCAGTTTCATAAAGTCGCGCGAATCGCTTGTAAGAGGCCTCAAGTTGGCGTTGGACTCGCTGGAGTTCCTCGCTCTGAGTTTTGAGTTGTTGATGTTGAATCTTGAGCAACTCCTCGGCTTGCCGGCGCTGACTACGCTGCCCCGCCTCACGGACAGCCCGCAGGACGGCAGGAACAAGCTGAAAGAGCCGGTGTTTGAGAATGTAATCGGTTGCGCCACGCTTTATGGTTTCGACAGCTACTTCCTCTCCCAGGGCGCCCGTAACCAGGATAAACGGCAGGTCCGGATAAAGCTCGCGCAAGATGCTCAGTGCTTCGGTCCCCGTGAAACCAGGAAGGTTGTGATCGGACAGAACCAAGTCCGGCTTAAACTCCGACAGCGCGGCGCAAAACTCCGCTTTTGCTGACACACACTTCGAGATATGCGCGACGCCGCCATTGCGCAATTCGCGCAGAATCAATTCGGCGTCCTCGGGAACGTCTTCCAGCAGTAATATGCGCAGCCCTTTTTCCACCTCTTGGGCAAAATCCACGACCATCTGGTCCAAGTGCATCGTTACCTGTGTCACCTGAGCGCGCGTACCGTTGGTCTTTGCAACCAGATAACTGACGCAGCTTGTTTAAGGCGCTTACACGCCAGCCTCGCAAAAATCTTAAAGGATGTAAAGTCCAAATGCGGCGCTTGCAATCCGGTAGAGGCCGTTCCATGCTGGTGTATGGGCACGGCGCTGGGGCGTTGAAGCCCCAGGTAACACAATGAGCAACGCACCTGAAAACGAATTCGATCTGGAAAAACTCTTCCTGCCCGCCTGGGCCCAGGAGCCGGCCTCAGCCAAGTCTTACGCCAAGTATCAGGGAGAGGAGCAGGAACCGCAGCGAAGACAGGAGCGCCATGGCCAGCGTGCCCGGCGGCGGGAAGGTCCGCCCGGAACTCGACGCGAAGACAATCGCTCCCGCGGTGAGCGCCGCGGGCCGCCACGGCAAGAGGGGGATCGCCGAAAACCTCAAGGCGGTGACGACCCCGGCGCGCGGGACCGACCGCAGCGCGAGCCATGGCAGCAGCCGGCGCCACTGCCTGAAATTGAGGTGACCCTAAACCCCGAGGAGAAAGGGGTCGAATCGCTGGCCCGCCAAATCAAGATGACCGGCCGGGCGTATCCGCTTTTCGGCATTGCGCAGATGATTTTGCAGAAGCCGGAGCGGCAATCGGTGGTGTTGAGCGTCAGAAAGAACGCGGAGGGCAGGGTGATGCAGCCGCTGTTTTTCTGCGCGCTGGACGACACGCCGTGGCTCTCGGAGGATGAGGTCGTGGCGCACGTGCTCAAAAATCATTTCAACACCTTCTACCAAGCCGAACGGACGGCCACCGAACCGCCGAAGGGCAAATACACCTTCGTGGCACAGTGCGGCATGAGCGGGGTCATTCTGGGACCGCCCAACCATCACGATTACCACAGCCAATTGAGCAAGCTGCACACCGAGCGTTTCGCCCGAATTCCGTTCGAGGTCTTCAAGGCGCGAGTGAAAATCGTGCGCGACGAGGAAGTGGTCAAGAAATGGATTGACGACCAAAGCTGGAAGACGGAGTACGTGTGCTTGAACATGCCCGAGCCCCTGCGGCTGGGCAGCCTGGAGGCGGTCGAGAAACATTTCCGCGAGAATCACAAGGCCAACATCATCAAGCCGGTGGAGTCCTGCGCGCTCGGCGGCAACGCGGCGCGCAGCTTGCGCTGCGGCGGCCTGGTCCGTCTGGTACGCAGCGTGTGGGAAGACCAGCGGCGTTTCCCATTGCAAATTGCCACCAGCCTCAGCCAGCAATTCGCCGCACTCGGTTTGCAGTTCTTCAAGGTCAACAAGACCATTACTCACGTCTGCGTGGCGCGGCCGCATTATCTGGATATGGAGGCCACGCCGGTTTCCGAGGGCGTCAAACGCATCGTCGAGCACATCAATGCCCATTCCAGATGCTCCCGCCGCCAACTGCTCGGAGCGTTAGCGGCGCCTCAACCGGCGGCCAGCGACGGGCAGGCGACGCCCCAAACGGGCAGCGTTGGGCCCTCGCCGGAACAGACGGCGGTCAGTGCGGATTTGCACTGGCTCATTCATCAGGGCCACGTCATGGAATTCGCCGACGGAACTCTGGAGACGGCCAAAAAGCCCGCACCCAAACCGCCGAAATCGGAACGCAAAACAGCAGGCAAGCCAACCGATGCCGCCGCGCAAGGTGAACCGGTTGCCGCGAGTGCGCCGAGCGCCTCGCCGGCCAAGGTGGAAGATGGCGCCGCTCCAATCGTCCAGGGCCCCGCGGCAGAAACCGAGAGAGCAGCCACGGAGTCTCTGCCAGCGGAACCGCACAAGGCAACGCCGGACACCGGGCCAAGCGAGTCTTCCTCTGCCGCGGCGAGCCAGACGCCCGTGGAACCTTCGGTAGCGTCGGCTGATTCACCGTCTTGACGGCTGGGGGAGCGCAGCGCTCCGGTATCAGGTTGATGTCGCGCAGTTTTTTCAGGCTGCCACAGATACAGATCGACGCTGGCTTGTAGCGCAGACTGGCAGTCTGCTGTTTCGCCGAATGGTATTCGGCAGGTGGGCGGATTGCCAATCCGCGACACAGCAGACTGCCAGTCTGCGCTACGGTGGCAGTGTCGGGAGGTGTCCCTCGCTCTTGGAGCCTGGGATTCACTCTTTCCTTTCATCGCGCAGCTGTTAGCTTTCTTGTGATATGGCATTCGGCAAATTTGGCCTTTCCCAGGCGATGGTCGAAGGTGTCAAGGCGATGGGGTACATTGAACCGACGCCGATTCAACTTCGCACGATTCCGCTGATTCTGGCGGGCGAGGACGTCATCGGCAGCGCGCAGACCGGCACCGGCAAGACGGCGGCTTTTGCGCTGCCGATCCTCTCACAACTCGGCCAGCATCGCCCCGAAACCCGCATGCTGGTGCTGGAGCCGACCCGCGAACTGGCAGCGCAAGTCGAGACGGCCCTTCGCGATTTTGCCCGTTTCACCAATCTGGAGGTGGCGGTGATCTTCGGCGGCGTCGGCTATGGCCGCCAGATGGACGCTTTGCGCCGCGGGATAGACATCATAGTTGCCACTCCAGGCCGGCTGCTGGATCATTTGCGGCAAGGCACCTGCAGACTCGATCATATTGAGTTCCTGGTGTTGGACGAAGCCGACCGGATGCTCGACATGGGCTTCCTGCCTGACGTGCGGCGCATCGTTGAACGATGCCCGCGGGAGCGGCACACCTCGCTCTTTTCCGCCACCATCCCCCCGGAGATTGAGACCCTCATCCAATGGGCGATGAAAACTCCGCAGACGATTGAAATCGGCGCGCGCCGCACCCCGGCGGAGAACGTCAAGCACGTGATTTACACCGTGTCCGACTCGCAGAAAACTGATCTGCTGCTGGAGCTGCTCAAGCGGGTGAACTACGATTCGGTGATAGTGTTCTGCCGCACCAAATACGGGGCGGACAAGGTCGCCCATCTGCTCAAGCGGAGCAATCATGCCGTCGCCGTGCTGCATTCCAACCGCACCCAGCAGGAGCGCGAACGGGCGTTGGGAGGCTTCCGCAATGGACGTTTCGAAGTGCTGGTGGCGACGGACATCGCGGCGCGGGGGCTGGACATCGCCGATGTGAGCCACGTCATCAATTACGACGTACCGCAGCATCCGGAAGACTACATTCATCGCATTGGCCGCACTGGCCGGATGGAGGCCAGGGGCGACGCGTTCACCTTGATGGTGGCTGAAGACTCGCGCCACGTGCAGGCCATTGAGCGGTTCATCAGCCAGAAAATTCCGCGAGTGAAACTGGAGAATTTCGATTATCGCTACACTACGCTGTTCGAAGAAAACAAACCGGGCCGGCCACCAGGCGGCGCTCCCCGGGCCCGAGGCGCGCGCGTGCGGGGCGGCTATTTTTATGGCCCGGCGCGGCGCAGGAGATGATTTCTCGAAGTACCCCCTTTCCCTTATGCCGAGCCCGGCATAAGGGTTATTTTCTGTAGCGTCGGATAATGCCGAGCAAGGGGAGCGATTCTTGAGAATTCTGAGGATTCGCTCCTCTTTTCATTTTCTCACCCGGCATTATCAGGCTGTCACCTTTCGCCTTCTCTCTTGTGGCCTCCTCGAGGAGGCTGAACGATCAAATATCAAATTTTTGTCGGATTTTGCCTACCGGCGGCGCTTTAATATAGAAATCACGATGACGGACAGCCAAAAATTGCTCACCGAATACGTGGAGACCGGCTCCGAACCAGCCTTTCGCGAACTGGTGACGCGTTACCTCGACCTGGTGTATTCAGCGGCTGTCCGGCTAGTGGACGGTGACACGCATCGGGCGGAGGACGTGGTCCAAACCGTGTTTGCAGACCTGGCCCGCATGGCTCGCACGCTTTCCAGCGAGGTGATGCTTGGTGGTTGGCTGCATCGGCACACTTGCCACGTGGCCGCCACGATCCTGCGCAGCGAGCGCCGTCGTCAATCCCGTGAAAACCAAGCCGCCGAAATGAATGCGCTGCAAGACCACTCCGAAAGCAACCTTGCCCAGGTTGCGCCCATCCTGGATGAGGCCATCAACCACTTGGGCCAAGACGATCGCACGGCCATCCTGCTGCGATTTTTTGAGCAGCGGGATTTCCGCGCAATTGGCCGCGCTTTAGGAACCAACGAAGATGCCGCACAGAAGCGAGTGACCCGCGCTTTGGAAAAACTGCATTCGCTCCTGAAACATCGAGGGGGCGCCTTTTCTGCCGTTACCCTGGGAACGGCGCTCGCAACTGAGGCCGTGACAGCCGCTCCGGCAGGCTTGGCGGTCGGTATCTCCAGCGCGGCTATGGCCACTGCGGCAGTCACCGGCGGAACCACCGTAACCCTGCTTAAAATCATCACTATGACCAAACTCAAACTCGGTATCATTGGCGCCATTGTCGTTGCCGGCGTGGCCACTCCTCTGGTGATTCAACATCAGGCTCAGGTCAAACTGCGCGAGGTGAACGCGTCTTTGCGGCAACAAGCCGGCGAAAAGGACCAACTTGCTGTGGAGAACCAGCGTTTGTCAAACCAGTTGGCTGAAGCCAAAACATCCAGGTCTTTGGCTGGTGAACAGCTCTCCGAACTGGTCAGGCTTCGCGCAGAAGTGGGAACGCTTCGCAACCAAAAGCCGGTACCGGCACAGAACCACCAGGAAAGGGTTGTAGCCACGACGAGCGACTTTCAGCTCCAAAGACAGCTTGATGCGCCGACCGTGACGCTTTTGCCCGCCGCTAGCTGGGCGAACGTTGGCACCGCCACGCCGGAGGCCTCGTGGCAAACTCTTCAGTGGGCCTTGGCTAAAAGGGACATCAATGCCTTCGCTCAGACCGTGGCGTGGGACCCGGGCGTCGAGGCCCAGGCGAAAGGGATGTTTGACGCGGCGCCCGAAACCGTCAGGCAAAAATTCGGGAATGTTGACGGGGTGCTTTATGCCATGATGAGTACGGCCGAAAAGGCAAATGCAAATGTGGCAGGATATGGCGTGGTTTCTCAGAATATAAACGGAGAGGACGGTACCTTGATCGTGCAGGAACAGCATACCGATGGCCAAGTGAAGCAAAACCCGATCTCAATGCATCGCTTCGATGACGGATGGCGAATTCTTTTGCCACCAAAGATGCTCGACCAGTTTAGTAGATACGTGAACAACCCCGAGCTGTGGCAAAACGGATCGAAGGGAACCCAGTGAGCGAATCGAAACATTCGTGCCTCCCAGGATAGCAGGAGCAATTCTTCAAAAACCGAACGAACCGCCCTTTTTTGTCTTCACGGGCACATCTCACTTTTCGGTTTGTCCCGGAGGGACTTTTGAAAATAGCCCAGGCTTTCAAGCCTGGGATCAGGTCCAAACGAGGATCAAGTCCCGAAGGGACGGCCGAAAACGACCGCATTTACAGGCTCTTGTATAAAAACTGAGATGCTCCTTGTCTTCACGACTCGGCATTATCAAGAGCCCTGGAGGAAGGCCAAAAGTTGGCCCGGCGTAATCCTTCCGTCCAAGTTGCGCAAAGCTCGATGCCAGCGCATCTGTCAAGCCAGCACGTGGCGCTTCAGCAGGTGGTAAACATCAGTGGCTTCGATGAGCGAATTCAAAAGCAACTTGGGTTCCTGGGAAACCAGCAGCGGATAATGCGCGCTGTCCGCAGGCCGGCGGCCATGTGAGCCTTTGACGAGTGTGGCATCGAGTGGAATAACGTCCATTAACATCCGGAAACCAAGTTTCTTTTGCAGCAATCGCCAGCCAATCTTGAGCTTCGGCAATTTGATTTGCGGATCAAGGAACAACTCCACCGGATCGTAACCCGGCTTGCGATGGATGTCCACGGTGCGGGCAAAATCGGGTGCGACCCGATCATCGAGCCAGTAATAATAGGTGAACCAGGCGCGTTCTTCGGCGATAGCTACCAGGTCGCCCGCGCGCGGATGATCCAGCC
>WNGQ01007772.1_pt1 | contig 13123 bp, 12 predicted proteins | sample 5407661 | NCBI WGS metagenome assembly WNGQ01 (sample SAMN13153382, study PRJNA577476) | soil metagenome | isolation source: 60 cm soil or saprolite under Garry oak tree replicate 2 | place: USA:California | collected 2016-06-15
GTGGTCGAAGACGCGTACAAGATGGTTGTTTTTCCCAAGCACTAACATGACTCGCGACCGCCTTATGCCACTCGTCAGCCTGTGGTTCGATTTATTGGTGATGCGCACGCAGGACGAGGGCGTGCAGGACGAGGAAAGGAAACTGCGCCGGGTGTGGTTCATTCTGGACGAGGTTGCGCTTCTGCAAAAACTGCCCAAGTTGCACGATGCCGTCACCAGGAACCGCAAGACGAACAACCCGATAGTTCTAGGCTTTCAGGGACGCAGCCAGTTGCAAAAGCATTACGGGCTGGACGCTGAGGTGATGTTCTCGCAGCCGGGCACGAAGATTTTTCTCCGGACAAGTGAGCCGGATAGCGCGAAGTGGATCAGCGAAACCATCGGAGAGGTAGAAATCGAACAGGTACGCGAAAGCCGCACGCGCGAGCAATCTCCACGCTATCGCCATTCGAGGAGCGATCAGCTGGAGAGACGCATCGAGCCGCTGGTCTTGCCGTCGCAGATCATGGGGCTTGAGGACCGGCGCGGCTACGTGAAATTCGGCAACGCCGTCGTGCAGTTGAGCTTCCCTTATGTGAACGTGCCAAAGACTCAGCCCGCGATCATCGAACGACTGACAGAGGCATTGCCCTCGGAGCCACCGAAAGCAGCCGCAGCCGCGGCGGGAGCCGCTGGTTTTGCAAAACACAACGGGAGGCCGAAGGAGGCCACCGAAGCAGAGCAAAAACCGCGCCAGGAACAAACCATCGAACACGCTGTGACGCCCCGTAAGAGACGCTTTTTCGAGTAGAGGCCCATGCTTACAATCTCAAAGCCGCTCAGTGCAGGACAAGCCCGCGCCTATCACCACGAGGAATTCAGCAACGCGCAGGAGAATTACTACAGCGAAGGCGACCGGATATGCGGCGAGTGGCATGGCAACCTGGCCGAGAAGTGGGGATTACAGGACGAGGTTCGTGAAGAGCACTTCCACCGGCTCAGCGAAGGCCAACACCCGCTTACTGGCGAACAGCTAATCTGCCACCAAGCAGCCCGAGAATACATGAACAGGCGCGGCGAGCAGGTAAGTCCGATGGAACACCGCGCAGGGTGGGACTCGACGTTTTCGGCCCCGAAGAGCGTATCGCTGACCGCCCTTGTGGGTGGAGATGAGCGTGTCCGAGAAGCACATCGAGAGAGCGTCCGCATCGCCCTTGATGAGCTAGAGCGATATGTCCAGGCCCGCATCGGCGGAAACCTTCCAGCAGAGACGACGGGCAAGTGGGTTGCGGCGAAGTTCGAGCACGATAGTGCGCGGCCCGTGGACGGCTATGCCGCCCCACAATTGCACACGCACGTCGTCTTTTTCAATCTCACCGAGACAGAGGACGGCGAAGCCCATGCCCTGCAACCAAGGGAACTGTACAAGACCCAGCAGTACGCGACGGCGGTGTACCGCTCGGAGCTGGCCCATCGGTTGAAAAAACTTGGCTACGAGATCGAGCGCGGTGAGAGCAGCCAGCCGGAAATCAAAGGCTACGGCAAAGAGTATTTGGAGGCGTCAAGTCCACGCCGCCGGCAGATCCAGGAACATCTAGCAAGGGAGAACCAACGAGGAGCAGGCGCGGCGCAGATCGCGGCTCACCAGACACGAGAAGGAAAGCTGGAACTGTCGCACGAAGCAATGCGCGAGAGACATCGCGCAATGGCGGAGGCATTCGGCAATCAGCCAGAGGGCGTTGTCGAAGCCGCGCAGGAGCGAAGAGAGCAGCTAAAGGAAGAACCCGGAGAGAGAACCATCAGCCAGGCGCTCACCTACTCACGAGAGAAAAATCTGGAGCGTGAGGCCGTGGCCGATGAACGCGAACTGCTGAGGGATGCACTGAAACGCTCAATGGGTGACGCCACAGTTGCGGAGGTTAAAGCGGAGTTCGAGAAACGCGTGCAAGCGGGCGAGTTCATCGAGACGAGCAATCGCGCGCCGGGCCGTGCGTTCACCACAAGCGAGATGATCGACTACGAGCGCAACACAATCCAAGTGATGCGCGCGGGGCAGAACCAACATGCGCCAATCGCGAGTTTCAAGGCACGCCGAGAGATCGAGCAAGGCTACTCGCATTTGAGCGAGAGCCAGCGTGCAGCAGTCGGGCAAATCCTGTCGAGCCGCGATCAGGTGACGGCGCTCGAAGGCGTCGCCGGCGCGGGCAAGACTACTTCTTTAGCTGCGATCCGAAAAGCCGCCGAGCGCGACGGCTACAAAGTGGAAGGCTTCGCGCCAACGTCACGCGCAGCGCAAAAACTAGGAGAGGCGGGAATGGAATCGAGCACGTTGCAGCGGCATCTGGCGCGGAGCCAAGAGCCGTACGACGGACGGCAACGGCTTTACGTTCTCGACGAATCGAGCCTAGCGAGCACCAAACAGATGAATGAATTCCTCCATCGGCTAAAGGAAAACGACCGCGTATTGCTCGTAGGCGACACACGTCAGCATGAAGCCGTCGAAGCGGGACGACCCTTTCACCAGCTCCGGGAAGCAGGAATCGCGACATCGCGCCTCGACGAGATCGTGCGGCAGAAAGACCCAGCGCTCAGGGACGTGGTGGAAAAACTCTCGCGAGGCCAGGTCAAAGACGCGATGGAGAAGCTCGATGCGCAAGGCCGCATGCATGAAATTGTCGACCGCGACGAGCGGATGGCCGCCATCGCACACGAGTACTTGAGACAGCCCGAAGGGACGCTCGTGGTATCCCCAGACAATCAGTCGCGGATGGAAATTAATCAAACGATTCACTACGCGATGCAGGATGCAGGGAAAATGCCGTATCGCGAGCACGAGATGACGGTGTTGGTCGCCCGGCAGGAGATTACTGGGGCAGACCGACAGTGGGCGGCGCAATATGAACCTGGCGACGTCGTGCGCTATACGAGAGGCAGCAAGACGCACGGCATCGAGGCTGGAGAGTATGCCCGCGTCGAGCACGCGAACGAGAAAGAGAATCTGGTAACGGTGAAACGTGAGAACGGCGAGCAAGTGAGATACGATCCGTGCCGATTGCATGGCGTTACGCTCTACCGCGAGACAGAGCGCGGATTCAGTCAAGGTGACCGCGTGCAGTTCACCGCGCCGAATCGAGAGCGACACATTGCGAACCGCGAGCTAGGCACCATCGACAAGATCGACGATAGGTCGCTTGGCGTATGTGGCGGTGTCGCGCGGGCGCTACGATGCCCAGGTCTTCACGAACGACAAAGGCCAGCTTGCCGAGCATCTTTCTCGCGAAGTGTCCCACCGATCCGCGATAGAACCGAGCCATGAATCCATATCTTCGGCGCACGAGATCGAGCCGTCATCCACACGAAGCCAGGGGCACGAGCATACGCAGGCAGAAGGCCACAGCATCAGCAGATAACGGTGTATAATCGCTTCATGGCTAAGGATGTGATCCACATTTCGGAGGCGGAAGCGGCGAGCGACTTTGCCGCGCTGATGGCACGCGTGCGTGCGGGCGCGAAGGTTATCATCGAGAACGGCGAGCGACCAGTGGCGGTCCTTCATGCCAGCGAGCCACTGCGTCGCAGCATCTCCGAATGCATCGCGTTCGCCAAAGCTCACGAAGACGAAACCGGCAAAGCTCCAGTTCTCGACCCAGACTTCGCGGAAGACGTTGAGGAAATTCTCAACCACCGCAAGCCGTGGAACCCGCCAGCGTGGGAATAGTCCTCGACTCAAGCGTCATTATCGCGGCCGAACGCAGAGGCCACACCGTTCGGGAAATCCTAGAACAAGTGAAGGCAGCTCAGGGCGAGATTGAAATCGGCGTGTCAGTGGTGACCATCGCAGAATTGGTGCATGGAGCCTATCGCACCAAGACGCATGAGCAACAGCGCCGACGACTGGAGTTTATCGAGCGGCTATCGAGCGACGTGCCGGTGCATCCCGTGACGCTCGACATCGCGAGGCTAGCCGGGCGCATCGAAGGGCAACAGGAAGCGATGGGCATCCAGTTTGCTTTCGAGGATTTGCTGATCGGTGCGACAGCGTTGCATCTCGGCTACGAAGTAGCGACGCTGAACCTCCGCGATTTCCAGAGAATCCCTGGTCTTTCCGTGATCCAACTCTGAACGATTGACCGCCAACAAAACTCCCCTTCGCTCTCACCGCCGTCAAGGGGCAGGCCCGCTGGCGCGTCTCCCTCTGGTCGCCCTTGACTGCGGCTTTGCTGCGGGAGTGTTCTCACTATGAGAGGTGTGGGCCCCTCTGAGCCCCAAAATATCTGGCGCCGAGTCGGGAGAATCAACGTACAGATAGCGAATCGACCTTCGGTCGACCGGCTTAATCCTAACGAGATCCCTGGGAGGCCCGCATTACCGCTACATCCTTGACAGAATACCCCTTTCAAGATAGCTTACGTACTAAGCGAGTTTAGCAACTACATAGGAGCGGATGCGATGGGAGCCGCACACAAAAGAAACCACGAGCTCGCCGAAGAGATCGTTGGGCGGTTGGCACGCCAACATAGCACTGCGGTGATGCTATTTCACCACGCGGTCGCGGAACGCCTCGGGCTGGGCCCAACCGACCACAAGTGCCTCGACTTGCTGCGCGAGCGCGGGCCAATGGCTGGCAGCGATCTGGGCGCGATCACCGGCCTGACCAGCGGCGCGATTACTGGTGTGGTTGCCAGGCTGGAGCGGGCCGGATACCTGCGTCGTGAAGCAGACCGGCACGATGGGCGTAAACAGATTCTCCATCTGGCACTGGCGCCGGCAAGCATCCACGATGTGATCGGCCCACTACGACAAGACGTAGCCGCTCTGTTGGAGAATTTCGATACCCACCAGCTCACCGCCATCGCCGAGTTCCTGACTCGCACTACGGACCTCATCTACCGTCATGCGGCTCTGCTGCGTGCTGAAACAAGTTCTGATGTGGGTCGGACTCGCGCGACCAAACGAACACGCTCCTCGCGACCGTCAAGTGAGGCGTCCAAAATGAGAGTAAAGCGATGATCCCCGCCCTCCGCAAGTTGACCATCACCGCGCACGTCGCCTTCTCGGTCGGCTGGCTCGGCGCGGTCGCCGCCTTTCTGGTTCTCAGCATCGCCGGCCTGACCACCCAGGATGCAGAAGTGGTGCGCGGTGCCTATCTCTCGATGAATCTGATCAGCAGGTTTGTCATCATCCCGATGTGTTTCGCTGCGCTGGCCACCGGACTTTTCCAGGCATTAGGCACCCCATGGGGCTTGTTTCGGTACTACTGGATTCTGCTGAAATTCGGGCTGGCCATTTTTGCGACCTTCGCCTTGCTCTTGCACCAATTCGGGGCAATGGCGGAGGCGGCGAAGCGCGTATCAGGCGCTGCGGTAGAAACATTGTTCAGCGCCGACTTCGGTCCTCTCAAGACCGAACTCGTGCGCGCTCCCAGCCTGGCCATACTGCTGCTGCTCGTGGCCGCGTCGCTGGGGGTGTACAAACCATGGGGCCTGACGCGCTACGGGCGACGCAAGCAACAGGAGCGGCGTAAAGTAGAGCAGCAACCCGACAACGCGACACCCTTAGGAGTCAAGATCTTCTACGCCGTCATTGGTGTGTTTGTGTTGGTCGTAGTCATGCTGCACCTCACCGGCCATGGTTTTGGGCAGAACGGTCACTGACCATCGGTCGCGTGTTCCGCGCAGGCTTGAGGTGTAGCTCCCACCTTCCAAAATTCGTTGTGACGCTCGATACGGCGTTCTGTGACAGCCGTCACAGCGCAGATTTTTGTTTATATCGGACAATTGGCTCCTATTGGAGAGAATCATGCTTTGCACCGGTATCCCACAGCGCATTTATGAATCTCTCAAGACCCTGTGTTGCCTGGCAAATGCCACTGGACCACTTCAAGCTCACGAGATCGCCCTTGCCGCCAAACTTCCGCCTGCGCAAACCGCCAAGATACTTCAATTGATGACCTGGGCGGGTTTTGTCGAATCCCGCCGTGGCACCCATGGCGGTTTTTGGCTCGTTAGGCCGCCGGAGCTGATTCGAGTTACCGATGTGACTGATTTCTTTGCCCATCATGGTCAGAGTAATTCTGTCCCGAAACGAGATGGATTGTTGAAAGCACTAGAGCGGGCCATTGCTCGCTGCCACAAGGAATTCGCGCGCATCACGGTGGCCGACCTCGCCAAAGTATGTGAGTGCGAACCAGCGGGAGTGAGCCGTGTGACCAAGGTTGTGACCACGCAACAGCATCGAAAGTCAGAAACGCATGAACGACGTTCGGTAATTTCAGAAGGAGGATAAAGTGTGGCGTCAAAAGATTTCGTGGCTGCCAGTGATGCTCGCATTGCTCGTCGTGGGATCGGTCCTAGCTGTGGTGTTGCCGAAGAAAGCGCAGGCAGGTCCCATTGTAAGCATGGTGCACGTGAATGCACTGCCGCAATTTGCGCGGCGTTACAATTTGAAGTGCTCCGCTTGCCACACCATCGTTCCTGTGCTTAACGAACAGGGCATATTGTTCCAGAGGCTGGGCTACCATCTTCCTCCCTCTCTGCAGCCAGGTGCGGTCGCACGGAATCTGTCAGAAATCCGTGGAGGGGGCGAGTGGAATCTGTCCAATAATGTTTCGGTCGCCGTAGCCGACTTCAGTTACTCCGCGGAACGGACCACGCAGGAAGGACAGAGCCCCTCATCAACCTCGGCGTTCCAGGTAGCTTCCTGGAATAATTACTTTGCCGGTTGGTTGCCCGACACCAATTTTTTCTACCATGCGGAATTTGACATCGTTTCTGGAGGCGCAACCAATCCGGATCTTTCGAACGCTTGTATCGGATACGCGGGCGGAACGGCTAAGAACAGTTGGTTTGTAGTGGCCGGTCGCGAGCACTTGCAGGTCGCACAAGGAACTCGCGCAGCGCAAGTATACAGTTTGCTTCCCAACTCTCCATTGCTTTTTGAAACCATGAGTCCGACGAATTTCATCTTTGACCAATCTCCGGTCGGCATTCATGCCGGGTACACATGGATTTCCAGCCGTTACAAGAGCGCTTTCGCCGCTTCGGTAAAAGTGACGAATGGTGATAATGCCGACGGCAGCGAGATCCTTACAAGCTCAAACAAAAACTCGAAAGATGTCTGGGTCGACCTCGATTACTGGTACGCACCCGAAAGCGGGGTGACGTTCGTTGACTATTACGGCAAGAAAGACAATCTGGCGCCGGACGGCACACTCTTTCATCCGAGCATCAGGCGGCAAGGCGTCTTCGGCAACTACAAGTTGCTCGCCACGGTCGACTTCCTCGGTGGCTATTTGCACAGCCACGACGATTGGCTAGCCGCAGCAGGCGCACCGGCCAGCAGCTTCCTCGCCGATGATTACTATGGCGCAGTGGACTATTACGTCAGGCAAGGTCTCGCAATTTCGGGCCGCTACGATCTTCTACACCAAAAGATCACAGGCACCAGCGGAGTGGGCCTACAATCCACCCACGATTGGACCATCGGAGTAAACAAGACGCTTACGCCTTCGGGAAACGTGATTGGCCGAATCGCTTACAGTTACCTATCTGGCCGCGATCCCGTCGCTGCGGTGAAGAGTACAGACAAACTCTTCCAAGCGGATATCGCATTTAACTTCTGAAAGGGGAGCAGACAATGAGAAAACAAAAGTTCGTTCACCTGCTCAGTGGCCTGCTCCTAGCGGCAGTCGTGTGGTTAGCCGCCACCGGTACGGTGCAAGGGCAATTCACTCAGAATCGAGACACCATAAAAATCGACTCAGCCGGTTTTCCAGCCGACATTCAAAAGGGTTATCGGCTGTTCCGCACAAAATGCAATGAATGTCACGGGCTTGACACCAGCCTGAAGCCGAGCATGGCTCCCCCGCAGTGGACAAAGGAAGTGAAGCGCATGCAGGCGATGGCGAGCGCACAATTCAACGACTCGCAAGCCAAAGCAATCCTCGATTTTCTGAATTACGATGAATCTCACCGAAAGGCTCAGCTCAAGTCGACAGCTTCGTCAGCGGCACCGGATTCCGCATCTCCTGGTCGCCAGTTCTATGCAGCGCAGAGCTGCGACACTTGCCACAGCGTCGCAGGCAAAGGGGGTTCCGTGGGGCCATCGCTCACGGATGTCGGTGCCAGACTTTCACGCGACCAATTGCTAAAGGTGATCTACGGAATGAAGGCCGGCGACCCTAAATCCGCCATGCCGCCTCTTGCGCCCGATACGACAGACCAGCAAATCAAAGAGCTCGTCGACTTTTTGACGACACTCAAGGGCTGAAGCTTTCAGGGAAAACCGAAGGATGATACGTTTTGAGTCCGGTTCGAGTACAGCCTGACTGGATTTCTCGAGGAACAAATTTACGGAGGTTCGATCGATGACACAGAGTGTAATTCGAACGTTGCTGACGAGTCTGGTCGCAGTAGGTGTGTTCCTACTCTGTGCGGGGTCTCTTCGAGCGCAGAGCGCTGGAGAAACCCTCTTCAAGACTAAGTGCGCGGCTTGTCATGGACCCGATGGGAAAGGCGAAGTGGCCATGGGAAAGACGATGAAGGTAAAAGACTTCGCCTCGGAAGAAGTTCAGAAGATGAGCGACACGGACCTGAGCGATGCGATTACCAAAGGCAAGGGCAAGATGCCCGCGTACGAGGCGCTGACCCCAGATCAAGTGAAAGACCTGGTTGGTTACGTTCGGACATTTGGCAAGAAGAAATAGACCCGGGGTTGGAAATCAAGATCGCAACACGGTGCGTATCCCAAGAAGAAGTAGCCCCCTAGGGTCCGGGAAATTTGATAAAGGGAATTTCTGTTTTGTAAGCCGGTCCCAGCATAGCCCGCGCTGGGGCTAAGAGTCTGAGAGTTTCGCGCAGGAGAGACCCCCAGAATGGTACGGGAGACGCGCCAGCGTTGGACCATACGAAGTTGGATGCGATTTTTCTATTATGTGGGCCGGAATCCAGTTTCTCTGACAGGAACCGTTCTGACGACCAGCGGCGCGGTGACGCTGATCGCCTTCTGGGTTTACGATTTTCTCCTTCCGGGCCCACCCCATCCTTATATCGGCATTTTGCTCTTCCTTATTCTGCCAGCAATTTTCGTCCTCGGACTGGTGTTTATCCCACTCGGCATGCTGCTGCAGAGGCACAAGCTGTTGGCCAAGGGCGAGTTGCCTGACCTTTATCCTGAGATTAACCTCCGGGAGTCCCTTGTGCGGCAGGGATTTGCCGTAGTCGGAATCACAACATTCTTGAATGTAATCATATTTGGAACGGCGTCGTATCGCGGCGTTGCTTACATGGACTCGACCCAATTCTGCGGGCAAACGTGCCATACCGTGATGGAACCTGAATTTACAGCGTACCAGGGCTCTCCTCACTCGCACGTGAGCTGCGTTGAATGCCACATCGGGCCAGGCGCGGGATGGTTTGTGCGCTCGAAGCTATCGGGTGTCCGGCAGGTCTTTGCCGTGACCTTTCACACGTATTCGCGACCCATCCACGCGCCCGTGAAGTATTTGCGGCCCGCACGGGAGACCTGCGAGCAGTGCCATTGGCCGCAGCGTTTCACGGGGGACAAGTTCGTGGTGAAGACCACCTATAAAGACGATGAGAAGAACACGCCGCAGACGACGGCCATGTTGTTGAAAGTGGGCGGGCGGACCTGGCTTGGCTCCATCGGGATCCACGGAAGGCACCTGGACGAAGGCGCGCGCATCCGCTATATCTCGATTGACGATCAGCGGCAAGTCATCCCCGTGGTGTACTACACAGATGACAAGGGAAAAACGATTGAGTATGTTTCCAGCGACATCCAGGCGACCAAACAGCAGCTCGCCGCCGGCGAGCATCGCTCGATGGATTGCGTGGATTGTCACAATCGGCCGACGCATGCCTTCGAGTTGCCAGAAAATGCCGTCAACAAGCAGATGGCATCGGGATTTGTCAGTCCGGAGCTGCCCTTCATGCGGAAGAAAGCGGTGGAGTTACTGAAGGCGGATTATTCGGACCGGGAAACGGCGCGGCGACGGATTATGGACGGTGTAACCTCCTTTTACCGCGCGAACTACCCGAGTGTCTACGACTCGCGCCGCGCCCTGGTGGAGCGATCAGCGGAAAACGTCGCAAACATCTATCTTCGAAATGTTTTCCCCGCGATGAAAATGAATTGGGGCGTGCACCCGAACAACCTCGGGCACAACGATTCTCCCGGATGTTTCCGCTGCCACGACGGGAGTCACGTCAGCTCGGACGGCCAGGCTATTTCCAACGACTGCTCGGCCTGCCACGACCTGCTGGCCGTCGAAGAGCAGAACCCCAAGATTCTGTCGGATCTCGGGGTGAAATAGGTGCGCGAAAATTTGCAAGCAAAAGTGAAATGCAAATCCGTTGCGAGGAGCTGGATCAGCCGACAACTTCGTTCGGTGTGACGCTAGTCACATGGTCTTGTAGCGTAGGTCACAGAAACCACCGAGGAGAAAGTGCAGACTTGCCTTTGAAAGGGCTTTCGTAACCAATCTGATATACTGAGTACAAATGCGCCGAATCTTGAGTCTCGCGATTGTCTTGAGTCTTACAGGGCTAGGGCCTGCGCCGCTTTCCGCTTGCGCGCTTTTTTCTTCTAAGTTAGTAGAATGCGCAACTCCGAAAACTCAGGCGCGCTGCGATCAAATGGACATGCAGGAGAACGGCACAAGACTCGCTGCAACGCCAGATACGTCATGCTGTTTTGGCTCAAGTGCCCCACTCCCTGAATCGCAGTACAAAGCATTTGATCTTTCCTTGATGGCGGCCCCCACTTTGCTTTCCGACCCGATGGGTCACACTCCGAGGACTCAGTACCCGTGTCGCGTCGACCGCGTCCAGGACCTCTCGCCTCCCCCGCTTCAGTCCCTTCTCTGCATATTCCTGATCTAAGACTGTCCTAATCGCCACTTTGTAGTGCGCGCGTGTGTCTCTTCTTGTGCGCAGGATTGGCAAAGCTCTGGGCGTTAGCCTCTGAGCGCAACACGGGCATTGGCCCTGGATCGGGAAAGGATAGCTTATGAAGTTCAGTCACGCACTCATTCTTGCAAGTCTTCTATTTCTGTCGGTGAACTCGGCCGCGCCGGCACAGGAAGCGCCTCCACCCAATCAACCAGTGAAGCTCGCTGACCTTCTTGTCGAGGCCGAACGAAACAATCCTCAGATTCAAGCCGCGCGACATGGCTGGGACTCGGCGAAGCAGGTTCCGACCCAGGTTTCGACATTGCCCGATCCCCAATTCGTTTTGCAGCACGTAAGCGTGGGCAGTCCGCGTCCCTTCTCCGGCTACACCAACAGCGATTTCGCTTACGTGGGCCTCGGGATCTCACAGGATCTTCCATACCCAGGAAAACTGCGCCTTCGCGGTGAGATTGCCAAGAAGGATGCCGATGTGACGCAACAGAAATACGAGTCCGTACGCAGGGCAATCCTGGCAGAGGTAAAGATGGCTTACTTCCAGTTGGGCTATCTCGCCAAGCGGCAAGCGATCCTGGAAGGAGATCGAAAGCTACTCCAGCAAGTCGAGCAGTCTGCCGACGCCCGCTATCGAAGCGGCATGGGAAATCAGCAGGATGTTCTGCAGGCGCAACTCGAACGCACAAAGCTCTTGAGAGAAATCACGATGAACCAGCTGGAAGCTGGAAAGGTTGAGGCAGGCATTAAGCAGCTTCTCAACCGACCGCAGTCATCGCCCGACATCGAAACTATTGAACTCTCGGAAACGGTCGTTACCTATACCTATGACCAATTGCTCGCTGCGGCGAACGCGAACAACCCGGACATCGCAGGTGCCCAAAAGATGATCGAGAGGCAAGGACTTCAAGTGGATCTGGCCAAGAAGGACTTCTACCCGGACTTCAACCTTCAATACATGTGGCAGCGGACTGACCCCGCGCAATTCCGCGCCTATTACGTGCTGACGCTAGGCGTCCGGATTCCGATCTATCGCGGGCGGCGTCAACAGCCCGAACTCGCTCAGGCCGAAGCGGATCAGAGCCGCGCAAAAAGCGACCACGAAGCGCAGACCCAACAAACTGGTTTCCAGCTACGACAGCAGTTCTTAGGGGCTGAAAAATCGGCCGAGCTCCTCAAGATTTACCGCGAAGGATTAATTCCCCAGGCGCGCGCAGAACTCCAAGCCGGTATGGCGGCGTACCAGTCGAATCGCCAGGATTTTCAGGCTTTGCTCGCTTCCTTCCTCGACGTACTCAAGCTCGACGAGGAGTACTGGCAGACGCTTTCCGAACACGAGACGGCCTTGGCCCAGCTTGAGGCAGTAACGGGATTGTCGCTGCGCTGACGGGCGCAGCCAGGGAGCAAGATCATGAGGAACTATCGAAAGGCATTTGTCCTCGCACTGGTCGGGAACATCGTCTTCATCGGTGTGCTGGCCGGACTGTGGTGGAGCGCGCGTAGGCCCGGCAAATCACAAGGCCCGGCTGGTTCTCTGCCCAACGTTGCTACACAGCCAGTTGCGAACGGTTCTTCCAGTGCAACACCGCCACCGACAGAAACTCCTCTGGCGCCCATCCAGCTCTCCGCTGAGCGATTGCAATCCATCGGCGTGAAGTTTGGAGCGGTTGAACGGAAACCCGTGCAGGATGAAATCCGGGCAACGGGAACTGTTGCCATCGACGAAACACGACTTTCCTACGTTCAGACGCGAATCTCCGGCCACATCGAAAAGGTTTTCGCGAATGCAACCTATCAGTACGTCCGCAAAGGTCAGCCTTTGTTCACCATTCATAGCCCGGAACTCGTCGTCGCCGAACGCGAATACCTGCTAGCAAAACAGAATGAGAAAGAGCTCTCAGAGAGCACTGTTCCAGGCGTCGCAGCCGGCGTCGCATCTCTGCTCAATTCCTCCAAAGAACGTCTGGCGCAATGGAACATACCCCAACGGGAGCTCGCGCGACTTGAATCCACAGGGCAGGTCATAGAGGCGCTGGAGATCGACTCGCCCGTCTCCGGCTACATAACCGAACGAAATGCGCTGCCGAGCTTGAACGTGCAGCCGGAAACACGGCTGTATACCGTTGCAGACCTTTCCAGTGTTTGGGTGCTCGCTCAAATCTTCCAGAACGACCTGGGACGCATAAAAGTCAGTGCTCCAACTTCGCTCACGGTGGATTCCT
>WNGQ01016044.1_pt1 | contig 13123 bp, 11 predicted proteins | sample 5407661 | NCBI WGS metagenome assembly WNGQ01 (sample SAMN13153382, study PRJNA577476) | soil metagenome | isolation source: 60 cm soil or saprolite under Garry oak tree replicate 2 | place: USA:California | collected 2016-06-15
GCGGCTTGCTGGATACCGGCGCGGCGGGCGATGCGCACCGATCCGATGGTGGCGCTGAAGTACGAATAGTTGCCCCCGTTTGTCCGCGCAGTCTTCAATTCGGAGAACTTGAAGAGAACTTGAATCTCCACTAAGAACAGCTCATTCGCTCTGTTAGAAATCTAAAGCCCCATTGGCATTCGCTGCCGATTTCGGGCAAATGTCGGCAACCCGGAAGCAATCGCTTGCTGTCCTTTGCGAGTATAGGCGTTAGTAAGCCGATAAATGCTGAGATGATTTGTGCTGGTGCGCGATCCTCTGGTGCAATGCCAAGAGGTCGCACAAAAAACGCGTGCTCAAAGGAGCTGCTACGGTTTCGCGGACCGCTGCACCGAAGAAACAGCGTACAGCACTAGAACGGAATCTGTCGTAAGAGCTCTGGAAGTTTTTGTAAATCAATACGATTGGCTGCGAAGTCCACTGGCCGTTCGGGTTGTCAAACGGCTCAAATTTTCAGCAGTTGGGAAGGGATAACACCGCGATAAAAGAGCCACTCAATATACTCGCGTAAACCGACAAGCAGATTCCCCTAACTCCAGTGCTGACAAGAATCTGACGGAGAGGGGGGATTCGAACCCCCGGTAGAGGTTTTAGCCCCTACAACGGTTTAGCAATTGCCCGATTCCACCGCCTGGTGTTCGGAATCAGTGAGTTACGTTCGGGTGAGAGGTTCCTGTTCGGGCCAAGAAGCTCCTATTCGGCAGCGATTGTGCAACCAAGCGTGCAACTGGAATCTGGTGAGCCCGGTCCGTGAAAGAGCGTTGAAAAGCGTTGTTCCATATTTATGGCATTCGTGGGAGAATGGGTGTATGAAAGAGCAAGCGATTCGAACCACCGTCGATATTCCCGTTTCCCTTTACCGTAAGCTCAAGGAGCAAGCTGCCGCACAGGGACGGTCCATCCGCGAATTGATCCTTTTGGGCGTACGGGTCACTCTCATCGAGGGCAAGCGTCCTCCTACCAAGAGGGTCAAGTTTCCCCTCATCGCGTCAGATGGGCCGAAAGTCGACTTGACCAACGAAAAGATCTATGAACACATTGAATTTCCTTGATGCCAATGTTTGGCTGGCTCTGCTGTGGAGTCGACATATTCACTCCGAAAGGGCGCGGGACTGGCTTGAGAAGTCGTCAGAAGAGAAGTTCTTCTTCTGCCGATTCACGCAGTTGACAGTACTTCGCCTTCTGACATCAGCAGTGGTGATGGGAGGCGACGTGAGAAAAATGTCGGAGGCCTGGCTTCTCTGGGACAAGGTTTGCGCCGACGATAGGGTCGCATATCTCTCCGAACCCGAGGCTATAGAGCCTGAGTTCCGCAGGCAGTCGAGACTTGGCACTTTTTCACCGAAAGTGTGGGCGGATGCCTATCTTCTGGCATTCGCAACCGTGGCGGGTTTGAAGCTTGTTACATTTGACCGGGCGCTTCGTTCACGAGCCTCCGAGGTGTTCGTTCTGTAGCTCACCCATTTCGGCGCGTTCGAAAGGTTCCGTCCCCGTTTCCAAGGAAGACTGAAACCAAACCTATGTTGTCAACAATCGCCAAAAGGTCATTTCATTGTCCGAAAAATGACGTGTTTTTAGGACGGAGACGACATTGTCCGAAAACTGTAGTATAATTCGGACAAAATGTAGCTTATGAGAAAAGCCGCCGGAGCCGACCTTAGGAGCAAAGTCGTGAAGCAGATCGCCGAAACACCCCAAAACGGGGTCTGGACGGCGAGCGATTTCGTTGCCCTCGGTCGTCGGTCCGCAGTGGATAAAGTGCTGCAGCGTCTAGTGGCGAGTGGTGAGCTTCGCCGTATTGATCGCGGTCTGTATGACCGTCCCACGAAAAACGAGCTCACCGGAAAAGCGACAGTGCCGGACTATCGCGCGGTGATTCAGGCCGTCGCACGGCGGGACAAAGTGAGGCTATTGCTCGATGGAATGACGGCGGCGAACGATCTTGGGCTGACGACAGCGGTACCGGCACGAATTCAAGTGTTGGTGGATGCAAGGCTAAAACCGATCCGGATTGGAAACCAAGTCATCCATTTCAAGACTGCTGCGCCCAGCCGTCATGAATAGAGCGCAACGTGCGGACAGTTCGGGGGAGCGGTGAACGAAGGATTCAAGAAGTTTACCGCTGCGGCGGAGAAGGATCGCATCGACACATTCTTGTCGGCGGCGCAACGTCTGGGCGCCAACGCGCAATATATCGAAAAGGATTTTTGGGTGTGCTGGACGTTGGATGTGCTTTACCACGGACTTCCTGCAAGTGGCCCTCGACTTCTTTTCAAGGGCGGAACATCTCTGTCGAAAGGATATGGCCTGATCAATCGTTTTTCTGAAGACATCGATATCACGGCATTTCGCGAGGATCTAAATCAGGCAGCAACCCTAGAGGAATTGGAGGGCCTGTCAGGTAAGAAGAGAAAAGCAAAACTGGATGCCATCCGAGATGCCTGCCAGGCGTGGGTGTCGGGTCCTCTACGGGAGGGAGTCACGGCGCGGCTTGATGGATTCGTTTCCAAAGGCGGAAAAGTAGTTCTCGACGACATAGATCCTGACGGACAAACTTTATTGGTCTTCTATCCCAGCATTATTCCTGGCGAGACGGACTATATCCGTCCTGCGGTGCGAATTGAATGTGGGGCAAAATCGGCTCTTGACCCTCATAGGGAAGCGACGGTACGTCCGTACATCGCGGATGATGTTCCCTCACTGGATATTTTTGTTTCGGGTGTGACAACGATTGAACCCATTCGGTCGTTTTGGGACAAAGCTGTCATCGCCCACGGACTAAGGCGATGGTTTGAAATTCGGGGTGAGCTTCGGCAGGAAGGGCAGCGAATTTCAAGGCACTACTATGACTTACATTGCCTGCTCAATTCTGAGGTCGGTGCTGCGGCGCTCGCCGCGGAGAATCTGGCCACGGATTGTGTGAGGCATGCGCGCCTCTTTTTTGATCGTCCGGATTTCGATCTGGCTTCCGCGCAGCGTGGTTCATGGGTCATCGAGCCAAGCGCCGGAATGCTGGGGCGTCTGCAGGGGGATTATGAGAAAACGATTCCAATGATTTTGGGTAGGACGCCGGCGTTCGAAGAGATCATGGCCTCGATGAAGAAAATCAACGAATCCGTCAATAAGGCGTGAGCACGACTGTGCCAAGCGAGGCGAGCGGGCAAACGGAAAAGAAATATGGAGAGACGCTGGAATACTAACTTGTTGCATTGTTCGATGTTCAAGGGCAGCGGGCAAAGCTCCGGGAGCTGCGCGGGCTGCCACGTACCTGCGAGGAATTCGCCGCTGCCGCAGAAATACTGAAGGGGACAGTTGGCTCGGTTCTGAACCTTCGCGACTATTTTCAGAAGTATTTTGATGGGTTTATGGAATCGGTGGACTCAATGCCGGCCGAGCGGCGCGCAAAGGTCAAAGAGAACGTGCGCTACCGAGGCTTCTCGGACTCCTTCGTTGTTTCCGTCGCCCTGAGGAATGATGACGAACCATTGACGCCAGCCATCGGCTCATACGCCTGTCTTTTGGCAGCTTGTGGAGCAATGACATCTTCGCTCGCCAGCAGGCGGCCACTCCGCGGGGGATAGATGCTGGCTTGGGCATGCTCATCGCAGCCGGGGAGGTATACGGACGAGCGCTGGAACGAGCGTATGCATTGGAGTCGGGCGCGGGGGAATATTGCCGGATTGTGATTGGGATGAGCTGTGGGGATATCTTACTTTGCTGGAAAGTCAAAGTTTCAGTCATCCGCACGGGCAAATCGCAAAAGAGATTGGCCGGAGGGCGAAAGAATTGATTGTTGCAGACTCTGATGGTCGGAGAGTTCTGGACTATCTTGGTCAACATTTCTTCCAGATGTCGGGTGAGATCGCAAGGAGTTTGATTCAGCCGGCGGTCGCGCAGCGGGAGGTCTGGGAAGCGGAGAAGAATGAAAAGCTTGCTGGGCGATACGGCAAAGCGCGGCTTTATTTTGAGCAACAGCAAGAGCTATGGAGCCTTCACGAAGCGAAAAGTTAGCGCAGGACAGTTTCCGCTGTGTGCTGTCAAGTACCGAACCTCCGGGCGGCGCCATTTAGCTCGAATTTAGCTCGAAAAATTTGGCGATTGGAGGGAAATAGGGAGACTAGGGAGACTCTAGGGGAAGAAACGAAAACAGCTAAGCCGCTGAAGACTCAAGATTTTCCAACAACACTGGAAGATTTTTGTTGACATGGCGGAGAGGGGGGGATTGTAGCCCCAATTGGTGACGGGGAGGTCAGGGGATGGTGAGCGTTGGTATGCCTCTTGTTTTCAACATGTCGATTCGATTTGAAAGAATCGCTAATGTTTACGCGGGTACCGGATGGGGCCAAATCGACCGAAAGTAGTAGCAAGAGTAGTAGCACGGAAGGAGCTTGAGGTGGCCCTCGCGTCGACCGTTGGGGTCAGTAAAGCAAGTATTCCCCTACTCCTGCCCTGCATGATTCGAGGGGGATTTGGCCGCGACGAATGGACCTGAACCATCGAACTCCTGGGCGGGGCCAACTCGCGGCCAAGGGATTGTCGACCTCCGATGTGGAAGTGCTTTCCCATCGGCCAGAGAAGAAATGACGACGCGGGTCCTCGGTCCCGCGCCAGTTAGCTGTTAAGCTCGCCCCCGCCAAGGTTGGATTTGCGCTCAACAGTGTGCACGCGTCTGTTCCATTGCCTTGCCGCGAAGGTGACGATGTCCGTTTCGCCCGAACGGAGAAAATCCAAAAAGTCCAACCCGGAGTATTTGCACGTCTGGCACACACTCAACAGGATGAGGTATTCTTCAATTCCCGTCGGCGTGGAAAGACCTTCGATGGCACGGCGAAGCCTAGCAAACGCTTTGATCGCGTGCTCGGCGTTGTTGTTGTTCCAAGGAACACCATCGTGGCTTAGAAAAGTGAACAATTTGGCTCGGTCTTTTTCCAAGCGATCCTTCCATTTCGATGCGGCTGCGCTCGAGCGCCCCGTCTTCGAGATCTGCTTGTAAAAGCGGGCTACGTCGACCAGATGTTTACGCAGGAACCTGCTTTTGAGGCCCCAGCGGTCGATGGTCTTCACAATCCCGTGCAGCAGTTCGGCAAACGCCGTAACTATTCCCTTTACGTCCTCGTCGTATGGATTGTCCAATACGGCGTCATTGAGGTCACGCATCAGGTGGAGCAAGCATTTCTGCTGGGGGCATGGGAGTGAGTCGTAGGCCGCGTAGAAATCGGATACCAGAACGCCCTTGAACTCGCCCAAAGCACTTTGGACTAGGCTTCCTTCGCGCGTCTCCGAATAAAAGTAAAGCACTTCGCGGAACGTGGCAAATACCCAGACGTAGGCGGTCTTCGTGTGCAACCTGATTCGTGTTTCATCCGCGTGAATCAGGTTGCCCTTAACCATCTCGGCGAGGATGTTCTTTCGAGTTTCCCGATAGTATTCAGCACCCCGCTCCTTGAATCGACCGACGACATTTTCGTTCATTTGGAAGCCGAACAGTCTATTCAGGGTTTGAGTCACAGAACGCTGAGAGACGCAAAGCTCAATGATTTCAAAGATGGAGAATGCCGCTAGGTTGTGGCCGTAGATGCTTCGATCCGAGAATTCCTTCGGCCAAGGGCTAAATGCCCGGCAAGCCGGGCACCAAAAAACTTGAAACTGATACTTCACCACCCATCCGGTGACCCCCGACCTGCTAAATCTCAGATCGTGGAGGCACTTCGTTATTTTTCGAAACGTCTGAGTTGCCTTTCTTTGGCAACGGGGACACGCACGCAGTGGTTCGCAGACCACTACTTTGCTAATGCGGATGGTCCTTTTCGCTCGTCTCGTGCCTTTCCGCTTGGCTCTCTTCAACTTGGAGTCGGATCGGATGTAGATGGTATCGCGCTGGTAATCCCAGCGGGCAGCCTTATTGATAGATTCGAAGCCATCGATGGAACTCTTGAATCTCGGCCACAAGGACACTTTCGAATCCAGGTTGTCAGCAACCACAATTTCTAAACTTTGCGGCGCTTCCGAACTTGGCTGGAGATCTTGTCGGCAGGCTTGTGCAACGGCACGGGTGACCAGTTCCAGCGCGGCGCAATCCTCCAAGTTATAAGTGATGAGTTTTTCCTTGGCCATAGACGTTTTGGTTTGTTCCCAGGTGTCCCGCCAACTGATAGACTGAACACCAGAAACGTCCTGATCTGACCATTTGAATCCCAGCCAGCCGGCAATGTCCTTCAATCCATTGGAATAGGTTGGAAAATAGATCTGCCCGAAGATAACCGAGAGGAGGTTTATGGGCGATTCGAGTGCTTTCGCAGCACTAGAGCCACTTGGCGGCGCACCATACCTTTGGCGCATTCGCTTGAGGAAGACGGTCTCAAAGCTGCCGTAATGGATCAAGACTGGGTTCTCGACTTCTATGAGTTTGGACAAGAACTCCCGCCAGATGCTGCCCTCGTCCGAAGGACTGTCAGCCCAAAGGCTGTGGTGAACGACAGAGTCGCCCGCTTTGACTCGAACGCCAATCAGATAGTAGAAGTCTCGGTCGGGCAAACCCTCGACATCGATGTAAACAGGTGTGCCTTCGATCTTGATTTCTGGGCTGCCCACGATATGGATTTTCTTCTCCCGGATTGCAAGCGCCTTCAACGAGTGGTGGTACCTCTCTCTCTTGTCCCTTAGTCCTTGTGGCCGGCGGCGTGGTCGGAAGATGTGGGAGAGTTGGGTAATCGTGAAGACACCCTTGCTGTTGAAGTTGGTGCGCTCCTTTTCTGTCATACCAGCGAGCAAGCTGAGGTCATCTTTTTCAATTGCCTTTTGTCGACAGCGGCTTTCAAACTCGCACTCGCCACAGTGTCGGTTCAGAACCAGGTCGGGAGGTGAGGGACTGGCAAGCAGCGTACCAATCTTGTCGGTCAACTTACGTACATCAGTCGCCAGAGCTGAGGTCTTCACTTTCAGGGTTGCATAGTTCTCCCCATACATAATCTTGCCAAGACTGACCCCTCGGCGAAGCACTTCTGACAATACTCGCGCATCAAGTGCCAGTAGAAGCTTGTCGTCCCGGTGGAGCTTGTTGCGGGACACGAATCGAATCGGGACAAACTGCGCGGTTCGGCCTCGGCCGGCCGAGGGAATTTGTTCCACTGCGTGACAGGAACATCGTAAGTTTTGACTCTGTACAGCAAAATCTACGCCCAAGTGCCATTGAGACGACTTAGGGCTTCCCATGGCCGGTGTGCCGATGACACATCTATCGGGCGCGACCCCTGCCACCAGGCGTTTGGTCCCTTCGATGCGGAAGACTTTGTTTCTAGTTCGTACCCAGGTGGCATAAGCGTTTCCCGTCCCAACTTCTCCGCATGACTGAAGGAAGCATTTGGTGGGGCATTTAAGGAAGGCTTCCACGAGATCGTTAGTGATAATCATATTCACCAGCCCCGCAGGGTGCCCGATTCTGGCGGCCCCGCCTAACCACTTGCAGCATAACCGTTGCGCTGAAAGAAGGGAGCGACCGCGACACTATTCCTGAGACGTCTCTAGTCGCCTGGCGTTAGAAAGTTATGCGTCAGGAAACGAGAATTCTGTTCTCTTGCATCGTGAAAGCCTCCGAAGTCAGTAGCAATATCATGGGCGAAGATCTTGGCTAAATTAGATAGCGACGAGTGAATGGAGCACCCCGTTTAATACGCGTTTCATGAACTCTTGACGAGCCTAAACTTATGACATACAATGTACGTACAATACAGATGTGAGGTAGCTGTGAGAGTATCGCATTCTAGAACAATCAGAACTAGGCGCATTAATCTCCGTGCCACAGACAGTCAAGAAAAACTCATTCGTACTGGTGCCGAGACGACTGGCATTAGTGTGACAGACTTCATCCTAGATAGCGCCTGTTTGCAGGCAGAGCACGTCCTTGCCGACAAACGCGAGTTCATCGTCTCTCCTAAACAATGGAAGGTGTTTGTCGAGGCTCTCGACAGACCGGCTCAGATAAAACCAGAGTTAGCGCGCCTTTTTTCTGAAACTGGCGTTCTTGAGCGCGGGTCTCGGAAGTGACAAGCAGTTCTCCGAACCAAAATAGAGAACCTCTCTCCGTCATTGAAAAGCTGACGAAGGATCATGACCTTTCATTATTCGACTGCGGAAAAGCGTCTCTTAATGATTGGCTCCGCCGATTCGCCCTCACAAACCAACAGAATGATTCAGCTCGCACCTACGTCCTTCATCGCGCTGGCAAGGTTGTCGGCTATTACTCTCTCTCAGCAGGCTCAGTCCGCAGGGAAGAGTCACCGGCTCGCATCGCAAAAGGACTCGCAAAGCATCCGATTGGCGTCATTTTGCTTGCGCGTCTCGCGATTGACCGCACGGAACACGGAGCGGGGCTTGGCAGGACCATGCTGGTTGACGCCTTGTCGCGAGCTATGATCGCATCCGATGCTATCGGCGCTAGGGCGGTGTTGGTTCACGCCATCGATGAAGACGCTGTGACCTTCTACAGAAAATTCGGATTTGAACCCTCTCCGCTTGATCCCAAACAACTCATGCTGCTTATGAAGGACCTCCGCGCATCCCTACAATCAGTGGGTTTGGGCTAGCCAATCTCTTGCGTGCGACCAGCAGGTTAGTCTGAGCACGACGGTTTCCAAGACCGTTGTAGCCTGCGAAAGCCGTTCTTCATATGGATTCCATTCCGGACTCCTGCCTTATTATGTCGATGGCGGTGGAAAAAGGGGCCAAAACAGCGGTGGTCTGGTTACTTTTCACTCTGCCCCTTTCCCTCTTGGAAGGGGGTGTTCTCTCAGAACGGCCCGCAGCGGTCAAGGGCGCGCCGGCGTTGCGGGGGGATTCGAACCCCCGTTGGAGGTTTTGGCCCCCAAAACGGTTTAGCAAACGGGTGATTGCGCTCTGGCTCGCTGGTAAGTTGCTGAAAACTAAAGACGCCGTTCGGCTGACCCTGGACGGTTTGGGCACGGTTGGTAGGTTATTGGGATAAATTGGGATAAAGGCTATTGGACCGCACGCTGATCCAAAACTGCGAACTACTCGTAACGCAAGGCCACAATGGGATCGACTTGCATCGCTCGCCTAGCGGGAAGGTAAGCTGCGGTCACTGTTGCGGTTAGCAGAACGGCTGTGGCGACGCCGAAGCTAAGCGTGTCGGCGGAACCTACGCCGAATAGCCAGGCACCGAGCAATCGTGTGGTCGCAAAAGCGAGTCCCCCTCCGAATAGCACGCCGGTCAGCACGATCCTGAATCCTTGGCGGAGAAAGAGATGCACTACATCGTGAGGACGGGCGCCAAGCGCCGTGCGCACACCAATTTCCTTTGTGCGTCTGGTGACTTCGTAGGAAACGACACCGTAGAGTCCCATGGTGCTGAGAATCAACGCGAGCAGCGCGGCACAACTGAGCACCGCATTCGCGATACGTGCATCCTTGTACGCTCCGCGGACTTGATCCATGAGCGGCATTGCTTCCGTGACCGGAACTTCCGGATCGATGCTTGCGATGGCCTTTCGGACCATCGGCAAAGCCGGTGCGGCATCGCCCGAAACGCGTATGCACATGCGGGCTTCGAGAAGAGTATCGTCCTGCCAGAACGGAAGATACGCGACCGGGAGAGGAGGCTCGACGGCACTGCGCATTTGGGCGTCTTTGACAAGGCCAACGATTTCATACGGCTTGTCGTCAATGAGAACGGTTTGCCCCAGCGGCAGACGGTTTCCTGTGATTTGACGCGCGAATGTTTCGTTCACGATGGTGACCAAGGGAGAGCCAGGCTTGTCGGAATCGTTGAAATCGCGTCCGGAGACAAACGGAATCTTGAGCGTTGCGAAGTAATCCGGCGCAATGGGCTTAGCGGCGACGATCGGCTCGTCTCCGGGCTTCGCATACGTCTTTCCAGGCAGCGTTGCCCTATCTCCGCCTCGACCTCCGAAGTGCCAGACGAGGCCTTGTCCCTTAGCAAGGCTGACGGATTCGACTCCCGGTAATTCGCGGAGCCTGCGAACCACCTCTTTTTTGAATGTGTAAGCCTTATCCGGCGGATAGTGAATGAGGCTGACCGGCAGGCGCAGTCCCAAGACATGGTGCAAGTCGATATTGCGGCCGGATTGAATGAAGGCGTCGCTGCGGGCCAAGAGTCCAGCTCCGACAAGCAACGCTAGAGAGAATGCGACCTGAAGAGCAGCCAGCGCAGTGCGGCTGAACTTCCCGGTCGTAGTTACCGTGGCCGCGCCGCCCTTCAACGTTTCGTTCAGATCCGTGCGACTTGCTTGCAACGCGGGCAGGAGCCCGAACAGCACGCCTGCGGCGGCGGTCACGGCAATGGAATACAGGACAATGGCAGCATTCGGCTGCACGTCGAGCAGATGCCGGTATCCTTCGTCGTCGAGGCTGTAAAAATTGACGAGTAGGCGGCTGGTCCAAGTGGAGAGCAGCAATCCCAGAAACCCACCGGCAAATGCCAAGAGCAGACTTTCTGTGAGCAGCTGCCGCACGATACGGCCACGTCCGGCCCCCAACGCGAGGCGCATGGCGATTTCGGTTCCGCGGGCTGTTCCACGGGCGACAAGAAGCCCTCCGAGATTTGCGCACACAATTAGAAGGAGCAAACCTCCGATGGTGGCCAACAAGCGCGCTAACGCTAAGAAATAATCACGGCCACGGTCCCTCGTTATGCCGATCGCGGGCGTCACTGAAGCGCCATATCTATCATCGAACGCGGAATTGGAGGAGCGCAACTGCTGCATGAGGGTGGCAATCTCCGCTTCGGCTTGAGCAGCGCTGATCCCCGGCTTGAGACGGGCCAAGATAGCGAGAATCGTGCAGCTAGGCTGGAAGCCATCGCAGTGACGGTAACCTACATGGATCATCATCGCAGGAATCCAGATTTCAAGGGGCGTGCCGCCAATTTCTGTGCCGTGAAATTCGGGAGGCATGATGCCGATGATGGTGAAACTGTGGCTGTTGATGAGGAATGTCTTGCCGATGACGCCGGAATCGCCATCGTAAATTCGCTGCCAGAATCCGTAGCCGAGCACGGCAACAGCGTCGCGGTCCGGCACGGAGTCTTCCCCGTTCGTGAAGAAGCGGCCGAGACGCGGCTGCAAGCCAAGGAGGGAGAAATAGCTGCTCGAAACGACTGCGCCGGTTACCTCGCCAGTCTCACCGTTCGCAGAAACGTACAGAGGAGCGGTTGAATAGTGAGCGGTCAGCTCTTCGACGGTCTTAGAGCGGTCCCGCAGGTAGGCAAATTCAGGAATGCTAAAGAGCCCTTCGCCATCGTTTTCCGGAGCAACAATTCGAACGAGCCGCTCGGGATTTTTCGCCGGAACGCTGCGAAGAAACAGTCCATCAATCACGCTGAAGACGGTCACGTTCGCGGCAATGCCAAGAGCAGCCGTGAGAACGGCGACGAGAGTAAGACCAGGATTTTTGCGAAGAATACGAGCAGCGAAGCGCAAATCCTGCCAGCACGTCTCCACAAAAGATTCCCACCCGCCAGTGCGGACGATTTCCTTGGTAACGTCTATGCTGCCGCGCTCCAACCGCACCGCCCGCTGCGCCTCTTTGCGGCTCAGCCCCTGCTTCATTTTCTCTTCGGCGGCCATCTCTAGGTAGGCACCCAGTTCCTCGTTCCACTCCCGATCAACCTGTTCCTTTCGGAACAGTGATCGAAGCCCAGTCACAATGTTTCGTAGAAATGGCATAAGCTGTCACTCGTAACGTATCGCCACCATGGGATCCACTTTGGTTGCTTGACGGGCCGGAATGTAACTGGCGAGCAGGGCCACTCCGATAAGAAGCAACGCGACTGTGGCAAAAGTCGGTGGGTCGGTGGGCTTGATGCCGTAAAGCAGGCTCGCGAGGTAGCGTGTTGACACGAGGGCGACGACGATACCAATTCCGACGCCGAATGCCGCAAGTTTGAATCCTCCTCGCACGACCATTTTCAGAACATCTTCGGACTGAGCCCCAAGAGCCACGCGGATGCCAATCTCATACGTGCGCGTCGACACTGAGTATGCGATTGCGCCGTAGAGGCCGACGACGCCGAGTAACAATGCCATCCCCCCGGCGACACCTAACATCGTGAGGGTGAACGAAGTCCGTGCCATTGATTTCGAGTAGTAATATTCGAGCAAGTGCACGTCTGCTATGGGAAGGTCCGAGTCCACCGACCAGACAGCCTTCTGAACGTCTTCCATTAGGCTCGCTGAGCCGGCACGCGAAGCGCGCATGCAGAAGGCCACCGAGCGGATCGCGTCAATGTCATTGCCCTCGAACTTGGACGTTAGAATGGGCCAATACACCGAACTGGGTGCTTCCTTATCTACACCGTCGTCGCGGACGTCCCCCACAACGCCGACGATCGCCCGCCAGTCGTCTTTCGGACTCACGCGAATTTGCTTGCCGAGCGCGCTCGCTGGATCGTGCCAATACTCGCGCGCCATTCTTTCGGAGACGATTGCGACCGGAACCTTATTGTAGATGTCACTCCAAGTGAGGTCGCGACCGGCGACGAGCGGCGTGCCGAGTGTTTTGAAAAAGCCCGGTGCAACGAACCTGAACCGGTGGAGTGGAAACTCACCTTGTGAGTAGGTGCGGTCCTTTTCGAAGGCTGGACCCGTCGTCTGGTTCCCATCCAGGGGAACACTCATGGACAGGCTGACTGAAGAAACGCCCGGAACAGCCTCGATCTTATGCAGAATCTCCTCTTCGATACGCACCACACGCTCCGGCTCTTTCACTTGTGCGTAGGGAATATCAACGCGGAATGTCTGGATATCCGAAGGCATGACGAAACCGGGATCGACTTCGATCAGAGCGCGAAAAGTGCGAATCATAAGTCCGGCGCTCACCAGCAGGACGAGAGCCAGCGCTACTTGGAACACGACGAGCGCGCTTCGTGCCCGGTGTCGGTGCCGGCTCTCGCTCATGGAACGTCCGCTTTCTCGCAGCGCGGTCAACTGAGGCACCCCCGCATATTTGAAAGCCGGCACGCAACCGAAGAGTAGGCTGACGAACAGCGATATAACCAATGTGAAAAAAACGGCAGGGCCATTGATTGCGATTTCGTTTATCCGCGGAAGTC
>WNGQ01017145.1_pt1 | contig 13122 bp, 9 predicted proteins | sample 5407661 | NCBI WGS metagenome assembly WNGQ01 (sample SAMN13153382, study PRJNA577476) | soil metagenome | isolation source: 60 cm soil or saprolite under Garry oak tree replicate 2 | place: USA:California | collected 2016-06-15
CTGTTAAGCCTGGTTTCACTTTGCCTGCATTGTGTGATACTTACCACCTAATGAATTTCATTCGTTTCTAGAATCACATCATTAACGTCGGCAATGTTGCTTACCTTACACGTAGCGATGATAATCGGATGGTCGTTACCTTCTGCGCCGCCAAGAGCTAGAGTTCGTTGCACCTCGTTTTGAAAGGGACTGCTGCAAACCAAGAGTGGGATTACTTGGTCAAAAGTTCCACCGGAACATTTGGGAAGATTGGTTAGGTAAGATCAACATCAATGCGAGGTTGCCTAAGCCAGCGCTGCGAGCCGAAAGTCTGCGGTCAAATGCGAACATTTTCATCCAAGCCTGCAGCGGCAATAAGATACACGCCGCAAGGCGCCGCTAAAAAAAAGCAATCGAACGGCAGCAACCGGTTAGCCTATGTGATAAAGTCCAAGGCAAATGAAGCCAGCCTTTCGCATCGGCATCCTCGCGATCGCGCTGTTCGTGATCGGGATGCTGGTCTGGCAGGGAGTCACCGCACAAGGTGCGCCCGATCCGATGCGGCCCAACACGAGTCCGACCGTCGCATTTCTCGACATCGGCATTCTTGTCTTCCGCGAAGGGCTCGAATGCATTCTGGTGCTGGCTGCCATCACCGCAAGCATGACCGGCGCCAAGCGCCACCATCGCCGACCGGTCGCGCTCGGCGCGAGCGCGGCGTTCATGGCGAGCTTGATCACGTGGTTCGTGGCAGTACGCCTCGTCGGTTCGCTCGGCGACAACATGAATGCGCTCGATTTGCAGGCCGCGACCGGACTTCTCGCGGTGATCGTACTGCTCGTGATCATGAATTGGTTTTTCCACAAAATTTATTGGGGCGGCTGGATTCGCGCGCACAATCGACGTCGCAAAGCGCTGCTTGAAAATGCGCGCTCCGTGGAAATTTCACAGCGGCAGCTTTGGTGGGGATTGATACTGCTCGGGTTCACCTCGCTTTATCGCGAAGGCTTCGAGGTCGTCCTTTTTCTGCAAAGCTACAATCTGCGTCTCGGTGGCGGGGTTGTGCTCAAGGGAGCGCTGCTCGGCATCGTTCTGTCTGGCATGGTTGCGGTACTCACGTTCGTCCTGCAACAGCGTCTGCCATATCGCAAAATGCTGATCACCACCGGCATACTTCTCGGTATGGTCTTGCTCGTGATGGTGGGCGAACAAGCGCAGGAGATGCAATTGGCCCACTGGATACCAACCACGCAGATTAGTCGGCTGGCCAATGTCATTCCGCCATGGATGGGAATGTGGTTCGCCGTGTTTCCCACGGTCGAAACGCTCGTCGCCCAATTAATTGCCGCGGTCTTGGTAATCGGATCCTATTATGCAGCTCGGCATTTTGGCGGCGCGCCACCCCAAAGCGTCGAGCCTGCCGAGGAAGCGCGATCGGAAGCTAAAGTTGCAATCACCGAGCAATTGGAAGCCGTCCCCTGAGCAGGATGGAGCCGGGTATCTTGAGGGGCGGCTTCTCAACTGCCAACGCAATCCGGAGATTACCCTTCCCTATTTTCATCTTGCTCTTATCGATCCTCCCAACAATTCCCGCTCTCGGCGGCGTCCGCCATTTCACTTTCCTGTACGAAGCGAATACGTCCGCGCAGGGTAGCCTCGAACTGGAAAACTGGGTCACGTGGCGGCGTGCCACAGGGCCGGGCCGATTCGATCAAGTCGATTTCCGTCACGAACTCGAATACGGAGTAACGGACGCATTCCAGGCGAGCATTTATCTCGCCGACTGGTTCTACGAACACGATCGGGAACGTTCCGGGTTTGCCTATTCCGATTCGGCGATCGAGTTGATCTACAATTTGACCAATCCAGTTGTCGATCCCGTCGGATTGTCGATCTACGGAGAGTTGAGAGTAGGCAATCGACTGATCGAATTGGAATCAAAGTTGATCGCGCAGAAAAACTTCGGACCACTCATCCTCGCTTATAACGCAACGCTTGAATCGGTATGGGAAGGAAATGACCTGGCCGAGCGAGAGGGCGAATTCAGCCAGGCTGTTGGCGTGAGCTACGAGATTTCGCCGCGCATCTCGGTTGGGCTGGAGTTGCTTCAAGAGTTCGTTTTCCCGGAATGGCAGGATGAGGAAAAAATCAGAAATCTCTTTGTTGGGCCGAACGTCTCATATCGCAGGGGAAATTGGTTTGTAACAATGACCGCGCTCGCGCAAGCGACCGACACAGAAGATGAGCCAGATTTCCAGCTGCGCACAATTTTTGGAATTGGTCTCTGAAATGAAAAGGCTCGCGATCTTCGGCATAGGCCTCATTTGCCTTGTCGATTTTAGCAGTTGTGGAACGACAAGCTTTGCGCCGCCTCCCGTCACACCTGAATTAGCCCGGACGGGCAAAAGTCAACGTGGTGATATCGCGATCTTGCGTGAGGGTCGTGCTCTTTTTGTTCACCGTTGCATTGAATGCCACACACTACCCGCCTTTTGGCGTTACAGCGTCGAAGATTGGCCGGATATCGTGAACAGCATGTCGCATCGTGCGAACTTGAAACCTGCGGAGCGCGAGGCGATCGTCGCCTACATTCTCGCCGTGAGAGCGCAGTAGTAGTTTTGGGGAGCGCAGGCAGCTTGCCTGCAGTCGTCGACAGCTTGCCGACAACGTTCTTTCCGACAAGCTGCCGAAAAGCAGAGGCTGGCACCCTATCCTCCCAAAAAGCAGAAATTGCTCTGCGGCTACAGATATTCCAGTTGAACCGCGTCGCAACCTTTTCACTTTAGGCGGATGATTATGTCCAGCTTGCGCTTTCCTCGGCCAACTCACGTCGTTTTGGCTGGTTTCCTGTTTCTCTTTCCAAGTGTTCTTCCGGCCGCTCCATCCCCTACCCCAACGCCGCCCGAAACGATTGACGAAAAGTTGTTCAAGGGAATGCAATGGCGGCAGATCGGTCCGTTCCGCGGCGGCCGCGCATTGACGATCGAAGGCGTACCAGGCGAGCCGGACACCTATTACTTTGGCGCGGTCGCGGGAGGAGTGTGGAAGACAATTGACGGCGGTGCCAATTGGACTCCGCTATTCGATAAGGAACCGATTTCTTCTATTGGCGCGATTGCCGTCGCGCCATCCGATCACAATGTGATTTACGCAGGCACAGGAGAAGCGGCCATCCGTGGAAACACCACGTACGGGACCGGAGTCTTCAAGTCCGTCGACGGCGGGAAAACGTGGCAGAACGTCGGTTTGAAAGATAGCCGCCAAATCGGCGCGCTTATTGTCGATCCAAGAAATGAAAATGTGGTCTTGGTGGCGGCATTGGGTCACGCGTTTGGTCCAAATCAGGAGCGCGGAATTTTTCGCACGGCCGACGGCGGCAAGACGTGGACGAAGGTTTTATCGAAAGATGAAAACACCGGCGGGATTGATGTCGTTTTCGATCCGCATAATCCAAACATCGTGTTCGCGTCGCTCTGGCAGGCGCGACGGCAACCATGGTTTTTCTCCAGCGGTGGTCCGGGCAGTGGACTGTATCGCTCCGACGATAATGGTGTCACCTGGAAACATCTGGAAGGAAATGGGCTTCCTGGAGGAATCCTCGGCAAGATCGGTATTGCCGTTTCGGGAGCCGATTCTAACCGCGCTTATGCAATCATCGAGGCGAAGGAAGGCGGCCTTTACCGTTCCGATGACGCCGGACAGCATTGGACTCGAGTAAATGATGACGGCCGCTTTCGTCAGCGGGCCTGGTATTTCAGTAAGGTTTACGCTGATCCGAAATCCGCGGACACGGTTTATCTCGTAAACACCGGGCTGTTTCGTTCGGTGGATGGCGGCAAAACTTTCAATCTGTTGCCAGCGCGACATGGAGATCACCATGGTCTTTGGATTGATCCGCAAAATCCGAATCGGATTGGAAATGCGAATGACGGGGGTGCCAGCATTTCCACCGACGGCGGCAAAACGTGGACGACACAAAACAACCAGCCGACTGCGCAGTTCTATCACGTCGCCGTGGACAATGCATTCCCCTATCACATTTACGGTGCGCAACAGGACAACTCGAACGTCGGCATCGCCAGCCGGACTGATTGGGGCGATTGGACCCGCAGATTGGTTTGTCGCGGGGGGTGGTGAGAGCGGGTTCGTTGTGCCCGATCCGCGCGATTGGCATATCATTTACTCTAATGACGTAGGTCAGGCTTGGGTCCGTTATGATAAAAATAAAGAGGAGGTGCAGGACATTAGTCCGGTTCCTCTCGATAATTCTGGACACGGTGCTGTCGATCTTGCCCATCGTTTCCAGTGGGTCTCGCCGCTCATGCTTTCGCCGCACAATCCTGACGTGCTCTACACGGCGGCTGAATGCGTTTTCAAATCGAGCAATCACGGACAGAGCTGGACCCTAATCAGCGGTGATCTCACCCGTAACGACAAAAGCAAACAGCAACCCAGTGGTGGGCCGCTAACTAACGACATCACTTCGGTTGAATATTATGATACCGTCTTCGCGCTTGCGGAGTCGCCCGTGAACAGAGGAACAATCTGGGCCGGAACGGACGATGGATTAGTCCAAATCACGACTGATGATGGCCAGCATTGGTCAAACGTCACGCCGAAAATGCCCGAGTGGAGCACTATCGATCTCATCGATCCGTCTCCGCATGATGGCAACACGGCTTACATCGCGGTGGATCGACATAAACTCGACGACTTTAAGCCATACATTTTCAAAACGAACGATTTAGGGAAAACGTGGAGTGGAATTGTGAATGGAATTCCCGATGGCGCGTACGTACATGCCGTACGCGAAGATCCAAAACGGCGCGGATTACTTTACGCGGGCACAGAGCTCGGCGTTTTCGTTTCGTTCGATGACGGCACGCATTGGCAACGGCTGCAATTAAATCTGCCCGTCTCGCCGATTCATGATCTGGTGGTCAAAGATGACGATCTGGTCGTCGCGACGCATGGCCGCTCGTTTTGGGTGCTTGATGACCTGACACCGATCCGACAGTTAAACAAGCAATCGGCGCAAGCGGACGTTATCCTCTATCAACCACAGACAGCGTTGCGTCTCCATTACCCCGAAGAATTCGACAAACGTCAGCCCGTGGGAGACAACCCGCCGGCCGGCGCAATCATCGATTATTATTTCAAGACTGCCCCGAAAGATGAAGTGTCGCTCGATATTCTCGATGCTTCAGGCAAAATCGTTAGGCATCTTTCCAATAAAGAGAAGAAAGAAGGCGAGCAGCCACCCGAATCGCCAGATCGCGTCGAGCGCGCGAAAACGATTCCAGCAAATGAAGGAATGAATCGGTTCGCGTGGGATTTGCGCTATGACGATCCAATACAGATTCCCGGCGCGTTTTATACCGGCACGCCGCCTAAGGGTCCGCTCGCGTTGCCGGCCGATTATCAGGTAAAGCTGACCGTCGGCGGCAAGTCGCAGACTGCACCACTCCATCTGACCATCGATCCGCGCACCAAGGGAGCAGAGGCTGCGTTACAAAAGCAATTCGCTTTGTCGATGCAGATAACCGATCGCATCTCGCAATCGCATCAGGCCGTCAACGAAATTCGGGACCTCAGATCGCAGATTCAAACCTCGCACAAACGCTTCGGTGACGACCAGCGTCTCAAGCCGGCACTGGACGCTGCCGATGCACTCGATCGCAAAATGTCTGAAATCGAACAGCAACTTATTCAGGTGAATATGAAAGGTTCAGAAGCAAATCTTGCTTTCCCGAATATGCTAAACGAACGGTTTGACACATTCAGCCACACGATCGACGTCGGCGACGCCGAACCGACCAAATCGCAGCTCGACGTGTTCCAAATGTTAAGCAGCCAACTGGAAGACCAGTTGAAGAAATGGACGCAGCTCAAAAATGAAGATGTCCTTAAAGTGAGCGAATTGATCAAACAAGCCAATTTGCCAGCGCTGATCATTACCGAGAAGAAAAAGAGTGAGTACTGATCCGTGACTCTGGGGAGCACAGGCCGCTGGCTTGTAGCATTCGGCCACTGCGCCGAATGCATTTGCGTAAACAGACTCAGCGTTCCAACCAAGTTCGCGGCAAGCTGCCGCGAACTACAGGCCTGTGCTCCCCCCCGACCCTTTATCGACGACGTCGCAAGAAGATGCTAAGCACAAGCTGATGGCAAGAATAGATAAGGCGGTTCTGCTAGCGGCTGGGCGCGGCACGCGTATGCGTGAGCTAACTGCCGATCTTCCCAAACCAATGATCGAGGTGCGTGGCAAACCGGTTTTGCAGCACATCGTCGAGGGATTGCGCGACGCCGGCGTACGCCAGTTCCTCGTCATCGTCGGTTATCATGCCGACGCCGTGCAGAATTTTTTCGGCGACGGCTCCCGTTACAACATCGAAATTCAATATGCGACACAAGTTGTGCAGGATGGAACAGGACGCGTTGTCGATCTCGCCCGTAATTTCGCCAGTGATTCCCCATTCGTTTTGAATTATGGCGACATTTTGGTGGACCCGGCAAACTACAAACGACTTCTCGATCTTCCTCACGACACCGAAGCGATCATTAGTGTGACGCGCGGCGAAGACGTAAGCAAAGGCGGCGCGGTTTTTCTGGCGAGCCGACCAGCCCCTGGTATAACGCGGGCATTTACGCATTTCGGTCGAGCATTTTCGAGTTTACCGCAAAGTTGAAACCTTCACCGCGCGGCGAGTACGAATTGACCGACGCGATTCGCGCACTCGCGCAGTCTGGAAAAAAAGTAAAAGCACTCGAGCTGAGCGGTGAATGGGCCGATGTGCGCGATCCCGAAACCCTCGCGAAGCTGAATCAATAGGAACATAGGCATCCTGCCTGTGCGGCAAACAGGCTTCCAGCCTGTTGTTCTACTTTTCACTCTCGAGCGATCCGCGCTTCGAGAAAATCGTCGCCTCTTTCGCGCCAAAGACTGCCGTCAAATGACATTCACTGCGGACTTGCGCAGTTAATTCGCCGAGACAACGTGGCGCAGCGTTCGCAAAGGTGCGATCGCCTACGCGATTATTGGGTGGCTCGTGATGCAGATTGGCAATATCGCTTGATCAAAGGAGTCTTTGTCCGCCGCGTCGGCTGGCGTGGCTAAGCCCTCGTGTGTGCTAGAAAACCAGATCGCTTTCTTGGATGGTGAGAAGTTGCTGGCGGAAATTTACTTGCTTGCTCGCACCTCCGCAGCCTGAAACTCCTGCCATGCATTCCACGCGCGCTCCCAATGTTGTTTCTCAGCCCAACATTGCGCTTCCAGGAAATGAAAATAGGCCGGGCAGTTGGGCCATTCGCTAAAATGACGAGCGGTGAGAAGCGCGTCATCGACCCGACCGGTGTGCATCTGCGCGCGATAAAGTTCGTAACCAATACCGGAGTTATAGGGCGCGTCGTGGAAGAGCTCTTGTAGATCTTGAAGAGAGCGATTAGCGGCGATCAGCGGAAGAGCGGCCGGTTCGCCGTATCGCTGGGTCAAGTCGTATGCGGCGCGAAAATCTTTCTTGCTGGCTTTGTATTTCGCCATGCCAGCCCACGCATAACGAAGCCACTCGGGATGTTGCTCAACAACCCGGGAAATTTCCTCGGGGTCGCCGCGTTCGGACCAAAGCGCGAAGAGAGCGAGTTTTTCTGTTTCACTGAACGATTGTAAGTTCGGATCATTTCTTAACAATTGCGCGAGAACGCGATTGAAAGAAGTATCTGAAACGCGGTTGAGATAGGGCAGGCTTAAATCGTGCTCACTAAGTCCAATCGCCTCCAGCATGGAGTTGACTTCTGAATTCTTGAGCGAAGCGTCACTCAGCATACTTTTATAGACTTGCGGCCGCAGAGGTCCGGCTCTGTGTAGTGCCTCACGCCACGCTGTAATTGCCAAAACGGGGCGGTACGGCAGCCAAGCGTTTCCTTCTGCTAGCGGAACCTCGTAAGCGATCGGCTCCAGAAAGCGCGCCCGGCGAAAATCATCTACTGCGCTTCCCTCCTGTTTCAGTTCGACCTCCGCGAAAGCACGGGCAAGGTAAAGTTGCCAATCGAGCGGCGCCCATCGAAGCGCCCGAGTTGTCAGTGCGATTGTTTCAGCAAAATTGCGCTCGCGATCGGCTACAGCTGATAATCGCTTCGCACTGGAAACACCGACTGAGCCAGGGAGGAGTTCCAGGCCGCGCGCGGCGACAACCAATGACAGACCCGCAGCAAGTAATCCTAAGCCAAGGATGCGAAACACCATCGGAACCCAACGGTTCGCTTTCAAAGAGAGCGGCCGATGCAGGGCGAGCCCAAGCAAAAATATCGCGGCAAACGCAGTGCCCACCCGGTGTCCTGAAACATCGACAATCCCTCGAATCGCGAACAGAAGCGCGGCGATAAGTGCGGCCAAACGATAACGTTCGTTGGTCCCCGTTCGCAGCGGGAAAACCCGACTAACAAGGAGTGCGATCCCTAGGACGGTGAGCACCATCGCCGGCCACCCAACTTCGGCCCAAAGCCAGAGCCAGTCGCTTCCCGGGTGCAAGGCTCGCGGATCGCTGAGAGAAGCGTCACGAAAAACTGCAAAGATCGATTCAAAATTTCCAAAACCGATGCCGGACCAAGGCGAATCACGAATGAGTCGGAACGTGTCATGAAAAATCCGCCATCGGAGATCCGAGGAGATGTCGGTGCTGCCGAAATCGCCAAGATGAAATCTCTGGAATGTTTGTTCAGCGAAAACCAGGAGAGAAGTGAGTAGCAGAAAAAGAAAAAAGACTCCAAGCGCGAGTTGCGAGGGAGAGTGTTTTCGGAAGCTCAACACGCTAAGCCAAAATGCGCTACCTACGACGATGATCCCGATTCCAGACTGTGACGAATTCAAAACGATCGCTGCCGCGATCAGAACCAGCGCGAGAATCCAAGCGATCCACCATTTTCTCCTTTTGCGAAAATCGTCTTGACTGCAGGCAAGAATCACGATCGCAGCGAGCGCAAAAAGATCTCCGGTTTGGTTTGGGTTTGGAAATGGACCGAAATTCTGCTCGTTGTGCCAGAATGATGGCGTGATACGTGTCAAGTAAAACGCGATGCAGATTGCGGCTAGGAGCGCAATCCCACTTGTAAACAAGCGGAGCTGAAAGCGCACCTCATGAAGACCCAAGTCTTGTGTGGAAACGACATAGAGCCAGCTCAGTCCAGCAGCGAAGCTAACCAGATAGCCCAACGTGATCCAAGGCTGCGGACTAAGTGTCGATGGAAGCTGCATTGCGCAGTTATTTACAAACGCTGCACGCCACCCCGGTTGGAAAAACCAGTGGCCAGGGAGAAGCGCAACTGCCGCTAAGATAAACAGGGTGAATAGAACGAGATTCGTGATCGCGCCGAGCGAAAACCGAGGCGGTCGCACTAAGAGGCAGAACCCGAGGACCGTAATTACAACTCCTTCTTCCCATTTTTCAGTGGCGCCAGCGAGAAAACAGGCGAGCACTGGCAGCAACGCGATCGTCGCGTTGACTATCCAACTAGTAGTGGGCACTTTGGTTCTCACGCGATTGAGATCCCTGCATTGAATTTTGCATCACCCAAGGCAAACTGTCGTCGTATAGGAATCGCCTTAGATTCGATAATCAACCGACTCGAAAACAAAGCAAGGTATCCGACCGGCAACATCGGTTCATCAAGTCTTTGTCCGCCGCGTTCGCTGGAGGCGCGCCTAGGTGATGATGCATCAGTGCCCCCGGCACTTTGTACCAGCGTTTGTGCAAGAATCCGCTCAGATCTGAGGCACTCGGTGCTCGCGACAGGTTATCCTGATCGCTCCGTTCTCGCTCTAGCTGTGCTCTCCGTTCACTCTCATTTCTTGTAAGCCCCCGTGCGGTTAAGCAGCCGGGTCCATGAGGAGGACCTGAATTGCCTGAGCTCGCTCACCGGGCACTGGGAGGTTACCGGCGGCACGGGCACGTTCTCCGGAGCAAACGGTAGCGGAACGGATAGAGGGGCGGGAAGAGCTTCACCGGTCGAGTGGTCAACCATTACACGGGATCGCTGTCCTTCTAACGATAACGCACCTAATAAAGGGCCGAGGCGATGCCGGCATACGTCGGCGTCGACCGACGACACTCGCCCTGTCCACGCCCGATGGGTTGGATTGCCGTCTGTAACAGTAGCCCCGCTGACCTAGGCATAGTCTCGAGCCCCTTAGGAAGCGTCGAGATCAGATCTTATAGTTACTCAGCGGTCTCGACTGGCTCTTCGCCGATCTCTTCTTCGATTTCGCGGCGCCATTCGCGCGACAGCCAGGGCCGGAGAACTCCGTAAAGCAGATATGCCAGGAAAAGGACCGCTGGCATCCACTCATAATTCAGTACGGTAAAGATGAGGATGAGACTAATAACGAGAAAGCGCGGAATCGATTTCTTCGTCTTCCAATTTAGCGCCTTGAAGCTCGGATATTGGAACCGGCTGAACATCATGAAGGAAAGAAAGAGCAACAACGGCGGCAGAACGAAGCGCCAGCTGCCCAGGTGATGTTCACCTTCGGCGAGCCAAAGGAGAAACAACGTGATCGACGCAATCAGGCCAGCAGCTGCGGGAATTGGAAAGCCGGTGAAATTCTTTTTGTCATCAGCATCGGCCGTTTCGTGATTGGCAGACGCGGTGTTGAAGCGCGCCAGACGCAGCGCACCGCAGGCTAGATAAATGAATGCGATAATCCAACAGGCGCGCGGGAACTCCTGCAACACGACGCGGTAAACCATCAACGCGGGGGCAAGGCCGAACGAGACAATATCTGCAAGCGAATCGAATTCGCGGCCGAACGCACTCTCGTGTCCGCCCAGCCGTGCGAGGCGTCCATCCAGAAAATCAAAAACGAACGCGCCGAGAACCAACCAGATGGCGGTGTGGAAAAGATCACCAGCCGCATCGGGATTGGACGCCTGGAGCAGCGCTCCCTCAAGAATCTTGAGCGTGGCCGTGAATCCGCAAAACAGATTTCCTGCCGTCATCAAATTGGGCAGGAGATAAATTTTAGACGGCTGTTCGTTCATTCGTCGGGCAGTCGCGCAATGATTGTCGATCCACCGAAGACATGGTCGCCGACGTTCACGAGAGGTTTGGCGTTAAGCGGTAAGTATACTTCCGTTCGCGAACCGAAGCGAATCATTCCGAAGCGCTCGCCTTTTTTTAATTCGTCGCCGACCCCTGCCCAAGCGACGATGCGTCGCGCAATTGCGCCAGTGAGCTGCCTGACCACGATCGTGACCCGCGAATTTTCGAAAGCCCAAGTCATCGATTCGTTTTTCTCGGAACAATCAGGCCGGCGCGCGTCTACACAAAGCCCTTCTCGATGCTGGCGATAAATGATCCGGCCATTGATTGGCGCGCGATTCGTGTGGACATCGAGGATTGACAAAAAAATTCCGATACGGCGCGTTTTCGTTTTGAGGACCTCGTTCTCATCAAGCTCGACGATGTCCCTGACCGTGCCATCGGCAGCAGCCACGACGAGATTTGGATCTGGCGGCACTGCACGCTCCGGATCGCGGAAAAACAATGCGATGCAGAACAACAACACTAAGAAAAGCAGCGATAACCATGCTGAAATAAACCAGCTGCCAATCGCTAGCAGCGCGAAAACCACGAAAATCCAGCGTGCTTCGGAAAGGGTTTGAGCGCGCATAACAATCGCATTTTCCGATTTCAGAAACACAGGGTCAAGCCGATGGAAATAACCTTTGCGAAGTCGAACAGCAGCCCGCCACGGAAATACAAGATTTTGGGTTCGCAGGCTGTAAGTCGCCCCATATCTAGCGGAAACGTAACGGACTCAGCCATGAGATAATTATTTGTTTATCGCCCTGTTTCCGTTATCTTTTTTACCAGGTCGCTTCGACCTCAATCTATGCTAAAAGCTCAAGACGAAATTCCGGTCGACAAATTGCCTCGCACTAGCTCGACCGGAATTGGCGCAGCGCAAAAATACGACGCCGCTCAGATCGACAAGTTGGAAGGCCTTGAGGCGGTCCGAAAACGGCCTGGAATGTTTATAGGAGATCCCGACGAGCGCGGTCTGCACCATCTCGTTTTCGAGGTGCTCGATAATTCGATCGACGAACATCTGGCGGGATTTTGCACCAAAATTGAGATGGCGGTTCACGTCGATGGATCGGTGTCGGTGCGGGACAATGGTCGCGGCATTCCGGTGGACATTCATCCAAAATGGAAGATGCCGGCCATTGAACTGGTGCTGACAAATTTGCACGCAGGCGGGAAATTTGGACAGGGCGCTTACAAATATTCGGGTGGTTTACATGGCGTCGGTGCTAAATGCACGAACGCACTTTCGGAATGGTTCAAGGTGGAAGTATCACGTGATGGGAAGGTCTATCACATGGCTTTCGCGAAAGGCAAAACGACCGACAAACTGACCGTTATCGGCGAAGTCAAAAACAAAAAGACAACCGGAACCCTCATCACGTTTTTGCCCGATCCGACGATCTTCACGATCACGACGGAGTTTAAATTCGAGCGGCTCGCCACACGATTGCGCGAACTGGCGTTTCTTAACCCCGGCCTCGAAATCACGCTCACGGACGAGCGGAGCGATCCACCGAAAAAAGAGACATTTTTTTACAAGCATGGCATCGAAGAATTTGTAAAACAGCTCGGGGAAAACAAACAGGTTCTACATCCCAAGCCGATCGTGATCTCGCGACAGCGCGATGAGGTTTTCGTGGATGTTGTGCTGCAATACAATGACAGTTACAACGACCAGATTTTGCCGTTTGCTAACTCCATCCCAAATCCGGATGGCGGAACGCATTTGACTGGCTTCCGCACGGCGCTCACAAAGGCTGTTAATCAGTACGCGAAATCGAGCAATTTTCTTAAGGAGAAGGATCCTTCGATTTCCGGCGACGATGTACGCGAAGGTTTGATTTGCGTTCTCAGCATCAAATTGCCCAACCCGCGCTTCGAATCGCAGACCAAGGTGAAGCTCGTAAACACGGAGATCGACGGGATTGTAAACTCGGTCGTTTACGAAGGTCTGATGACTTTCTTCGACAAGAATCCGCCGATCGCGCGGCGCATCTTCGACAAAGTGCTTACGGCGGCACGAGCGCGTGAGGCGGCTCGAAAAGCGCGCGAAACGATTCG
>WNGQ01009912.1_pt1 | contig 13118 bp, 13 predicted proteins | sample 5407661 | NCBI WGS metagenome assembly WNGQ01 (sample SAMN13153382, study PRJNA577476) | soil metagenome | isolation source: 60 cm soil or saprolite under Garry oak tree replicate 2 | place: USA:California | collected 2016-06-15
GCGGGCACGCTGCTCACGCGATCGCCAGCGGACCTCGACGGCTCAAGGCAGACCGAGCCGATGGCCCCTTCGGGTCGATCTGACATGCTGCGGCGACTGGGCAATGGCCGGGTTCACGCTGGTGGTCCTCGGCAGACTGGCCGCCTGGCCGCAGGCGTTCACCCCCTGCCGATCGCCACGCACGTCGGCGGGCTGCCGCCAAGCGCCTGCGGGCTGGTGATGGCGGTCAAACGGCATCGTGATCATCATCGTCCAGCCGCTGGCCGGGCCCTGGCTGGCCTGCCGCGACCACTACGGGTGACCCACCCGCACTGCCGGGTGCGCAAAACGCTGACACCGCGATTCCACCGGCCACGCAGAATCTCCCTACCTGAGCGGCGAGTACGGATCAGAAGACCTGAGCCACAGCAGCGCATAACGGCGGCTCGGGCGCGCCCTCGGATTCGGCCTCCCGCCGGGCAGGGTAGCACTCGGTGACAGGCTGGCCGCCGGTGAGCAGCCCGGCATGACCTCGGTGGCCCGATCCCAATGGCTGTGCACGGCATCCCGGTCGGCGAGAACGCCGGGGGTGCGATGCCTCCGCCGGGCGGGTGCGGCTGTACCGGGCCAAGGACGGCGGACGCTGGTGGGGCAGTGCCCGGGTCGCGGTGAGGCCACGGTGCGCGAGATAATGCCCTTGGTGGGCAGCACGTCCCCTGATTGGGGTGTGCACGGTGCGACAACGGGTGAGCGGCTGGCTGTACGTGCTCGGCTGGATCGTGGTTTGCCGGATGCCCCGGCGGTGGGCGGAGCGGGTGTTCCGGCAGATCGCCGACCAGCTGTGGCGGCGGCAGGGGCCGGGCGTCAGGCAGCTGGAGGCGAACCTGGCGCGGGTGATCGGCCCCGACCCGCCGGTTTCGGATCTGCGGCGGCTGTCGCGGGAGGGGATGCGTTCGTACCTGCGGTACTGGCTGGAGGCGTTCCGCCTGCCGGTGATCCCGGCGGCGGAGATCGTGGGCCGGATGCGGGCCGCTGGCGAGGAGCAGACCGCGTTGCGGCACCTGGCGGCGGGCCGCGGCGTGGTCTTCGCGCTGCCGCACATGGGCAACTGGGAGCACGCGGGCGCCTGGATCGTGCTCCGCGGCGCCGGCAAGGTCACGACCGTGGCGGAGCGGCTGCGCCCGGCAGCGCTGTATGACCGGTTCGCAGCGTTCCGGGAGAGCCTGGGCTTGGAGGTGCTGCCGCACTCGGGCGGCGCGGGCAGGTTCGGGGTCCTGGCGCAGCGGCTGCGGGCCGGCGGCCTGGTCGGCCTGCTGTGCGAACGGGACCTGACCGGCAGCGGAATCGAGGTCGAGTTCTTCGGCGAGCCCGCCAGGATCATGGGCGGCCCGGCCGCGCTCGCCGAACAGACCGGGGCCGCGCTGATGCCGGTGACGCTGTGGTATGAGGGGAAGAACTGGGGCGCGCATATTCACCCGGAGATTCCCGTGCCCGAGACCGGTACCCGGCCGGAGAAGATCGCCGCCATGACCCAGCAGCTGGCGAGGGTGCTGGAGGAGGGGATCGCCAGGCACCCGCAGGACTGGCACATGCTGCAGAAGGTGTTCGTGGCCGATCTTGGCACCGGCGGGCCGCGCCCCGCTGGCCGGCAACCGCCGCCCGCCGGGTAACAGCGCCGCGGGGACACCCGCCCCGGTCACCCCTCGCCAGCGCAGCCCGTGCCCGGCGGCGGCTGCCGCCAGGAGCGCGTCCTGCCCGCGCCCCCGGCGATGCCCAGCTTGGCAAGCCTGCCGGGAAGCTGGCCCGCCGCCCCGGGCGTGGCCGGGCTGACTTGCAGCGGGTTCGGCGACCCGATGGGCGTGCCGGATTGGGTGAGGAACGCGAAGACCGGGTCCTCAGGCATGCTGCCGATGGTCAGCGCCGCGAACCAGCCACCGGCGTCACGGCTCTGGCCGTTGCACTGCTTCACCCAGCCCGGCGGGCAGGACTGCAGTTCCGTGAAGGCCGCTCCCTGATGGACATCCCCGATCCGGGATGCGCGCTCGCCGGTGATGATGATCGAGCGTTGGACGGCCGCCGAGCGCGGGGCTGGGGACGGGCCGGGATCGATGCTGATTCGGGTGGCGCCGTACGCCGGGGTCCGCGCGGTTCCCGGCCGGTGGAGAGGAGCCGGGCCCGGGCCCCGGCCTGGGTGTTCGCTCCAGCCGGGCTCGCTCTGGGCCGGGCGGGGGTTGTTCTGGCCGCCGGGCACGCCAGGCGGCTGCACGGTTTACACCCCCCCGCGCGTTGCGTGACACGCTGGCCAAGGAGATCGTGGGAGGTGCGGACCCCGCCGCTGTGGCGGGCGCCGCATCCAGAACGAAGAAGGTCAAGATGGCGCAGGGCACGGTGAAGTGGTTCAACGGCGACAAGGGCTACGGCTTCATCGCGGTCGAGGCTGGCCCGGACGTGTTCGTGCACGTGTGCCAAGAATGCTGAGAGGGGTGAGAGGTAGGTAAGCCTCTTCGAGGCAATGCTGTGTAGAAGATGAAGGTTTTGTGGCCCTTCGGCGTCGCCCTGCGGGGGGTGATGTCAAGCCGCCTCATGCGGCCTTGGCTGAAGACCGTGGTCGTGAGCGATGAGGAAAAGGCGGCGTGAGAGCCGTCAGGCAGGGATCAGGAAGGCGAGCGTAAGCGAACCGCTGAGGAAGCATCGAAATACAGGAGATGGCATCAGAACCGGGGCGTGTGCATAGTTCCGGGATGAGCCTGGCGGGTGTCCCGTTTACTGGCCAGGCGGTGCCCGGTGTGAAGGCGGCGCGAGCCTGGTCTGCGGCTTCTGCACGGAACTTGGGAAAGCGGGCGCCGATAGCGCGGCGTCGCGCCTGGAAGGGCGCGGGGCGGCAAGAGGGAGCGCGCCAGGCAGCAGAAACTGTTAGGTGCTGAGTACCGATGCGGCGCTTGCTGGCGGACCGGCTCGTATTAGTGTTGAAGTCCCTGTAATGGGGACGGAGCGAAGGGGCCGGCTCATCTGTGGTTTTGTTCGCGCGAGCAACCAGGCGATGTTCTGGGAGGAAACGAGTGGGCAAGTCAGGTCCGGAAGGCAAGTCGTTTGAGATACCGAAGCGGCTGGTGTGGGAGGCGTACAAGAGCGTCAAGGCGAACAAGGGTGCCGCCGGGGTGGATGGGCGGTCCATCGAGGACTTCGAGTCAGATCTGAGGAACAACCTCTATAAGATCTGGAACCGGATGTCCTCGGGAACGTATTTTCCGCCTCCGGTGAGGGCAGTTGAGATACCGAAGCCGCACGGCGGGGGCACGCGAATTCTGGGCGTGCCCACCGTTGCCGACAGAATCGCTCAGACAGTGGTGGCGCTGCAGCTCGAACCCCGGATGGAGCAGATCTTCCATGAGGACTCCTACGGGTACCGGCCAGGGCGCTCGCCGCTGATGGCTGTAGGGAAATGCCGCGAGCGGTGCTGGAAGAAGGACTGGATTCTTGACCTTGATGTCCAGAAGTTCTTCGACTCGGTTGATCATGATCTTATGGTCAGGGCGGTGGAGGCCAACACCGGCCAGAAATGGGTGGTGCTATATGTGAGGCGCTGGCTGAAGGCGCCGATGCAGCTTCCCGATGGCACGGTAGCCGACCGGGACCGCGGAACCCCGCAGGGATCGGCGGTTTCACCCGTGCTGGCCAATCTCTTCATGAATTATGCGTTCGACTGGTGGCTGGAGCGAAAGTTCCCCACCGTGGAGTTCGAGCGGTTCGCCGATGACGCCGTGGTGCACTGTGTGACTGAGCGCCAGGCCCGCGATGGAGAGCGTCGGGCTGCGGTTGCATCCCGACAAAACCAAGATAATATACTGCAAGGACAGTAACCGGCGGCGCGACTTTGGCTGCACGTCGTTTACCTTCTTGGGGTATGAGTTCCGGCCTCGGAAGTCTAGGTCAGAAAGGAACGGCAGCATCTTCACGTCGTTCCAGCCTGCGATCAGCCCGGTCGCGCTGAAGGATAAGAGTCAGCAGATCCGCAGGTGGCGGATACACTTGCGCACCACAAGGAACCTGGAAGAGCTGGCTGAGTGGATTAATCCGGTCGTTCGCGGCTGGATGAACTATTATGGCCGGTCTACCGCTCCGAGTTGTTCTTCCTCGCATGGCGCATCAACCATCACCTGGCCCGGTGGGCCATGCGCAAGTTCAAGCGATTCAAAGGCAAGTACGCCAAGGCCATGGCCTGGCTGCAGAAGGTCTACCTGTATGCGCCCTGTCACGTCCGGTCCTGAGAGCGGCGGGGGGTGCGATTCCCCCCGCCGACTCACCCTCCAATCGACTACGACGATTGGGAGGCTGAACTGCGCCATAACCCGCCGTTCTGCTCGCCCCTGCTGGCGATCGAAGCGCTAAAGATGTCACCGAACGGGATGATTGGCGCTCTTGCCATTTGATGGGGCGATGACCGGCTCTCCGCTGCTCGAGCGCCTCTTGCGCCGCTTCGACGACACCAATGTCCGGGTGCTGTTCCATGTAGGCTGGCCGGTGGACAGGGCCGAGGCGCCGCTGACGGTTCGCATCACGCCAGCCGGCTGGCCGAGCAGCCCGGCATATCTGCGCGACGGCCGGTGACGAGGAACTCGTCGTCTTCGCAGGCGGGCTCCGGGCCTGATCATGAACTGCCATGCGAGTTTCAGGGGCAGTAGCTAGCCAAACGGAATCCCGTTGCCGGGCATCAGGTGGTTGCAGTCGTGGATCTGGGTTCTGATCTGGGGGAAATAGGAACGCTCCTGCCTCCACAGTCTATTGTCCAGGTGGAAAATAGGGCGCCCCCGGGAATCGGTGGTGGGGTCGGCCAGTCTGGCACTCCGCGGGAGCGCATGCACCGGGCGAACGCCTGCATGCCGTTCAGCACCTGCCGCACCATGGCCTGTGGACAGTCGCCGGTCTCCTCGCATTGTTGGAGCGAGGCGCTGAGCGCCCCGCCGTTGTTCGGGTACATGTGCTGGCAGGCTCGCTGGGCTGCCTGGAGCCGGGAGCTGCTGACCCCGAGTGCTTGCGCGTCGGCCTTGGGGAGCTGTCCGCTGCTGTCGGGGTCGGGGAAGTTCGGCACCCCGTGTGGGCGCATGCAGCGGGAGTAGCCGACGGCCGACGGGGAGTTCGTTGACCCTCCCGCATTCGATGAGCTGGCGGAACCGGTGGATGACGGGCGGCCGCCGCATGCCGCCGCCAGCAGGCCAAGGCGGCCGTGGCGATGATGGCCGCTGCGGTTCGCGCTGCCGGCAGCCATGCCCGCCGTGGCCGGCGCATGACACGGGTGCTGTGATTCATGATGCCCTCCTCAGGATTGGTGATCGTTCCGGCCGCCGCGTCGGTGTCAGGCCTGGACGGCGCGCTGCCCGGCGAGGTGGTGATGTTCGCCCGAGGGTGGCCGGGCTGCCGGCTGTGTGAGCGGCCGGGGCTGCGGGCCGGTCAGATGCTCCATAGGGCCTGGGTGGGAGACAGGCGGGCGGCGCGGATCGCCGGGAGCAGCCCGGCGAGGGCGCCGATGACCAGGGCGGCGCCGATGCCGCCGGCCCAGGCCTCGGGCGGGATGACGGCGGCCCAGCCCTTGTGCCGGGCGTAGATGGCGGTGGCGGCGGCCCCGGCGGCGACGCCGGCGATGCCGCCGATGGCGGCGAGGAAGATGGCTTCGGACAGGAACTGGATGCGGATGTGGCCTTTGGTGGCGCCGAGCGCCCGGCGCAGGCCGATCTCCGACCGGCGTTCGAGGACGGAGATGACCATGATGTTGGCCACCCCGATCGCGCCGACCAGCAGCGCCACCGCGCCCAGCCCGAGGAACAGGGTGCTGAACGCGCCCTTGGCGGCGGCCTGGGCGGTGAGCGCGGCGGACGGCTGGGAGACTGTGACGTAGGAGGGGTTCTCCGGGTTGGCCTGGGCGGCGAGCAGGCTGTCGACGGCGCGGACCCTGCTGGTGGCGGCCTTGACGTAGATGGTGGAGGGGTGGCCGTCGAAGTTCAGGTATTTCCCGGCGGCCGGGTAGCCGATCAGCACGCTGGAGTCGATCTCCGGGGCCAGCACCGCGGGCTTGAGGATCCCGGTGACGTAGAACCACTTGCCGCCGACCCAGATCCGCTCGCCGGGCCAGATCCGGTCGATGCCCATCCGCTGCGCCGCCGCGGCGCCGAGCACGGCGACAGGTTCGCGGGCGGTGGCGGCGTTGAGGAACCTGCCCTGGGCCAGCGAGGTGCTGGCCGCCGTGGGCAGGTGCAGGCTGGCAGCGTCCACCGACAGGGCGTTGGTTTCGATCGGGTTGATGTAGGGGGACTTGTAGGCGGTGATGCCGTTGAGCTGCCCGGTGTCTTGCACGCCGGTCACCCCGGCCAGCCGGGCGATCATGCCGGCGGCGGGCGTGGGCAGCTCGGCGGTCCCGCCGGCGAAGGTCTGGCCGTTCTGAACGGTGAGCAGGTTGGTGCCGAGCGCGGCGATCTCGGCGTTCAGCCCCGCCGCCGACGACTGGGACAGCCCGAGCACCGCGACGATCGCGGCCACCCCGATCGCGATCCCCAGCGCCGACAGCGCGGCGCGCAGCTTGCGTGCGGCCAGCCCTGCCGCGGCCAGCCGGGCCAGGTCCGCGGTCCGCAGCCGGGCCGGGCTGGGGGCGGCGAGCGCCATCGGGCGGGCCCCGCGGCCTCCCCGGCCCGCCCCGGCGGCCGGGGTTGCCGTGGTCATCGGGTTTCCTCCTGCCCGGCCGGCGGGCGGGCTGCCAGCCGCTGGCCCGCCTCGCCGCTGTCGGCGGCGATCCGCCCGTCGAGCATCTGGATCTGCCGGCGCATCCGCCCGGCGATGGCCTGGTCGTGGGTGACCACCACGATCGTGGCGCCGGCCTGGTTGAGCTCTTCGAGCAGGTCCAGGATGGCGGCGCCGGTGGCCTGGTCCAGGTTCCCGGTGGGCTCGTCGGCAAGCACGATCTGCGGGGAGCCGGCCAGCGCCCGGGCGATCGCGACCCGCTGCCGCTCGCCCCCTGACAGCCGGGTCGGCCGCACGCCCAGTTTGTGGCCGAGCCCGACCCGCTCCAGCGCTGCCGCTGCCCGTTCGCGGCGCTCGGCGGCCGAGTATCCGGCGTACAGCAGCCCGCCGGCCACGTTGGCCAGCGCGGTCTGCTGCTCGGCCAGGAAGAACTGCTGGAAGACGAATCCGATCCGGCTGGCCCGCAGCCCGGCCAGCTGCCGGTCCGACAGCCCGGCCACGTCCAGGCCGGTGACCCGCACCGTGCCGGAGGTCGGCTTGTCCAAGGTGCCGGCCAGGTGCAGCAGCGTGGTCTTCCCCGACCCCGAGGGGCCCAGGACAGCGACCAGCTCGCCGCTGGCGACGGTGAAGGAGACCCGCGCCAGCGCGGTCACCGGCGGCCGGCTCGGGTAGATCTTGGTCACCGCCTCCAGTTCCAGCACCGGTTCCGGGCCGTCGGCCAGGGACGGGGTCGTGCCGGCAAGCACGACCGGCCCGCCGCTCATGGCGCCGGCACCACGACTCGCTGCCCGGCCGAAAGCCCCGGCCCGGTGACCTGGACCATCCCGGCCGTGTCATCGAACAGGCCCGGTGTCACCGGCACCAGGCGATGCCGGGTGCCGGAGACGATCTCGACCGCGTACCCGCCCGGCCGGGCCACCAGCGCCGCCACCGGTACCGCCAGCGCGTTGCGCACCCGGCTGGTGGTGATGGTCACCGTCACCGGCGCCTGGTCCAGGTGCCCGGCTGCACCCGGGTGGCGCAGCCGCACCAGCACGGTGATCTTCGCTGAGGAGCCGTGCCCGGAGGCCACCTTGCCGACCGAGGAAATCACCCCCGGCGTCACTGACCCGTCCGGCAGCGTGACCGTCACCGTGTCGCCTTTTTTCACGTCGGACTGGCCGGCGACGGCCAGGCTGATCGTTACGACGTGCCGGGCGGAGGTCGCGGAAAGCACCGGCCCCGACGCCGCGGCCCCCAGCGACGCGTGCACCGCGGCCACCCGGAGCGCCCGCGGCTCGAACACCGCCTGGCCCAGCGGCAGCATCCCGGTCTGCGCCAGCCCCAGGCTGCCCTGCAGCTGCTCCAGCCCGTACCTGGTGTCCCAGGAGAAGTACCGCCAGCCTCCCGCGGCGATGTACCCGCTGCCGGCATACCCCAGCCGCACTAGGTCGTGGTTGAGCTGGGCCACGTCCGCCCCGCGCATCCCCCGCTCCAGCTCCCGCCAGGCAGGCACCCTCCCGTACAGCAGGCAGGTCGGCACGCCGTTGTTGGTCAGGTACAGCACCTGGCCCTGCCGGATTACCCGGCCCGCCGGCGGCAGCCAGGTGAACGCCGCCGGCGACCCGGACCCCGGCGACAAGGAACCCGGCACCGTCACCGTGTAGGACCCCGCATACCCTAGCGTCGCGCTCAGCGCCGTCTGCGCAGACAGCGTCCCCCGCTCCACCGCCGCAGTCGCGGTCCTATACAGGCCGACGCCGTGCCCCGGGCCGGACGGGCCGCGGGCGCCGAACCCGCCCGCCAGCCACACCGCCCCCGCGGCCAGCACAACCACAGCCGCCACCGTGACGGTCACCCACCGGCGCCGGCCCCGCCAGCCACCGGACGCGGCGAAGGCGGCGCGTTCGCCGGCTGCCGGTGTCGTACTGGCACTCATGGCGTCTCCTTCACGGTCGTTCCGCTTCTCCTTGTACGGGCGCGGCGGTTCCATCACTTTCCAGTCGCTGCTCAGCCGGGCTGCCCGGCGAAGGCGAGATACCCGCCGACGATCGTGCGCCGGCGAACGCCGGACTGTCCGCGCTGCGCCACCATCGCAGGCAGCCAGGCGCGACGGGCGCCAGCCCGTCGGCGGAGAGACCGTGCGGGCGCAGCGGGTTCGGCGCGGCAATGCCTTTCACGGTGAGACCGCCAACGGCACCCCCACGGGCAGGTGCACCACGTGCCCGCATTCGTTCTCCTTGGCCCCGATCTGCGGGGTATTCGGGTCGAAGCCGTCCTTGCTGATGCTGATCGGGAAGGCGACCCGTCCCAGGGAATCGGGGGCCGGGTCGGGCCAGTTCGGCACCCCGTGGGAGCGCATGTACCGGGCGAATGGCAGCAGGGCGTTCAAAATCGCCTGCGTTACGTCGTGTGAACAGGCGCCGGCCGACTCGCAACGTTCGATCGACGCGCCGTTGATCGTGTCCGGGAGCAGGTGCTGGCAGGCTCTCCGGGCCGCATTGAACTGGGTGGTGCTGACCCCAAGCACCTGCGGGCCACCCTTAGGAAATATTCCGCTGCTGCCGGGATCGGGGAACCTCGGCACGCCGTGGGAGCGCATGCAATGGGAGAAGCCGACCAGTGACGGAGAGGCCGCTGACCCTGCCGCGCTCGGTGAGCCGCCGGAACCAGCCGGTGACGGGCTGCCGCAGGCCGCCGCCAGCAAGGCCAGGCCGACCGCGGCGATGATGGCCATGTTTCGGCGCATGACGCGGGTGCCGTGGTTCATCATGCCCTCCCTCGGGCCCAGGCGGTGCCGGCGTCCCCCCGGGGCCCAGGTGGTGGCGGCGTCCGGCCGCCGGTGCGCACCAGGGACTGGCTGGTTTCGCATTCATGAACTGCTCCGTCCGGAATGGTCCGCGGCGCCGCTGCCCTCCCGGTCTAGCAGGCAGCCGATGACACGAGCCGAACACTGGTTGTTAGACCGATGTCATCCGCGCGGGGCAGAATGTGGACGTGCGGGGCCGCGTGCTGCAAGGTGCCCGGGGCGCCCCATCGCGAAGGTCCTGGTCGCATACGTCGAACTGCAGCCAGCCATGAACGACAGCAACTGCCCCGCGCCCCCGGAATTGTGCTGGGCTGGCTGAACTACCAGCAGCAACCACCCACACCCAGGCAGACGCGCCGGCAAACCCCGGGAATGCCAGCTCAGCGCCACATCGTGCGACAGGGCTAAAGATAATGAGAGATCAGCCAGTGCAGGTGCTCGATCTTCCAGCGCTCGCGGGCAGGGGCGAGCGTATGTTCCGGGCCGGCCAGGTCGGTGCTCGACCGGCGGCTCGCCAAGCCCGCGAGGACCGACACGACCTCAGTCGCGGAACTTACGGCCCCGCCTTGTTCGGGTGACCGGGCGGGCCATGGCTCGTTTCGAAGTTGCCGCCCTCGAAGTGCTTGCAGGCCCGGGCCGCTCTCCGGAAGGTCGGGCTGGTCACGTCGATGTCGCTGGGCAGCAGCCAGCCGACGTCGTTGTGGCTCCCGGTGACCAGGTCGGGGAAGTCAGTCACTTTGTGCGAGCGCACGCAGTGCGCGAAGTTCAGTGCCTTACTTTCCGCCTGAGCGTGCTGCGCGGGGGTCAGGTTCGGGAGCAGGGGCTGGCAGGCCTGGATCGCCGCCCGGTACTGGGGGTTGTCGGGCCCGAGCCCGAGTTGCTGCGAGCTAGGCCAGGTTCCGCTGCCGTTGGGATCGGAGAAGTTCGGCACGCCGCGGGAGCGCATGCAGCGGGAGTAGGCGAGCCCGCTGCCGTGCTGGCTCGGCCTCCCTGCGGTGCCAGACGAGGGGCTCCCGCCGCAGCCCGCCGCCAGCACGGCGACGCCGGCCATCACGGTAATGACGACCGCGGCACGCCGTCGCCGGAGCCGTAGCCGGAGATGACTGCGTCTGCCGTCGGAGTTGCCGTTCATCATGCCCTCCTCAGGGTTGGATGATCGTGCTGGCCGCCAGTGCCGGCGTCCGGCTTCGACGGCCGCTGCCCTGAGGGTCGTGCGACGCCGGGCTGTTCGCGCCGCTGGCGATGATGCGACGTTCGCCCAGGCTGCCCGCGCTGCTGCCACCCGTCGCCGGGCAGGCGGTGCCGGCGCAGTGGATTCGATGCGGCAGCAGCTCTCCCGGTGTCACCCGAAGGATTCCGGGGCGTTCCCTCCCACGAGGCGCCCGCATTCGGTCAGCTTCGCCTCGAACTGGCGCGTGTGCGATGCAGCGTCGGAAATACCGGCTTTAGTGATATTGAAAAAGGGGCCACCGGAACCACCGTTGGTGGGGTCGGGGAAGTTCGGCACCCCATGGGAGCGCATGCACTGGGCGAGCTTCCGGTCGGCGGCCAGCATCTGCTGCACCAGAGCCGGTGGGCAGTCGCTGTTCTGCATGCATTGGTCTTCTTGCTGTTTGAGCGACCCGCCTGTCGGGAGCAGGTGCCGGCAGGCTTGCCGGGCGGCCTGGTACTGGGAGGTGCTGACCCCGAATTGCTGAGCGTCGCCCTTGGGGAGTTGTCCGCTGCTGTCGGGGTCGGGGTAGTCCGGCACGCCATGGGAGCGCATGCAGGCCGAGTACGCGAGCGCTGACGGGGAGCGCGCTGGCCCGCCCGCGCCCGGTGAGCCGCCGGCACCGGCCGGAGATCCGCCACCGCTACTGCATGCCGCCGCCAGCATGGCGACGCCGACCGCGGCGATGATGGCGACCACGGTACGCGCTGGGCGCGGCCGTGCCCGCCGCGGGCGGCTCATGATACGGATGCGGCGGGTCATCATGCCTTCCTCACGGCTGGGGCCGCGGGTGCGCCCTGCCGTAGGTGTGCATCGCAGCTAGCTGCCTTCCGATTCATGGGCTGCTCCGTCCGGGTGATCCGCGGCGGCCTCTCGGGCTTAGCACGCGCTTCTGCTTCTGCTGGGGCTGGGTCCGCGGTCGGCGGGTTCCGCCGCAGACCCACTCCGAGAGTGGTCGCAGCCCCGCCGGGGCGTTGCCGCTGGGACTCAGGCTGTTCAGCGGGCCGTCCTGGCGGGCCAATGGAACATCTGCGTCCGGGGGCAGGTTTGGGTGAGCATTCGCTCATCTTCTGATCGATCTGGGCCGGAGCAACTCCTGACCGTGGCCGGCGAATGAAGCGAGGAGCTTGTTCATGCTTCTCAAAGTCGGTCATCCTGGTGGTTGGCGTAGGCGACGGGCGCGCAGAAGGTCATTGCGTCGTCACAAGCGGGTTACTCGCGTGGAGCACGTGCTGGCATGCGCGGGTCTTGGTAGCGATCTGCGGCGCATTCGGGTCAATGCTGTCCGGCAGGTGGAAGAAGGGCCGCTGGTCCTGCCGGGACGTGGGGGCGGGGTCCGGCCAGTTCGGCACCCCGTTGGAGCGCATGCAGCGGGCGAAGTTCCGCATGTCGTTCCACGCCTGCTGCGCCTGGGCCTGGGTCGGCTCGCCGCCGTTCGGGAGCAGGTGCTCGCACGCTCTGTGCGCCTCGGGGAACTGGGGATTGCTAGCCGTGAGCTGAGCGATCTGGGTCTTCGGGAGCACTCCGCTGCTGTCGGGGTCGGGGAAGTTCGGAACGCCGTGGGAGCGCATGCAGCCGGAGAAGGCGAGCACCTTCTGGGAGCTCGTTGACGGGGAGGTCGCTGGCCCTCCCGCATTCGGCGAGCCGCCGGCACCGGCCGAGGACGGGCTGCTGCACGCCGCCGCCAGCAGGGCCAGGCCGGCGGTGGCGATGATCGCGGCCGCGGCTCGCGCCGTGCGCGCCCCTGCCCGCCGTCGTCGGCGCAGGACCCGGGTGCTGTGGTTCATCATGCCCTCCTCAGGGGCTGGGTGGTGGCTCCGCCCGGCCGGCGGCGCGCATCGGGACTAGCTGCTTAGCCGCTTTCTCATTCATCGGTGCTGCGTCCGGGTGGTCCGTGGCGCCGCGGCCCTTCCCGGTCTAGCAGGCAGCCCATGACACCAGCCGAACAGCGACTGTTAGGCCGATGTCATCCCCGCTGGCGCACAATGGGCAGGTGCGAGTGCTGGTCGTGGAGGATCACGTCGCGCTGGCTAACCGGATCGGCGAAGGCCTGCGCGACGCCGGTTTCGCCGTCGACGTGGTCTACGACGGCGCGGCAGCCCTGGAGGCCGCGGCCAGCACCAGCTACGACGTGGTCGTGCTCGACCGCGACCTGCCGGCCGTGCACGGCGACCGGGTCTGCCGCCGGCTAGTGCGCGACGGGTCGCCCAGCCGCATCCTGATGCTGACCGCGGCCACCGACGTCGAGGACCGGGTCGACGGGCTGGAGCTGGGCGCCGATGACTACCTCGGCAAGCCGTTCGCCTTCGGCGAGCTGATCGCGCGGGTCCGCGCCCTGGGGCGGCGCGGACCCGGCTCGCCCGCGGTCGTGCAGCGGGTTGACCTGGTGGTCGATCGCGCGCGGCACCGCGC
>WNGQ01010427.1_pt1 | contig 13117 bp, 9 predicted proteins | sample 5407661 | NCBI WGS metagenome assembly WNGQ01 (sample SAMN13153382, study PRJNA577476) | soil metagenome | isolation source: 60 cm soil or saprolite under Garry oak tree replicate 2 | place: USA:California | collected 2016-06-15
CGCGGTCGACCAGAATCCCGAGCCGCTTTAACGGCCCTAAATCTTCATCGATGTGGCCAACGCGTTCGGGAAGCGTGTCGTAATAAGTGGACGGAATGTTCAGAAACTCGAGGCCGCGCTTTTGCAGCTCGGTCACGGTTTTGACAATGTCCCCGGTCGCGATCGCGATGTGCTGCACACCTTCGCCGTTATAAAACTCGAGATACTCTTCCACCTGCGATTTCTTTTTGCCTTCGGCCGGCTCGTTGATCGGGAATTTCACGAAACCGTTTCCGTTGCTCATCACCTTGCTCATGAGCGCCGAGTATTCAGTCGAAATGTCTTTGTCGTCGAAACTGAGAATGTTTCGGAACCCCATCACCTCTTCGTAAAATTTCACCCACGGATTCATCTGGTTCCAACCGACGTTGCCAACGCAATGATCGCAATAAAGCAAGCCCGTCTCCTTGGTCTCGAAACCCGGATCCCACGTCTCGAAGCCCGGCATGAATGGGCCAGTGTAATCGTCGCGCTCGACGAACACGTGCATGACTTCGCCATAAGTGTGGATGCCGCTCATGACGACTTTGCCGTGCTCGTCCTTCAGCGTTTTCGGTTCCATGTAACTCTTGCCGCCGCGCTTGGTCGTTTCCTTCCAGGCTGAGGTCGCATCTTTTACTTTCAGCGCGATCACTTTGACGCCGTCGCCGTGTTTCTCGATGTGGTCGGCGATTGCATTGTCGGGATGCATTGGGGTCGTCAGGAGGAAGGTGAGTTTGTTCTGACGAATGGCGTAACTGGCGCGATCTTTGACGCCGGTCTCCGGTCCGCTGTAGGCGAGACTTTGGAAACCGAACACGCTCTTGTAAAAATGCGCCGCCTGTTTGGCGTTGCCGACATAAAATTCAATGTGATCGGTGCCTTCGAGCGGCAAAAAATCCTCTGCGGCTTTTGGAGCAGCTTTCTTTTTTGGAGCAGCAATTGTCGTTGCCATATAAATACCTCCGAATATTCGCGCTGTTCGCGCGTCCCCTAAATATAAGATCGACAATCCCCCGTCGCAAGGTTGGGCAGGTAGGGGTGGTTCACCGAACCACCCGCGGGCGATTGGGGTCAATCGCCCCTACCCGATCTATTTCGGCGGGTCTGAATGCGCGAGTTTTTGGAAGCGCGGATCATTCCGAAGCGGATCGAACATTGGATCGAGCCGGAGCAACGCAGGAGTGAGCGGCACGCCGCCCCCAGCCAGTGCGCTTTCGTACGGTGTCGGGAGTAGTTTCTGTAACGCGGCGATGGCGCGGTCGGAGTCGCCCACGCGCGCCGCTACCCGGGCGAGAATCTCGATCGACTGAGGACCATTCAAAGCGTCTTTCTCAATCAGTACCGCGGCCATCTCTCGCTCGATTAGTTTGAACGGCGAGGCTTTGTCACCGAGGCTCATATTGGTCAGCGCGAGATCGCCAATCAGCTGATAGTTTTCTGGTTGTTCTTTGAGGAAAGGTTCCAGTTCGCTGCCCGCCTGTCGCCAACTTTCCTGGGCCGCGGCATGGTCGCCGGCGACTTCTTGCGCCCAGCCTAACCAAAAGCGTAGTTCGCCATTGAAATAACCCAACGCTGGATCAGGCTTGGCAAGCATCTCCTTTAGCCGAGGGATGATTTGTGCAGGCCGGCGCTCCAGGATCGCTTGGTAAACTTGTGTTTCCAAGGCGGCGGAATCGTTGGCGTTCGGATGCAGCGGAGCGAGTAGTGCAGCAGCCTGCGGCAGGTCGCCTTCGGCTTGGGCGATATTCGCCTTGAACGCGAGCGTATCCACGTCGTCCGGCGTGATATTAAGAACCTGATCAAGCTTCCGCAGTGCTTCGGAGAAACGACGAGTGTCCATGTAGAAAAGCGCGTGCTGGGTGAGTAGGGAAACGTTGCGCGGGTCGAGCCGCTCGGCTTCGTTGAAGTAAGACTCGCTCCGGTTCCACTGACCTCGCCTCCGCTCTACATACGCCAGAAATTCAGGAATCCGGCTGCTATTGGGCAGGAGCTGACGTGCTTGCTCAAAGTAACGCACCGCGGTGTCATAATCCTTCAGGCAGGCGTAGTGGTAAAATCCCTTGGCCAATACGGCCTCGCCGAGATTGGGCTGAAGGGTGAGCGCGGTTTCGGCTGCCTGCCGTGCGTCGTCACGGAGGGCGATCGTTGGTTGAAGGGTCGTTGTGCGATAGCCGCGCGCTTCCACATATGACAGCTGCGCCCAACTCAGAGCGAACTTCCGGTCCAACCGCACCGCTTCTCTGAGATATTTCTGTGCGCCAAGGACGTTGGCCGGCGTGTTTGCCGTTCTCAGGGTATAAGCCAGACCACGCAGGTAGGCATCGTAAGCCTCAGGGTTGTCCGTCGGTTTGGCGGCGATGACTTGCTCTTCCTGACCGGTGAATTTCGCTCGCAACTGCTCGGCGATGGCTTTGGCCACTTCACTCTCAACCGAAAAGATGTCGGTCAGTTTGCGATCAAAGGTATCAGCCCACAGATGGGAATCATTGGCTGCTTTGATTAGCTGCACGTTCACCCGCACGGCGTCGCTGCTCTTCTGCACGCTGCCTTCCAGGATGTGGGCGACCCCAAGTTGCTTTGCGATCTCGGGCAGGTCTTGAGGTGCGCTTTTGTAATGCTCCGTCGATGTCCGCGAGATTACCTTGAGATCAGCGATCTTGGATAAGCGCGTCAGAATCTCGTCCTGGATGCCGTCGGCGAAGTAAGCGTTGGCTTTGTCTTCGCTCCGGTTCTCAAACGGCAGGACCGCAATCGATTTGTTTGAAATGCCGTCAGTCGAAGCTGCGGTTGTTTTGTTTCCAACCGTATAGCGACCCAGGAAAAACAGCGCGACGGAGATCACGCCGCCGATAACAGCGATGTAGATCCAGGCGTATTTCTTCTTTCGCGTCGCCTCCGGCATCGCGTCGGCTGTTTCGGTACGCTTAATTCCCTGCGGCGTCAGCTCGAACATCCACGCCAGAACAAGAGCAATCGGCAAACCGATGATGATAAGCAGAACCATCAAACGAATCGCCCAGTTCGGAATGTCGAACACCGGAAACACCTGCGCGATGCCTTGAGAAAGTGCCCACCCGGCGACCGCGTAAGCGACGGCGACCTTGTAAACGTTGCGGCGCTTCAGCTCGCCGAAGAATTTCGTCAGATCCATTGCCTTGTTTGTTTGCGCGCCTCTTGCAACGCGGCCCGCACTTTCAATCGAAGCGCGTTCAGCCGGATGAATCCGGTGGCGTCGTTTTGGTTGTATGTTGACGCTTCGCCTTCCATCGTCGCGATTTTTGGATCGTAGAGGCTTTTCGGACTCTTGCGACCGGCGACGATGATGTTGCCTTTGTAAAGTTTGAGTCGAATCAGACCGGTGACATCGCGCTGCGTTTCGGTCACGAGCGCCTGAAGCGCTTCGCGTTCGGGTGAAAACCAAAAGCCGTTGTAAACCAGAGAAGAGTATTTCGGGATGAGACTGTCGCGCAAGTGCATGACTTCGCGGTCCATGGTCAGCGTTTCCATCTGTCGATGTGCAAAATGCAAGATCGCGCCGCCCGGCGTTTCGTAAACCCCGCGACCCTTCATTCCAACAAAACGGTTTTCAACGATGTCGACGCGGCCGATTCCATGTTTGCCGCCAAGTTTGTTGAGCGTTTGCATCACACCGAGCGGAGAAAGTTTCTTTCCGTTCACTTCAATGCAATTGCCGTTCTCGAATGTAAGATCGACATGTTCCGGTTCGTCAGGCGCGTCTTCTGGCGCGACGCTCAGTTTGTACATGTCGCGCATTTCCTTTGCGCTCGCGTCGAACCACGGATCTTCCAGCACGCCGCTCTCGAAGCTGATGTGGAGAAGATTGCGATCCGTCGAGTACGATTTTTCGGCGCTCGCTCCGACCGGAATTTTGTTTGCCTTCGCGAATGCGATCATCTCGGCGCGGCCGGCAAACTTTTCTCTAAAACGTTCTTCACGCCACGGAGCGATCACCTTCAGCTCGGGCGCGAGCGCTGCTGCGGTTAATTCAAAGCGCACTTGATCGTTCCCCTTCCCGGTCGCGCCGTGGGCAATTGCGTCGGCTTTTTCAGCGCGCGCGATTTCGACCATTCGCTTGGCGATGAGCGGTCGCGCGATGCTGGTTCCAAGAAAATATTGGTTCTCGTAGAGCGCCCCCGCCTGAAACATCGGGAAAATGAAATCGCGCGCGAATTCTTCCTGAAGATCCTCGATGATGCATTTGGAAGCACCGGTCTTCAGCGCTTTTTCCTCGAGGCCGGCCAGTTCTTCTTCCTGACCGATGTCGGCGCAGAAGGCGATGATGTGCGCGTCGTAGTTATCTTTGAGCCAGCGAAGAATGACCGAGGTGTCGAGGCCGCCGGAATAAGCCAGAACGATCTTCACGAATGTTTGATCTTCGATGTTAGAGGTTTGATTGCAATCCCTCACCTTAATTGCATCTCGACTGCGTCCCGCAGCGCTCGACCGCTACCCTTGCGGCTCTGCCGGCCATGTCGCGGTTCCCAACCGCTCCATTCTCTCCCTTTCTTAAAAGGAGAGGCGAACGCCGCGAGCATTAGAACTGGGCGGCACAATATCCTCTCCTCCTCGAACGAGGAGAAGACAGAGGCGAGGAGTTGATCTGTGCGGGATCTAATCGCCAAACGAAATGTCGACGTCGCGGGCGGTTTGCACCATTTCGCCATGCGGTGGGACAAGTCGCAAGCGATTCACCGCATCGGCGATTGGAACGTGTCGCACTTGATAATTCTGGTAGCTGACCATGGACCCGAAGTGACCTTCGTTTGCCAATTGCACGGCTTTGACTCCGAAGCGTGTAGCAAGAATGCGATCAAGTGTCGTCGGTGCACCGCCGCGCTGCAAATGTCCGAGCACGCAGAAGCGCGTTTCTTTTCCGGTTCGTTCGGCGATTTCGCGCGCGACCACCTCGCCGATTCCGCCAAGACGAAATTCGCCACCTTCGATGTCGCGCTTGATTTGCAGACCGTCTTTTGGCCGCGCGCCTTCCGCTACGACAACGAGCGAGCCAAGCCGGCCAGCGGCTTCGCGTTGCTTAATCGCCGCAGCAATTTTGTCGTAATCGAAAGGGATTTCGGGAATCAGAATAATATCGGCGCCACCCGCAACGCCGCCATGAAGCGCGATCCACCCCGCGTGACGACCCATCACTTCGACGACCATCACCCGTTTGTGGCTCGTTGCCGTGGTGTGCAAACGATCAAGCGCGTCCATTACTTCCGCGACGGCCGAATCGAACCCGAACGTCATCGCCGTCGCTTCGATGTCGTTGTCGATCGTTTTCGGGACACCGATGCAATTGATGCCCGCTTCCTGCATTTGCATCGCCGTCGTCATCGAACCGTCGCCTCCGACGATGACCAGCGCTTTGACATGGAGCTCGTCTAAAACTTTCTTCGCGCGCGCGATCACTTCGCTGGCAACGACCGCGCGATCACCGGCGCCTACTTTTGCGATAAAATGACCGCGGTTGGTTGTCCCGATGATTGTTCCGCCGAGAGCCATGATGCCTTCCGTGCTTTTGCGATCGAGCACGACATAGCCGCCGGGCGGCAACAGACCTTCGAAGCCGTCGCGGAATCCGATTACCTCCCAGCCAAGTTTTTCGCCGGCGAGCACGACACCGCGAAGAACCGCGTTGAGCCCCGGGCAATCCCCGCCGCTGGTGAGAACGCCAATACGGGTCTTCATGACGAAGACACAATCAAAGCATTTTTTTCGGATCGACAAGCCGTCCGCCGGCCGCCCACTGATCGTAGAGCTGCCAGCCTTGGCCGATAAGTTGAGCGCCTTCGGCAAATCGACTGTTGCTGCCGAGCAGGACAACGATGATGCGACGCGGAAAAATTGTCACGCCTTGTCCTTGTTTAACGATTTCCGATTCGCGGGCTGCTGACAGAACCAAACATTCGCCAGCGCGTGCAGTTCGGCCGGTTTTCACGCCATCGATCCCCTGCGTGCCTAGCAGTTCATTCGTGTTCCGCAAGGAGTAGCGCTGCTCTTTGCCTCCGCGTCGAAAGGAAATCTGGCGTTCCTTCTGTGAGATATAAAAGCGAAAACTCGCCTTGTTCAGAGCGTAACGGGTAAGACGAGCGAGATCTTCGGCGGTAGAGTACGGTAGCGGCTTGACGTTTTGGTCGACGCCGTGCGGATTCACAAAACGGGTTCGTTCCATTTTCAATTGCTTGGCCAGCGCGTTCATTTGAGTAACGAACGCGTCGATCGCCGTCAGCTTCGATTTCTGTCCAGCGGAAGCCGGTCCCTGAATTGTCGATCCAACGTAACTCGCCAGCGTGTAAGCGGCAATGTTGTCCGACTGCACCAACGCCGCATAAAGCAAATCGCGTAACGCAATTTCATCGCCCGGTTGAAAACCGATGTTGTTTTCCAAGGTCCCGACAAACGCTGGCGGCAGCATCGTAACGGTCTGGTTGAGATCGCCGCCTCTATGCTCCGCCCAATCCAGAATCACCATCGCAGTGGCGATTTTCGTCAAACTGCCAATCTGGCGTTTCTGCTTCGATTCGTGTTCCTGTAAAACGAATCCCGTTTGGGCGTCAACGATGATGGACGCTTGAGCCGCAGAAGCCGAGCGAAGTGCGCCAAAAAGAAGCGCGGCAACGATGACAGCGAAGTGGCGTGGAAAAATCACGGGATGAAACTGTAGTGGCAGGCGTGTCGCCTGCAATTCTCAATCACAATGCGGCCGACACGGCCGCCGCTACAGTTAATCGCCGCCGTTGAGTTGGCAACCCGCGAAAACGCGAACGCCGATTTATTCGGGCAGACTGACGTTGGCGCGCTCGCCGTAACGATACGGATTCGCGCTTAAAGTCAGATAGATGCGCTCCGCCGCGTTCACGAGATCGAAGTGTGTCGCCCGACCGAGCCCGCTGGCCCGGACCGTTCCATGTCTGCCTTGGAAACGACTGCCGCCGGCCATGTCGAATTCATAAACGACTGTGGCTCGATCGACATCGGTGATCCGGACATGAAGTGCCAAGAAGGACCGACCGACGCCCAAACTACCGAAAAAGAAACGACCGAGCGGGCTCCCGCCATCCACCAATTGAAAGTGGCCCACAACCAGCCATCCGGTGCGCGGCGTTTCCGTGTCTTTCAAAATTCTCGCTGGCGCAATTTTTTCCAGTTGCTCTTTTAAATCGTTCGCAAACTCCACTGGCGTATTGGCTTTACGAATTGGCATTTCACCGTCGCTCAAGGCCTCGTCGCCTTTGAAGACAGCCGTGTCGATGCAGAACGGTCTAATATAGATGGCGCTCGGGCCGCTCGCCCCTACCCCGCAATTCGTAATCATATGGACGCCCTTTGAGCCGTAATCCTTGGCGTCGATAGCGCCGGCGGTTCGTCCGCCGGGGGTAGCCACCTCGGTCCTGGTCACGTACATATCCGCGCATGAACAAAGCAGGATGCTTGAAGCGATAACGATAACAGATTTCATATGATTTAGTCCTGGCCGCGTCGGGCCTGTCTAGGGCACAAGGCGAACCGTTTCGCGACTTGTGATGCAACTCCCGTGCCGTTCGGAAGAGAAAAACGCCTTGGGACGCCCAATCCGCGTGCTAGCCCTCCACTTTGGGCGCCCGTGCCCGACTGATCAGCATTCGCATTACAAAATAAACGATGACCGCGGAAGGGATTGCCAGAAACAACGAGCCAATACCTGCCGGCCAGACTAATCTCTGGAACACGTCCCAGTTCAGATAATCGTGCAACCCGAAGTGGAACCGGATTCGGTGAGCCGGAGTCGGTCGGTTCAGCGTCCAGCAGCCGACCTTGTATTCGGCAAAGTAGATGGCCGGCATCACGAAAATTAGGACATCGTGAACTGTCACCGCGATTGCGGCGGCGACCTTGTTACATCGACACACCCACGCCACAGCGATTGAGAGCAACGTCTTCAAACTCCAAAGCGGCGTGAATCCGAAAAAGATTCCGATAGCTGATCCGAGCGCGATCGAGTGCGGTGTGTCCGCCATCGTTACCAGCGTCATATGGTGATCGGCCAACCAGCGTTTTTTTCGCGCCAGGAAGTCCGGCAAACGCGGTCCGGCACTGCGCTCTCCAACTGATGGCGACTCTGGCACGAGCGCGAGTCTAACCTAAAACAATTCCGGTGTCTGGGACGAGGGCAGCGCGACCGATTGACCGAGCGCTCTCCTCAGCCGCGCAGCGGCCCGCGGCGCATAATCGAGATTGTTGTTGTTGAACACGACGTGCAGGTCTTTCGTTTCCCGCGCGAGTTTCCGGCTCCGGTCGCTGACATCGGCGATTTCGTTGTCGGAGTAATCGTAATTAAAACGCAAGGCGACGGTTTTACCCGTTAGATACGCTTTGGCGTCGCGGCCGTGCAGACGCAGATAACTGAAGTTCGGATTCGTGATCTCATTTAGCTCCGAAGGCACGACCGAGAAATGATCGGAGGCCGGCGCGTCAACGTTCACAAACCCGACTTTACGTTTGCGCAGAAAATCGATTGTCGAGCTTAACTGATCGCCCACAACCCAGTTGCGGTTTCGGAACTCAAGCGCCAATGGATAATCGGCGAGCCCCTCGATCAAAGGTTCGAGCTCGCTCAGCTCATGTTTCCGCGGCGAAAACGCCGGCGAAAGTTGCAGCAGAAATACGCCAAGTTTTCCAGCGGACTGCAAGATCGACATCGGCCGCAGAAAAAATTGAAGCGCTCACCTTCCCTTTTGCGTCGGTCAGCACAAGCCGTTGCAATTCTTGCGGCAACAATTTACGCGGCGTGGAGTGAAACGAAAAGAGTTGATGCAGCTTTACATCGAAAACGAAATCGTCCGGCGTCGTCGCGCACCATCGCTCTACCGTTCGCGTGTCCGGGACCGAATAGAAAGTCGAATTGACTTCGACCATGCCGAAATGCTGCGCGTACCAGGCGAGTCGTTCGTGCGCCGCCATTTTCTTTGGATACCACCGCTCGACAAATCCGGGATCTGTCCAGCTCGCGGTGCCGACAAGAATTCTACCGCCATTTTTCTTTGCAGCGCTCGTTGCGGTCACTCATTAAGGGAACCGCCTCAGCTGCAGAACGCAAATTTCCATCGCGTTCGACGACTGCGAGCCAACTACGTTCCTCCGCTTACCTGTATCGCGCGTGATCGAGGAGCAGTTGCGCGTCCATGTCATTGAGCAGTTCTTCGAGTTCCTCGAGGTCCACCGGCTTCTGCAGGATGGCAACGGCTCCGATGTCCGCGAGGGCGCTCGCCGGCCGCCTGGAAACAAAGACAATGCGAGCGCCGGGATCTTCGGTAAGAATATATCGACAAGCTGTTGCTCCGTTCAGTCTGTTCATGGAATAATCCATCAGCACAACGTCCGGGCGATAGATATGATACGCGCGGATCGCCTGTGCACCGGAAGTAACCACTTTGACCACGTGATGTTTGGCAGCATTGACCAACAAAGCCACCGTGCTGCCGACAACCGGCTGATCATCGGCAATTAGGACGCGCATAGGTTGAGAGCGTTCTTTGCAGAACTTTTTATGCCAGAGCCTTGGGATTTATTGAAAAATTAAAATTTCTGCCTAATCGCTTGATTGACCGCGGTTTCTCTCCGCCAGCACCACTACTCTACGTTTAGTTTGATTTGATTCCGAACCGCATCTCGCCAATAATGTCGTCGCGGGGTGGAGCAGCCTGGTAGCTCGTCAGGCTCATAACCTGAAGGTCGCTGGTTCAAATCCAGCCCCCGCAACCAAATCACTTGCCGCGTCGAGGCGTCTGCGCAAATTTCACGCCGCTCAATCGAGCGTTAAGCGATCCAGAGTAGCTCAGTGGTAGAGCGGTCGGCTGTTAACCGATTGGTCGTAGGTTCGAATCCTACCTCTGGAGCCAAATTTTAAATGTTCTGGACCTACATTCTTCAAAATCCAACTGGCAAATTTTACATCGGCCACACAGACGATCTTCAGACTCGAGTAGCCAATCACAACCGCACCGACAAAACTCGCGGCAAATTTACGCGGAAGAATGGTCCATGGGTCCTCGTCTGGTTCGAAGGACAATCGAGCCGCTCAAGTGCGATGCGCCGCGAACGCCAAATAAAATCGTGGAAATCGGCGAGGCGGATTCGGGTTGAGCTTCTTAACTCGTCCGTCGATGGGAGAGTCCCGACGCAGTCGGGATTAACCGATTGGTCGTAGGTTCGAATCCTACCTCTGGAGCCAATTTGAAAATGTTTTCGGTTTACATCCTCCAGAATTCGAAAGGCGCATTTTACATTGGCACGACTGACAACGTGGCGCGGCGGGTCGAGCAGCACAATTCTCGAAAATCAAAGTGGACAAAATCGAGAGGTCCATGGCGCGTTGTTTGGACAAGCAGTCCATTGTCGCCCTCCGAAGCGCGCAAACTCGAAACGAGATTAAAGCGGCAAAAAGGCGGTGATGCTCTCTACAAAATCACTGGGCTGGCTCGCGTCGGTGTTAATCCCGCGGCCGCGGGATCGTAGGTTCGAATCCTACCTCTGGAGTCAAATTCGGCGGTTCGCTACGCCATGAAAGCGATTGCAAAGGCACTTGGTCTACGCTCCCTTAGTCGCACTTCGATGCACCTGACGCTGTTAAAATCCAAAATCCATCGGGCAACTGTGACCGGCGCAAGCTTGGATTATGAAGGCAGTCTCACCGTCTCCGCTGACATTGCGCAAACAGTGGGACTGCTGGCTTACGAGAAGATTCTTGTCGGAAATCTTCAAAACGGTGAGCGCTTCGGGACCTACGTTATCTATGGCGCTCCGGGAAAAGGTTTGATCGAGTTGAACGGAGCAACGGCACACTTGGGAAAAATTGGCCATTTGCTTACTATTATGAGTTTCGCGCGCTTGACCGCCGAAGAAGCAAAGACACATCGGCCTCAGATTGCAGTGCTCGACAGGCAAAACAGGATCATCCGCTGTGCACAGGCAGAGATGCGCACGAGCCGAAGAGAATGGGAAGCGGAAGTTTTGCAGGCGAGCAATCGCCAATAGACGCTTCGTTGCCATCAGCTGCAATATCGACATGAAACTTCCAGAGCTTCCACCGTTCGATCACAAGCCGAAAAGATACAGCGGGCCTTCGGCTGATGAAGTTTTGCGGCTTCGTCATTCCGAGCGGAGCGAGGAATCTCACAGTCGAGGCGTCGGTCACACAAATTATCTAGCGTGATCAACGAGCTTGTGTGACATCCTTCTCCCGCGACTGCCGGATCAGGATGACATAGTCCGTCGGCGCGTTATTATCGCGCGGTGCGACTCGCGATTCTTTCAGTTGTTCTCTTTCTATCCGGGATCAGCGCGCTGATTTTTGAAACGCTCTGGCTGCGGCTGAGCGGCCTCGCGTTCGGTAATTCGATCTGGGCGGCGGCGCTGATTCTTTCCAGCTTCATGGCCGGTCTCGCGCTCGGGACCGCGATTGCTGCGTCATCGAAATTGCGGATCCGTCCGCTCAAATTGTACGCGGCGCTGGAATTTGCGGTCGCGCTCTTCGGTTGCACGATCGTTTTCGCTTTGCCGATCATCGGCGAACTGTTGCGTCCAATTTTTCAAACGCTCTGGAATCATCAAACGGTTCTTCTCGCGCTGCGCGTTCTGTTTTCATTTGTTCTCCTCTTAATTCCAACGACCGCGATGGGACTAACTTTGCCGGTTGTCCTCGAAGATCGTATTCTCGCGCGTGCTGATTTCGGCCGTGCGCTCGGTTTGCTTTACGGTTTCAACACGCTCGGCGCGGTCCCAGGCGCATTGCTCGGCGAACTTTGCCTAGTTAAAGCTTTCGGATTGTGGGGCACGAGCCTAGCCGCTGGTCTTCTAAATTGCGTGGCCGCGGCGATCGCGTTGTTCCTGACGAGAATTGAACCCGCGGCTGAGAACTCACCGGCACAATCGCGCTGGTTGCGATTTGATTATCGCCTGCCGTGGCGACCGCTCACTATTAGTTTCGGCGCAGGTTGTATTCTCTTGATCTTGGAAGTCGTTTGGTTCCGATTCCTTCGATTGTATGTCGCATCGTCCGCAACAGCGTTCAGTGTGATGCTCGCGATTGTTCTGGCTGGAATCGGCCTCGGTGGAGCAGTGTCAGGTGCGTTCTCGAAAAAAATGCGCCAATCGGCGCTTCCGATCCTTCTGGTTGCGGCCGCGATCTTAACGCTGCTCTGCTACATCCTCTTTCCAATTCCAAAGCTCGGGGAAAACGAGAAGAATTTTTATTTGGAATCGTGGCCGCAGATCGCGCTGCTTTCGCTGGCGCTGATGTTTCCGGTCGCGTTTCTTTCAGGCGTTTTGTTTCCAGCGGTCGCTGCGAGTGTCCAAGAAAGTGTGCCGAGCCGAATGAACAGTCTTGGTATCACGACATTGTTCAACACGGCGGGCGCGGCAATCGGCCCGTTGCTCGCGGGCTTTGTTTTCCTGCCAAAGCTCGGTTTCCAATCCAGCCTGATCATCTGCGCAGCTGGGTATGGCCTCCTTTGCCTGGCGATCAGTCGAAAAGATAATTGGTCGCCTAAACGTCCAACCGGATTGGCACTGCTTGGACTGGGCCTTCTCTTTCTTGCGACCGTGGCGCTGTTTCCCTTTCACCGCGACGAAATGCATTTTGCCAATGCTCGGCGATTGTTCGAATCCGAAGAACAGCATCTCGTCAAAAAAATCGAAGGCACAACTGGAACATGGCAACTGCTGCGGCGCGATCTGTTTGGTCAGCCTTATTACTACCGTTTGATGACGGACGGATTTTCAATGTCCGCAACCAATCCGCCCAATCAGCGTTACATGCGCTTGTTCGCTTACCTGCCGCTGATGCTACATCCGCAACCGCAGGACGCGCTTCTCATCGCCTTCGGTTGCGGCGTAACCGCAGACGCGCTCGCACACGATGTCGATCTTGAACGGATCGACATTGTTGATATTTCAAAGGAAACATTCGATCTGGCCGATGATTACCACGGCGCAGGTTACTCGAATTCACTGCGCGATCCTCGCGCGAACGCAATCGTGCAGGACGGCCGATTTTTTCTGCAAGCGAGTCCGCAGCGCTACGACATCATTACTGGCG
>WNGQ01004960.1_pt1 | contig 13116 bp, 8 predicted proteins | sample 5407661 | NCBI WGS metagenome assembly WNGQ01 (sample SAMN13153382, study PRJNA577476) | soil metagenome | isolation source: 60 cm soil or saprolite under Garry oak tree replicate 2 | place: USA:California | collected 2016-06-15
TCCGGGTATGGCTACGAGCGAGATAATCGAAAAGATCCGTCAACTCTCTGACGAGGAGGCCGCGCGGTTTTACGACGGTCTTTTCTCCGAGGAGACCGAAGTGGACCGGCTCCTGGCCGCGTTCGACCGACTGCCGCGCAAAGCGACTTTGAGCGAAGAGGAGATTCTCGCCCTGCCGCGTGCGCGTTCTGCTCGACAGTAACGTCTGGCTCGCCCTACTGACCACCAACGGTGCATGCCGCCGAATTTTCAAATGCAAAATGCAAAATGCAGAATGGGCGGCACTGTGCGCTCTGCACTCTGCACTCTGCACTCTGCATTTCTCCAACGCGCACCGCTTCCGTCATCTGCGCCTCGCAGGATATCCTGGATGAGGTCGCCGAAAAACTCCGGCTCAAATTCGGCTTCTCCGCGCGGCACGCCCGATTGCTGACCTCCTTTGTGCGGCGGCAAACCGTGGCGGCGGGATCCATTGTCTGATGATGACCGCATCCTGGCCGCGGCAGTCAACTCATATCCGGTCACGGGCGACCGCGATCTGCTCGAATTGAAGCGGTTTGCCGGTGTTGTCATCGTGACGGCTCGCGAATTCATGGAATTGGTTTCTTCTTGAGCCGGCGCGCGCGGAGCGACGCGCCCTACCATTGATGAGATGAGTTCTTTTGCTCACTGGACCAGCCGGTAAAACTGCTGCGGGCCGGAGATGGGATTGGTGACGGTGTTCTGACCGGCGATGACGACCGGCGAAGGAGAATTGGTGTTCCAGGCCAGCGGTGGAACCAGGTTCGTGGTGGATTGCAAAGTGAATCCTGTGTCGTGGATGGACCACGTCAGCACCACGTTGTTTGCAGTTCGCGCGATGCTTAACTGCGGGGGATTCAATTCAAACGCGCCGATGTCGCTGCCGTCGCCGCCGGACGCATTGGCGACCGAAGAATAGTCATAGGGCCGCTGCGTGCCGCGCTGGTCGGTGGCGGAAGCGGTGAAGTTCGTGCCCTTGTCAATGGCCGGGCTGCCGGGCAGCAGCGCATGGGTGAAGGTCGGGCCGCCGTTGTCCTGCAATAGGCCAAGCATCGGATCGGTATTGATCTGGTCTGCCGTGCCTGTCAAGAAACCGCCGCCGTCATCGCTGGCCAGATTGTAGCCGTCGGAGCTGACCGTGCCGAAGTAATTGAAAATGTTTGCGCCGAAAGCGCCGGCGTTCAGGATGGTGCTGCCGATCTCCAAGCTCGCGTTGCCACCGTTACCGTTGTTGTAGATGCCGCCGCCGTTGACACTGGCCAAATTACCACTCAGGGTGCTGCTGCTCACGGTCAGCGTCGCCTTGCCGAAAGAGGTGCCATCGTTGTAGATGCCGCCGCCGTAGCGGGCCGAATTGCCGCTTAGGGTGCTGTTGGCGACCTGCACGGTTCCGGCGCCAGAAGACTCACCGTTGTTGTAGATGCCGCCGCCGCTGCCGCTGCTGGCCGAATTGCCACTGAGTGTGCTGCTGCTCACCGTCAGCGGCGCGCTGCCAGTTCTACCGTCGTTGTAGATTCCGCCGCCGAATTGGGCCGAGTTGCCGGTCAGGGTGCTGTGGCTCACCGTCAGCGGCGCGCTGCCAGAGCTACCGTTGTTGTAGATGCCGCCGCCGCTGACGCTGGCCGAATTGCCACTGAGGGTGCTGGTGACGACCTGCAAGGTGGCGCTGCCGCCGTAGCCGCTGTTCTCAACGCCGCCGCCGAATTGGGCCGAGTTGCTGGTCAGGGTGCTGTTGCTCACGGTCAGCGCCGCCTTGCCGGAAGACGTGCCGTCGTTGAAGATGCCGCCGCCGCTGCCGCTGGCCGAATTGCCGCTCAGGGTGCTGTTGGCGATCTGCACGGTCCCGGTGCTGGAAGACTCACCGTTATTGTAGATGCCGCCGCCACTGCCGCTGCTGGCCGAATTGCTACTGAGGATACTGCTGCTCACGGTCAGCGGCGCGCTGCCATTGTAACCGTTGTTGTAGATGCCGCCGCCGAAATGGGCCGAGTTGCCGGTCAGGGTGCTGTGGCTCACCGTCAGCGGCGCGCTGCCAGAGCTACCGTTGTTGTAGATGCCGCCGCCGCTGACGCTGGCCGAATTGCCACTGAGAGTGCTGGTGCTGACGGTCAGCGGCGCGCTGCCAGCGTTACCGTAGTTGTAGATGCCGCCGCCTCTGCCGTTGGTGGCCGAATTGCCGCTGAGGGTGCAGTTGCTGACGGTCAGCGCGCCGGGGCCGGTGTAGATGCCGCCACCCGCATCGGCGCTGCCATTGGTGATGGTCAGACTGGCGATGGTGACGGTATTGGAAGGCGCAATGTGGAACACGCGGCTGGCGGCGCTGCCGTTCACGGCCAGATTAGCGGGGCCGGGACCGAGAATGGTCACGCTGTTGGTCACCAGCAATTCGCCGCTGGTCAGCAGGATGGTGCCGGTGACACCAGACGCGTCAATGGTGTCCCCGTTGGCGGCGCTGGCCAGGGCCGCCCGCAGCGTGCCGGCTCCGCTGTCGGCGGTGCTGCTGACCGTGATCGTGATCTGCGCCGTCGCCCGGCCTGCCGGTAGCAAGCTTAGCACGGCGATTAGCGCGGGCACGAGGAACAGGTTTTCAGTTTTCGTTTTCATAGTTTGATCTTCGTTTTGAGTTTTGGTTCAGTTGCAGCCGAGCACAGCACGGATGCGCGTGGCTTCGACACTCAGCAAATCGGCTTGTGCAGTTGTAAGGTGCTTGCCCGTTTGCGCGTTCACTTCGTTGAGGAAAGCGCCGAGGCTGCCGCAAGCCGCCTGGATGTTTCCTCTGTCCAGCGCGCCCGCGGCAGCTTGGAGCTTCACGATCAGGCTGTTCGCTGTTCCCGACGGCAAACCCAGGCTCTGCACCAGCGCTATGAGGCACGGCGTCGTGTCCACGACGGTGACGGTGGCCACGCAATTGTTCGATAAGCCGTGGTTGTCAGTTACGGTCAGCGTCACGCTCGTGTCGCCGAGCGGATACGGGCCGGACGGGGATTGAACCAGCGAGATCGTTCCGCCGGCGTTGGGAGAGAATGAGCCGTCGTCAATGGAAGCATCCGCCGTGCAACTGACATCCGCGGACACCGTGACGTTCTTGCATCGCGCAACAGGCGGCAGCGGCGGCAACGAAATACTGAACACGGTGCCATTGCCCGAACTGCCTCCATACCTTGCCGTCCCATGCAGTGTGTTGCTCGAAAAAATCAGACCGCCAACCGGATTAGCTCCGTCGCTGCCGCCGGTGAAATCATACAGGTTCGTAAACCCCGTGCCATCGGTGTTGACGGCGAAGACCGTCCCAAGGCCCGAGCTGGCGCCCGAATAACCCGTTCCATACAGGGTGTTGCCCGATAAAATCAATTCGCCATCCGGACGATTTCCGTCGCTGCCGCCAATGAAACTATGCAAGACACTAAAGCCTGTGCCATCCGTGTTGACGGCGAAAACCGTGCCAGCGCCCCAACTGCCGCCAGCAGCCGCCGTCCCATACAGGATGTTGTTCGATAAGACCAAACCGCCCATCGGATTAGCTCCGTCGAGGTTGATAGAGATAAAGGTCTGCGCCATCACTCCGCCCGCGGGGATCAGGCGCGCTCTGTAGGGGCCGCAGCCGGGGCCACCGCTACCCGCGCAATAGCAGAAGATGTTGTTGCCATCCCTGTCCCCGACACAGACGCAATATCCGCAGGGACCACAGCCCCCCGGACAGCCATAAACGGGGATAGGAACGCAAATGCCGGAGACGCAGTGGTAGCCGGAAGGACAGGAGCCATTCAAACAGGGGATGATTTCCTGGGTGAAACTATGCAGGATACTAAAACCGGTGCCATCGGTCTTGACGGCGAACACCGTGCCATTGCCCGAACCGCCGCCGCCAGCCGTCGTCCCGTACAGGGTGTCACCCGATAAAATCAATCCGGCAACCGGATCAGCTCCATCGTAGGAAGCGAAATTATGCAGGTTCGTAAAACCCGTGCCATCCGTGTTGACGGCGAACACTGTGCCAGCGGCGTGCAGACCGCCATTGCCGCCTTGACTCGCCGTCCCATACAGGGTGTTGCCCGCTAAAATCAATCCGGCAACCGGATCAGCTCCGTCGTTGCGACGGTAGCAAGCATTTACGCCGTTGGCGGGGTCGGTCACGCAGACGCCGCCGCAAAGAACACAGTCGGCGTCAAATCTACAGCTAAGGTCACAGACCCGGTTTTGCCGGAAACTATGCAGGGTCGTAAAACCCGTGCCATCGGTGTTGATGGCGAACACCGTGCCACCGCCCCCATCGCCGCCTCCAGACGCCGTCCCGTACAGCGTATGGCCCGATACAAGCAATTCGGCCTGCGGATTAGCTCCATCACTCCAAGCGAAATTATGCAGGGCCGTAAACGCCGAGCCATCGGTGTGGACCGCGAACACCGTGCCGTCGCCCGAACCGCCGCCACCCTCTGCCGTCCCGTAAAGGATGTCACCCGATGAATTGCCAATCGATGCCGCAGCCGGACCAGCCCCTTCGCTATTGGTATAAGCACCGGAAGAGTTCGTGCTAGTTGCCGTGAAACTATGCAGGGTCGTGAAGGTCTGCGCCGTCGCCCGGCCCGCCGGTAGCAAGCTGAGCACGGCGATCAGCGCGGGCATTAGCCAGTTTAGCGTTAAAGCTTCGCCAAGGCAAGCCCAGGCTGTGCGCGAGGTTCCGCCGACGCGCGATAGTGTATCGCGAATGTAGTTTTTCATGTTTGTGTTCATATTCATAGAATTCGGTGCCTTTTCATGGGCCGAATCTTTTGGTCAGTGGATTAGCCGATAAAACTGCCGTGGGCCGGTGATGGGATTGGTGACAGTGTTCTGGCCGGCGATGACGACGGGCGCGGGTGAATTGGTGGTCCAGACCACCGGGGCAACTAGGTTGGTGGTGGATTGCAAGGTGAACCCGGCGGCATTGGTCGGCCAGGTCAAAACAATCCCGCTGGGCGGGACGCCCGAAAGCAAGATCGTCAGTTGTGGCGGCGTCAGAAATCCCTTGCGAATCGTGTTGTTCCCGCTATCGGCCACATAAACATTGCCCGAAGAGTCTGTCGCCCCGCCATAGGGGTAATGGAACCGCGCCGCGCTGCCCGCGCCGTCGGCACTGCCGTAGCTTCCGGCCAGCCCGGCCAGCGTGGTCACCACGCCCGCAGGGGTGATCTCCCGAATCGTGTGGTTGTCGGTATCGGCCACATAAACGTTGCCCGAAGAGTCTGTCGCCACGCCAAAGGGGTAATAGAACCGCGCCGCGCTGCCCGTGCCGTCGGCACTGCCGTAGCTTCCGGCCAGCCCGGCCAGCGTGGTCACCACGCCCGCAGGGGTGATCTTGCGAATCGTGTAGTTGACGGTATCGGCCACGTAAACATTGCCCGAAGAGTCTGTCGCCACGGCAGCGGGGTTATAGAACCGCGCCGCGCTGCCTGTGCCGTCGGCACTGCCTGTGATTCCGGCCAGCCCGGCCAGCGTGGTCACCACGCCCGCAGGGGTGATCTTGCGAATCGTGTCGTTCCCGCCATCGGCCACATAAACATTGCCCGAAGAGTCTGTCGCCACGCCAAAGGGGTAATAGAACCGCGCCGCGCTGCCCGTGCCGTCGGCACTCCCTTGGTATCCGGCCAGCCCGGCCAGCGTGGTCACCACGCCCGCAGGGGTGATCTTGCGAATCGTAGAGTTGGAGCGATCGGCCACATAAACATTGCCCGAAGAGTCTGTCGCCACGCCCGCGGGGTAATAGAACCGCGCCGCGCTGCCCGTGCCGTCGGCACTGCCTATTGAGGCCTGCCCGGCCAGGGTCGTGAAGGTGTACGGGGTATAGACGGATTGAGCGCCCAGCGAGCCGGCAAGGAGAAAGGCATAAACAAAGGCTAAAGACTCAAAGCCAAGGGCTGAACGGAGTTTGGTTGTAAGACGGCGGTTTTGCATATTAATTGCTTTCATAAGGGTCGCGTGTTCATAGCGTATGAGCTTTAAGTTTGCGATTTGTCCATTCACCTCGTTACTGCCCATTCGCGGCGCAAAGGTTACAGGGAAAGTGAAAGGGAAAAATGGACCCCGCGGGGTTGGGGCTTGGCAGCGATTAAATGAACAGAAGGTAACGGAGAGAACAGAGAACAGAACGAAAAAGGGCCTCAATTAGTCAGCGCTCCCTCCCGTTCAGCTCCGCTTGGGTCCGCATAAGCGTTAATCTAATTTTTTCCCCAGGGTTGCGAGCTTGGGAGCTACCCTGGGAAAGCCGGGCGGGAAATGGGTCAACCCCAACGGCCAACGGGGTTGTGGCCTTCTCCTTGCACGCATTTGACGCTGCCGAGGGAGAATCCCAAAGGGATTCTGGCCCAAAGCCCAGGGCTGCGAGGAACGAGCTACCCTGGGTTGAAGAGGGGCGACGGTTCAACCCTGAAAGGGTTGTGGCCCGGTGTTTTCCCACGCCGCAGCCATCGTGCGCCTGCCATAACCCTTTCAGGGTTGGCACCTCTGTGAAACCTTTCCCCAGGGTAGCTCGTTCCTCGCAACCCTGGGCTGGAGGTCGCAATCCTTTCGGGATTGGACAGGAGAGAACAGAGCAAAGAGAAACCGAAGGAGGGAATCGAATTGACTCTACCTTTATCTCGGTCGGCTCCCGTTCAATGCTGATTGGTTCGCGGACGGAGCGAATGTCTGCAGTTTTCTGCGCCAAAAAGCAGCTTGCCCAGGTTTTTCCCACGCATCGTAAAGGGCGATGATGTTGCCCACCGCCAGACGCACCTCAGTGGGCGACAACTGGGCAGCTGCGTCAAACAATCGGTCGGAATCCGGCAGCATCAGATTTTCGGCTTCGCGATAGGCCTTGCGCGACGCTTGGATGGCGCCGAGCCAGTTCGCGGCCAGGACAGCGCCTGCATCCTTGGTGTGGATGTGCTCACGCAATAGCGGAAGCGCGGTTTGGAGCAGAGCCTCAGCCTGGTCCAGTTTGCCCTGTTGCGCCAGCGCGCGGCCCAGGATGAGCATGGTGCGGCCATCGCCTTGCGGATCGCTCTTCTGGCGAAGCCTGGCCTCCAGAGTGGCCCTGGCCAGCGCTTCGGCTTCAACGAAACAGCCCTCATCGGCGAAAGCCCGCGCCAACACACGTTGCAGGTGGAGCGTCAGCAGACTGTCGGCTCCGAATTCGCGGGCCGCCTGAGGGACTGCGTCGCTCATCAACCTGTCAGCCCCTGCGGGATCGCCTTGCATAGTCCTGTGTGAGGCCAGGTCTTTAACCGCAACAAAGCGCGCAAATTTGTTCGACCCGTTTGGGTCGCAGCGCCGCAATAGCTCGCGGCAAAGCGCCTCGGCTTGCGTATGATCGCCCTGCTGAGCCACGCAGCCTTCCAGGTTCAGAAGCGCATCAATTGTGGCGGCGTCATTGGACCCCAGCGTCCGTTCGCGGATTGGCAGGAGATAGCGCGCGATCTGCTCGGCTTCCTTGAAATGAGCCGTTTGATACAGGGTAATCTGGTAGCCTTGCAGCGCCTGCAACGTATCGGCATGTTCCGGGCCCAGGAGCTGCTGCCGGCCTTGCCACACCTCTCGAAGGAGCGTTCCTGCTCCTTCATATTCATGGGCGAGGTCTTCGAGAAAGGTTCCCAGCCAGAATTCTGCGTCCAGGGTTAGGGAGTTTGTCGGTCCCAGCTCCCTGTGGCGCAACTCGAAGGCCCGCCGCAAATTGCGATCGGCCTCGGTCGACAGCCACAGTTGGTGGTAGGTCCTGCCAATGGCCAGGCGCAGAGTGGCTTCCACCTTCGGTTGCTGACGAATCTCAGCGTTCTGGTCCAGCCTGCGGGTGGCGTCTGTCAGCGCCTGCTCCAGCGTGATCTGCTTCTCGCGCGAGTTTTGTTCAGGAGTGGCCTGAAACAGCAGGTCCTCCGTCAGAAACTGGACGATCGCCTGCGCCTCTTTCTCCGCGTCCACAGCCTCCTTCTCCGCGGCCACAGCCTGCTGATGCGCCGCCTTTTCGCGGAGGTAAAACCAATCCGACACCACCAGTCCCGCCACCAGCGCGATCAGCACCGCTACCGACAACCCGGCTACGACCGGACGGCGCAGGCACCAACGCCACACTTTCTCCGGAGTACTGACGGGCCGGGCGAGAATCGGTTCGCCGTTGCGCCAGTGGTCCAGGTCCTGGGCCAGCATTTCCGCCGAGCCGTAGCGTTTTTGCGGGTCCTTACTAAGGCATTTAAGGCAGATGGTTTCCAGATCGCGATCCACCTGGGGATTAAGAGCTCGCGGCCGTGCCGGTTGCCGTTCGCACACCTGCCTCAGAGTCTCCAAGGCCGTCTCCGCCCGGAACGGCGGCTGGCCCGAGAGCAGTTCATAAAGGATGGCGCCCAGGCTGTAAACGTCAGCCGCCGTCGTGAGTTCTTTGATTCGGCCCGCGGCTTGTTCGGGCGCCATGTAACTGGGAGTGCCCAGGACAGCGCCGGTTTTGCTCAGACCGGCGTCACTCTCAATCAATTTGGCCAGTCCGAAATCGCTGACGTGAGCCTGGCCCCGGTCGTCGATGAGAATGTTGGTGGGTTTCAGATCGCGATGCAGCAGGCCGCGCTGGTGCGCGTAGTGGACCGCGCGCGCAACGGTGGCCATTAGGCTCGCGATTTTAGATTGTCTGCTGCGGATTTCGGATTTGGACAAGGATGGCCCGCCCTCACCCCGGCTCTCTCCCCGCTGTTCATGAACCTCAAGGTAGGGCGCATCACTCCGTGCGCGCCGTTTCCGCATCTGCCAAAGGCCGGCGCGCACGGAGTGACGCGCCCTACCCTCCTCGGCAGGTTCAGGGGTGCTCTGCGCGATTGGAATTGAGGAGTTCTCTCTTAGTACCCTCACCCCTAACCCCTCTCCCATCGGATGGGAGAGGGGAACCGATGGATGGGAGAGGGGAACCGTTGGCGATGCATCTGCCGCACCTCGCCAATCCGCATCCTGCAATCCGAAATCCGCCATCCGGTTTGCCAGCGTGCCGCCTTCAATCAGCTTCATGCTGAAGTAATGCTGGCCGTCGTACTCGCCGATTTCGTAAATGGGAACGATATTCGGATGATCGAGCCGGGCAGCCGCCTCGGCTTCGGTGTGAAAGCGCTGCACTGAGGCAGGCGTGGCCAGTTGTCCGGCCAGAATCATTTTGAGCGCCACCGGACGATTGAGGCTCACCTGCCGCGCACGATAGACCACCCCCATCCCGCCGTGGGCGATTTCTTCGAGCAATTCGTAATCGCCGAAATAGCGGATAGTCCGAGTTTGGGTCTCGGATTTGGCGCTTTCGGATTCGGCCCAATGAAGCGCCCCACTTTCGTCCGATTTCATGCGGACGGCCAGGGCAATCAAACAGGCAGGGCACGAACCCGCCGGGCCGTCGCCGGAGAGCTTCGCTCCACACTGCGGACATGTTTTTACCGCTGGCACGTCAAAGACATTCAGTTGGCCGCCACCCGTTACTGCCCAAAAAGTCGCGAATGGTTACACAAAGGTTCAGCGCAGCAGCGAAGATTCACTCGCGGAGCACAGCAAAGAGATATTGGAGTTCCTCATCCACCTCTTTCGGACTGGCTACGGTCTGCGAAATTTCGGCGCGAATCAGTTCACCGTAACGTTGACGCAAGCGGTGCACAGCCACCTTGATCGCGCCTTCGCTCATATCCAGCGAAGCCGCGAGATCCGCATAGGAAGCCTCACCCTTTTCGCCGGAAAGATGAGGTTGAGTTTTCTCGAAAAGGGCGCCTTTCTGGCTGGCCAGACATTCTTCGCGCAATCGGGCCATGGCCTGGTCGAGAAGCGTGGTGGCCCAGCGCCGATCGAAGATTTTTTCAGGCGTCAGTTCGTGGGCCGGTTCCAACCGATACCGATTTTCGGCATCCACCTCGTCGAAAGAAAAACTGGCTTGGCCGCCGCCGCGCTTTTGCGCATGGGCCTTTGTCCATTCGCGCGCCAGAAAATGCTCCAGCGAGCCGAGCAGGAACGAACGGAACTTCCCTTTGTTCCGATCGGCCACGTTCAGATAATTTCTCGCCAGCAGTCGCGCAAAGAATTCCTGGGTCAGGTCCTGCGCATCGCAGGTCTGGTAACCCTTCCTGCGAACGTAGGCATAGAGGGGGTACCAGTAGGCGCGGCACAACTGGGCCAGCGCTTCTGAAGCCTGGGGAGAATCGCCTCGTCCGGCGGCCAGCACGATGCTCCAATGGGTTGTGGCAAAAGCGACCCCGGTGGAGACGTGCCCGGCCTCACCGTCTGTCTTCTGAATGGGCTCGCGCATTTATGCATCCGGGATCAACCCACCCACAGTCAAGGCTGCCAAGGCCGCCCGAAAGACTTGACCCGGAGCACAAAGTTGGTTCAAAGCGAAGGAAAACTGTTTCTTTGACGTTATAGGCGGGGAGGGAAGAATTGGTAGTTGGTCAGGCCCGTTTTTCATCGCTGTCCCTGCCATTATGGGAGCAGGCAGCGAGGCGATCAAGCCCAAGGCGCTGGAGAATCGGGGTCGCCGAGGCTCCCAGGCACGCCTGCGACTTGTCCGTCAGCTTTCCAGGGTTGATTCAAGAATATCCGAGTTAGCCGCGTTCGGCCCGGGCTGGTCGCGTCCTGCGTGACGTAGTCAATTCCGCTACTTCCATCACGATGGCTTCAGCCTGCTGCACCCATTGCTGGAATCCTGACTGGGCCTGGCCATTGGCCGGTCCCAACAGCCGGGAGAGCCGAAATGCGGTGTCCCGAACGCCGATACCCACTTGTTCGGCGTCGGAGGCGTTGAGATATTGCTCAACGTGGTTCTCCACTGGCACGACCAGCAGTGGCTTGCCCAAATAGGCCGCTTCGCTGACAGACTCGAAGCCGGCGGTGCAGGCCACGCCGCGACAGCGTGCCATCATGCGCAGGAATTTTTCGCCGTCGAGCCGATGAAACACCAGGCCGCCATCGTAGTTGTCCTCAGGCGGCGCGCCGGATTTGTCGTAATAGCAATGGACGGGAATGTCCGGATGTTCCCGGTGCCAGTGGATGATTTGGCCGGCATACCCGTGGTTGAGCAGATAAACCAACAGGTAACCTCCGGACGAGTCGGATTGAAGTTCAAAGAGTTGGCGCCGCAAGATCGGCGGGCAGACGAACAGGTTGCGCTGAGGCAGATTGGGAGCCGGGTAGAAAGACAGGGCCAGCCGCGCCGAGCGCGCGCCGGTCAGGCGAAGGAACTGGCGCATGGCCAATTGCTGCAAGGGGAACTTCTTGACCTTCACGAACCCAGGATGCTCGAGCATGAACTGGTGGCCAACGGCCAGCACCGGAACGGCGTGGGGCCTCAGCAGGTTACAAAGACCCATCAAAGGGTCCAGGAAGTTGACAATCAAATCCGGTTGGATCGCCTGAATGGTTTCACTGAGCGTTGCCAGAGCGTCCTGATACGCGGGCAGGCCACGCGCGAGACCCACAAGGGAGCGCGCCAGCGAAACTCCGCCGCCATTCTTGAAGGCAAAACCCGGGCTGGCGATGTGGCGGACCGGTACGGAGAAGGCCTGTTCAAAGAAGGCCGGCAGGCTCCGGCTCTGATTGGCGCCGACCAGCACCGCTGCCACGCGGTGACCATGACGCTGCAGCATCCCGCTCATCGCGATCGCTTGGGTCATGTGGCCCCGGCCTTCCCCTTGCACGGTGAACAGCACTTTCATGGAATTCCAGCAACTCAAAGTTCCCCTCCAAATCCTCCACCAGGGCGGTGCAGTGCTCCACCCAATCGCCGCAGTTCAGGTAGAGCACGCCGCCGACCTTGCGGATTTCCGGCCGGTGGATGTGGCCGCAAATGACTCCATCCATCTGACTTTTGCGAGCGAACTGAATCATGGCCTCTTCGTAGTCCGTGACGTATCTCACCGCTGACTTGGTCTTGAGTTTGATATAGGAAGCAAACGACCAGTAACCAAAACCCAGACTTCGCCGAATCCGGTTGACCCACACGTTGAGATCCAGGATGCGCTCGTAAAGCGCTGACCCAACCCGATCCAGAAGCCGGTTGAAATGGGTCAAGCCGTCGAACTGGTGTCCGTGAATGACCAGGTAACGCTTGCCGTCAGCCCCAACGTGGAGCGTCCGTTCAACCAGCCGCACGCTGCCGAAGGGGATCCCAATGAATGGTTCCAGGAACTCGTCGTGGTTGCCCGTGACGAAAGTCACGCGGATTTTCTTGCGGTTCTTGCGCAGCAGCTTTTGGATGAGCACATTGTATTGGTCGGCCCAAAACCATTTCCGACGTAATTGCCAGCCATCAATGAAGTCGCCGACGACGTAGAGCTGGCTACATTCGCTTTCACGCAAGAAATCAATGAGTTTGTGCACCTGGGAGTGCTTTGTTCCCAGATGAACATCGGAGATCCAAATGGCGCGATAATTCATTGGTTTGTGGCCAATCAATCTGGCCGTGCTTTAACAAGCTCTGCCATCTCCTTTGGATTAGGCAACCGCTAACTCATGCTGTCCTGGAGTTTTTTCCTTGTCGCCACCCAATTGACGCAAAGTTGTAACCAAATGCGCTTCCGGGAACCCAAGAAACCTCGGAAAGGATTGTGAGTAACCTTCCAAACCACGAGATGGGAAAACACCAGCCCACCCGCGTCAGACCGGGAGAGAAAGCCGCCATTCGACCGGTAAATATCCGGTGAATGGAAATTTGCAGGTTTGTAACACGGCGCTTCTCGAATCAGCAGTTCTCGTTTGTGGGCCCCATCCGGCCAGCTTCGTCACAGAATCGTAACCAAGGAGACGCTGTTCCGTAACCGGCCTGGCGCAGGTTCTCCTTGTGTAAACCAACCGTAACCACTAACCCAATGAAACAAACTCAAGTCTGCAGAACCCTCGCTCTCGGGACACTCAGCGCCGTGCTCTTCACGATCAACGGCGTCTCGCAATCGGCCGATGCGCTCATCAAAAAGTTGCTGGAGAAGGGGGTTCTGACGGAGAAGGAAGCTCAAGACCTCAGGAATGAGGCCGGGCAAACCAACCTGGTCAGCGCCTCAAAATGGAAGCTGAGCGACTCGATCAAGAACATCAGTCTCTACGGTGATTTCCGCGGGCGGTTCGAACAGAACAATGCGG